>Ga0157374_10004944_pt1 | contig 11188 bp, 6 predicted proteins | sample M25metaG_FD_115308 | JGI IMG/M metagenome (GOLD analysis project Ga0157374, IMG submission 115308) | Miscanthus rhizosphere microbial communities from Kellogg Biological Station, Michigan, USA - M2-5 metaG | ecosystem: Host-associated > Plants > Roots > Rhizosphere > Soil | place: USA: Michigan... | reverse complement strand
GTCAGCGCATCGAACGACGTTTGCAGCTGCTCACGCGCAATATCTACGGCTACGAATACTGTCGGCTGCAGTGCCGACAAAAGCTCATGTGTCTTTTCGCTATTGCCGCAGCCGATTTCAATGAGCGCGCAATCCAGTCCCGCCAGCCGGCTGATCTCGCCGGCGTATCGACGCATCAAGGAAAGCTCAGCGCGCGTTGGATAATATTCGGGCGCTACGCAGATCTGCGCAAACAGCTCGCATCCGCGAGCGTCGTAGAAAAACTTTGGTGACAGTTGCTTTTGCGGCAGCGACAGGCCGGCGCAGACTTCGTCGAGCGCATTTTGCTGCGGCGGGAGCAGATCGTAGAAAGTGACTTGCGACGACGGCGACGCCATACGATTAACTGAGACTGGAACGCCGTGGACGCAACAATATTTCGGGTACCGGCGCCGTCAGGGGCGCGACGAGCGCTCAAGTCGCTGCGACGCCGCTGATAGCAGGGTGATTCGCCGGGCGCAGTCAGCCGATCGGCTTGCGCTCCAGATGAGTCTCGATCCACTTCTTGATGCGAGTCGCATCGCCGATGCGTGTTTGCTTGCCGATAGAATCGAGCAGAACGATGATTACCGGCCGGGTTGCGATTTTGACTTGCATGACCAGACAGCGGCCGGCTTCACTGATGTAGCCGGTCTTAGATAGCCCGATTTCCCATGTGGAATTCCTGACGAGGCCGTTGGAGTTGCGGAATTGCAGGCTGCGGCCGGCGACGGTCTCTACCTCGTGCGCTGCAGTCGTCGTGTATTCGCGTATCAGGGGATACGCATAAGCGCCCTTGACCATCTTCACAAGATCTTCAGCGGTCGACACGTTGTCGCTCGACAGTCCGGTTGAATCGACGAAGCGCGTGTTGGACATGCCGAGCTCGATGGCTTTGCGATTCATCGCTGCAACGAACGCCTCGGTCCCACCCGGATACGCGCGGCTCAACGCGGCGGCCGCGCGATTTTCCGACGACATCAGTGCGAGACGTAGCATGTCACTACGGGGGAGACCCATGCCTTGACCGAGCCGTGAATGGGTGCGCTTGATGAAGTCGAAATCCGCCTGGTCGATGTAAATCATCTCATCGAGCGGGAGATTCGCGTCCAATACCACCATCGACGTCATCAACTTGGTGATCGAAGCAATCGGCGTGACGTTGCGCGTGTTCTTGCCGTACAAGCTGTGGCCGTCTTCGAGATCGACGATCAACGCGGCGGCCGACTTAAGGTTCGGCGTACCTTCCGCGGTTAACTCAGGGATTGGCCGCTCGTGTGCAACCACATATTTGCGCAGTGATTTACGCGACACCAGCTTGTTGACGTGGCCTTTAGTCGGATACGTTACCGACACCCGCGGTTTGCTTTTCACCGCGGCCTCGGCCGTCGTAGCGCCCGCGGCGATGAGGGCAGGCAGCGCCAAAAAGGCTATGAAGGAGATTGCTCGTTTCACCGCGTTCCTCCTGATTGAGGCGATTGTTCTGCACTGCAAGCTCGGCAGCGAGGCAATAAGATACCAAAAATCAGCGGTTAGGGAAACTTTATTAAACAAAGTTTGAGGACTTATTGCCGCTGGCTGCCATGCAACTGGAGCTTAACGGCCAACGTGGGGGGCTAGTTGACCGAGGAAGCAGGAACCAGCGCACTGGATCGAGTCAATTCTGGCCAACTTCTGTCCAGGTTACGAATTTAGAGCTTCGGTCTGTGCAATACCGCGCAATCGCCAGAGCGCCCGATAGCCCTGAAGATGCGCCCTGCATCACAGGGCATCTGCAACCGCCTTGATCGACCACATGACGCATTCCTCGAGCTTCATCTGCGCAATCTCGCTGGGCGGCGAATCCTGAAAAATGTCAATGACGTCATGCAGGTCCTGCGCGATCTGCTTGATGTCATTGACCTGCTGACGTTCGGTGGCGGACAGGTGCCGCTGGTCTTTACGAAATGCATTGGACATGGAATTCCTTCGCGCACAAATGATCCGAATGCGCTCAATAAGGTTTTGCGTCGGAGTCTGTAACTTCAAGCTCCTTGGCAAACAGTGGAAACAGCAACGGCAACAGGATGAGCGTAAACAGCGTCGCCGACACAATACCACCGACGATTACGACGGCAAACGGGCGCTGGGTCTCCGAGCCGATACCGTGTGAAAGTGCGGCCGGCAACAGGCCGAGGCCTGCCATCAATGCAGTCATCACGATCGGACGCAGCCGCGAAACGGCGCCGTCCATTACCGCCTGCGCAACGCTGTAGCCATTACGCATGATTTCAGTGAACTGTTCCACCATGATGACGCCGTTCTGCACTGAAATACCGGCAACTGCGATAAAGCCGACGGCGGCGGACACGGACAAGTGCAGTCCCGCCATTCCGAGTGCAGCAAGGCCGCCAATGAGCGTGAATGGCACCATGGCCAGGACGAGTATCGCCTGCTTTACCGATCGAAACGCCCAGAACAAAAGTACGAATATCAGGAATACCGAAAGCGGTATGATGATTTTCAATCGGGCGATCGCGCGCTGCTGGTTTTCGAATTGGCCGCCCCACGTCATCGAATAGCCTGGCGGCAATTTTACTTTTGCCCGTACTTTCTCCATCGCTTCGACCACAAAACTGCCCTGATCGCGCGCGAGCAGATTCGCCTTGACCGCGACATTGCGACCGCCGGCTTCGCGCGAGACGCGGCCCGCGCCTTGTTTCACTTCTACTTGTGAGACCGAGCCCAACGGAATAGTCCCCGCGCCTCCGGGCAAGGCAATCGGCAGGTCGGCCACATCATCGACGGCGTCGCGATATTCCTCGTCGATGCGTATGGTCACGTCAAAACGCCGGTCACCATCGTAAAAGATATTGACCGGGCTGCTGGCAAGCGCGGCCTGGATGGTGGCATTTACGTCGCTGATGTTTATGCCGTAACGCGCGAGCCGGCCACGATCCAGCGTAACCGTGAGTTCGGTTTGCCCGCCGATCTTGAATGCACCGACATCAGCGGCGCCCCGAATCGAAGTGAGCACGCTGACGACCTGCTCACTTTTGTCTTCGAGTATTTGCAGATCCGGTCCAAAAATTTTGATGACGATCTCGCCCTTGGCGCCGGACAGCGCTTCATTGAGATTGTCTTCGATCACTTGCGAGAAGTTGGTGGGCACGCCCGGCATCGCGCGGATCTTGCGCGTCATGTCAGCGATCATGTCGTCCTTCGATGGGAAGCGCCACGACTCACGCGGCTTCAGGTCCGCCATTACCTCCAGGTTGTTGGGGCCTTTTGGGTCCGTTCCATCATCGGGACGCCCGACCTGCGTGATGACGTTGTTAACCTCAGGATAGCTCTTCAGAATACGGCGGACCTCCCGTTCGACGTCTTTCGTACGTTCTATCGCGGTGGAAGGCGGCAAAGTGATCGTCAGCCAGATGTTGCCTTCATCGAGCTTGGGGAGAAACTCGCTTCCTAGCGTGGGCGCCAGTACCAGCGCAAGCACGAGCACTGCAAGCGAGGCCGTCACGACGAGTTTTCGCGATCGCTCCATCCTTACCAGCAGCCGGCGATACGCTTCCTGCAGCCGCGACATCCATGGACTGTGCTTCTCGGCAAGATTTCCTTTGTTCAATGAGTACGTGAGTATCGCCGGCACGAGCACAAGTGTGAGCAGGATCGCTCCGAGCAGCGCGAATGAAAGCGTATACGCCATAGGAGAAAAGATCTTCCCTTCCACCCGCTGAAAAGTAAAAATCGGCATGAATGCAATAATGATGATGGCTTTTGAAAACAGAATGGGCCGTCCGAGATCGACTGCGGTCATCTTGAGCGTATGTAATTTCCACGCGTAGCCGCTGTGAACGGGGTTGTTTTCCGCAGCGCCCACAGCAAGACGCACCATGAGTGCCTCTACTAAGACCACCGCACTATCGATGATGATGCCGAAATCGATCGAGCCCAGAGAAATGAGGTTCGCGCCGACGCCTCGCGCATCCATCAACACAAAAGCGAATAGCAGCGACAACGGAATCACCATCGCAACAGCAAATGCGGCGTGCAGGTTGCGCAGAAATACGAGCAGTATCGCAACCACCAGGCACGCGCCGACGGCTAGGTTCTCGGTTACTGTATGAACGGTGTGCCGAACAAGATCTGTCCGGTCATAGTAGGGAACGATGCGCACACCCGCCGGCAGTTTGCGCGAGACGTTTTGGATTTCCGTCTGCAGATCAGCGACAACTGTCGCCGCGTTTTGTCCCTTCGTCATTTGCACGATCGCCTGCACGACATCATCGCGCTCGTTGAATGCAACGATGCCTGAGCGGGGACGACCGCCGATGCGTACCTGGGCGAGATCGCTCACCTGGATCGGACGGCCGTTGCGCGAAGCCACCACTACGCGCCCGATATCCTCCAGGTTTGTAAACAATCCAATGCCGCGGATTACGAGCGCTTCATCGCCGCGCCTGAGTAATCCGCCGCCCGTGTTAGCGCTGTTTCCCGCGAGCGCCTGCGATACTTGATCGATCGTAACGCTGAACTTGCGCAAGAGAAACGGATTGACGCGTACTTGGTACTCCTTGAGCAGACCGCCGAAGCTGACGATATCCGCGACGCCCGGCGTTCGGCGCAGCGCCGGCTTCAACACCCAGTCCTGCATCGCGCGCACTTCAGTCAGCGGCATGTCGGGCGGCGCTTCGATCACATAGCGGAAAATTTCGCCCACTGCGTTGGTGAGCGGCGCAAGGCCGGCCTGAACATTACCCGGCAGATTGACCGTCTGCAGCTTTTCGATTACCTGCTGGCGCGCAAAGTAATCGTCGGTGCCGTCCGCAAACGTCAGTGTCACAACGGATAGTCCGGTGATCGATACCGAGCGCAATTGCGTCATGCGCGGCACGCCGCTCATTTCCCGCTCGATCGGCAGCGTGACCGAGCGCTCAACCTCTTCCGGCGCCTGCCCGGGCACTTGAGTAATGATTTGAACCTGAACGTCCTGCACGTCGGGGAACGCTTCGACCGGCAAATTCTTCCATGCCCGCCAGCCGGCAATCGCCAGCACAACGGCGACCGCGAGCACGAAGACGCGCTGCTGCAGGGCGAAGGTGACGAGCCGGTCTAGCACAGAGATCGCTTCGGGGCCCTACTCGCTGCCGGACAATTCGGAGTTGAGCAGCAGAGCACCGGCGACGACCACGCGCTCCCCGTTGGCCAAGCCCTCTTTGACGTAGCTCTCGGAGCGCCCCTGCAGTCCCAGCACCACCTGCCGCTTTTCGAATACGCCGGGTTCCTTCTCTACGAACACATAATTGTAGAGTCCGCCCGTGATAAGAGATGAATTCTGAATGCGCGGCAATTTCGCGCGATCGTCCTCGATGGGTGTTACTCGCGCGAACATTTCCGGTTTGAGCTGACGTGCTGGATTGTCCACCACACACCGCACCTGCACCCTGCGCGTCGCCGGATCGAGCACTTCTCCTATAGACGCAATCCGTCCCCAGAAGTCGCCGCCCGGATACGCGTCGACTTCAATCGTTACTTTTTGTCCGAGCTTGACCTTGCCGAGATAGCGCTCCGGCAGGTCGATGATTACCCATAGATGAGTAGGGTCTGTGATGATAAAAAGCGGCGCCTGCGCGTCCGGGCGCACTTCACTGCCCGGATTCACCTGGCGTTCACTCACAATACCGGCTATCGGTGAGCGCAGCGCGTAACCCGAGGCGACTGCGGAAGCGGACTGCGGGTCGAGGTTGCGTAATCGTAGCCGCGCCCGATTGTGCTCGGCTTCGGTTTGGCGCAAGTCGCTCTCCGCATTGTCCAAGTCTTTGCGTGCGATGACTTCAGCGTCGTACAGCTCTTTCGTTCGCAAGTACGCTTTCTGTTTCAACTGCAGATCAGCCTGTGACTTGGCGACGTCGGCCGCTGCTGCCGCAAAATCCGGCGAATCGAGTATCGCGAGCGTCTGGCCTGCGGTGACGCGGTCGCCCGGCTGGGCGAATAAGCGTGTGACGCGTCCCGCAATCGGTGAGCTGAGGCGCACGGTGTGGTTTTCATCGTATGCGATCCGCGCATTCAACGGATCGAGGAGCGGCTCGGGAAGCGCTGTCACCGCCTCCGCTTTGATGAAGCTCAGTTGCGGCGAACCGCTGGCGAATCGCAGCTCGCGCGCGGTCATCTGCGCCGGCGCCACCGATTGAGGCGTGCTGTCGCCGCTGCTCCGGCTCATACGCGGATACAGCCACAGCGCAGCACCCACGAGCAACGCCCCCGCGACGATTGCCGCTACGAGTGTGCGTACATTTACGATTGGTTTTCGCATGACCGGCACATGCCGTTGTTTGTGGATATCGCTGCGCGCATCCGCACGCGCCGACAAAATTACGGCCGGCGAGTTGCCCCGTCGGCCGTTAATCGACTCGCGATTAAAGTTGTCTCAGCGATGGCAACGATGCACAGTCCCGAGAGGGGTCGATGACGCACATGCGATGCCACGGTAAAGCTGCTTCGACAACGACAGCAGCTTACGGGAATGACCTTACAGGAGTCTTACGTCGAAACGACGACTTTATGCGTGGCCGGCAGGCCGTACCGGAGCCCGGTGCCTGCCGCGGTCGTGGCGTCTCTCGAACAACACGTAGAGCGTCGGCAGTACGATCAGAGTCAGCAAGGTGGCGGTTATAAGCCCGCCGATCACAACGACCGCCAGCGGCTTTTGCGTCTCGGATCCGATATCGTGTGACAATGCCATCGGCATAAGACCCATCATGGCGAGCATCGCGGTCATCAAGACAGTCCTCAGCCTTACCAGCGAACCTTTGATGACCGCCTCAGTGGGCGTCGCACCGGCAGTTTTCAACTGGTTGAAATAAGTCACCATGACAACGCCATTGAGGACCGCCTGGCCGAACAACGCAATGAAACCGATCGCCGCCGAAACGGACAAAGGTATACCGGTTATCAGCAGGGCAAAAATGCCGCCGATCATGGCAAACGGTATATTCAATATGATAAGGAGCGCGCTCTTGAATGACTTGAACGCATCGAAAAGCAGAATGAATATGAGTAGAACGGATAGCGGCACGACCACCGCCAGCCGCGCCATCGCGCGCTCCTGATTCTCGAATTCTCCAGACCAGCTCATGTAGTAGCCTTCCGGGAGCTTCACGGACTTAGCGACGCGCGCCTGCATGTCCGACACGACGCTGCCCATATCACGGTCACGAATGAAGACGCCGATCGCGATGACGCGTCCGCCGTTCTCGCGACTGATATTCATGCTGCCGCCGATCGTGCGAAAGTGTGCGACCTGCGATAGCGGCAGGTAAACGCCGTTCGAGGTGGTCACGAGGATATTGGGCAGCTCGTCGAGCGCGCGCTGGCCTTCATTCAACCGGACGACGATGCCGAATCGCTTCTCGCCCTCCCATACGCTCGTCGCGACCTTGCCGCCAAGCACGGTCTCGATGACGTCTTCTATATCGGCGACATTAAGTCCGTAGCGCGCGGCGACGGCGCGGTCGATCTCGATTAGAGTCTGCGGCAACTCGCCCTGCCGGTCGATCATGGCCCGCGCCACACCCGGGACGTCGGATATCGCGGCCAGCACTTGGGCAGCACTTACGCGCAGCTTATCCAGATCATCGCCGAACACTTTGACGACGATCTGACCGTCAATCTGCGAAATGCTCTCGAGAATGTTGTCGCGAATCGGCTGGGAAAAGCTTGCCTGCACGCCAGGAATCTTCGACAGTTCACGATCCATTTCCAGCATCACTCCGCGCTTGTCGAGCTTGCGCGTCCATTCCGACTCGGGCTTCAGATCAACGAGAACTTCCGCCATGCTGATAAGCTTCGGATCGGTTCCATCTTCCGGCCGGCCGGCTTTGAAGACGACGGTTTTTACCTCCGGAATCTTCTTCAGCACGTCCTGCATGCGACCCATCTCGATTGACGCCTCCGTCACCGAGACGCTCGGATGCAGCGGTACGTTCAGCCACAGCGATCCTTCGTTTAATTCCGGCAGGAACTCCGTGCCAAGCCGCGGCGCGACCGCCAGACTCGCCACCAGGCCGGCGCAAGCAATAACAACGACCAGACGTTTATGATCGAGCGCCCAGCGCAGGCCCGGCTCATAAATCTTCTTGCAACGCTCGACGACCGCGTTGTCATGGTGCGGCAGCTTTTTGCGCAGCAGGATGTAGCATAGAAGCGGCACCAGCGTTAATGAAAAGATCAGCGATGCAATCAGCGCAGACGTCACGGAGTACGCCATCGGCGCAAAAATCCGCCCCTCGTGCCGCTGCAAAGTGAAGATGGGAATATGCGCCGCGATGATAATCAGCATAGAGAACAGCGTCGGCCTGCCGACTTCCACGGCGGCGTCGATGATAGCCTGCAACCGGCGCCGTTTGCCGCGTTCGTCGACAGTGTCCTCATGGAACTCGCTGCCTTCCGACAGTTTGCGGAATACGTTTTCGACAACAATCACCGCACCATCGACGATGATGCCGAAGTCCATTGCGCCGAGCGACAGCAGATTGGCTGGAATACCGATCCACGTTAATCCGAGAAAAGTGCCCAGCAGCGACAGCGGTATGACGAACGCGACGATCGCCGCGGCCCGGATATTTCCGAGAAAGAGCAGCAGCACGAGCGTCACGAGCATTGCGCCTTCCACCAGATTCGTGAACACGGTCTTGAGCGTCTTGCCGATCAACCAGGTGCGATCGTAATAAGGCACTATAGCGACACCCTTGGGCAGTACCGTTGCATTCAGCAGTTCGACTTTGCTCTTGACGGCTGTCAACACCGTCGAAGGGTTTTCGCCTTTGCGCATAAGCACGACGCCGGTGACCACATCGTCCTCGTCGTCCTGGCCGATGACGCCCTGGCGAGGCACCGACCCGGTCGACAGGCTGCCGATGTCCTTGACGAGCACCGGCACGCCGTTGCGCTCGGCCACCATTACGTTCATAACTTCATCAGCTGAACGCAGCAGACCGATGCCCCGAATGAGGAACTGCTGATGCCCCTGTTCGACGTAGCCGCCACCGGCGTTCGAATTCGCGCGCTGCAGCGCAGTGAACAATTGCTGCAGCGTGATCTTGTAATACTTCATCTTCGCCAGATCGGGATGCACCTCGTATTGTTTAATGAAGCCGCCGAAACTCACGACATCCGCGACGCCCGGGATCAAGCGCAGTTGGCGGCTTACCGTCCAATCCTGAATGGTCCGCAAATCGCGCGAACTGGTGCCCTCAGCCTTGACGCGGTAACGATAGATCTCGCCGATGGGCGTAGATAACGGCGCGAGTTGCGGTTGCACACCCTCCGGCAACTCTACTTCGCGCAAGCGCTCGACCACCTGCTGACGCGCGAAGTACGCATTCGCGCCATCGTCGAAGGTCATGATGATGAACGAGAGACCGAACTGCGTATGCGAAAACATGCGGATGGAGTTCGGCAATCCTGCGAGTGCCACCTCCAGGGGAAGCGTCACTTGCTTCTCAACTTCCTCCGCCGCCCGCCCCGGGAACAGGGTGATCACTGTTACCTGCGTGTCAGTTACATCGGGAAAAGCTTCGACGGGCAATTGCTTGAACGCAATAATTCCACCGCCGATGAAAAGTATCGTTCCCAGGATTACGAACAGCGGCTGGTGCAGCGCGAACGAAACGATTTTCTTGATCATGGCCGCGGCCGGGAGCTGATCGGCATCGACTATTTCACGACGCGTGTCGGCTGGAGCATCTGCTGCAGGAGAAGTGCCCCTTCGGATACCACTTTCTGGCCCGGCTCCAGACCCGAGGTGATGGTGATGTAGCCGTTATACACGTCGCCGACTTTGACCTGGCGGCGCGTATAAGTACCCTGTCCGGAATCCACGAAAAGAAAATGACTGCCGCCCTGGAAGAACACCGCGCGGGACGGGACTTGCAAGACTCGCACTGACTCATCATTCAGAGTGGCAGTAACAAACATCTCGCCCTTGAGCATCCGGTTCGAGTTATCAAGCGATGCGCGCACCTTGATCGTCCGTGTCGTCGGATCGAGAAAATCTGCAACCGCGGTGATACGGGCGTCAAACGTCGCATCGGGATAAACCGGCACCCGAATTTTCACAATCTTGCCCACGTGCAAACCGGGTAAGTCTTTCTCACCCGCGTCAAGCATCACCCATAAGTACGAAGGATCGGTGATGACAAATAACGCCGGCGAGCCGCCCATTTGATCCGGACGCAATTCCTGTCCGGGGTTGATGTTCTTTTCGACGACTACGCCAGCGAGCGGGCTCTTGAGTGCATAACTCTGGTCGACCTGTGTTCCGCCCCCATAGAGTTGCAGACGCGCACGGTTTCGCTGCAGTTCCGATTCGCTCCGCGCGTATTCGGCTTCGGCGGAGTTGAGATCTTTTGCCGGCGCGACGCCGTTTGCGTGCAGGTCTTTGACGCGCGCCAGATTTTGCTGCGCCAATGCATAATCGCCCTCAGCCCGCCGGGCGTCGGCTTGCGCCTGACCGAAGTCGGGAGAAGCAATGACCGCCAGCGTCTGACCCTGCTGGACCTTGTCACCCGGCTGCGCCGATATGCGGCTGACTCTGCCTGCGAACGGCGTATATATGCGGACGGTTTTGTCTTCATTCCATGTCAGCCGCCCGTTCAGCGTCGCGGCGGCGGCCTCACGCTGCGCTGCCGCCTCGGATGCGAGGGAAGACAGTTGTGGACTGTCAGGCGGAAAGACAATGGATTCGCCGCTGACTTTCGCCGCGGGAGGCGCTTCTGTTTTGACCGTATTGTCGCAGCCCGCGGAGAGAACCGCCGCCAACAGCGCTGCACAACGGGTGAGACGCATGTTACTTCCCTCTAGTCTTATTCTTATCGCCGGCGGCACGACCGTCAGCATGAAATTTCAGATGCTGGGGCTACCGGCCCTCCCGCTCAGCTTCGATCTGGGCGGGCGCGATGGCTGCCTGCCAGACCGCAAACGATTTCGCGTAATCCGCCTGCGCGCCTGACGCCTCAAGGCGAGTCGCGTAGAGCTGCCGACGCGCATCCAGCAGGTCCATGACCCCGATTGCGCCGCGACTATACGCGAATTCCGCACCCTCGGCAGCTTTCTGCGCCTCCGCCAGCAGCACGTCGCGAAACCGTTGCAGGCGATCACGGGCAGAGTCGAGTTCCGCACGACTTCT
>Ga0157374_10004939_pt1 | contig 11191 bp, 6 predicted proteins | sample M25metaG_FD_115308 | JGI IMG/M metagenome (GOLD analysis project Ga0157374, IMG submission 115308) | Miscanthus rhizosphere microbial communities from Kellogg Biological Station, Michigan, USA - M2-5 metaG | ecosystem: Host-associated > Plants > Roots > Rhizosphere > Soil | place: USA: Michigan... | reverse complement strand
CGACACGGAATAACTCAGGCCCTGCCCCCGCACATCATCGAGCAACCGCGCGCGCAGGATGGAAGCCAGAAAGCTCAATGCCGCATCGTCCACGGGATTGCTATAGAAGCCGTGGGTCGCCCAAGCGACATTGGCGATGGACTGGTTGGCGGGAGCCGAGGTCTTGAGAATGGTCGGCAAATCCTCGCCCGGCGGGAAGCGGATATCATTTTCCGCCATTACTCTATGAAGCTTTAGCGGCCTTCGCGGCAGCGCCCCCAAGGTCAGCCCAACCGCGCGCTTGGCCTCATCGACCGTTATGTCGCCGGCCACCACCACTTCTATGGGCCCTTGGGCGAGCAAGGGGGTCAGCAGAGACTTAAGCTGTTCCACCGTCGCCGCCCGCACGTCATTGGTTTTTGGAACGGCCCAACGCGGGTCGCCGCCATGCAGGATGGCCGAAGAATAAAGCCCCATGGTTCCGCTGGGCGTCGCGTCCGCCGCTTGGATGCGGCCGATCAATTGCTGCTTGAACCGCTCAAACCCCACAGTGCGAAAGCCTGGATCCTTGATATAGGCGGCGAAGATTTGCAGCTGGGTCTCAAGGTCCTCAGGCGTGGTCTCGCCATTGAAGGCAAAGGCGTTGTCGCCCATGCCGAAACCCATGCGATAGGCTTTTCCGGAAAGGGCGATGGTCATTTCGGTGGGCGTCAAGGCCCCCAACCCGCTCTGAGTCATTCCGCCGGCCATCCAGCTCAGCGCGCCTTTGTCCTTGGAAAGGCTCAAGCGTCCCTGACCGATCTTGACTGACACCACCACTTGGTTCGCCCGCAATTTGGAGGGCCGCACCAACAGATGCACATTGTTGGCAAAACGCAGACTGGTGACACCGAGATCGGCGGCCGTGCTGGTTTCCACCACCCGCCCCGGCGCACCGAAATCGGTATAAGGCCACTTTACCGATGCGGCCGGCGCGGAAACCGAAGCGCTATTCTCGGTAGCGGCATGATAGGCCTGCAGCACCGCGCTTTGGTCGAGGGGCTGGCGGCTGGAAACAAAGATCAGCGGCTCGCCGCCGAACATTTCCATAAGCGCCTGGCTCGCCACCTCCGGAGTCAAATCACGGAGATTTTCCTCCGACGCTGTCAGGACCTGGGCGGGACTGACACTGATGTCATCCTGGACAGCGGCCGCCGCCAGGGAACTGGCCAGCGCCGAAGAACTCCTGGTGCCGGCCGACAAGACAGCGCGTTGACGCCCCGCCTTTTGCGCCGCCACCACCGAGTCGATTTCGGCTTGCGACACCGGATTGCGCAACAGCGCCAGCCTGGTCTGCACCAGGGCGCTCAGGGCTTTTTGCCAAGTCCCGCCGTCATAATCGGCTGAGAGGCCGGACAGTTCCGCGGCCCCCCTTGCGTCCCGGTCGCCTGCTTGTGCGCTGAGAAAAGGACGATCCGCGCCCGCCGCCATGGCGGACAACCGCCGGTTCACGACCTGTAACACCGCCGCGCGAATATGCAGGCGCCGCCAGCCGGCCCGGTCAATCGGATAGGAAACGGGCGGGCGCACCCAAGTCAATTCCAGCTCCAGGGGCGCTTCCGCCTCCACATGGACCTTGGCTTCCAACCCGCGTTGCATGGGCACCGAGAAAACCGGCCTGCTCCCGACAGGCGCTTGCGCCTTCCAATCCTGGAATCGATTGGCGATCTGAGCCTCCAGCTGATCCGGATCGACATCGCCGACCACCGTCAAAATGGCGCGATCCGGCTGGTAATAGGCCTGATAGAAGCGCCGCAGATCGGCGGCGGTCGGATGCAGCACCATACCCGTCTCGCCTCCCGGCAGGGCACTGGCGCGCGGATCGCCCAGCTCGAACTGAAGTTCGGCCATGCCTGCCCGGCGTGACGGGCCGCCTCGCATGGCGGCTTCTGACATCACAACGCCCGCCTCGGTCTCCACCGCCTTAGGCTCGAAGCTGATATCGCCGGCGATATCGCGGGAGATAGCCAGCGCGTCCGCGATGCTCGCGCTGTCGCCCTTGGGCAGATTGAACATATAAGTGGTGGCATATTGGCCGGTGGAGGCGTTGGTGTCCGGGCCGAAGCGCAGCCCTAGCCGTTCCAGGCTGTGGTTGAGCTCACCGTCGGGAAAATTCTTGGAACCCCGGAAGGCCATATGTTCCACGAAATGGGAAAAACCGCGCTCGGCGGGTGCCTCATACGTGGAGCCCACCGCGATGCTGAAGCGGACCGATACTGCCCCCGCCGGGGTGTGGTTTTGCAGGATGACATAGCGCATGCCGTTGGGCAGAACGCCGCGCCGCAGCGCGGGATCGGGCGCGATGTCGCTCTTGGGCCATTCGGTGGCGATGGCGGGCGCCAACGCAAGCGCCAGCATCGCGCCCGCCAGATAACTCCAAGCAAGTCTTCGCACAGCCTGCGCCTATTCTCCCTGCCGGATGAGGATTCAATAGCAGGGAGAATAGCGCAAGCCGAATGCCGGATAAGTTTAATTAACCGTCCGCTTCCTGCGCCGGCGCAAGGCCGCCATTCCCGCGAAACCCGCGCCAAACAGCGACAGGGTCAGGGGCTCGGGAACGGTTATGGCGCCGAACAGTCCGCCCCTCTCGCCATTGAGACCGTCGGTGAAATACAGGGTATTGGGATCGCCGTTGCCGCCGCCAATGCCAAAGCCAATGTCCCAAAGGCCGCCCGGGCTGTTGTTGCCGGTATCGATCGCAATCGAGCCCTCAAACAGCCCGGTGAGTGGATCGAATGCATTGATCTCGCTTTCGCCAAAAGCGAAATTTCCCACCAGCAGGTCGTTGGCAAATATGCCGAAGGTGGAGGGAGCGAGCGCAACGCCCCATGGCGCAGCCAAATTGCCGTCGGTAAAGCTGCGCACCAGGTTTCCGCTCTCATCGAACACCGCCACCGCGCCCTGCCCCCCGACAGCCGCGATGTCAGCGTTACGGCCGGGCGGCGCGTAGGTGACATAGATCTGGCCGTTGAGATCCTTCACGCCAAACGGCACCAGCCCCTGCGCCAGGATCGACGGTGGGGTTGTGAATGCGTTCGCGCCAAGACTAATTGCCGTAAAGGTGCTGTCGAAAACCTGAATGTTTCCCGCGGTATTGGCGGCATACAATTGGGTCTGCGTCTGGTTGACGGTCAGCGCAGTGAAAGAAGCCCCTTGAACCGTCCGCTGGACGATGGCCGATTGGCCAGTGTTCCAGGCGGAGATGGTGCCGTTCAAGTCGGCAAAGATGAAACTGGCGCGGTTGCCGTTTCCGCCATTGTTCACATGAAAGGACGCCGCATTGGTATTGGCGACCAGACCTGTCGGTCCCTGCGGCCCCGTTGCCGTCGTGGGGATCGAGACAAAGCCGCTGGGCGGGTTGATATTGACCTTGCTGACATTGGTGGGGCCGGTGACGGAATAGAGCGTCGCAACATTCTGCCCTTGGTCCGAGACCCAAAAAGGGCTGGCGGCGTTGTGCGAGAAGCCCCAAGGGTTGATGAGGTTCGGATCGGTGATGGTGGCGAATCCGGCGACGCTGGAAACAAGATTGGTCTGCACGTACGGACCCGCTTGTGCGGAAACGGACAGGCCGACGAGCAAGGAACCCGCAAGCAACAAGCGGGTTCGGTGTGATGTCAGGGAATTAAACAACATATGGGCTCTCCAATGACTTCCATGGCGAGCCCCTCGCACGGATTAACCTAGCAAGGTTCTTGCCAAGAATAATTCCGCTGACGAAACAGGGGGATAGAATTTGCGACCTTCGCGCAATGTCAAATTCTTTGGCATGGAACTCATGCCAACTGGATACAGATTCCAACTGAATACAGAATCAGCGCACCCGAACGAGCAGTAAAGACCGGAAGAGAAAAACAACCGCTACTTGCGCGGCGCGGGCGCGTTCCTCACTGCGGACTGCGTGACGGGCGCGCCTTTGGCTTTGGCATCGGCCAGCAGCGGCGCGCAATTGGCGTCCTTCGCCAATCCCGGATCGATGAAAGCCAAAATGGCGGCAAAGGGGTTGAGCAATCCCAGGGCCAGACCAATGCCGCCCTGCGCCGCGATCGCTCCCCCCTTCACACCCAAAGACGGGTGCGCCCAGGGACCGGTCACCGTGATTGGTGCGCGCAACCGCATCAATTGGAAATTCTTGGGCTTGCCCTGCAGACGCATGTCCAAGGTTTCGTCACGCATATTGATGCTGCCACTGCCGTCCACCCGCACCGGGTCGGTGTCGATAACGATCTGCCGGCTGGTGAGCACGCCCTGCCTGGCGTCGAAACTCGCCACCGCGCAACGCAGATTGGTATTGGAATTGTCGCCGCTGAGGTTAAGGCTCAACGCCGTCAGCACGTCCACACCCGTCCATTCCGCCAGGCTGTGCCGCATGCCGCCCGACGGCACCACGGCGGTGAACGTGCCGCTGGCATTGGAAGCGGTGGTATGGACCGAATTGCCGGTACCGGTCAGCACCGCGCGAGCTTCCAAGACGCCGGAAAGCGGCTTGTCATTGCTTTTGATGAAGTTCTCCGCGTGAATGTCGGTGATGCGCGCGTCCACCGTGCTGGTGGGAATGTCTTTGCGCGCATCTATCTTCAAAGAACCGCTGAGTTTGCCTTGGCTCAAGGCAAAAGCCAGCGGCTTGAGATTGAGCACCCCGCCTTGCAGGCTGATATGGGTATCAAGCCCGCGCAGCGGAAAATCCCGCGATTTAATGGCGGCGGCGCTGTAGTCCACTTCGGCATTGGTCTGGCGCAGCCGTTCGGTATGCAGCACCGTTTCGGGCAATAGATATTTGCTGGCAACCGGAGCCGCCTTGCCGCCGCCCACCAACGGACCCAGATCCGAGAATACCAGCACCCGCGAGGCCAACCGTCCCGACAAAGCTGGAATATCCTTGGAGACATCCACCGTCAGATTGCCCCCAAGATCGCTGTCGCCCACCGCGGCATTGATGTCATGCAGCTGATAGGTGCTGCCATCGCGCGCCACCGCCAAAGTCATGTGGTACGGCGCGGTACGAGGCAGAACCAGGCCAGTGAGAAAATAGAGATCGGCCAACGAAGCCCCTTTGACCGTAACGCTGGCATTGTAGCGGTCCATATGGAAGGGTTGGATGATGGCGCCATTGATGGCGGCCTCGGTTTCGCCCGCCTTGATCTGAGCGGTAAAATTATAGGGCTTGGTTTCATCCACATTCAGCAACGGCCCGCCCCGTACATCGGCGAGGAATTTGCTTTTGTTCAGAGTGCCGTCGCCATTGAGAGTGAACGCCGCTTTGCCCCCGCCGGCATTTTCCTCCGAACTCACCGTGCCGGTGAAATGCAGCTTGCGCACCGCATCGTCGATCTGGATGTGACCGTCCTTCACCAGGAAGCGTTGACTGCGCGGCAACTTCCAGGCGTCGTTGTGCGTGGTACTGCCCCGGTCCCAATTGGTGCGTCCTGATTCCTCGCGGACCAGAAGAATGTCGGGCTTGTCAATGCTGACCAGCGGCAGCACCAGATGGCCGCGAAACAGCGGCATCCAGCGGAATTCGATTTGAAAGTCGTTCAGGGCCGCGGCTTGCGGCGTGTTCGTCAGGTCCTTGGCCCATTGCGGGTTGCCGATATAGAGACCCGCCGCGTCGATGCTGGGTTGCCAGGAAAAGAGTTTGACCGACAGATTGCCGTCTATCCGCACCTCCCGGCCGGTGCGATGGGACAGATAGCGCCCGATCGGCCCCCGCATTTGGTTCCAGTCCAGGAAATAGAGCGTGACCACGGCCGCAAACAGAATCGCCAGCAGGGTGACGGCGGTCCATTTGAAAAAACCGCGCCAGGAAAAATGGAAATCGCGGAAATCCGAGATGATGCGTTCTCTCACCGCGGCGCGTGACCAGCGGTCCTGAAACCAATCGGAATGCGGCATGATGGACATGACAAATCAATTACTTGGACTACCCTTCGCTAACGTCCAAAGGGGCGTGAGGCTTCCCCAAAAATGACTTTTGATAGTTCCAAAATCAGCATTTCCCGGGGTGCAACTTTTTCCGGGCTTGCTAAGTTAGCGGGAACCCGAGGGAACCCATTGAAGCGCTTCACCGCCTGGATACTGATCAAGGAAGGCGTCGGGGCCTTCATCGACGACAATGCGCTGAGCCGGGGCGCGGCCATCGCTTTTTATGCCGTGACCGCCATCGCGCCGGTTCTTTTCATTGCCACAGCCATCGCCGCCCTGGGCCTGGGTGAGGATGCCGCCAGCCATGCGGTGCATCGCCAGCTCAGCCGCATCATGACCTCGGAAAGCGCCGATCTGGTGCAGCTCGCCATCCTGCATCTGAGGAACGGCGCCCACACCCTTGCCGGCGGTCTGATCGGGGTCGCGACCCTGGTTATCACAGCTTCGGGCTTTTTCACCGAAGTCGAGGATGCGCTGAACACGATCTGGAAGGCGCCGCGCCATGAATCCTACTTCTACTACCTTCTGCGCGGGCGGGTCCTCAGTCTGCTCCTGGTGATCGGACTGGGCGTGCTTTTGCTCGCCTCCATAGTCCTGGCCACCGGCATAAGGCTTTTGGGAAATGTGCTGGAGAATTACGAGATTTCCCACAGCGTGATCTGGGTGGTCAATCTGGTCTTCACCTATGGCGTGGTTTCCCTGATTTTCGCCGCTATCTACAAGGTGCTGCCCAATGCCAAGCTGCTATGGCGTGACGTGCTGGTGGCGAGTTTCGGCACCGCGGTGTTGTTTGAACTGGGCCAAACCGTGATAGGCTATTATCTCGCCAATTTCATCACCGCCAATATTTATGGCGCGGCCGGCGGCATCATCATACTTCTGATCTGGGTCTATTATTCGGCGCAGATTTTCCTGTTGGGCGCGGAATTCACCAAAGTGTGGGCCAATCATTACGGCAGCCGGCATAAGCGTTAGCGCCGAGCCAGAGATTGGGCTATTGCATCAGCGACATGGCGCGCATCCCGCCCCACGCCGTGAATCATGGTTGAGGACATGGCGTAGAGAAAATTCAGGCCCACAAAATACAGGCCGGCTTCATTTTCCACCACGCCGCGCAGATGCCGGGGACGGCTCGCATTGTCGAACACCGGCGGGGCGATCCAGGAGAAATCGGGCGCAAAACCCGTGCACCAGATGACGTTGGCGATGTCGAACACCTGGCCGCTTTCCAGCAATGGCCGCCCGCTCTGGACGCCGACCACGCGGCCCGTACGCCGAACCTTGGCGGCGGCCAGATCGCGGCCGCGGGTCCGGATCAGTGGCGCCGGACCATGCCGCGCAGCTGCCTTGCGTCCCATGGGTGTATCCCTGGTCAGCAGATGATGAAACACCAGCCGGAGCATCAGGCGCGACATCACATGCCGGCCGAAAAAACTTCCGATCCGGAATGGAATTTCGCCCACATTCCTTCCAGCAAGCCAGACAGGGCGCGATCGCGCCAATTCCAGGGCGATCTCCGCGCCGGAATTGCCCGCGCCAACGATCAGGACGCCGCCTTCGCGCAACTGACCGGCATTGCGGTAGTCCCCGGCATGGAGCTGCACAATGCTGGCATCTAGATCAGAGGCGAACCCCGGCAACGCGGGTTTCTGGTAGTTTGCCATCGCCACCACGACCTGCTCTGCCTCGAACACCGCATCACCCGCCTGCACGCGATAACCCGCTCCGGCGCGGGACAGGCGATCCACCCGCATGCCATGGCGGATGGGCAAGCGAAACCGCCGCGCATAGGCCTCCAGATAGTCCGCCATCTCGTCCTTGGTGGGAAAGCTTCCGGCAGAAGCGGGAAATGGCAGGCCGTCCAATCCATCGAGATGGGCGGGCGTGAACAGCCGAAGCGAATCCCAGCGCCGTCGCCAGGAATCGCCGGTGCGCTGGGCGCCATCCAGGATCACGAAAGAAATACCGCGTCTGGCCAGGTGATAGCCCACCGAAAGGCCAGCCTGGCCGCCGCCCACGATCACCACAGGATGGCGCTCACTGGCCAAGGACGTCTGATTGCGTTCCATAAGTCCCATGACCCACTCCTTTTCGGTGACCGAAGCGTCCTTAGGCCCGGGCTTGATCAAAGAAAATTGCCTAATCTTCTAGATCAGTTATACATTTACGTATGATCAAGAACGACATCGGCTGGGAATTGTGGCGCTCCTTTCTCACCGTGCTGGAGCAAGGCACGCTTTCCCGCGCGGCCCGGCTGTCGGGCCTGACCCAGCCGACCTTGGGCCGTCACATAGATGAGCTGGAGGGCGCGCTGGGCCTGTCGCTCTTCACCCGCTCGCCGCGCGGGCTGGCGCCCACCGATGCCGCTTTCGAATTGCGCCCGCATGCCCAAGCCATGGCCACCGCTGCGGGCGCGCTGCGGCGCGCGGCATCGGGCAGCGCCTCCGAGGCAAAAGGCGTGGTGCGCGTCACCGCTGCCGAAATTGTCGGCGTGGAAGTGCTGCCTCCCATCCTCACCGCCTTCCGCGAGACCTATCCCGGGATCACCATCGAGTTGGCGGCGACCAATGTGACCCAGGACCTGTTGCAACGCGAAGCCGATATCGCGGTGCGGATGGTCAAGCCGACCCAGACCGCGCTTGTGGCCCGGAAAGTCCGCAAAGTTCGTTTTGGCCTCTATGCCCATCGCGATTATCTGAAACATCATGGCACCCCACACACCATGGAGGACTTGCGCCATCACACCCTGATCGGGTTCGACAAGGGCGCCATCGCCATCAAGGCCCTGCGTGAGGTGCCAAGCCCCGTCTCACGGGAAGCTTTCGCCTTCCGTTCAGACAGTGCGCTGGCCCAGCAGGCCATGGTGCGCTGCGGCTTTGGCATCGGCCGCGGCGCCGATGTCGCTGTCCGCTCCGACCCCAACATTATTCCGGTGCTGGCCGACAAATACGGAATCGAGGTCGATATGTGGGTGGTGATGCATGAAGACGCGCGCAACAGCCGCCGCATGCGGCTGATGTTCGATCATCTGGTGAATTCGCTGAGTGATCGGAAACACCGCGGCTCAAGACGCGGCAAAGCGGACGGTTAGAGGCTGTTGGCCTCTTCCAGCGCCGGCAGCGGCGAGAACGCCATCGCCGCATTGGTGGCGAGCTTGATGTCGGCGGCTTTCATCTGGCTGCGCAGAAAATCCGCCCGCTGCTTGGAAGGCTGATCGCCCGCCAGCGCCGCGACGCCATACCATTTCAGCGCCTGTTTGAGGTCCTGGGGCACGCCGGCGCCGCGCTCATACAACACCGCCAGATCGAAGGCGGAATCCACATAGCCGCGTTCGGCGCCGCGGGCGAACCATTCCGCCGCCTTGGCTTCATTCTTTTCCGTGCCCAACCCTTGCGCATAGGCGATGGCGAGATTGTGCATCGCTTTGAGGTTGCCCTTTTCCGCGGCGCGCGAGAACCAGGCAAAGGCGGCCGCCGGATCGGCCTTCACATGTTCGCCCTGCTGATAAAGCGCGCCCAAAAGATATTGCGCCACCGGATCGCCGGCGCGCGCCGCCGATTGGGTCCACAGCAACGCGGCGTCGGCGTCTCCGGCGGTGCCCTGCCCGCGCAGATACGCCAACGCCAGCCGTGCTTGGGCGCGCGGATTGCCCGCGTCGGCCAAAGCCATGGTCTTGTGGAATTGGGTGCCGGCCACTTGCCGGCGCGCCACGCCATCGCTCTCGCGCGCGGTGGCGTCGCCGCCATTCTTGCCCAGCGAAAGGCCGATGCCGATAAACACCGCGACCAGCGCGACCGCCGCGATCGCCAGCCAGCGGGCGCGGTTATTGTTGGCGGGCTCAGCATCTTTCACACCCGGAAGAAACGGCTCGGGAAAGGCACGCGCTTTTTCGCGCTCCGGCCCCGCGACCTTGTCTTCCTTGGCTGTTTCTTCCTTGCTGTTGTCAATGCTCGCTTCTTCCACCATCGGGGGCGCCACCAGCGGAGGAAGCGGAGCCGCCACGGCTTGTTCAACGACAGCGGCGGGAGGTTCAGACACCGGCATCGGATCCGCAACAGGCGCGGGTTCAGAGCGTCCGGCGGCGGGCGCAGATGCGGCGCTCAAGCGTGCTTCCAAAAGCGCGATGGCCTGGGCTTGTTGACGGGCCGTGATCTCGGCCCTGGCTTCCAGCGCGTTCAAGGCGCGTTCAAAGACCCTAAGGCGGCATTCGAGCCATGCGTCGGGTGTGGTAACGGACGGCTCGGACGTTTGGCCCGCCTTAGAGACTGGTTGGGAAACGTCGGCGGAGGCATCCGTCACGGCGCGCTCCGGCGTCCCTAAAGTCTGCATCAACGCCGCCATCAAGGCGGTCTTGCCGCTGAAATGCGCGTGAAACGCATCGCGATTCACACCGGCCTCAGCGCAAAGCGCGGAAACGGAGAAACTATTGTCACCCTTCAGCACCAGCGCCTTGGCGGCCGCCAGCAAGCGCGCACGCGCTTCTTCGTCACCCTGGGTTTGACACTATTCCATAACCAGATCCGCTGATCTCACGGCCCAAGCTAGCGGTCAGCGATTACTATCGCGCTGGCGGAAAGCACGCAATTTGATGCAATTTGCCCCAGGTTTTCCTGAGTTTCAGGCGTGTTTGCCGCGGGGCGTGGTTGCGGGCGCGTTCACCATTCGCATCAGCACCAGAATCAGGACGATGGTGAAACCATAGGCGATCAGTTGGGCGCCGTTGGGAGCAGCGGTATAGCCCACCAAAGTGTGGAGCATCTTGCCGAACAGACCCAGGGAACCTTGGCCGTCATCGGGCAACAACCAGGACGTGTCCCAGACCGTGCTGGTGAAAAATTCCAGCCAGCCGGCGTTCTGCAGAAAGATCACCGCCTGGGCCGCCATGCCCGCCGCCAACAAGGTGATCAGGCCCGAAGTAACCTGGAAAAGTTTTCCGGCAGGAACTTTGAGCAAGCCGGCATACATCAATCCCGACACCAGCGCCCCCGCCGCCAGGCCCAGCCCGCCGCCCGCGATCATGCCGGCGGCGGACGTGCCGCCTTGGGCTGCGATGCCGTACAGAAACAGCACCACTTCCGAGCCTTCGCGCAGCACTGCAACGCCTACCACAATGGATAAAGCGGCCAAGGTACGCTCGCCGGTCTTGACCTGATGGCCCGCGGCCTTGAGTTCGCGCGCCATTTGCCGGCCATGGCTGGCCATCCAGACATTGTGCCAGGTGAGCATGGCGACCGCGAGCAACAGGATCGTG
>Ga0157374_10004937_pt1 | contig 11192 bp, 9 predicted proteins | sample M25metaG_FD_115308 | JGI IMG/M metagenome (GOLD analysis project Ga0157374, IMG submission 115308) | Miscanthus rhizosphere microbial communities from Kellogg Biological Station, Michigan, USA - M2-5 metaG | ecosystem: Host-associated > Plants > Roots > Rhizosphere > Soil | place: USA: Michigan... | reverse complement strand
CCGGTGACCATCATCCCAGGAGGGGGCGTTGGAATAATCGGTTTCTCCGCTTTCTTCCAGTGCAGCAGTTTGTCGTCTTCGGCAATTGCGAGCAACTGCGTCTCGCGCAGCTTGTCGCTGCCGTCGCGGATCGTCGCCTGATCGGGCGGTGCATTCTGCACGCCGGTGTAAATGAAAGCCGGTTTGCCCTCAAACACGACAGCCGATCCGCTGAAGCACCCCTCGCTGTCGGGCCCTCCTGGCGTCGGCGCAAGCGCGATCGGCTGATGATGCCACTTGATCATGTCCGGGCTTACGGCGTGTCCCCAGTGCATGTCGCCCCAGACAGCCGCGTGCGGATTGAGCTGGTAGAAGAGGTGGTACTGGCCCTTCCACCAGATCGGGCCGTTGGGATCGTTCATCCAGTTGTGCGGGGGCATCAGGTGGAACTCAGGCCGCAGCGGATCGCGCGCGATTTCGGCGGCTTCGCGGGCAGCAAAACTTACGCGGGTTTTTCCCGTAAGTAACAGTCCCGTCGCTGTCCCATACCCGAGCGATTTTAGAAAGCTGCGGCGATCGTGCTTCATATGAGGAGTTCCGTCCGGTGGCTCCCCTGCAACTATATCGCGCCCAATTCAGAAAATTTCCGCCTTGCAGGGCAACACTCAACGCGAGGTGGTGTTTGAACCGTGAAAGCGACTGGGGATCACGCCGGCCGCTGACTTGTATTTCGAGGGTAGATTATGCGTAAAGCACTTGCAGTCGCTGCTCTGGCAATTCCCCTGGCGCTCGCCGGATGCGCAGAACATGAACGGTCTTACTACTCCGGGCAGTATGCTCCCGCGCACGAGCGTTTTGCCGAACGCGGTTTCCACGATGGTATCGATGCCGGACGCCATGACTATTCGAAGGGCCGGCGTCCCGATATCGACAGGCACGGCGATTTTCGCAACCCGCCCGTGCCGAGGTACGCAGTCGACGAGTACCGGCACGGATTCCACGAGGGCTATGAACGCGCATTTGGCGGCCGCGATGGATACCGCGATCGCGACTGGCGCTGATCGCACTGTGCCGGCGGCGAATCTGTGTGAGCCTTGGTTCGCCGCCTGACTCTATTTGCCTGTTAGTTTCAGCGTGTACGCATACTTGCACTGCGCTCCGGCGGGCAACATCACATCGAGCGTGTCCGCACCTTGATTGAAGCTGACCTTCTCTGACGAGCCGATCAGTTCCACATTTCCAATCGCCAGCGATCCTCCCTCGTGCGCGGTGCCGAGTGCATGGATCGTCGCTTTCCCATCTGTCGGGCATGCCATGCCGACGGCATACACCGTGCCACCTTTTGCAGTGAAGCGAAAATCCTTTGGTGTATAGGGCTTTGTGTCGGTGTCATGAAATGCTCCGCCGATAACCTGTGTCGGCCCTTCACCGAAAGTCTTCCATGGAGTGGTGGAGTAGATAGCTTCGCCATTCACCTTGAGCCATGCGCCCATTTCGCGAAGCGTGTTCTGCACTTCGTCGGGAATCGTGCCATCGGCTCGCGGCCCGAAATTAAGCAACAAGTTCCCGTTCTTACTGACGATATCGACAAGCTGATGCACGAGGAACTCGGGCGACTTGAAAGTATCATGCTCGATGTATCCCCACGACGCGTTGCTGATCGATGTGTCTGTCTGCCAGTGATCGGCGATGATCTTGTCCTGCTGTCCGCGTTCGAAGTCGCGCGTCGCGGATTTCCAGTTAAGCGAGTAGTCCTTGAAATCGATCACGCCCGTATAGCCGTGGGCCTCAGCAAAGTTGTAATAGAAAGCTGCGAACTCCGTAACCGCGGGGCGGAAGTTCGGCTGTCCGATCCACCAGTCGAAGTAGACGATTTCCGGCTTGTACTTCTCTACCAGTTCCGTATCGCGGGCCAGCCAGTCGCGCGTCCACGCCTGGCTCACATACGTCCAGTCGTTTATCATGCCGTGATCGTCGCCGTCTGGCTCGAACCACTGGTGCGCAGGGCCGTAGAGCGAAGCGTACTTCGGATCATTGACGTCGGAGCGTGTGGTTCGCCCATACGAGTAGAAGAAATTGTGCTCTGCGCGGTGCGAGCTGAGCCCGAAGTGCAGGCCCTGCGCGCGCACAGCAGCGGCAAGCTCTCCGAGAGTATCGCGCTTAGGCCCCATCTTCACGACAGTCCAGTCAGACAGGCCGGAGTCATACATCGAAAATCCATCGTGATGCTCGGCGACCGGGACCACGTATTGCGCGCCGGCTTCTTTGAAAAGCTTTGCCCACTCCGTAGCGTTGAAATGTTCCGCGCGGAACTGCGGGATCAGATCCTTGTAGCCTTTCGCCGCATCGCTGTTTGCAAAGTGAGCCTGGAAATTCTTGGCCGCGCCATCCTTCGGGTTGTACATGTTGCGCGGATACCACTCGTTCTCCGCGGCCGCCACTGCGTACACGCCCCAGTGGATGAAGATGCCGAACTTCGCATCCTTGTACCACTGAGGCTGCTGATACTTGACAAGCGTCGCCCAGTCCGGCCGATAGGGTCCGTTGTGCGAAACGCGATCCGCCTCTGCGACCAGGCGATTGCGCTCGGAGTCGTACTTGCTGACGGACTGCTGCCACTCGCGATCGATCTGCTCGGCAGACTTGACGTCCTGCGTCGGTGCGAGCGGGTCAGTGGAACTAGTCTGTGCAAAAGGAGCCGGGCAGGCAAGCAGCAGAGCTGCAGGCAACACAAAGGAGAGCTTTTTCATACGCCGGAATCCTAACCGATCCCCGGACCTCCTGCAAACGCTTACATCGCGTCACAGGAATTGTGACGAACGGCTCTTGACATATACCCATATAAGCATATGATTCATCCATGGCCAGGGCAGCAACCACCTCCGACGCTTTCAACGCCATCGCAGAACCGCGCCGAAGGCAGATCCTGCTGTTCCTCGCGGACCGCGAATATTCGGTCAATGAGATCGTTGAAGGCCTTCGCGTAGATCAGCCGTCGGTCTCAAAACATCTGCGAGTGCTGCGCGATACCGGGCTGGTGCGGATGCGCTGCAACGGACGCCAGAAGCTGTATCGCACAAACGCTGACAACATCCGTCCTCTGCACGACTGGGCAAGCGAGTTCGAGCGCTACTGGACGCACCAGCTGAATCGTGTGAAGGACCGTGCAGAGAAGAAAGCCGCCAGCAGGGCAGCAGCAACAGATTCGAATTCCCCAAACAAGGAGGATCAATGATCGTAAACGCAACGACCGCTATCGAAGATCTCACCCTGCTCATCGAGCAGGAGATTCATGTTCATGCCTCGCTCGAAGACACGTTTCAGGCGCTCCTTGAGCAGCTTGGACCGGAGAATGAAGCCGGAGAAGGCCGCGCGATGCCGATGGTTCTCGAGGCATGGCCTGGAGGCAGATGGTACCGCGACCTTGGTGGTGATGATGGGCACTGCTGGGCGCACGTCCAGGCTATCAAGCGGCCCACGCTGATCGAGTTTTCCGGGCCGCTCTTCATGTCGTACCCCGTTGCCAACAACGTGCAGTACCGTTTGAGCGAGGAAGCTGGGGGAACCCTGATCAGATTTCGCCATTCCGGATTCGGCCTCGTCGAAGACGCTCACCGCAAAGGTGTAGCCGGCGGATGGGGAAACACCAACAGCAAAATCCGCGAACGCGCCGAGCGCTCCAAATAACTAGGACGACACCAATATTCCGCCCAGACCAGAAGGAGGTCTTTATGTCTGCAGTAGCACAACCACTCGTTTCTGATGCTATCTCTAAGGCGCTTCTCGCCGAATTCGAACAGCAGATTCCTATCACCCGCCGCTTCATCGAGCGGCTCCCGGAAGACAAGCTCACCTGGAAGCCCCATGAAAAATCGATGACCGCCGGTCAGCTTGCTTTCCATCTTGCGTCCGTTCCCGGCGGAATCATTCGCCTCGTCCAGTCGAATCCCGGAGAGATTCACAACATGCCCGCCTACCCGCAGCCCGCCAGCCGCGAGGAATGCCTCAAAACATTCGACGAGAGCATCGCGGCGGTCCGAAAGATTCTTCCGGCCTTCGATGATGCCGCAATGAGTGAGGTATGGCGATTGAAAGTGCTCGGCAAAGAAGCGGTTGCGCAACCGCGTCGACAGTTCATTCGCGACGTCATGCTGAGCCACTGGTACCAGCACCGCGGCCAGTTCTCCGTCTATCTAAGGCTCCTTGGCGCTCCCGTTCCCGCAAGCTGGGGGCCAAGCGGAGACGAGCCGCCATTGTTCATGCAGCAGTAAACCGGGCAGCGAAGAGCCCAGTCCCTGCGCGCCGGGAGATTGCTATGTGCCCATTTTGTCTTGCGACTGCCGCAGTCATTGCGGGTTCGGCCACCGGGACAGGCGGCGTTACCGCACTGGTTGCAGGCGTGTTCCTGAAACGCAACAAGCGGAAGCTTCTTTCCCAAAACGAAGCAGAAGAGGTCCTTTATGACAACGACAGCAACAGAAGTCGCGACCCCGAAGACAGTGCCCCACGCGGAATGGCTCACAGCGCGAAAGCAGTTTCTGCAGAAGGAAAAGGAGTTCACGAGACTTCGCGATGAGCTCAGCCGCGAACGCCGCCAGCTTCCGCGCGAAGAAGTCGAGAAACCTTACGTGTTCGATGGACCGCACGGCAGGGAGAAACTCGCCGACCTCTTCGATGGCCGCAGCCAGCTTGTCGTCTATCACTTCATGCTCGGCCCGGGATGGAGTGAGGGCTGCCCGAGTTGCTCCTATCTATCGGACCACTACGACGGCATGACACTTCATCTCGCGCATCGCGACGTCACTCTCGCGGTAGTGTCTCGCGCGCCCTATGCGGAGATTGCGTCATTCCAGAAGCGTATGGGCTGGAAGTTTCACTGGGTGTCGTCGAACGGAACGGATTTCAATTTCGACTACCACGTATCCTTCACGAAGCAGGAACGCGATTCAGGCAAGGTGTACTACAACTACACAGACCAGCAGTTCCCCAGCGAAGAAGGCCCAGGCCTGAGCGTCTTCCAGAAAGATCCTGACGGCAGGATCTATCACACCTACTCAAGCTACGGGCGTGGACTCGACATCCTCGTCGGCACCTATAACATGCTCGATCTCGTTCCAAAAGGCCGCGATGAAGACGCTCTTTCCTTCACTATGTCGTGGGTTCGCCACCACGACAAATACGAAGGCGGCTACTTCGTTGACTCAAATCGCGGATACGAGCAGCCCAAAGCAGCGAGCCACTCCTGCTGCTCTGGCGAACATCACTCTTAGGCGATAACAATGATGGATGCTAGGCGACATCCCTCATTTTTATCGCCGGCTTGAGCGAACTACCTGCCCGTATCGGCAATCAGCTTCTCGGCGCGAGCCAGTGCATCGGCGCGCTTCTGCTTCTCCGCTTCGATGTCGATCTTGATGCCGGCTTCGTGGTGCAGATTCTGCGCGAACGCGTCCAGCCGTTTCGTTCCATCCTGCACAAGCTTGTCTACCGCAGCTTGCGCCTTGGGCAGCACTTCCTGAAAGTGCGCGATCTCCTTCTGCGCATCCTCCGGGTGATAGCCAAGACGATTTCCCGTTTGCATCGCGTCTATCAGCATGTCCGGCGGCGCGGCTAGTGGTGGAGTCGTATTCAGAGCATCGTAGGTCGCACGCAGCCGGGTCATAGCACCATTGAATCCATCAAGCTCACCGCGTCGCGCCGTGAGGCCCGCCGCCCGCTTTACCTCAATCACGATCCTCGAAGCAGTGCTGCGGCTCGCAACCGGGATCATCGTCGTCAGCGTGTTGCCCTCAAAGCTCCAACCGCCCAAGCCGGTCGCGTTGCCCTGCTTCACGGTGATCCCATCCACCGTGACAGAAGCCGGCGGCCAGTCCGCTGGAAGCTGCAGCGCATATCCGCGCGCCTTCAGCATTCCGGCAAAGCCGCCCTCCACGGGCCCGATTTCAACCCGCAGGTCATCGCCGGTCTCCGTCGCCTTGATCGGAGTGCGGGTGTACACGCCATGCTGATATTGCTCGGCGACGCCATTGTCTTCATAGAGCGAGTAGCTCGTGCTCTGGCCCGATGCCAGCGGCCACACTGTCACCATCAACGGATCTACCTTCTTCTCTCCCGTGTAGCTCATCTCCGGCTGCATTGGGACGATCGCGCCTTCCCTCACATAGACAGGAATCTGATCGATGCTGAAGCTGCGTTCAACCGATATGGGTCCAGAGAGATGCTTGCCCGATGGCCACTCAATCCACTCGCCCTTCGGAAGCCACACCTTCTCCGTGGCGAGTCCGGATTGCTTGTCGCTCGGCGTCACAACGGGATCGACCAGCATCTGATCTCCGAAAAGATATTCATTCTTGCTCTCGTACGCTTCCTTCGCTTCCGGCCAGTCATAGTAGAGCGGCCGCACAAACGCCACTCCCGAATCGTAGGTTCGACGCGCCTCCGTGTAGATGTAGGGCTGCAGCTTGTAGCGCAGTTGAAAAGTTGAACGCAGAATCGAAGAGAAGGGCTCCGGGTAAGCCCAAATGCGCCGCTCCGACTCGGGATTTTTTGTCGTATGAGTCCTCAGGATCGGACTGAAGGCGCCAAACTCTACCCACCGCGTGAACAACTCCGGCTCGACGGCTCCCGGCATGTGCCCGCCGATGTCGTGGCTCCAGTAGGCATAGCCGACATTCGCTGCGGTCGATGTAAACCACGGCTGAAACGCGAGAGAGTCCCACACAGAAATGGTGTCGCCGCTGAAGCCGATCTGGTAGCGATGATTGCCCAGTCCGCCCCAGCGATGAAACAGCAGCGGCCGTTTGCCTTCGCGCTCCTGGTCGGTGAAATGGACGTAGTTGATCCACCACGTCGGCTTCACATTCGACATCTTCGTATTCTGTTCCTGCTGCCAGTCGAGCCACCAGAAATCAATGCCTTGCTTCTCCAGCGGATGCAGAACGAGGTCGAAATAATTCTCTGCGAACCTCTTGTTGGTGATGTCGTAAGGCACGTACTGCTTCGTCGCCGGATCGATACCCATGGCCTTCGCCATCGCGGGATACGATGCCTCCCACGGCTGAATGCCGGAAGCCGGATGCAGATTCAAACTGGTCTTCAGATGGTCCGCATGCAGGCGATCCAGAAAGTCGCCGGGATAAGGAAAGAGCACCTTGTTCCACGTATAGCCCGACCATCCAAGATAGTGCCCTGATTGATCCTGATCGTGTTTGTCGCCCTGTCCCATCGCTTTGAGTTGATCCAGGCTGATGTGCCAGCCCATATCGATGACAAAAACATCCAGCGGAGTCGAGTTCTGGCGAAAACCGTGAATGATCTCTTCAATCTCCTGGTCGCTGTAGTCCCAGTAGCGTGACCACCACGTGCCGAAAGCGAACCGCGGAGGAAGCGGAATCCGTCCGCCGACCTTTACGAAATCTCCCAGCGCTTTTTTGTACTCGTGTCCGTAGCCGAAGAAATACCAGTCTTGCCGATCGCCGGCGGCCCGCTCCATTACCCACGGCCATGGGCTCTTCTCGCCTTCCTTGAACGTGAAGTCTGCGGAATCGAACAGCGGCCGTTTCGAGTCATCGACCAGCACCCATCCCGCACGCGAGACAAGCCCTGGATCCATCGGCTCCACGGTCTTTCCGCCTCGCGCCTCGTCAAGTGTTCGGGTCGTCCCCTGCAGATTCTCTTCGTCCGCATCGCCCGGATGCCACGCGACCTGTTTGCCTTCCACCGTAAGCTCGACGGAAAGATTTTCAGGCGTGAATTTTTCCTCGCCGGAAGATCTGTCGTAGGTGAGCGTGAGGGCAGATGTCTTTAAAGTCAGCTTCCCGCCCGCATCTTGCTTTGAAAACTTCGGCACAGGCAGTCGCCGATTGAGGAAGACGAACGAAGCGTGATTTTCGAATTTGCCGTCGGCGGCCCACTCCATACGAATCATCTCCGGCGTCAGCACTGTGAACCGCGCCTTCCCGGTTGTAACGACCGCCCTCGCATCGGCCACCGGATTGGCCTCAGTCTCATTGGCAGCGTGTTGCGGAACTTCCGCCGAAGCCGGCCCTTTCTTGGCCTCTCCGGAGCAAAGCACTACGGTCGATCCCAACATCAGTCCGATTGCGGCAAAGTGAAGCAGAGTAGTACGCAAGGTCTTTCTCCTTCGTTTTAGTTCACCGAAAGCCTACCACTGCTATCGAATCTGAGATATGACGCCAGGCGCAGGCAACGGCCCGCCCGCTGCATGCCAAAGAAATGGACTGCTGCAAGGCGCCGCAGCGGTCCCAAAGTGGCTCTCAGCGCCGCGCTAGAGCCTCGGCAATTCGACTTGAAATGCGATGCTGCGTTCCAGTTCGCGCCTCACTGCGCGGCGTCGTCCTGCCAGCAGTTCTGCCGCACCCACGCTGCCCACCAGTCGATTGCTGTCGCGATCGACGACCAGCAGATTCAAAGAACCGCTGGTGGCCATCTCTTCGGCGACCGCTCGGCAGGTTTCATCGCTGAAGACATAGTTGTTCGGAAGAAAATGCATTTCACCCACGATGACTTCTTCGCCCGGAGGCAATTCGGTCATCACTTCGGAAACGGTCACTAACTCCAGTGGATCCACACCGTACTCGCGCGAGAGATGATATCCGCGCCGTCCAAGCTTTTCTGTCAGAATGGATCGCGGCATCACCAGCGACGTAACGAGATAGGACGCGATGCAGGCCAGCACGAGCGGCAGGGTGGCGGGCAGCGCATGCGTCAGTTCCAGCGAGAAGAGTATCGCTGTCAACGGAACGCCAAGTGCGCCGGAAAGCATCGCTCCCATCGCCATGAGCGCCCACAGAGCCTGTGTTGGTCCGGGCAGATGCGCCAGGTGCGCGGCTCCTTCTCCAATCGCGGCGCCAATCATCAGAAGCGGAGCCAGCACTCCACCGGAAGTGCCGGAGCTCAGCGAGAATGCCCACATCAGCGATTTGGCGAGGATCAATCCCAGCAGCAATCCAACCGGAGCATTGCCGCGCAGCAACTCGGCAATGTTGTCGTAGCCTACGCCGAGTCCGCGCGGAAAAAAGAAGCCACCGATTCCGATTCCGACTCCGCCGATGGCAGGCCACCACATCCAGTGAATGTGCACTCGGCCGCAGAAGTGCTCGAAAGCGTCTTCAAGTCCGTACATCAGCCGGCTCAATCCTGCGGCTGCGAAGCCAACAAGGATTCCGAGCGGAACGGCAATGAGAAGCGACTGCTCAAGGTGAATGTTCGCGGGCAGGTCGACAGGAAATAGCGGGCCTGCACCGAGCCACCAGATGCGAAGCGCACCGGCTGTAACGCTGGCAACCGCAACAGGCACCAGGGAACGCGGACGCCACTCGAAGAGCAGTAGCTCGACGGCAATCAGGATGGCTGCGATGGGCGTCGCAAAGGTAGCTGACATGCCCGCGGCGGCGCCGGCGACGAGCAGCGTGGTGCGTTCGGCGTCTGACAACTTGAGCCACTGCGCCACCAGCGAGCCGAAGGCTCCGCCAGTCATAATGATCGGTCCTTCAGCTCCGAATGGGCCGCCCGAACCGATGGCGACGGCAGCCGAGATCGGCTTGAGCACGGCCACCTTGGGAGGAACGCGCGCGCCGTTGAGCAGGATGGCTTCAATCGCTTCCGGAATTCCGTGGCCGCGAATTTTGTCTGTCCCATAGCGCGCCATAAAACCGACGAGCACTCCGCCCACCACGGGAATGATCAGCATAGCGAAATGCGGTAGAGTGGATCCCGCCGGCCCCACTAACTCAAGGCTCAGGCGGTGGTAGTAGAAAATGTTGGTGGCGAGCGCAATTGCGCGAAGCAGCAGAACCGCCAGGGCGGCTCCGCCGATTCCGATCACAACAGCGACCGCGGAGAGGGACCACGTCCGGCGGTCGACGGTAAAGTCGCGCAGAGCAGAAGGCCGGGATCTCACAGGACCTCCTCAACAGAATCGACGGAATGCATCTGTACACGGCGAAGCGCGCGGACTAGCCGCGGCGCCATTTCGTTTAATTCGCGTGCGTGTCCGCCTGAGAGCTTGTGCAAAACCTGCCGGCCCTTTCGCGTAAGACGCAGTATGGCGCGTCGCTTGTCTTCTCGATCCGTGGTTCTTTCGATCAAATCTTCGCGCTCCGACCTGTCGACAAGCTCGACCGTGCTGTTGTGCTTGAGTCCGAGGCGATTGGCCGCATAGGCGATTGTTACCGGCGCTTCGTGAGAGGCACCCGCGACCTGGAGAAGAAGCTGATGCTGCTGCGGCTGCAGGCCCGCCTCCTGGGCTGCGCTTTCGCTGAACAGCAGGAACAGCCGCAGCTCGTAGCGGAAATCCGCAAGCGTATGCAGCAAACGGCCGGAGTTGTCAGGCTCATTCCTCATAAATATATCGTAACACGATATACATGATGCCGAGAAATCGGCTCATTAGGTTCGTACTGCGTCGCGTACACTGTTCTTGCTTTGGATTGAGAAATCAGGAGTTTGCGATGATGCAATATTTGGGAAGGGTTTTGCTGCTGATTCTCCTTGTCAGTGCAGGCAAGCCGGTTATTGCACAGGATGCTACAGGCGACATAAGGCCGGCTCCCTATCAGGTCGCGTGGCAGGATCTCGAGTTCGGTGTCATCATTCATTTCTCCACAAACACATTTCTCAATCAGGAGTGGGGCGACGGCACGGCCAACCCCTCCGTCTTCAATCCAGCGCAATTTGATCCCGAGCAGTGGATGAAGGCCATCCGCGACTCAGGCGCGAAGTATGTTGTTCTGGTGGCGAAGCATCACGATGGGTTTTGCCTTTGGCCGACGGAACAGACCACCTATGGCGTGAAGAGCAGTCCCTGGAAGGGTGGCAAAGGTGATCTGGTCGGCGAAGTGGCGCGTGCGGCGCGAAAATATGGACTGAAATTTGGAGTTTATCTTTCTCCCTGGGATCGCCACGAACCGAAGTACAAAGATTCCGCTGAGTACGACAAGTACTACAACGCGGAACTGGAAGAGCTCGCGACGCGCTATGGGGACCTCGTTGAGTTCTGGCTCGATGGAGCAGGTAGCGCCGGCCACGTCTACAACTTTCCCAAGATCATCGAGACTCTCCGCACCTACCAGCCCGACACCGTAGTATTCGCGGACACGGGTCTTTTTGAGTACGGTGACGCTCGTTGGGTCGGCAACGAAGCCGGAATCGTCGACTACGAAAACTGGAACGTGATCGACAGGCATGGCTAT
>Ga0157374_10004936_pt1 | contig 11192 bp, 8 predicted proteins | sample M25metaG_FD_115308 | JGI IMG/M metagenome (GOLD analysis project Ga0157374, IMG submission 115308) | Miscanthus rhizosphere microbial communities from Kellogg Biological Station, Michigan, USA - M2-5 metaG | ecosystem: Host-associated > Plants > Roots > Rhizosphere > Soil | place: USA: Michigan... | reverse complement strand
GTCGAGTCGCCGACGGTGAACAGCTGGAACCCGGCGTCGCCCGGAAGGTCGACGTCCTGGAAGACCTCCCAGGGTCCCGCGAAGTCGATGACGGTGGCCCCGTCGGTGAGGGCGACGGCGACCGGGATCGGGCCCTTGGCGGGCGGCGTCAGCGGCGGAGCCCCCGAGCCCGTCGGAAGCGCGTTGATCCGCGGACCGCCCGGGACGGCGGCCCAGGCCCCGAGGGTCGCGACACCGGCGAGGAACTCCCGTCTCTTCATCGCTTGCCCTCCCTCTCCCCTAGACATACGACAGGAGCGGGAGAGAGTTTCACGGGAACCGGCGCCGGGCGGCCCCCTGGCGGCCCGGACGCGCCCGCCCGGGCAGGCGCGTTACCGGAAAATCCGCGCGGCGCGTATCGTGCGGCGGTCCGAACGACAGGAGGACGTCATGCCGGAGGGAGCTTGTCCGCACATCGCGGAGGTCAAGACGGTCAAGAAGGCGAAGAAGCGCGAGTGCGAGGACTGCGTGAAGATGGGAGCCCGCTGGGTCCATCTGAGAACCTGCCAGGAGGACGGCGGCACCCGGTGCTGCGATTCCTCGCCGAACCGGCACGCGAGCAAGCACGCCGCCGCCAGCCATCATCCGGTCATCGCCTCCGCGGAGCCGGGAGAGAGCTGGCTCTACTGCTATCCGGACGACGCCTTCGTGGAGTACTGACGTCCGGGCGACGGGGTTGACGCGCGAAACCCGGCGTCGTAGGCTTCGTATAGGTAGCCTATATAGGGAGCCTATACGTCATGGCGGATGCCGAGAGTCGATCCGACCTTCTCGCCGGCACGCTGGATCTCCTGATCCTGAAGGCGCTCGCCGCGGAGCCGCTTCACGGCCTCGGCGTTTCGCGCCGGATCGCCCAGGTCACGCGCGGTGAGTTCGACGTCAAGGCCGGCTCGCTCTTCCCCGCCCTCCAGAAGCTCGAGCAGGAGGGCTGGCTGTCGTCCGAGTGGGGACGGTCGGAGACCAACCGCCGGGCGAAGTACTACTCCCTGACGAAGGCCGGCCGCCGGCACCTCGCGGGCAAGACGCGGCGCTGGAATCGAATCGCGGCGGCGATCCGGCTCGCGCTGCAGGCGACGTGAGAGCGGCCGTGACCGTGCCCCGGAAGAGTCCAGGAGTTCACGAGTTCACGGTTGACCCCTCGATGCCATGATGCCGCGTCGACCGCCGACCCTCTCGAGCGTCTGGCGCCACTTTTTCCGGCGCGAGGCCGAGGAGCGCGACTTCGCGGAGGAGATCGAAGCGCACGTCGAGCTGCTCGCCGAGGAGCGCGTGGCGGCCGGCATGAGCGAGGCCGAGGCGCGTCGCGCGGCGCGCATCGAGGTCGGCGGCGCGGAACAGGTCCGCGAGGCCGTCCGGGACGTGCGCCCCGGGCGCCGCCTCGAGCAGCTCGTCCAGGACCTGCGCTATGCGGCCCGGGGACTACGGCGCAGCCCGACCTTCACCGCGGCGGCGATCCTCACGCTCGCGCTGGGCATCGGCGCCAACGGCGCGATCTTCAGCGTCCTCGACGCCGTTCTGCTCCGACCTCTCCCTTACGACGACCCCTCCCGGCTGGTCGCCGTCTGGACGGAGTTCCGGAGCTCCGGCCAGCCGCGCGTGCCGGCCTCCGGCCACGAGATGGCCGAGATCGGCCGCCGCAGCCGCTCGCTCGCGGCCGTCGCCGGCATCTGGGTGGGCGGGGGCGCCGTGACCGGCGCCGGCGAGCCGGAGCAGGTGCGCGTCGGCAACGTGACCGCCAACTTCCTCTCGGTGCTCGGCACGCACGCCCAGGAGGGTCGGATCTTCCGCGCCGGCGAGGAAGGGGCCTCGGCGCCCGCGCTCGTCGTGATCAGCGACGGTCTCTGGCGGCGGCGGTTCGGCGCCGACCCGGCGCTCGTCGGCCGTTCGCTGCGCCTCGACGGCCGGCTCCACACCGTCGTGGGAGTCCTGCCTCGCGGCTTCGAGATGATTTACGCGCGCGACGCGAGCGTGCCCGCGGAGATCGACGTGTGGCGGCCGTTCCGCGACGACGTCGCCCGCAGGCCGCGCGATCTCGGGTTCCTCCGGATGATCGGCCGTCTCCGCCCCGGGGCCAGCGTCGCCGCGGCGAGCTCCGAGCTCGACGCGATCGCGGCCTCCCTGCGCCGGGAGTTCCGCGAGTACGCGACGCCGGGCCTGGCGCTCTCGATCGAGCCGCTCCGCCGCGACGCGGTTCGAGAGGCGAGGCCGATCCTGCTCGCGCTGTTCGGCGCCGTCGGGATGGTCACTCTCATCGCGTGCGCCAACGTGGCGAACCTGCTGCTCGCCCGGGCGACCCGCCGGGAGAGGGAGATCGCGCTGCGCGCGGCGCTCGGCGCGACGCGCGGGCGGATTGCCCGGCAGCTCCTGACCGAGAGCCTGCTGCTCGCGCTCCTCGGCGGCGCCGCAAGCCTCGCCGTGGCGGCCGGCGCGCTTCGCGCACTGCTCGCGCTGCGGCCGGCGGGCCTCGCGCGGATCCAATCGGCGGGTCTCTCGTTTCCGGTGATCGCCTTCACGTTCGCGGTCACCGCGGCGGTCGGCCTGCTCAGCGGGCTGGCGCCCGTCTCCGCCGCGCTCGGCCGCGCTCTCGCCTCGCGGTTCCAGGCGAGAGGTTCCGCCGCCGCGAGCTCGCGCGCCCAGCGGACGCTCGTCCTCGCGGAGGTCGCGCTCGGTTTCCTCCTGGTGACCGGCGCGGGGCTGCTGGTGCGCACGTTCGTCGGGCTGCTCCATGCGGATCCGGGGTTTCGCTCCGCCGGCGTCCTGACCTTCCAGGTCGGCCTGTCCGGCTCGGCCTATCCGGACGACGCTTCGACGAAGCGCCTCTTCCGCAGGCTGCTGGAGAGAGTCGAGGCGATCCCCGGCGTCGACTCCGCCGGCGCGGTCTCGCATCTCCCTCTCGACGACTATCCGAACTGGTACGACTACTACTGGCGCGAGGGCGCGCCCGAATCGGAACGCAACGCTCAGATGGCCGACCACCGCGCGATTCTCCCGGGCTACTTTCGGAGCGCGGGGATCGCGCTGCTCGCCGGGCGGGACGTGTCGCTGAACGACGATTCGGATCGGCCGAACGTGATCGTCGTCGACGAGTCGCTGGCGCGCCGGACGTGGCCGGGCCGGAGCGCGCTGGGCAAACGGCTCGAGGTCGTGTTCATCCACGAGGGGTCCTTCGACCCCACCGTCGCCGAGGTCGTCGGCGTGGTCCGCCACGTTCGCGACCGCTCGCTGGCCGAAGACGGCCGGGGACAGGTCTACGTTCCCTACCTGCAGAGCGCGCGCGAGAAGCTGGCGTTCACCGTCCGGACTTCCGCGCCGAAGGGCGAAGGCGGGAATCCCGAGGCGCTCGCGCGGCCCGTTCGGGAAGCGGTGGCATCGCTCGACCGCGACCTCGCGGTCGCGAAGCTGCGCACCCTCGACTCGTACGTCGCCGCCGCGCGGCAGTCGACGCGTTTCACGGCGGCGGTCGCGGCGGCGCTCGCGGGCGTCGCGCTCCTGCTCGCCTTCGTCGGGATCTACGGCGTCGTCGCCTGCTCCGTCGCGGCGCGAACCGGCGAGATCGGGGTGCGGATGGCGCTCGGCGGGAGCCCGGCCCGGATCCTGTGGCTCGTGGTGGGCCAGACGCTCAAGACGACCGCCGCCGGCCTCGCGGCCGGCCTCGCGGCGGCGCTGGCCCTGACCGGGCTCATCGCCCGGATGCTCTACGGCATCGGGCCGCGCGACCCCGCCACCCTGGCGGTCTCGGCCGCGGTCCTGGCGGCGGCGGGCCTCCTCGCCAGCCTCCTGCCGGCGCGCCGCGCGATGCGCGTCTACCCCACGGACGCGCTCCGGCACGACGCCTGACCCGGCCGCCCGGAGGGGGCGCCGGGTGCCTCGGAATTCGGCCGGACCGGAGGGGCCGCCCGTGGAACCCATTGCTTTCGTGCTCGTTTCTTGCAGAAATTTCCGCAGGGCTCCGGCCGTACTGTTCATGGGAAGAGCGCGGACCGCTTCAGGGAGCCCGGGAGGCAATCATCGACACACGGACCGACATCATTCGGCAGGACGCCCGTCTTTCGGTTTTCGAAGGCCCGGACGCGGTCCGGGACTTTCTGAACCCGGACCACCACCTTCCCCTGCCCCTCGTCGAGCTTCCCGAGCCGCTGAATCCCTTCGTGGCCGACGGCGTGCGCGTGTTCGGGAAGCTGATGTACCTGCTGCCGCTGCTCAACGTGAAGTCGCTCCCCGCGATCAACATGTTGCTCGAGGCGCGCGACTCCGGGCGGCTCGACGGCGTCCACGATCTCGTCGAGAACTCCTCCGGCAACACCGCGTTCGCGCTCGGCGTCGTCGCGGGCCTCTACGGAATCCGCCGCGTCGTCGCCATCGTGCCCTGGGACATCGCGCCCGGGAAGCTGGACCTGCTCCGGCTCTGCGGCGTCGAGCCGAGGCTGGTCCGCGACGGGCAGGGTGCGCCGAGCGGGATCGCCCAGGCACGGGCGAACGGCGAAGCGCCCGGATGCTTCAATCCGGGTCAGTACGACAACGGCGCCAATCCCGCCTCGTACGAGAAGTGGGTTCTGCCGCAGATCCGGGAGCAGCTGGGAAAGCGCCTGACGGTTTTCGCGACCGGAGTCGGATCCGGCGGCACGCTCGTGGGCGCGCGCCGCTACTTCCGGCAGCACGGAGAAAAGGTCTGCCTCGTGGGAGCGATCGTCGCGCCCGGAAACGCGGTTCCCGGAGTGCGCAGCGAGGCCACGCTGCGCGAGGTATCGCATCCGTGGCGGGAGTCCGCCGACGCCATCATCGAGGTCGGGACCCGCGAGTCCTTCAAGAAGAGCCTGCACCTCTGTCGGAGCGGCATCCTCGGAGGGCCCAGCTCCGGCTTCGCGCTGGCGGGGCTGCTCCGCTTCCTGGAGTCCCGCCGCGCCGACGGCACTCTCGACGACCTGCGCAACGACGCCGGAGAGGTCGTCGCGACGTTCGTGTGCGCCGACACGCCTCTTCCGTATCTCGACAAGTACTCGACTCACCTGGACCCGGCCGACTTCTGATGCGCGCTTTCTCCACCATCCTCGTTCCGGAGCCGCGGCTGGAGCTGTCGGCGCCCGGCCTCTACCGCATCGCGACGACGGTCGAGGGAGAGGAAGTGTTCTTCGAATCGAGCCTTCCGCTGTCGCCGGGCGCGGAGTCGTTCGTGTGTGCCTTCCTGCTGCCCGCGATGGCGCGAGGCGCCCGCCTGGAGGTCGAGAGCCCGCTCGGCGAGCGCTTCCTCTCGAACCTGGACTTCGTGCGCCGCCGCGCGCGCCAGTGGTGGCCCGAGCTATCCGGGGGGGACGTCGCCGCACCCGTCCGCGACGACGAACCGCTCACCTCCGATGCCGGAGTCTTCTACACGGGAGGCGCGGACTCCGCGTACGCGCTGCAGCAGCTCCACCCCCGGTTGAAGTACGCCGTCTTCACGGAGGGCTTCGACATCCCGCTGGAGGATTCCGAGCGCCTGATCCGGGCGCGGGCATGGCTGTCTCACACCGTGCGCTCCTGCGGCGTCGCCTTCGCCGTCGTCCGCACCAACCTGCGGCGCCATCCGCTCTTCCGCAGCCTGAGCTGGGAGATCACGCACGGCGCGGCGCTCGCCGCCGTCGCGCACTCGCTGGCGGCCGTGGTCGGCAAGATGTACATCGCCGCGAGCGACGTGGAGCCGCCGTGGGGATCCACGCCCGAGCTCGACGCCGCCTGGTCGTCCGAGTCGATGCAGATCGAGAACTACAGCGCCGAATACTCGCGCCTGCAGCGTGTCGGATCGATCGCCCGGTGGGAGCCGCTCCGGGGCCGACTGCGGGTATGCTGGGAGAACAAGTCCTCGGACTTGAATTGCGGCTACTGCGAAAAATGCGTGCGCACACGGCTTCAGCTCCACGCCTCCGGCGCCCCGGATGGTCTCGACTCGTTTCCTCCGGGCCGGCCGCTGCGCGCGGCGATTCGACGGCTCGATCCGGTGCAGCACGAGCTCCACGGCCAGTGGCGCGAGATCGCGGGCCGGCTCGAGGACGCCCGGCTGCGCCGGGAGGTCGAACGGGTCCTCTCCGGCGCCAATCCGCCGAGGTGGCGCCGCGGGGCGCAGGGAGCCTCGCGATTCGCTCGCCGCGCCGCGAAGTGGGCGATGCGGCGAGCCGCCCTGTTCTAACTCGAACGCCGCGCTGGCGTCGGAGGCTCGGGCGATGACGGATCGCCGGCCCGATCCGCCGGACGGCGCGGCGAGCCTCGACCCGCCGGACTGGGACGAGTTTCGCCGCGAGGCGCACGCCGCGCTCGACGACGCGATCGAGTTCGTGCGCACGGTCCGGGAGCGGCCCGTGTGGCGCCCCATGACCGAGCAGGCGCGGGAGGAGATCGCGGCGGGGCCGCCGAAGACGGGCGCGGGCATCGCGGCCGCCTGCGACGACGTGCGCCGGCTCGTCCTCCCCTATGCCCTCGACAACATCCATCCCCGCTTCTTCGGCTGGGTCCACGGCTCCGGCCTGCCGTCCGGCATCGTCGCCGAGATGCTGTCGGCCGCGATGAACCTGAACTGCGGAGGGCGCGACCACGTCGGCATCTACGTCGAGAGGGCGGTCGTGGGCTGGTGCCGCGAGATGTTCGGATTCCCCGCGGAGGCGACCGGAGTGATCCTCACCGGGACGTCCATGGCCAACCTGACGGGACTCGCCGTCGCGCGCAACGCGCACGGACACGGCGACGTGCGCAAGCGCGGCGTGCGCGACGAGCCGCGTCCGCTCGTCGCCTACGCGTCCGCCGAGGTCCACGACAGCGTCGGGAAGGGCATGGAGCTCCTCGGCCTGGGCCGCGACGGGCTTCACCTCGTGCCGGTCGACGACGACTACCGCATGGACGTCGCGGCGCTGCGGCGGCAGATCCGCGCCGACCGCGACGGCGGCGCCGAGCCGTTCTGCGTCGTCGGAACGGCGGGGACGGTGAACACCGGCGCCATCGACGATCTCGAAGCGCTGTCGGCGCTGTGCCGCGAGGAGCGTCTCTGGCTGCACGTGGACGGCGCCTTCGGGGCGCTCGTCATGCTTTCCGAGAGACTGCGTCCGCGAATCGCGGGCATCGAGCGCGCCGACTCGATCGCCTTCGACTTCCACAAGTGGATGCACGCGCCGTACGACGCGGGAATGCTCCTCGTCCGCGACGGCGAAGCGCACCGCCGCGCGTTTGCCGTCCAGGCGGCGTATCTGCGACGCGCGCGGCGCGGCCTCGCGGGAGGCGGCGACTGGCCGTGCGACTTCGGCCCCGAGCTCTCCAAGGGTTTTCGCGCGCTGAAGATCTGGCTCGCGTGGAGGGAGGCCGGGACCGACGCGTTCGCGCGGTCGATCGACGCCAACTGCTCTCTCGCGGAGTACCTGGCGGAGCGGCTCCGGCACGAGAAGGGGGTCGAGGTCTTCAACCGGCCGACTCTCTCGGTGGTGTGCTTCCGCTTCGTGCGCGAGGGCTGGGACGACGCGGCCCTGGACTCGCTCAACGAGGAGATCGCCGCCGATCTCCAGGAGGCGGGGATTGCCGTTCCCTCGACCACGCGGCTGCGCGGCCGCTCGGTGATCCGCGCGAACATCACCAACCACCGCACGCGGCGGGAAGATCTCGACCTCTTCGTGGAGGCCGCGGCGGCCGCCGCGGCGAGCCGTTTCGCCTCTCCGTCCCCCCCCGTCCCCGCCCGGGAATCCCAAGGGTCCTGTCGGTCGCGCCCTTCGCACCCCTTGTCATCCCGACGAGCGCAGCGACGAGGGACCCCTTCCATGCCGTGCTGTGACTCAGAAAGGGTTCCCTCGCTGCGCTCGGGATGACGGCAGGCGGGTATCGCAGCATTCGCCTCAGACGGCGCGATCCGGCGGGCCGGTCCAAACCTTGCATCCCCTCTTCGGGGGGTCTGTTGGTACCTCGTTTTCACAGGCTGTCGTCCGCGATCGCCGAGGGCATCCGTCTCATGCCGAAGCCCGCGACGGCCCTGACCCTGTCCGGCCTGCGCATGTCGGCGGCGCTCTGCGGCGAGTCGCTCGCTGCGGCGTGCGTGGGACAGTTCGACGGCCAGACGGAGAGGATGCTCCACGAGGGCGTCGATCTCGTCGGCTCACTTCGGGTCCTGTACCCCTCCCTCTCCGCTCGAATGGTCCACGGCTGCGCGCGGTGGCGGCCCAGCCAGAACCAGACGCTGGAGGAAAACATCCTGCACCTGGAGGACTGTCACGGCTTCTCGCGCGACGCGATCGTGAAGTGGCTCCGCGAGCGGGGCTTCTGAGCGACGAGAGCGGGTTTTCCGGCGGCCGTGATAAACACGCGCCACGGAGGCGCTCGCCCATGTTCCACCGTCTCGCCGCTCTCGTGCTCTCTCTCGCCATGGGGGCGCCCGCTTCGATGCCGGCCGCCGCGCCGGCGCAGGATCCTGCCCCCGCCGACACGGCGGGCGATGCCGATGCGGAGCCGTCGACGGCCCCGGTCTGGCCCAGGGTGATCCAGGACTCGGGCCGGACCTTCACGATCTACCAGCCCCAGATCGACCGCTTCGACGACACCATCCTCGAGGCGCGAGCCGCCGTCCAGGTCGAGACGCCCGTCGGAGACAAGACGCAGACGAGCTACGGCGTCATCTGGATCACCGCGCACACCTTCATCGACAAGGAGAACGAGCTGGTCCAGCTCGACGACATCGAGCTCTCGAAGGCCAACTTCCCGACGGCGGGCGACAAGGCCGACGAGTACCTCGACGTCCTGCGCCGCAACGCGGAGAAGGGGCGGACGTACCCGCTCGAGTTGATCGAGGCCAACCTCGCCGTGACCCAGGCGGAGGCGAAGGGCCAAGCCGTCCCGCTGAAGAACGACCCGCCGCGGATCTACTACCGCACCTCACCGGCGATGCTCGTCCTGATCGACGGCGATCCGGTGCTCAGGCCGGTCGAGGGTTCGACGCTCCAGCGCGTGCTCAACTCGAAGACCCTCATCGTCGCGGACTCGGGCTCGTTCTTCATGCCGCTCGGCGCAAAGTGGCTCGGCGCGCCGGCGGCGACCGGGCCCTGGAGCCTCGCCTCGTCCGTGCCGCCGGCCGCGCAGGCGCTGCGCGACTCGCTCGCGAAGGACGAGAACTCGCCCGTGGATCTCCTCGAGGAGCCCGGCGACGACGTGGCGGCCCTGCTGGAGGCGGGGCGAGCCCCCGAGATCATCGTGAGCACCACGCCCGCGGAGCTCATCCTGACGAGCGGCAAGCCCGAGATGAAGCCGATCGCGGGCACGCAGCTGCTCTACGTCTCGAACACGACGGGCGACATCTTCCTCGACCTGAAGGACCAGCTCTACTACGTGGCTCTGACGGGCCGCTGGTATCGCTCGAAGTCGCTCGAGAGCGGGCGGTGGGAGTTCGTCGCCGGCAACGATCTGCCGAAGGACTTCGCGCGCATCCCCGAGACGGACCCGAAGGCCGGCGTGCTCGCGACGGTGCCCGGGACACCCGCGGCGAAGGAGGCGGCGATCGCGAACAGCATCCCGCAGACCGCCGAGGTCAAGCGGGACGAGGCGAAGTTCGAGCCGCAGTACGACGGCGACCCGCGGTTCGACGCGGTTCCGGACACCTCGCTGCAGTACGCGGTGAACTCGCCGACTCCCATCGTCCGGATCGACCCGACGACCTACTATGCCGTCCAGGGCGGCGTGTGGTTCACCGGGGCGTCGGCGATTGGCCCGTGGATCGTCGCGACCGCGGTGCCGCCGGTGATCTACACGATTCCGACCGTTAGCCCGATCCACTACGTCACGTACGTCCGCGTCTATCGCTACAACCCGACGTACGTCTGGGTCGGCTACACCCCCGGGTACCTCGGCACGTGCTACTCGCCGTGGGGGACGGTCGTCTACGGCACCGGCTATTACTACCGGCCGTGGATCGGCCGTTACTGGTACGGCGCCCCGTGGACGTGGGGCTTCGGCGCCGGCGTCAGCTGGAGCCCGTGGACCGGCTGGAACGTCGGCTTCGGCTGGGGAGGCTACCGTCCGATCTACCGTCCCTGGTGGGGCCCGTACTACGGGTGGCACCGTCCGCCCGGCTATCGGCCGCACCCGATGCCGTACGGCGCGCGGCCGCGCCCGATGCCCATCAACAACATCAACGTCTACAACCGGCCGGGCATCGCGCGGCCGGGAGTCCGTCCCGTCGCGCGGCCTTCGGTCCAGCCGGTCACGGGGAGGCCGGTCTCCGCGCGTCCCGCGCCGAACCAGCCGGGTGGGCGTCCCGCGCCCTCGCAGCCGTCGACGCGTCCGGCCCCGGGACAACCGGCGACGCGACCTGCGCCCGGACAGCCGGCGACCCGGCCGGCGCCGGTGACGGCCCAGCCCTCGACGCGTCCGACGCGCGACGTCTATGCGGGATCCGACGGCAACGTCTATCGCCCGCGGCCGTCGGGAGGGTGGGAGACGAACCAGGGCGGCTCCTGGAAGCCGGTGTCTCCGTCGCGCCCCGAAGCCCGACCCGACCAGCCCTCGACGCGGCCCGCTCCGTCGACGGGTCAGCCGTCCACGAGACCGGCGCCGTCGACGAGTCAGCCGTCCGCCCGGCCGGCCGCGCCGAGCCGGCCCAGCGTCGATCCCGGCACGCTGAACCAGCTGTCCCGCGATCGCCAGGGCCGCGATGCGGGGAACGTGCGGATGTCTCCGCCTCCGTCCTCGCCGCCGCGCAGCGCCGCACCGCGTCCCGCGCCCGCGCCGCGTGCGGCACCGCAGCCGAAGCCGCGGTGACGCGCGCGTGAAGTTCCTCCTTCGCCTCGTCGCGGCCGTCGTGCTCCTCTTCGCGACGTACAACCCGGAGGGGATCTCGTACTTCCACTGGATGGAGAGCGAGGGCTGGCGCATCACCCCGATCAAGGCGTTCGTGGGGGTGTGCCTCCTCGCGGGCTGGGTGTTCCTCCTGCGCGCGACGCTCGAATCGCTCGGCATGCTGGGCACGGTGCTCGCGGCGGCGTTCTTCGGGACCCTGATCTGGGTCATCGTCTCCTTCGCGCACCTGGAGCCGCAGACCTCGAAAGGCCTCACCTACCTGGTCATGCTCGGCCTCGCGGCCGTGCTGTCGACGGGCTCGATCTGGTCGATCTGGAAGAAGCGCCTCACGGGACAGGTGGACGTGAGCGAGGACAGAACGT
>Ga0157374_10004932_pt1 | contig 11198 bp, 10 predicted proteins | sample M25metaG_FD_115308 | JGI IMG/M metagenome (GOLD analysis project Ga0157374, IMG submission 115308) | Miscanthus rhizosphere microbial communities from Kellogg Biological Station, Michigan, USA - M2-5 metaG | ecosystem: Host-associated > Plants > Roots > Rhizosphere > Soil | place: USA: Michigan... | reverse complement strand
GGTGATGTCTGTCCATTTAAAAGGTCATTTCCTTGAGGAGAGCATTTCTATTCACAAGAGATGCACAAGAGAATAAAAAGAAAAACAAACACACATTAGATATCCAGCAGTTTTGCACACAAAATCGTGCACTTTTGTTGACCAATCTTGACCCGAAAGAGAATGCAAGTAAACAAGTACAAGGGCTCAGGCTAAAACCATGATGAGTGAGTCAACAACAGACAGAAATTCCTGAAGAGAAGAGGAGGTGAAATACTTACAGACTGTTTGATTTGCCAGGCTTGCATGGAAGCCTTGTATCTTTCAAACTCATGGCACCAGACTGAGTATACTTTCTTGAACTCGGCTTCGTTCGATACAGAACAGGATTCTGTTGTTTCAGACAAAGACAGGGATAAAACAAGACGGGTTGTCAACCATCAGGATAAGATAAAGAAAAGAGTCATGAAAGGAGTGAAACAAGGAAATACTCTTACTCGGGTCAACAAAAACTTCGTATCGAATGAGTGGGAGGGAACCAAGTTTGCATTCGTATCTTCCATTTTCTCGGTCTGTTGTTCCCAAAATTACAAGTCCATTGTCGGTTGTCAGAGCAAACTTGTCTCTTCGTGTTGTTACTTCGATACCATTAGACCGTTCGTTCCTGTAGAAGTACCATCTTAAGGGTCCAACCTTTGCAGTAGAAGCTTCAAAGTCATTCACATGGAAAGGACAAGAGAGATGAACACTCTGCCCATAATTAACCTTCAAGTCCTTTTGCTTGACAGACCCATCACACATTGAAGGGGATATATTATCTACGTTTTGCAACATTCTGTTCATCAAGGGATTCAGGTGAAGTAGAAATAATAAAGAATGGGAGGACAAGAATAGAGCATTAGTTTGCTGCGTAAACAACGTAATGGACTCACAAGTAACTCAACATCATCATTATTTCAAATGACTCACCCGGATAAAGAAGATGCTTTGCATTCGCCATGAGTTCGATCCCACCCACAGTATGGGTCACGAGTACACCTGGCACACGTTTCATGTCTAGATTTGCAGGAATACAAGTCAAACTGTCTAATAGTTGTGTCTGCAGCCACGTAAAGGGATCGATGTCTTGAAGAGATGGTCATGGCTCTCACAGGTTCAGGGGAAGTTGCATCAAATACATCAACGAGATTAGATTGAAGTTCTTCTCTTCGCATGTCATACCACTGGACTACTTTGTAAACCATTCCAGTGGATGTTCCTGCAAAGAATATCGTATACTTTTGACCATCTATAGCAGTGTGGGTGTCAACTGCAATTTTAGTGAAGACGATGTCTCGTTTGAAGAAGACAGGTCTCCCTCCATCAGTAGGAACAGAGGAGTCCATTAAAGGATGGACACGAATGAAGTTGAGTACAGAGTCAGGGAGAGACTGGGTGTCGTTGACACAACTTCCTGGTCTGGGTTCAGGAACCTTGGATGAGAGGACAGGTAACCAGGCTGAGGAGGATGTCTGTTGTTCCTTAAATTTGCCATTGAAAGTCTCTTGAATGGCATCGAGAGAAAAAGTACAGATGGCTGATCCTACCAATCCATTACCTGCAGTTGAAAAGACTGCCGAAAACTTTGACTCATCATCCGGATGTTTGAAGACGTGTTCTGTTGTTCACGAATAAAAAGACAAGGAATAAAAGAGCAAAAGGATGTTAAGAAAAATTGTAGGAAACTCTTTCATGTAAAAAAGACTGATCGGCATCAATTTAGAAGATGTAAAGGCAGTCAATCCTACAGAAATAATATAAGTGCGAACACAACTTACGAATTTCGTTGAAGTAAAAAGGAAATTCTCCCGGAATCGAGCAGTTGAGTCGTGCTTTCAAGAATGTTGCCCAATTTTTACTCAGGATGTTCTTCCCTCCCGAGTCTCTCTGTTGTAATACATGATAAGAAGCCACGAAGAAAAGAAAAGTGTTTAGAACAAGTTCTTGAGTGAAATTTCCTTCTTCAACGAACTTTCATTTCTCTTTTTGCTTTACTGCTTTTCCTCCGACAGTTCCTGCATCTCCGATGGAATATCAATCACAAAACAGAGGAAACCTTACTCACTTTACTGCTCTTTTATACTCAACGTATCTTTTCTCCCCTTCCCCTCATATATTTGCTCTGCATCACATTTACTGCTGCATTTCTTGCTAACTTCTTCTCTACGCCTGGTCTCCTCTCTCTCTTATCAACACCAGAAAAGCCTTTTCCTTTGCATGACTCTCCTTTCATGTCCTCTCCTTCTCTTCCTTCCGTTTTCCTTACTTTACAGATTCGAGCCACACGAGAGTAGATGTTCTTCCCGCAGTTGATGTACTCGACTGCGTTTTCTCGGAAGAAAAAGAAGACCCAGTCGCCAACATCGAAGGAGCCAACGAAGTGTGGTTCTGTTTTCAAAGTAGATAGATTGTCACTTTGAATCTCAATTTTTATCAGGGATACTCACTGTCAAGCCACTTTGAGTCATACTTGATGGTCCTCTTGAAGGGATGAACTTTCTCTCCTGAAGACGTGTTGTAGAGGTCAGTTCTAAAGATGACAGTGTCTGCCTTCGTGAACTCAGCTACTGATCCAGAGTAAAGACCAGGAATCCCTCCAGGATTACCATTCTCTACCCAGACAGCAGTTGCATTATCATCAGGATCAAACGGACACTTTGCAATGGCATTCCCGATGCCTGGATATAACTCGTGTGGATGGAGATGAGTAAGATTCGAGTGTAGAATCCAATCCTTAGGTGCATGAGCATTGGTTCCACACACATATACCTTGTTCCCTTCAATGGCTTGGATGACTCGAATGTGATTCCTGCAGTCAAAGTAGCCTGTCTTGCCTTTAGATATGCAGCTGTTGACATTACTAGGCTCCAGTGAAATGGAATCATAGTCGCATCTGGTCCTGTTGATATTCGTCAGACCAACTCGATATACCTTATCCATGGCTCCCACATACAGAACGTCTCTCTTTGCATCCATAAAAAAGGTTCTATAATACAATTTTCCACAAGAAAATTCACGGACATGGTCTGTAGAGCAGAAAGAGAGAAATGACACAATTATCATTAGTATTATTGTAATCGTTATCATAAAGTAATTCATAAATAAAAGGTTCGAGAGAGAAAAGTACTAGAAAGAAGGACCAGTGAAATTGGAGAAGAGAACTAACAATGCAGTGCAATAACAAACGAGGAACCAGACACTAAAACAGGAGTTTGAACACGTTTTCCAATAATGATTATGATGTCCAGAGAAAGGGATTCTAAAGAACCAACAGCGAGTCAATGATCCCTCTGTCAAAACAGACAGCCAGTTATTTTTGGGCCTCATTTCTCTCCTTTGGATTAAGTAATTATAAGACTCGAGCAGCTGTGACTGCGACTACAATTACAGACTGATCAGTTATCATCTGTCTATTTTAGTTTGTGTGTTTGACTCGAAATCATAGGAAAAATGCATTTCCTTCCGTTGACTCGTATGGACAAGTTTTTTTTCTTTCTATGGCTCTTGTGTTCACAGCAGGTCCATCATTACATTCCCTCCGTGATTCCCATACATTAACAGCTCCCAGAGTCCACTTTACTCTCATTCTCTCGGCAACACATTGACATTCAGATAAAATGGCATGAATTGGATCCTGTTTCACTAACTACACAATGTCACACACATGTCATTTTTCTTTGCACAGACAAGAGATTCTGTATCTCATTCTGCTGTCAAACAAAACCAAAGAAACATCGACAAACACACAAGTACATGGAGCATAACGTGAACGCAAAGCAAATCATCACCATATTCGTCAGTTACATCATAGGAAGCCGAATGTTTATCAAGAATGCATTGTTGTTACGCATATCTCTCATCTTTTTTTCCAACAAAAAGCTCTTGAGAAATACAACTGTTTTGTTAGCCTCTGGCATACTATAGTTGACCCCTGTTACCATCAAGACTGCCTCAGTGTCAATCTTTGCACCTCAAACACACATCTTGACACAGACTGAGGAGAAAATTGCTTCCTTTGATTTTTTGTACCGACGTTGATGACACCACAAGGGGATGAAAAGGGACGTGATGTCTACACTTGCTTTACTACGTGTGTCTGCAAGTGTTTGCATCATCATCAGCAGAATCAATTGCCCCGTGAAATCTAGCAGAGTAGACAAGTCTCTCTGGAACTTTTACTATGACTAAGTAAAACAAAAGCCCTCTGACAAGCATTTCCTTCCCTGATGTAGCGAACAAGCATGTTTAGGCGACAAGAAGACAATTACCATTAATTACTCGGGTGAGGCAGTCGAAAAATTTAACTTGAAATTTTTAGCCTCCTCTTCTGAGCAATTATTATACTTCTCGTTTCCATGAACAAGGGAGACGACAAGAATGAGGCAGAACAACAGGATTTAGGGAAAGAAGAGGAAAATGTCAAGAACATTGACAAGAATTACTCCTGACGGCGTGAAGTGAGTGAACCATTTTTCCATCCTCAGCTTCAAGCTATTCTTTGTTTTTTCCTCGACTTCTCTTTTCATTTGACTCGCATGTCACGCAACCTAAACCCCGAGAAGAGAAGAAGGGGCTTCTACTTCATCCAAAGAGAGACACACACGGTTAGGACATTAACGAGTTTTTCGTTCAACGAATGGATTGTTCATCCATTCATACAAGAAGCGAGTCAAGAGGTAGTCGAGGGAAAAGAGAAGAGAAAGACAGCTCAAACTGACGAGGTATGAATTGAGGGGCAAAAAAGTTCAAGTGAGTCTTCGATGATGAAAAACCCAATACTCTAGTGAAACAGGCTAAAAACAAGAGAAGAAACAAGGCAACATCTGCACCCACAGTAGTATCAACGGGAGTACATTTTTCAACGATAATACCAGGAAAGAAAAGGCATCGACCATCAACTTTAATATCTCGTGTAGACTCGAAGATTCTCTTTCGTGTTCGTTTACCCAGAGTACTCTCCACTGCATTCTTATTGTTTTCTGTTTTACTACAAGAAAAGGCAAGAAGGATAAATGAAAGAGAATCTATCAAAAGGTAGGATCTTAATAGCCTTCGCCCCACACATGAAGATCTCTCTTATTCTACCCGCTTTACTTGCATTTAGGAATCCAAACAAAAAGACGAAGGAGTAGAGGAAGGAAAGCCTGACATGATGACTGAGGCCATCATTTGTCTCCCACGTACACCTCCCTTCATCCTGTGTCTCTGTACTTGCCATTTCTCACATGTTGTTGGGTGTTCTGATCGTGCCTTCTATTCAACTTCTTCTTCAAATGTGTGTATCTGTTTTCTCTTTCATTCCCTTTTCTTTCTCTCCAATGATTCCTTTTCCTCTCACTATCTCTTGTGTGACGAAAGAGATCAACGACAAGAAAAGGACTTGGGTTTGTTGAGATAAAAGAGGATCGAAAGGAAGAAATCCTCTCCCTTTTGTCTTGTGTTTCATGTGCTCTTCTTCAACCTGCCTTCAATGAAGGAGTAGAAGAGAAGAACCATTTATACTCTCCTTCTCTCACTTCCTTGTCCTCTTCGTGAGGAGTCCTAATCTTCTTAGGAAACAGAAGAAAGACGATCAAGAAGACAAGAGAGTTCGAGGGAGTGAGTCATGGGATGAGAAAAGACCTGATGATGAGAAAGAACCTGCCCAGTGCTCACTAATGTTCACGTCGTCGGTGGACAAAACAATGAATGGCCTGTCTGTTTGTCTCGTCTCGAGTCATTCCCTCTCATGTCTTAGCACTGCACTTGTCAGCAAAAAGTAAATGGAATGAGATTCAAGACATACTGGACATAAAAGAGGGGACAACAAGTGAGGGAGTCTAGCACTTTGTCTGCATCTAAGACTCATTTTATGTCTCAAAGAAAAGATGACGAATTCTTGAGCATAAGTTGGTCGTGCATTAAGACAAGGCAGTGACAAATAACACCACTATCTCGTCTGAGTCAGGGTTTCTGTCTCCTCCCATGATGACCATGCTCTTTTTTTTCTTTTCTGCAGCCGACCTTCCATTCCATTTTCTCTCCACAATCAGTGCAGTAAAGGTGCTCATTTCTGTGATTGTCTTAAAAGGAATCTTGTCTATGACTCTTTCGGTCTCCGACTTGCAATTCTCAAGAGGCAGGTGTTGACTTTCAGGCCAAGTCTCAAGGAGAGACCAAATGAAAGAGAGAGCTTAGGAAAGCAAAGGGCATTTTTCACGGCATGAGAGGCATGAGAGTAATGCAAAAGGATCAGTTGCAGACATAAATTCCTTTCTCAAACTCAAGACAAGGGAGACTGAACAAGAAAAGAAGATTGTGCTGTCGATGAATAACTTGAAAAAAGACTTCTTAGACTTTTATTCTTCTTAGAACAAGTCAATCTTACTCACATGCATGGATGAGAGTTGATTGAACTACTCTGCATGAGATAAGAAGTAGAAAATGTCATGCATAGAGAGAGAAGGGAGATACATGGGGAGAAACCAATCGGGAGATGGAATAATTGAGACATCAAAGAATTATTACTCGAGGAGTGTTTACAGCCTGCAAGGAATGATTAAGTTAAAGGTGCGCATCATGCAGTCGTTTTGCAAGACAGGAACCACAGTTTCTCTTGAGAAGTGAGAAAGAGATGGCCAGTCAAGTCAAGAAACGAGGAGGTAAAGCGAGAAAGAAAGAGGACCTGCGGAGGCTCACTTTTCATCTGCTCTTTGCTTGACTGGTTGTTGGAGGGAAACGAGAGAGAGAAGTGTAGGAAGGAAGTGGACTTTTCTTTTCGAGGAATCACAGGTTAGCAAGAGATCATCATCATAGTCATCAACTGCCTGCCTTCTCTCTCCTCGTTTTTTAAGCATCATCATCAGGATGTTGTTCTAAAACAAAAAGCAAGGTTTCTGTATCCCCTTCTCTTACATCCTTCTTTCCTACAAAGAGATGTGAAAAAGTAGAGGGAACAACAACTGCCAATTAAATGCTGTCAAGAAGAAAATGCCCTCCAGAAAGAAAAACACATCTTATAGACGAACCAAATGAAGACATCGTGTGAGAACAAGAGGAATAAGTGTGTGGTAAAGCCAGTCGTTAGACAAGTGAGGGAGAGTAAAGCCAGAGATCATGGGTGCTGTTCATGTCTTGGTTTCATTTCTTAAAAAGAAGAGAAGAGAAGGTGAGTCTCTCTCTCTCTCTCTCTGTTCTCGTGATGATGATGATCCCTCGGAGCCTCTTTCTTCTAAACTTCTCCCTGATTCTCTTTGCATGACTTCTAAAGCTCGAGGTCGAAAAACAGGCTGTTGTCTGCCTAGACTTCACTAAATTAAGTCATCAGAAAACTAATTGCATATACATTGCAAAGCAACACGAAACTTTAGAAGAAAAAGATCTGCAAATCTCTCTCTCCATTTCTCTCCATCATCCTTGTCATGATACTTGGCTGAGCATCGTCAGGGGTGGATGGAATCCAAGATAAAGAGCAAAATACATCTAAAATGGGAGGATGGAAACCTGCTGCTTTTCTCTTGCATTTTAAATGGCGACCAAGAAAAAGAAGAAAATGCAGGATCAAAAGGAAAGGAAAATCAAGACAACCAAAGGAATTAAGAATTGGATTTGACTAAGTATTTCTTTGACGGACTTGATGACACCCGCATTCCAGAGGGAATAGACAAGATTGGAAACAAAATGCACTCCTGATACACCTACTCTGATGGGAGGATACCCTGTCATCGATGGAGAAGCAAACATGAAAGAAGTCTGACTGTCTTGACACAATCTCTTGCCAACAGAAGTCAAGATCTCTTCCAGGATCTCTGTCACTCCTGAAGGACGATAACTCATGGTCGAGAATTCGCTTGTTTTTGGGCAGAGAAAGATCGAAAAGAAAGAGAGAATAAGATGCTGGCTGCCCGCTTCTTCCAAACATACTTGCAAATGCAAGTGATTTATCGTTTGGTTGTCCTCGAAAAAGTTCTTAAGTTGAGTTGAGTTCCTCCTCCACAATAAATAAAGTTCTCTCGCTGCCTCAAGAAAAAGAAGAAGAAGAAGAAGGATGAAGAAACAGCCCTCGAGATGATCATTTAGTCCTGGGAACTCTAGAATCAACAACATCCTCAATGAAGTTAGACTGAGACAATAAACTATACCAGGGACTTGACCAGCTGCTCTAGGATTCATTTTCTCAGACAACAACTCTTGCCTGACAAAGTTTATAAACTTTTCTCTAGACTTCCTGCTGGAAAGAAGTTATAACCAAATGTATCACTCATACCATTAACTTCATGATGATGATGCCTGTGTTCATGAGGCAGTGAGTGGTCTTGATCCTGTTGATAGGAATGATGATGGTGGTGAGAATGAATGTATCCCGCGACTTGACTTAGGATACAAACAAAGATCAAGAGAAGCATCATCTTCTTCGTTAAAGACATCAAAGTTAAGAGAACCGACTACATGTAGTCCAATCATCAAAACAATGACAATCACAGGATGACAACTGGCAGAGACCTCGTGTTCTTACGGTCCAACAAACTTATAGTCAACCTGTCTCACTTCTTGATCACAATAACAAGTTAAAAAACACGGCAGGAGACCAAAGGAAGAGGAGATGGAGCTGATTAGAGCACACACACTGCTGGTCTTGAGAACTGGTCTTGAAAGCACAACTGGTCTCGAGGAAACAAAGATGTCAGAGAAAGAGAGTACAAGAAATGGAGGATGAGAAACAGGAGGGGTTCCGTCCTCTGCTTTCAAACATCTTGATCAGACTGAGAAGGAACATGAATACAACTTGCCTTCGAAGTAGAGAAGGAAAACGGATCATGAGCAGAGCTTTTTCGTCAAAAAAGAAGCTCACAGTTCTCTCGTCGTCGGTCTCGATCAAATCGTTGGACCAACAAAATCAGTCAGTCGGACTGACTTGCTTCATACAAAACCAAAGAGAAAAAGCACGAGAAAAATAAAGAAAAGGATAGGCATAACGTGACTACAATGGAATCCTTAACAAATACAAGGAAACTGCTCCTGACCAACACATTTAAACAAGAGATTTTACAAGAGATTTCGACCCAAACTTGGCTGTAAATCCTTTTTTCTTCCTCCTTCTTTCTTCATCCATCCTTCTCTCTTCATGCAAACAAACCAGACCAAACCTAAAGAATGCATTCACAATGCAATGCATTCGTACTCATAATGTCGTCTTCGCAGTCGGTCGAGAGGGTCTTGGATTCTCTCTTGGATTCTCTCTTTCATTCTTGTTCGTGTTTCTTACAAAACCTTTTCTATAGCAAGCAAGACAGCAAGAAATATCGGGACCAGACAGACGTGATTGTCTTCTCATCTTGTCATGTGTGTTTCATTAACACAACTGATTGATTAGAATGAGACTGAGAGCAAGACAAGGGGATAAGATACGGGGATAAAGCAGTGTAACTCGAGAGAAGAAGGAAGCAAGGAATAATCAAGATGTAGAGTAACAAGAAAAGGCTCACCCAATGGATTAGGATTGATTGGTTGACTCGTTGAGGTTGAAATTAAAGCTGAGCACATTATCAAGAGAAGTAGTATGGAATGGAATAGAATCCGTGACATCCTTAAGGATGAGGATGAGGATGAACAAAATGGCAGTGAAGTAGTCCTCCTGGTTGTTTTCGTTGTATTCCTTGAAGTAAATTGTATGGAATGGCATCTGCATGTACAGTCAACAGGAGAATAAACACGATTGCATTCTCCAAGAGAATCCATTCTCCTCCGGTCACTCGTGTCAGGAGACCGAGAGAGACTGAAGAGAAGGATGAGAATAAAATGGTCCCAAATACTCAGGTATACTCTCTTGAGGTTGTCCTACAGCTTCTTCTTCTCCTGCTTCTTCTCTTGCTCTCTTCTTGACAAGTAATCCATTTGTCTCCATCTGTCGGCTTCATTGAGGAAACGAATCCGCGAAAGACACACCATGGCATTGAGATGGTTACCACTCGAGGTATGTTTCATTCATAGGTCATTCATGGGTCATCGATAGGCCATGGTTGTGCTTATTGTTCACTAATCTATGTGTCAATCATGTGATTACAGTCAAATCCCGAAGTCCTCACCAAATTCTTGGTTGACATGGGAATGAGTGATGAGTGGGCTGTCGTTGATGTTCTTGGATTTGAAGATGAGCTCCTGGAGATGCTGCCTCAGCCAGTGGTCTCTCTCATCCTTCTCTACGACGTCAACAAAGTCCAACAGACTGCAGACCAGTGGGGAGATGACAAGGTTCCTGACGGACTGTTTTACGTGAAACAGACCATACAAAATGCTTGTGGAACCATTGCTTTGCTTCATGCCATGGGTAACAACCAGGACACAATTCCCATCAAACCTGGGTCTCTGATGGACAAATACTTCAAGGATGTCAAAGGAATGTCTCCTGAAGAGGCAGGTAAACTTTTGGAAGGAAATGACGACTTGGCTTCAAGCCATGAGTCATCTGCTCAAGAAGGACAGACTGCTGCCCCAGACCTCTCGACCGATGTCTTTTACCATTTCATGGCTCTCGTCCACAAGGACGGCAAGTTGTATGAGTTGGATGGTAGAAAACGAGGACCAGTTGATCATGGGGCCACTTCATCTGATTCCTTTGTCAGAGATGCCTCTAAAGTCTGCCGGTCTTTCATGGACAAGAACCCTAACTGCCTTGACTTTACAGCAGTAGTCCTGGCCAAGTTGTCTTGATACTCGTTTTATATACTTGTTCTCTATTTTACTACTTGTCTAACGAAAACGGCTAAACAATCAATGTCATTCGCAATATCTATTATTCCAGTGAAAGATGACTTGAAAAATTACTGAACAAATACATGAATTAAACTTAATTGGGATAAAACTCAATTGGAATCACCTTCATCTCCTGCTCCTCCGACTTCTTAGGGGTCCTTTAGTGAATGCCCAGTCGACATGAATAGTCTGGCCAAGTATTTCGGTCCCATTCAAGGTCTCTAAAGCAGTCTGAGCAGACTTGTAAGACTCAAACTCGACCAAAGCATATCCCTTGAGGAACCCGGTCCTTCGATCCAGATTCAGGTGAATGTTCTTAATCTCTCCATGTTCGGCAAACTTGTCATAGACATCCTCCTCTTGGGCCTCCTCGTGGACACCGGTGACGAAAAGGATCCATCCTTCGACCGATCTCTGAGGTCCCGGTCCGTCTCCTGAGTCCATGACCT
>Ga0157374_10004930_pt1 | contig 11199 bp, 9 predicted proteins | sample M25metaG_FD_115308 | JGI IMG/M metagenome (GOLD analysis project Ga0157374, IMG submission 115308) | Miscanthus rhizosphere microbial communities from Kellogg Biological Station, Michigan, USA - M2-5 metaG | ecosystem: Host-associated > Plants > Roots > Rhizosphere > Soil | place: USA: Michigan... | reverse complement strand
GCGGCCGCCGTGGCAGCAAGAGCGGAAGGTGGCGCACCGCCGCCATCCTCGCGGCGGTCACTCTCGCCCCCACTGCCGGGTGGGTGGGTCGAAACGCGGTCGTCCTGGGCGCGCCGGTGCTGGCCACGAACGGGTCCTACAACCTGGCGCTGGGCGCGAATGACGAGGCCACCCCGCGCAGCGGCAACTGGATCGAATTGACCACCCCGCCTGGCGTTCCCGACAGCGAGATCGCGCGCGATCATGCGTTTCGCGACCGTGCGCTCGATTGGATTCGCCTGCATCCGGGCCGATATGCCTTGCTGGCCGGGGGCCGCTTCCTGGCGACGTTCGATTCCGTCGGTCGACCAAAGACGCGCGGAACGCACGACTCGCTGGCTGCCAGGGCCGTCGGCTACTCGTTGTTCCCCTGGATGTTGCTGTCGATCGTGGGCCTGGTGCTCGATCGCCGCCGGCCCACGACCTGGCTGGTCGCCGCGTCGATCGCTTGCGTCGCCCTGGCCGGAGCCTTGACCATCACCAAACCCCGATTTCGGTTCCCCTGTGATCCGATGCTGGCGGTTCTTGCCGCAGGAGCTTGCCGCCAGCTCTGGGCGGCCTGGCAAGCACGCAGGTCTCCTGGCCCGGCCGTCGAGCTGAGCTGAGCGGGTCAGCCGGCGGCAGAATCGCCGTCGCCGTCGGAGCTGGGAGGCGTCGCCTTGGGCTCTGGCGACCGCTCGGACGGAGACGGGGAGGCAGGCGTGGTCCCGCGCGCGGTGCGTTCCCAGCTCTTCTGTTTGCCCTTCAGCAGCAGGCCGACATAGAGGGGAACCTTCCACACCAGATAGAAGGGGACCAGCATGAGGTGTCGGAACGCCAGCGTCTGCCGGCCGAAGGCGACCCAGGAGATCATGACGGCCGCACCGACCACCAGGAGACCGACCGCCGCCAGTACGACCGGTATGATGGAAATGGCATTGGCCGACGCCGAGCCGAGCGCCAGGAGCAGCATCGTGGTCTGCAGAATCACCAGCAGCGCGAGTGGTGGAACCATCAGATCCAACCCGAGCCCGATCAGAGACAGTCGGCGTTTTGCGAGTCCCGCCGCAATGAGCCGGGGTCCATAAGTCGCGAGTGTGTGCAGCTGGCCATGCTCCCACCTGCGGCGCTGGCGAAGGCCGGCCGCCTGCCCCTGAGGCAGATCGCTGCTCACGTGAACGGCCGGGCACGACTCGGCAGGATGACCCTGGAGCGCGATCTCGATTCCCATCACGAGATCCTCGACCAGCATCGAGCCCGTCTCGGGCGCGTCGCGCAGGAGACGCCAGGGGAAAGCCATGCCGCTGCCCGTGAGGTGACAGGGGAGCTTCAGGCGCCGCAGGCCGCGCGGGCGCACGCGGTTGCGCAGCAGAATCGCCAGCGCGCCCACCACCACGAGCGGACTGGCCTTGCGCGGCGCGGTGATGAGGTACTCGGCCTGGATCGGGCGTCCGCTCTGCGAGGCCGCTCGCGCCAGGATCGACAAACCGCCAGGGGAGACGCGGCAGTCGGCGTCGACCAGGATGACCACCTCGGGAGGGTCGGCCGCCAGCTTCTGGAGACCGAACGAGATCGCATGTCCCTTCCCGACGCGCGCGGGATCGCGCCGCACGATCGTCGTTGCTCCCGCCTGGGCAGCCAGCGCCGCGGTCTGATCGCTGCAATTGTCGGCGATCACCACGATGGAGGCGCCGGGCGGCAGATCTGCCGCGAGAGCGCGGACGGTATCGCCGATCTGGCCCTCTTCGTCATGGGCCGGCACCAGGATCGCGGTGCGCGGGAAGGCCGCGTTTCGCTCTTCTGCCCTGGCCACCTCCGGAAGAAGGGCCGCCAACACCTCGATGAGGAGGATCACTGCCGGGAGCAGCAAGAGGACGCTCCCTGCAAACAGAACACCCTCCAGGAGCATCCGCATTCGTTCCCGATCTAGCTTCGCCCAGTCATGGGAGATTCCGCAACCATAGACTGGTGATAAGGTGGCGACGAAAACGATGCTCACGGCGGAGCCCTTCTACTTTGGCCATCCTTCCCGGCCGCTGTTTGGCTGGTACCACCCGCCTGTTTCTCCCGCTGGCCGGGCGGTCGTCCTTTGCAGCCCGCTCGGCCTCGACGGCACGCGGGCCCACTGGAGCTATCGACATCTGGCCGAGCGCCTGGCCGCCGGCGGGTTCGACGTTCTGCGGTTCGATTGGTCTGGTACGGGCGACTCCTCGGGGGACGGCTCCGAACCGGATCAGGTGACCACCTGGCTCGACGACCTCGGCCAGGCGATCGAGGAGCTGAAGCGGCGGGCCGGTGCGCCACGGGTGCACCTGGTCGGACTGCGCGTCGGTGCCACCCTGGCTGCACAGGTCGCCGCGTCCCGGGACGACGTCGACTCGACCGTTCTTTGGATGCCCTCGATGACCGGCGCAGCCTGGGTCGGCGAGATGGCCAAGCTGCACAAGCTCTACTTGCGGATCGTCCCGCAGATCGACCCTCCCGAACCAGGCGGCGAGGAGCTGCTCGGGTCGTTCGCATCCACAACCACGATCGCGGCGCTGGGGCGGATCGATCTGTTCGAGCTGCCGCGCCGCCCTGCGCCTCAGGTGCTGGTCGTCGAGGAAGGCACTCTCCGGGACGGGGAGCGCTTGCGTGAGCGCCTCACCGCCCTGGGGGCCGAGGTCGGTTGGAGCCGGCAGCCCGCCCAGAAATTTCTCCTCATGGTGCCGCATCGGGCGACCCTCCCCGCGGAGTCCCTCGACGCAATCGTCAACTGGCTTCGTCCCTTGCCGTCGGCTGCTCCGCGCCTCGATCCCGGGCGGAGCACGACCGGGACCGACTTCGTCGAACAGCCGGTCCGGTTCGGGCCCGACCGGAAGCTGTTCGGCATCCTCACTCCCGCGGCCGAGCCGCCGCCCGGCCATCGCCCGGCCATCCTTCTGTTGAACGCCGGCGCGGTGAATCGCTGCGGCCCGCACAGGCTCTACGTGACGATGGCGCGCCGCTGGGCCGCCCTGGGGTTCACGGTGTTGCGGATCGATCTCTCGGGGATCGGCGACAGCCCCGCCCTGGCGGGAGAGCGCGAGAATCTCGTCTACCCGCGCCAGGGCCTGGCGGAGATCGGAGCCGCGCTCGATTACCTCGCGGCTGAGCGCGGCGCGGCGCGTTTCATCATCGCGGGGCTCTGTTCCGGCGCGGATCTCGCCTACCAGGCTGCCCGCCGTGAGGAACGGCTGGCCGGCCTGGTGATGATGAACCCCCGCACGTTTCTGGATCTCGATCTCAACCGCGTCGAGCAGCCGCCGCCCCGGGTCCCCCGCGAGTCCGAGCTGGTGGAGACCGAAGAAGCGCGGCGCGTTCCAGCGGGCCTCCGGCAGATCTCGGAGCGCGGCATCGACGCCATCCTGGTGGTGAGCGAACGTGATCCTGGGATCGACTATGTCGATCGACATGCCCCGGCGGCGATGCACGAGGCCCAGGCTCTCCCGCGGTTTCGCAGGGTCGACATCCGGGGAACGGACCACACCTTCACCACGGTCGCGTCGCAGCGGCGGGTCATCGATCTCGTCACCGACGAGTACCTGTCGCGTCACCGCTAGCGCGCAGCCGCAGCGGCGGGCAGGCGAGCCCGATCAGCTCGCCTGTTTGCCGATGTTGTTCCTGATCCACGCCCCCAGCGCCCGTACCGAGCCGAAGTCCTCGGGCGTGATCTGGTCGATTTCGACCGCATACCCGAAGGTGTTCTCGATCCAGACCGCCAGCTCGAGCACGCCAGTCGAATCGATGATCCCGACCAGATCGGTGTCGAGCTCCAGTTTGAGGCTGCGCCCCAAAGCCAGCTCGGTCTCGATGTGCGAGATCACGAGGTCCTCGATGTTCGTTTCGCTACTCATGGGCCGGCCTCGGGGATTCGAGTGTTGGGCGAGCGCACTTCGCGGGAACGCCCATGGCGACGGCACCCGCCGGGACGTCTGTCAGCACCAGAGAGTTCGCCCGGATGATGGCGCGATCGCCGATGGTGACGGGGCCCAGGATCTTGACCCCATTTTCGATGATGACGTCGTTGCCGATCTTCGCCAGCCCTCGTTTGAAGCGCTCATTCGTACCAACGGAGACACCGCTCGATATTCGACACCGATCGCCGATCTCGACGTCGGCGTGGATGATGATGTTGCGTGAACCCCGCAGGTCCACCTCTTCCCCGAACTTGATCTCGCGATTCACCAGGTTTCCTGTGGTGGCCTGGACGAAGAAGAGGGCACTTCCGTAGACCTTGAGACCGAGCCAGCGGAGGGGCTCGGTGGGGAGGCTGGCGGCCCAGTTTCCGAATCGTCGAACCGTCAGCGCCCACAGACCTGGGTCGGTCAGAGAGCGCCCGTGCCGGAGATAGTCGGCGTAAAGAGCGGTATTACCCGGTGGCTTCATCGGAACCAAGACCTCCCTGAGCGAATAGGTTTGACAGCGAGGAGGACCCCTCTGCAGATTGAGAGCTGTGGACGACGTACTCCGGCGCTTTCGCGAGGACGTGCAGCGCCATCGCGGGCGGATTCGGGAATGGGGCCTCTGGGCCGTGGTCGCCTGCCGGTTGGGGGGGTACGCGGAAAAGGTCGGTCCGGGACCGCTCCAGAGGGTCGTGCGGGCGGCGCAGGAGTCGGTCTCGTTGGCCCTTCGCCTCACCACCCGGACATCGCTGGCCCCGGACATCAAAGCTGGCGACGCGCTGGTGTTCGTTCACGCTTTGAACGTCACGATCGGTCCGGGGGTCGTCCTCGGCGACCGGGTCGGGATCATGCAGGACGTGACGATCGCTGCAAGCTACGAGAGCCCGCAGGCCCCGAGGATCGGAAACGACGTCTTCATCGGTGCGGGGGCCACGGTCCTCGGCCCCGTCACCGTCGGTGATGGCGCGACAGTCGGCGCCAACTCCTTGGTGGTGTCCGACGTACCCCCGGGGGCGTTCGTCATTGGGGTTCCCGCCAAGACGATTCGCTGGCGGGCATGGGCCGGTGGAAACGTCGACAGGAAGGCCGACGTCAGCGGCGCGGCTCACACCCCGGCGTCCCCCAGCGCCGCGTAGGCGCACGCTGCGACCCGAGCACCGGCGACACGTCTCCGTTGTCACCTTCGGTCTCGTTGGCCACCCGATCGGTCCCATCGCTCATCCGCTCCTCTACTGCCGGCCTGCCGCCCCCGATTGTTTGACTTGAGCTGTCCGACTTTGTCGCAATCTGTGCGTCGCGTCCACCAAAGTCCTTCCGGAATCGAGTCGCCAATCACCTATTGCCAGTCAGCTGGGCCGGTTCTGCTCGGCGACCGGCGCGGGCTTGAACAGGTTGCGGATGCTGTACCGAAACAGATCTCTTCCGAAATTCGGGCGCCCGGGATCCGGCCGTCTTGCCAGGGTGGTCCTGGTCTTGAAGATGCCATGTCCCAGGATCCACGCGGCGTCGCAGGCTGCTGCATAGAGGCGACCGTGGTGTTTCACGAAATACCTGCGGCGCGACTCGAACCAGTAACGTGGCATTCGGCGGCTCATATCTTTGAACCCTGTCGAGAGCCCGCCCACGTGATTCACGCTGACGTCCGCAACGAAGTAGATCTTCCAACCGGCGGCGCGAAGTCGCTTCGCGAGGTCGACCTCCTCGAAGTACAGGAAGAAGCCCTCGTCGAAGTATCCCGCCGACGAGAACACCTCTCCCCTGAACAGCATGCTCACCCCAGACACCCAGTCCACCTCACAAGAGTCCGTGGGATTCATGGGAACCGTGTAGCTGCGCAGCAGGCGGGTGAGGGGGCCCAGGCAGGCGGTCCCCTCGAGCTCCCCGAGCAGAGTGGGAAAGCGGAAGGCCTTCAGGACGTCTGCCCCCACATTCCGGACGGTGTTTCCCAGCAATCCGGCCTGGGGGTGTTCGACCATGAACGCCAGCAGCCCCTTGAGAGCGCCGGGCTCGATGGTCGCGTCCGGGTTGAGGACGTAGACGTATCGGGGGATCCCCCGGGCTCTGATCACCGTCTCCACCCCGATGTTGACGCCCTTCCCGAAGCCGCCGTTGCTCTTGGCATCGACGACCACCACGCGCCCCCCCCACCGGGCAGCGGCGAAGGTCTCGGTGAGCCGCTCCAGCGAGCCGTCGCGAGAATCATTGTCGACGATCACCACCAGCGGGTCGGAGAGCCCCTCGAGGTCGCCCCAGAGCGCCGAGACCGCCTCGATCGTCGCCTCGGCCGTGCGGTAATTGACGATGACGGTCGCGACGTCCACGTCACTCATCCGAGGCTCGACGATATCCCACCCACCGCGACTGGTGACCGAGCGCTGCCTCGGCCGGCATCGCCAGCGGCTGATGACGCGCCATATTACGGTGCCGTCCTTCCCGCACGGTCAGCATGTCCTTCGGGCGCATTGCTCCGGATCCAGGCTGCCAGGCGGCGGATCGAGGCGAAGTCGTCGGCGGCGAGCTTGTCGATCTCGATGGAGAACTCGAAGGTATTCTCCATCCACATTGCGAGTGATAAAATGCCAGCGGAATCGACGATCTGCGTGAGATTGGTGTCGAGCTCGAGGTCGATCTTCCGCTCCCACAGAAGCTCGGTTTCGATATGCTGCTTGACGAGCTCTTCGACGGTCATGGCGCCGTCACGAGCTCGGACGAGCCCTTCGCCTGGGTTTGGTCGTCGGACACGAGGACTTTCATCTCAGTCTTTTTACTCCAGTGACGATACGGGTGTAAGGCGGACGTGAAGATCGTCTCGGAAAAGGCGTCGGACCACTTCCCGCTCACGCAGCGACAGACGCTGATGTGGCTCGATCGGCAGCTCTTTCCGAGCGTGCCGTATCACAACGTGGCCCATACGGTCCGCTTGCGCGGGCCGATCGATCTGGCCCGCTTCGAACAGGCTTACCGGAAGACGGTCGAGGAGATCGATTCCCTTCGCTTGCAGATCGATGGGGTCACGCCCCGGCAGAGGATCCTCGGGTACTCCGAGGAAGCCGCCATGCTGGAGCTGGTCGACCTTCGCGCCTGTCCCGAAACGGCGTCGGATTGGCTTGCAGGGCGGATCGCCAAACCCTTCGATTTCTCCCGCCCCCCGGTCTCGGCCGGCCTCCTGAGGCTGGGGGAGGCCGACTCCCTCTTCTATCTCGGGCAGCATCACATCGTGACCGACGGAATGTCGGTCCTCGCCATCATCGACCACCTGGCGGATCTCTATTCCGGACGGCCCACCAGCACGCGGCCCTCCTTTCGAAGCTACGCGGAATTCGAGCGGTCCTATCGGGCTTCGCCTCGCGGAGTGGCCGCCTCCAAGTTCTGGGAGCGCAAGCTGGCCGGCGGCGTACCGCCGCTGCGCTACTACGGCCGCGTTCGACGCCGCGAGACATCGATCGGCATCGAACGCGTGTTCCTCGACTGCGGGCCCGAGCGGACCCGGAGGTTTGCGGAGCTCGCGGCGTCCCCGGGCATTCGTCTGCTGGGCGGCGAATTTTCGCGACTGGTCGCGATCAGCACGGCGGTGCTGGCCTTCGTTCATCGGGTGACCGGAAACCGAGAGCTGGTGCTGGGGACTCCGGTTGCCAACCGATCCCACGCGCTGGGAACGACCTGTGGGCTCCTCATGGAGCAGCTTTTCCTGAAGGTGGAGATCGACGGCCAGGAGACCTTCGCCTCTCTGGCGGCCAAGGTGAGGTCTGATCTGGCCGCGTCTCTGCGGCACGCGCAGCACTGCGTGAGCGACCGCGGGCTGGACTTTCTGGCTCTCAACACTCTTTCCAAGCGGACACAGACCGACTTCGCCGGCGTGAGCGGGGAGATCGAGTTTCGAGAGGCCTGGGCATTCGATGCTATCCCCCCGGACATCACCGGCGACTCGCGGAACACCTTCCTGGTCCAGCTCCACGACCTGGGAGCCGACCGAGGTCTGGTGATGGGCTTCGACTTCCACAAGAGCACCTTCGAGCCACCTTTGCGGAAGGTGGCGCAGGCGCACTTCCTGAAGCTCTTCGACGCCTTCCTCTCCGATGTCGATACAGCCATCGGCAGCGTCGACCTTCTGGACACGGAGTCGCGGGCGCCGCTGCTGTTGCTCGGGGAGGGACCCCGGCCGGAACCGCCGGTGCCGGACCTGGTGGAGGTGATCGCCGCGGAGGCCTCTCGCCGACCCGAAAAGCTCGCGGTGCGGGCCGGTGACGTGCGGCTCACCTACCGCGAGCTCGACGATCGTTCGAGCCGTCTGGCGTCCCATCTGCTCCAGCTCGGCGTGGAGCCGGGCGAGCGGGTTGCGATCTGCTTGCCACGGGGCACGGACGAGATCGTGACGATGCTGGCGACGCTGAAAGCCGGCGCCACGTACGTGCCGATCGATGCCGGTCACCCTGCCGACAGGATCCAGATGGTCCTCGAGGATGCGCTCCCGAAGATCCTCGTGACGCGCCGGTCGCTGACGTCGATCCTGGGTCGTGGATCGGGCTCTCCTCCGGCGCTGTTGTTGCTGGACGAGGCGTGGCCCGCTGTCCACGCCGCTGCGGCTGAGCGACCTCCGCGCGATGCGACCGATCGCCTGGCGTACATCCTCTTCACGTCTGGCTCCACGGGGAGGCCCAAGGGGGTGGAGGTCGGCCGGCTGGCCCTCTCCAATTTCCTTCGCTCCATGGCGCGTTCACCCGGGCTGTCCGACGACGATCGCCTGCTCGCCATCACCACCACGACCTTCGATATCTCGGGCCTCGAGCTCTGGCTGCCTCTCTATGTGGGGGCCGAGGTGGAGATCGTCGACCGGGAGACCGCCCAGGATCCCCGTCTCCTGCGAAAGCGGCTGGAGCAGGCGGCCCCCACCGTCCTGCAGGCGACGCCAGCGACCTGGAGACTCCTCATCGAAGCTGGCTGGCAGGGGGGCCGGCCCCTCAAGATGCTTTGCGGCGGTGAGGCGCTCAGCGCAGCGCTGGCCACCGAGCTGCTCGCCCGGGGAACCGAGCTCTGGAACATGTACGGTCCGACCGAGACCACCATCTGGTCGACGCTCAAACGGATCGAGCCCGGCTTCGAGGCGATCACCGTGGGGCGCCCCATCGACAACACGCTGGTGCACGTGGTGGACGACTCCCTGGCCCCCGTGCCGGCCGGGATCGTGGGCGAGATCGTGATCGGTGGGACAGGCCTCGCGCGCGGCTACCACGGCCGACCGGACCTCACCGCCGACAAATTCGTCAAGGGGATGAAGGGAGCTCCGGAGCGGCTGTTCTATCGAACCGGTGATCTCGGTCGGGTGCTGGACAGTGGAGAGATCGAGTGTCTGGGGCGAGCCGATCACCAGGTCAAGATCCGCGGCTTTCGCGTCGAGCTGGGAGAGATCGAGTCCGCGCTGCGCACGGTCTCGACCGTCCGCGAGGTCTTGGTGGTGGCGCGCGTCGACCGTCCGGGAGATCCCCGTCTGACGGCCTACTGGGTCGGTGCTGCCCAGCGCAGCGAGCTACAAACCAGAGCCCGCGAGCGGTTGCCCAGCTACATGCAGCCGTCCGGCTACGTGAAGCTCGACGCATTTCCGTTGAACACCAACGGCAAGATCGATCGCAAGGCATTGCCGGCTCCCTCCAGCGACGACGACCTCTCTCGACAGCTTCTCCTTCCGCGGTCCGACAAGGAGGTGCGCCTCGCCGCCGTCTGGCGAGAGGTGCTGGGGCTCGCCCAGGTCAGCGTCGATCAGGACTTCTTCGATCTCGGGGGGACCTCGGTGCTGGCGATCGAGCTTGCGGCGCGGATCGAAGCCGAGCTCGGGGTCGCCATCCCTTTGGCGGCCATCTTCCACTCTCCCACCGTCGAGGGGCTGCTCTCGGTCATCGAGAAGGATCCCGGCTCGCTGTCGCTGGATACGCCGGTGGTGGTCGACCTGCGCCGGGGCGCCGCTGGCGTGCCACCTCTCTTCTGCCTCCTCGGCGTGCACCTCTATCAAGAGCTCGCGGCGGCGCTCCCCGCAGATCGTCCGGTGATCGGGATGCATCTTCCCTTTCGGCATCTGCCCGGCTCCAGCGACCGACCATCGATCGTCAAGATGGGCGCCGGCTACGTGAGACTGATCCAGAAGCGGCAGCCGCGTGGTCCCTACCACCTGGCGGGACTCTGTTTTGGCGGCGTCATCGCCTACGAGGCGGCCCGTCAGCTGGAAGAGAAAGGCGAAAGAGTCGAGCTCATCACCTTGTTCGACAGCCGCTTGCCGACCCGCGAGAGCAGAGGCGAGCGCTTGAGTGAGATGGTGCGAACCGTGGTGCGGCAGCCGGAGCTCCTTCCGGGGTTGATGCGTCAAAGGCTGGGGAAGATGGCGGCCAAATGGGACAGCCGCCGTGCATCCCGAGTGGAGCGCCCAGCTGGACCGGCGCAGCCTGTCGACGTCGACGTCGATTCACCCGATACGGCCGCGGACGTCGACAGGTTCGCGGCGCAAATCACGGGAACGGGCGCCCGCCTTCTGGTGGTGAGGGCGCTCGATCCAGGTCGACGGTCGTGGACCGCCCACCTCGGTTGGGCAGGCCTGTCCCCACACTTCGTCGCTCGAAATGTGCGCGCCACCCACCTGGGACTTCTGCGCGAGCCGCAGGTCCGCGCGGTCGCCCAGGCCATCGTCCAGATGCTCGATGCCGGACGCGGCCCGTCCGAGGAGAGGACTGCGGTCGAGCTCCGAGTGCCGTAGGGCGGTCTAGCGCTCGTCACCGGCGCGGAGGAGCACCGGTCCGGCGGGGGAGAGGACGGTCTGATACCAGGTCGGATGGCGGTCCAGGTAGCGCTTGATCGCCTCCTTCTCCTCCTTCGACAGCAGATCGTCGCGAACGATCAGCAGTGGGCGCTCGGCCTCGAGCTCTCGGTCATGGGCCTCGGGAGTCACCCGCTCGCGGAGCGCCGGGGGGAGATTCGCTTCGCGCACGGCGACCTCACCCGAGTAGCCGTTCGCCGTGAACGAGGTGGCGAGGTAATAGAAGACCCCGCGCCGGTAGAGTGGAAGGTGCATGAGGTCGCCAGCGACGGTCGCGTCGGGCGGGACGACGGTCGCCGCGACCGGAACGGCGGTCGGGCGCGCGCCGACGGAGGCGGGGCCGCCGCCTTCGCGGACGCCTTCGAGCTGGGCGTTGACCTCGCCGCCGACGAGGAGCGAGAGGGCGAGGAGCCAGAGCCAGAACATGAAGATCGCGACCGCGGCGAGGCCGCCGTAGAG
>Ga0157374_10004926_pt1 | contig 11203 bp, 10 predicted proteins | sample M25metaG_FD_115308 | JGI IMG/M metagenome (GOLD analysis project Ga0157374, IMG submission 115308) | Miscanthus rhizosphere microbial communities from Kellogg Biological Station, Michigan, USA - M2-5 metaG | ecosystem: Host-associated > Plants > Roots > Rhizosphere > Soil | place: USA: Michigan... | reverse complement strand
GGCGCGTCCGTGGCCGTTCGCGGCGATGTTTCCAGCCAGTTCCTGTCCGCGCTGCTGATGGCACTGCCGCTCGCTCGGGGCAGCGGCACCGCGGCGACGACGGTCAACGTGACCGGTGCGCTGATTTCGCGGCCCTACGTCGAAATCACGATCAACCTGATGCGCCGCTTCGGCGTGTCGGTCGCCTCCGCGGACGCCAACACTTTCGTCGTGCCCGCCGGAGCGCGTTATTCGAGTCCGGGCACTCTCGTCGTCGAAGGCGACGCATCGTCCGCGTCCTATTTCCTCGCAGCGGGCGCGATCGGTGGCGGGCCGGTGCGGGTGACGGGCGTCGGGCGCGAATCGATCCAGGGCGATGTCGCGTTCGCCGATGTGCTCGAACGCCTTGGCGCCGACATCCGCTTCGGACCGGACTGGATCGAGGCGCGCACCGGCGCGCGATTACGCGGCGGCACCATCGACTGCGTCGCGTTTCCCGACGCGGCGATGACGCTGGCGATGACCGCGCTATTTGCGGATGCGCCCACCACACTCACTAACATCGGCAGTTGGCGCGTCAAGGAGACTGACCGGATTGCCGCAATGGCGACCGAACTGGGCAAGCTGGGCGTGACCGTGGAGTGTGGCGAGGACTGGATGCGCGTCGCGCCGCCGTCAGCGGCGCAACCTCTCAGAGGCGCCGCCATCGACACGTACGATGATCACCGGATGGCGATGTGCTTTTCGCTGGCTACGCTTGCCGGCGTGCCGGTGACGATCAACGATCCCGGGTGCGTGCGCAAGACCTTTCCAGCCTACTTTGGCGCATTCGCGGAAATCGCCCGATGAGCCCGCAATGACGCCGGACTCGTCCCCCGTGATCGCCGTCGACGGCCCGGCCGCTTCGGGCAAGGGCACGGTGGCCGCCGGCGTGGCTGGCTCGCTTCGTTTCCATTACCTGGACAGCGGTTCTCTCTATCGGTTGGTGGCGCTGAAGGCGCTGACGACTGGGAGCGGGCTGGCGGACGCGCAGACGTTGGCAAGACTCGCGGCCGGTCTGGACGTGGTGTTCCGAGACGGCGCCATCGTGCTGGAAGGTCAGGATGCGACCGAAGCAATTCGCTCCGAGACCGTTTCCGCTGCGGCGTCGCAGGTGGCGGTTCATTCTGACGTCCGCACCGCGCTGTACAGCCGGCAGAGGGCATTCCGCCGCCCGCCCGGACTGGTCGCCGACGGCCGGGACATGGGAACGGTGGTGTTCCCGGAGGCCCTGGTCAAGGTGTTCGTGACCGCCAGCGTGGAGGAGCGGGCGCGGCGGCGTTATAAGCAGTTGATCGCAAAAGGAATCTCCGTTACAATGGAAAGTCTTTTGCGCGATATTCGGGAGCGCGATGCGCGGGATGCGGGAAGGGCGGCAGCGCCGCTCAAGCCCGCGGTCGATGCCACGCTGCTGGATACCACCGAAATGACGATTGAAGCGGCCATCGAACGCGTCCTTGGGTTATACCGGGCCGCCGCGGGAAAATAAGCCGCGGGCCAGAAGTGGCAGCCGAAGGACGCCCTGGCGGATTTGGTTTGCAAGCGATATGCAAACATGAGATCGCTGTCCGTTCAAGCACTTGCAGCAGATTCAGAAAGTGGATTCTCCGAAACGCCGCAGTCGGCGCACTTTAGCCGGTGCCTCGACAAGCGGATTGACCCACCAGCCCGCCGGTCCGAGAAAAAGGGTTCTCGTGGCAGACGGCTTTGACCAATGAAGGAACCAACCCCCATGGCTACTGCCACCGAAATGTCCACCTCCGCGATGCCGCCGAATCCTCCGATGGAAGATTTCGCCGCGATGTTCGAGGAGTCGCTCTCGCGCCAGGAAATGCGCCAGGGCGAATTGATCACCGCTGAAGTCGTGCGCGTCGAGTTCAACGTCGTCGTCGTCAACGCGGGATTGAAATCGGAATCGTTCATTCCGATCGAAGAATTCAAGGATGACAAGGGCGAGATCGAGGTCAAGGCCGGCGATTTCGTCACCGTGGCGATCGAAGCGCTCGAGGACGGCTATGGCGAAACGCGCTTGTCGCGCGACAAGGCCAAGCGTCTGAAGGCATGGCATGACCTCGAAGCCGCGATGGAGCAGGGCCTCGTGGTCTCAGGCCAGGTCACCAGCAAGGTCAAGGGCGGACTGACCGTCATGATCAACGGGATTCGCGCGTTCCTTCCCGGCTCGCTGGTCGACATCCGTCCGGTCAAGGACACTTCACCGTTCGAAAACAAGGCGCTCGACTTCAAGGTCATCAAGCTCGACCGCAAGCGCAACAACGTCGTAGTGTCGCGCCGCGCCGTGCTCGAAGAGAGTCAGGGCGAGGTCCGCGAAAAACTGCTCGCCACTCTGTCCGAAGGTGCTGTCGTCAAGGGCATCGTCAAGAACATCACCGACTACGGCGCGTTCGTCGACCTGGGCGGAATCGATGGCCTGCTGCACATCACCGACCTGGCCTGGCGTCGCGTAAAGCATCCGTCGGAAGTACTGGCGGTCGGCGACGAAGTCACGGCCAAGGTCCTGAAGTTCGACCAGGAAAAGAACCGCGTATCGCTGGGATTGAAGCAACTGGGGGAGGACCCGTGGGTCGGCCTTTCGCGTCGCTACCCGCAAAGCACGCGCCTCTTCGGCAAGGTCACGAACATCACCGATTACGGCGCGTTCGTGGAAATCGAATCGGGCATCGAGGGCCTGGTGCACGTGTCGGAAATGGACTGGACCAACAAGAACATTCACCCGACCAAGGTCGTGCAGCTCGGCGACGAAGTCGAAGTGATGATTCTCGAGATCGACGAGGAGCGCCGCCGCATTTCGCTGGGCATGAAGCAGTGCATGGCGAATCCGTGGGACGACTTTGCGATGAATCACAAGAAGGGCGACAAGGTCACCGGCATGATCAAGTCGATCACCGACTTCGGTGTCTTCGTGGGCCTGCCGGGCGGCATCGACGGACTGGTGCATTTGTCCGACCTGTCGTGGAATGCGACCGGCGAGACCGCCGTGCGCGACTACAAGAAGGGCCAGGAAGTCGAAGCCGTGGTGCTGGCCATCGACGTCGAGCGCGAGCGCATTTCGCTGGGCATCAAGCAGCTCGAAGGCGATCCGTTCACCAACTTCGTCGCGATGAACGACAAGGGCAGCGTGGTTGCGGGCACGGTGAAGTCGCTGGACGGCAAGGGCGCGGTGATCAATCTCGGCAGCGATATCGAAGGCTACCTGCGGGCGTCGGAACTGTCGCGCGACCGCGTGGAAGACATGCGCACGCACCTGAAGGAGGGGGACGCGGTGTCGGCGATGATCATCAATATCGACCGCAAGAACCGCAGCATCAACCTGTCGATCAAGGCGAAGGACAACGCCGAGGAAGGCGAGGCGATGCAGCGGATCAGCACCGAGAACACGGGCGCCAACACGGGCACGACCAACCTCGGCGCGCTGCTCAAGGCGAAGTTATCCGATACCAAGCCGAACAGCTGACGAGCAGGACCTAGCGCAATGACCAAATCGGAGCTCATCGACCGCCTCGCGGCGCAGTTTCCGCAGCTGGTCGCCAAGGATGCCGAGCTCGCGGTCAAGATGATCCTCGATGCGATGGGCGAGTCCCTAGCCAAGGGGGAACGCATCGAGATCCGCGGATTCGGCAGCTTCGGACTCAACTACCGCCCGCCGAGAACCGGACGCAATCCTAAGTCCGGCGAGAAGGTGCAGGTGCCACAGAAGTTCGTGCCGCACTTCAAGGCCGGCAAGGAGTTGCGGGAGCGCGTTGACTTTACCGAGGACGCGCCGAGTTAAGAATGGGCGGCGGAGGCGACTCCGCCGCCTTTTTTTTCGCCATCCGGTGGCATAATTGCGGCATGCACATCGTCCGCTGGATCGTCGGCGCCACCGTCTTTCTCGCCCTGCTGTTCCTGTCGCTGCAGAACAGCGATCCGGCGGAACTCAAGTTCTTCAATCTCGCGAGTTTTCGCGCACCGCTGGTGGTGGTGGTATTCGTCGCGTTTGCGCTCGGCGTTGCGATCGGCTTGTTGACGGGCGCGCTGCGCTCGGCGCGGCTTTCGCGCCAGTTGAGTCGTGCGCGTCGCGAGCAGCCTCCGCACCACGACCCGACGACGGGTACCGCGGGCGGCGCCGCACCCGGAACAACGCCCGCTTCGGGCCCGGGCTATGGCCGCAGCGACCGCACGCGCGATGGCGTGTAGCCAGCGCCGGAACTGACTCGCAGCGCATGGATTTCGAGTTTTGGTGGCTGCTGCCGATCCCGGCGATCTTCTTCGCCATGGGCTGGATCGCCGCGCGCATCGACATCAAGCACCTGCTGCGAGAGTCGCGGGCGTTGCCGCTGTCGTATTTCCGCGGCCTCAATTTCCTGTTGAACGAGCAGCCCGACAAGGCTATCGAATCGTTCATCGAGGTGGTCAAGGTCGATCCGCAGACCATCGACCTCCATTTCGCGCTGGGCTCGCTGTTCCGGCGGCAGGGCGAGATCGAACGCGCCATCCGCATGCACCAGAATCTTCTCGACCGCGTCGATTTGCCGGCCGACAAGCGGACCATTGCCACCTATGAACTCGCCCAGGACTTCCACCGCGCCGGGCTCCTCGACCGCGCCGAGGAGTTGTTCACCAAGCTCGACGGTTCGGCGTTCGAACATTCGGCGCTGTCGCATCTCATTTCGATCTACGAGACGGAGAAGGACTGGATCAAGGCGATCGCCGCAATGCAGCGTATGGAGGTGCTGGCCAAGCAACCCTACTTCAAGGAGATCGCCCAGTACCACTGCGAACTCGCGCAGGCGGCGCTGCTCAAGTCCGACGACGCCACGGTCAAGGCCGAGTTGGACTTGGCGTTCGCGACCTATCGCGGCTGCACGCGAGCGACGCTCCTGCTGGGCGACCTGGAGGCGCAGCTAGGGCGTACGGCGGAGGCGCTTGCCACCTGGCAGAAGATCGAGACGCAGAACCCGGCCTTTCTCGCCCTGGCCGCGGACCGCTTCGCCGACCTGTATCGCCGGCAGGCCGATGTGCCCCAGGGCATTCGCGTCTTGCGCAACTACCAGGCGCAGTACCCATCGCTCGACCTCCTCAATGCGCTGTTCACGCTGGTGCTCGAACAGGAAGGACCGGATGCGGCTGCCGCGTTGATCAAGGAGGAACTTGCGCGCAACCCGACTCTGCTGGGGCTGGACCGGCTGCTCGAGGCGCAGCTGCTTGGAGCGACGGCGGATCGCCGTCATGACCTCGAGCTGGTGAAGGGGCTGGTCGCGCAGCACATCAAGCGGCTCGGCATGTACAAGTGCGACCACTGCGGATTTCGCGCGAAGCAATACTATTGGCGCTGCCCGGGATGCCTCAAGTGGGAAACCTACTCGCCACGGCGTACCGAGACACCCGATGGCTATGCCTGATGCAAGCAACCCGTATCCACAAACGCGAATTTGCATCGACACGTCCATGACACCTTCCGACCCGCGCATCATCGTCGCCCTCGATTTCGCCAATCCGATGCACGCGCTTGCGCTGGCGGACCGGCTCGACCCGCGGTCCTGCGCGCTGAAGGTGGGCAAGGAGATGTTCGTCGTTGCCGGACCGGAGCCCGTGCGCTGGATGATCGGGCGCGGATTCAACGTGTTCCTCGACCTCAAGTTCCACGATATTCCGAACACCGTCGCGCAGGCTTGTGCCGCGGCGACACGGCTTGGCGTGTGGATGCTGAACGTGCATGCGGCCGGCGGCCGGGCGATGCTCGCGGCAGCGCGCGCGAGCGTGGACAGCACCGCGGGCAAGCTGGGCAACAAGCCGCCCTTGCTCATCGCCGTGACGGTCCTGACCAGCCTTGCCGATGCTGATCTGCGCGAATTGGGCTGGTCCGACAGCACTGCCGTGCAGGCGGTCAAGCTGGCGCGCATGACCGCCGATTGCGGGCTCGACGGTGTCGTATGTTCCGCAGTCGAAGCGCCGGCGATGCGCGCGGCGCTCGGCCCCGGATTCAAGCTGGTCACGCCCGGCATTCGACCCGCCGGATCGGAACGCGATGACCAGGCGCGCATCATCTCGCCTGAGGCAGCGATCGCCGGCGGCGCCGACTATCTCGTGGTGGGACGGCCCATCACGCAGGCCGCCGATCCCGTCGCCGTGCTCGCGACAATGAACGCAGCGATCGGAGTCCAGGCGTGAGAATCACGATGATCGGCACGGGCTATGTCGGGCTGGTTACCGGCACCTGCTTAGCCGAGGTCGGCAACGACGTGCTGTGTCTCGACGTCGATGCAGCCAAGATCGATGTGCTGAATGGCGGTGGCGTGCCGATCCACGAACCCGGCCTCGAGACAATGGTCCGAAGAAATGCAGCCGCGGGCCGGTTGCAATTCACGACCGACGTGGACCGCGCGGTGGCGCACGGGTCTCTGCAGTTCATCGCCGTCGGTACGCCGCCCGACGAGGACGGCAGCGCGGACATGCAGTACGTGATCCAGGCGGCGCGCAACATCGGCGCGCGGATGAGCGAAGCCAAGGTCATCGTCGACAAGTCGACCGTCCCCGTGGGAACCGCCGATCGCGTCCGTGCAGCGATCGCCGAGGAACTCTCCCGGCGCGGTGCGGCCATTCCCTTCGCCGTGGCCTCCAATCCGGAATTCCTGAAAGAAGGCGCCGCGGTCGACGACTTCATGAAGCCCGATCGCATCGTGATCGGCGCCGACGACGAACGCGCGATCGCGGCGTTGCGGACCGTGTACGCGCCGTTCATGCGCAACCACGAAAGGATGCTGGTCATGGACGTGCGCTCCGCGGAACTGACCAAGTACGCAGCCAACGCCATGCTCGCCACGCGCATTTCCTTCATGAACGAAGTCGCGAATCTCGCCGACCTGCTGGGCGCGGACATCGAGATGGTGCGGCAGGGCATCGGGTCGGATCCGCGCATCGGCTATCACTTTCTCTACCCGGGTGCGGGCTACGGCGGAAGCTGCTTTCCGAAAGACGTGAAGGCGCTGCAGTTCACCGCCACGCAGCTCGGCCGGCCGCTGCGCGTGATCGCGGCCGTGGAGGAGGTCAACGACGCGCAAAAGCAGGTCCTGGTCGAGAAGATCGTCGGTCGTTTCGGCGAAGATCTTTCCGGGCGCAGATTCGCTTTGTGGGGATTGGCCTTCAAACCCAACACTGACGACATGCGGGAAGCGCCGTCGCGCACGATCGTCGAGGCGCTCCTGGCGCGCGGCGCGACCATCGCCGCGTATGATCCGATCGCCATGGACGAGGCGCGACGCGTGTTCGGACCGCTGGCCGGCGTGTCCTATGCGACGTCGCCGCTTGCCGCGTGTGATGGCGCCGATGCTCTGGTCGTGGTCACGGAGTGGAAGGAGTTCCGCGGCGCGGATTTCGACGTCATCCGGTCCCGGCTCAAGTCGCCACTGATCTTCGACGGACGCAACCTGTACGACCCGGCGCACGTCAAGGCGGCGGGACTCGAGTATTTCGCCATCGGCCGGCGCTGACATGACGGCCGCTCACTTTTCGACTTATCGCGAACGCGCTGCCCGCGCACGGCTGCTGGTTGTCGGCGACGTGATGCTCGACCGTTACTGGTTCGGCGATGTCGAGCGCATCTCACCCGAGGCGCCGGTGCCCGTCGTCAAAATCGCGCGCACCGAGGAGCGGCCCGGCGGTGCGGCCAACGTCGCGCGCAATGCGGTGGCGCTGGGAGCCACGGCGACGCTGCTATCGGTGATCGGCGACGACGAGCCCGGCGCGACGCTCGAGCGACTCTTGGCCTTCGAGCGCGTGCGCACGTCGTTCCATCGCGAAGGGTCGCTGGCGACGACCGTGAAGCTGCGCGTGATCGGACGCCAGCAGCAGTTGTTGCGCATCGATTTCGAGACCGCACCGTCGCATGAAATCCTGGCGACCAAACTCGCCGACTACGAACGGCAGTTGCAGGACGCTGAACTGGTCATCCTGTCCGACTACGGCAAAGGGGGGCTGGCCCACATCACGACGATGATCGATCGCGCGCGCGCCGAAGGCAAACCTGTGCTGGTCGACCCGAAAGGCGAGGACTACACGCGCTACCGTGGCGCGACGCTCCTGACGCCCAACCGGAGTGAATTCCGGCAGGTCGTCGGTCGCTGGAAAGACGAAGCGGAAATGACCGCCAAGGCGCAGGCGCTGCGCAGCGATCTCGGGCTTTCCGCCCTGCTGGTGACGCGGGCGGAGGAGGGCATGAGCCTCTACTCTGAGTCCGGCGCCCTGACGATTCCGGCCCAGTCGCGCGAGGTGTTCGACGTTTCCGGCGCCGGTGATACCGTCATCGCGACACTCGGCGTGCTGCTGGCGGCAGGCGCATCGCTGCCGAATGCGGTTCGCGTGGCCAACGAGGCGGCCGGCGTCGTCGTCGGCAAATTCGGCACGGCGGTCGCGCACCCGAACGAATTGGCCTGACTTGGCAAAGTCCAAGACCGTCTACACCTGCACCGAGTGCGGCGGTTCCTCGCCGAAGTGGCAGGGACAGTGTCCGCAATGCGGAACCTGGAATACGCTCGTCGAAACCGTGGCGACACCCGCGGCGGTGCGCTTTGCGACAGTTTCGGGAACGCGCTCGTCGATTGTTTCGTTGTCGGCCGTTGAGACCCGCAACACGCCACGGATTCCCACGGGGCTCGAGGAATTCGATCGCGTGCTCGGCGGCGGGCTCGTCCCCGGCGGCGTCGTGCTGATCGGCGGCGATCCGGGCATCGGCAAATCGACACTGCTGCTGCAGGCCAGTGCTGCGCTGGGTTCCGCGCACCGCACGTTGTACATCACGGGCGAGGAGTCGGTCGAGCAAGTGGCGCTGCGCGCGCAGCGGCTGGGGCTCGTCAACGCCCAGGTTGAATTGCTGGCCGAGGTGCAGCTCGAGGCGATCGTCGGGGCGATCAATGCGTCCGTGCCCGAAATCGTCGTCATCGATTCGATCCAGACGGTGTACACGGAAGCGCTGCAATCGGCGCCGGGAAGCATCGCGCAAGTCCGCGAGTGTGCGGCGCAGTTGACGCGGCTGGCCAAGCAGCGCGGCGTGGTCGTGATCTTCGTGGGCCACGTGACGAAGGAGGGCGCGATCGCCGGCCCGAGGGTGCTGGAGCACATCGTCGACGCCGTGCTGTACTTCGAAGGCGACCCGCATTCGAGCTTTCGGCTGGTCCGCGCGATCAAGAATCGGTTTGGCGCGGCCAACGAACTCGGCGTCTTCGCAATGACCGAACGCGGCTTGAAAGGCGTCGCCAACCCGTCGGCGCTGTTCCTGTCGCAGCACGCCGAGGCCGTTGCAGGGTCGGCGATTGTTGCGACGCTGGAAGGCTCGCGCCCACTGCTGGTGGAGATCCAGGCGCTGGTCGATCCCGTTCAGGGCGGAATGCCGCGGCGCCTGGCAGTCGGGCTGGAAGCTCCGCGATTGGCATTGTTGCTGGCGGTACTGCATCGGCATGGCGGCGTCGATGCTGGAGGCTATGACGTCTTCGTGAATGCCGTAGGGGGTGTGCGTATCCAGGAACCGGCAGTCGATCTGGCGGTCTTGCTTGCGATCAATTCCTCTCTTAAAAACAAACCATTACCAGCTAAATCTATTGTGTTTGGTGAAGTAGGTCTAGCTGGGGAGATCCGGCCTGTCCAACGCGGTCAGGAACGGATTCGTGAAGCTGCCAAGCTCGGCTTCAAGACCGTGCTGCTGCCGACCGCCAACAAGCCGAAGCAAGGCGTCGACGGCGTAAAACTTCTGGTGGTGGACCGCGTCGACCAGGCGCTGGCGCTGCTGCGGGATTAGCCGAACCTGTCGGTCTGCATTACAAGTCGATTGGTTCGAATCGACGGCGCCTCGTGCGCATTCTCACATCGAAGCCGGAAACAAGCCTAAGAACAGGCACTTGTGTTTCCGACGCGCCTGGGCGGCACAAATCGTGCTCTACAACTACTCGTGAATGCGCAGGACCGCGATGGCGCCACAGTGCAGGAATCGCGCGCTCAGGTCCTCCCTGTAAACGACCCAGTTCGAAGAATCGGAGCAATGACCATGAAACGACTTCTAGCAGCGGTTGGGATGGTGGTCCTGCTGGCAGCAAGCCAGTCATGGGCGAATATCATCTTCACGTTTTCCGGTGCGACGTTCAGCGACGGCGGAACCCTCACCGGTACCTTCACAACCGACAATACCGCCACCGCCCTGGTCGATTACAATATCCTGACCGCCGGCGGCGCGTTGCCCGGTTTCAATTACACGCCGGCAACCGCCATCAGCTTGTCCTCTCTGCCGTTCATTCTGGTACTCGAGCCGGCGGCTGGGGATCCCATCCTTCAAGTGACGTTCGCGGGCGGCCTGACTCCGCTTGGAGCTGCGATCACGATCGGACAATTCGACAGCTTCGAACAAGTCGGCGTTGAACACCGCGAGATCACGGCGGGGTCTGTCGCTCCAGCGCCGTCGGTGCCCGAGCCCGGTACGCTGTTGCTGTTGGGCGCAGCCATGATCGGCGCGGGGGCCCTGAGACGGCGTCAGCAGCGCACTTAAGCACGCGTCGCGCGGTATTCCGCAGCGGCCATCCTTCGGGGTGGCCGTTTGCATTTGGGGACCGCTGCGGCGTAGCTGTTAATCCGCTTGCCGCTACAGTGTGCTCCGGGCCCCGACCTTCTAAGTGACGATGGTCGCATAATTGTTATTATGTCAAATGCAATCTAAACGCTTCCGGGCATCCAATACCTCCCGCGATCCCGCCGAGAAGGCAGCTTGCAAAGTGTCGGAAGGCCCGCCCCCGCCATCCGAAATCCCGCGGCCTTCAACGCAGCCCAGGTTTCGCCTATATTCAAACAATGCTTAGCGCCGCAGATCGCCGACAACTGGACGAACTTGGCTACCTCGTGCTTGCGGACTTCGTTCCCGCGCCCGTGCTCGATGAGATGCGCGAGCGCGTCGAAGCGCTCTGGGCCGAAGAAGGAGAAGATGCCGGCGCAGAGTTCCTTCTGGAGCCCGGGACGCGGCGCCTGGCCAATCTCGTCGACAAGGGCGATGTATTCGCGCAAATGATCGTGATGCCCGGAATCCTGGAGTGCATCGAGGCGGTCATCGGCCCCGACTACAAGCTTTCCAGCCTGAACGCCCGCTCGACCAACCCACAGAATCCGGAGGCGCAACCGTGGCACGTGGACTCCGGGGCGGTCGCCGACGAGC
>Ga0157374_10004924_pt1 | contig 11209 bp, 11 predicted proteins | sample M25metaG_FD_115308 | JGI IMG/M metagenome (GOLD analysis project Ga0157374, IMG submission 115308) | Miscanthus rhizosphere microbial communities from Kellogg Biological Station, Michigan, USA - M2-5 metaG | ecosystem: Host-associated > Plants > Roots > Rhizosphere > Soil | place: USA: Michigan... | reverse complement strand
GTCATTACTTAAAGATGAACGATTAGACGTCGAAATAAACGTTAATTACATTCGAGGACAATTACGTCCTTATGTTTGTCATTAAACTTATAGTGTCATTTTTTAAATACGACATGAATGCATAGCGTTCTGTGACTTTAAAGACAACTGCACAGGAATCGATTGGTGAGACATTCAGATCAAAGACTGCAGGTGGGCTGAAGGAATACCCGAAGAAGAAGGCAGAAGGCAGAGTGAAAAAGGGAATGAATCCAAATGGTCTTCTGTTTTTCTCGTGACATTTTTGTTATCGACTTTAGAATGAAAGGAGTATACCATTCAAACGAAAAACAAATGACCACTAAATATAATAAAAAATAACACAAGAAAAATATTTCTTTCAAGACATTAAAGGGAAGAAAAACATCACTTCTATTGTTGTTAGTCTTGAGGTTCATGATTATTAAACATAAAGTGTCATGTTGATTAGATGCAGTCTCAAGCCGTACTAAGAACCCTCCTTCAAATAATCTATTGTTTGCCCATGAAAATCTCTTGGAAACTTTAGGATCAATTTTTGAAGAATAAAATTGTCTGCTAATAACTTGTTCAAAGGGTTTTGATATTTCTAGTTTAGGAATGTCTTCAAGTGGAAGTGATTATGAGTTAAACTGACAGAAAAAGCTTCTTATTTCGTGAGAAAATTCTATCAAATCAAATAGAACTGAGTGTCTATCAGTTCTATTTATCTGTTCGACACTATCAAAGAGAACAGACAAAATCTTGTGTCTGTCTATGGCATTTTCATTAAAGAAAATGAAAAGAAGGGAAAAAGAAAACGAATCCATGAAATAATATATCAAACGATTGGCAGTTAAATACCGTTATTTTAACTCCAGAGAATGATTAACGAGACTGGTCCCCCACGAAGTCTGCATTCTTTCTTCATTCCTTACTATAGATCATATCAATAATATCATTTGGTAACATCTCACCCTCAAACAATTACGACAAGAATCCAAAGACTCAGAGAAAATGTGTCGAGAAAATGAAAATGACAGACAGAGGCGACCATGAGACCGAGAGATGTTGTCTGAGACAAGAAAACTTTTTGACAGACAGACTACAGTCTTTGTTCTTCTCAGACAGGACTGCCACCCGGAAGATGAACAAGTTAGACAAGGACTTTCCTTTAGCACTTGGACAGGAAGAACAAGACAGTAAACAAGTCATCCATCATTTAACTCTCAAGAGAAGCTGTATTCTTCACTGAAAACCCTTTCTTTGGAGACGAATAAGTTTGTAAAACAAATGGAATACAAATCTTTTCTTGGACTCAACCTGACTTGTGGGTTAATTCACATTTATTTGATAATATTTGAGATTATATTTGGTTTTACATGACGATACCGGGAGAGGGACTTGAGTATGGTCTGGTGGAGGATCCTCCTGGTGATGCAGACATTTCGTGGTTTATCATCAGTCCTGGACAAGAGTTTGAGTATGAATGGGTTTCCATTCCAGACATTCCTTTGAGTGAGAGATCAGTCATGAGATTATTCATAGAAGAACACGAGACATAATCATTGGAGCCATGAAGACCAATATGTGGTGTAGTATTGCCATCCTGACCCTGCATCCTAAGATTATTTCTCCTCCACTTTGCTCTTGCATTTTGGAACCAAACTTGGAGGACCCTCTTCGACAGGTTTGTTTTCTGGGCCAGAGCTTTGAGGTCTTTCGCATCTGGGTTTTGATTGATAGCAAAGTACTGCTTCATAGTCCTGAGTTGATGATGTTTGAAGGAAGTTCGCATTCTCTTGGTCCTGCCATTCCCAGAGCCATTGATTGAAGTGGGTCCTGAAGATGCCGAACCATCAGAAGGAATGTATCCTCCGATGCCTTCACCTGCTTCAGAGAGAAAAAGACAAACAAGTGAGTGAGTCGTGTGTGGTTTTTCTTCAAACTTTTACGCATCAACTTCTCTGAATGAAAATTCCGTGTACTTTTTTGGTCAGTCTGTTGGATAAAGAGATTCGTTGCTAAAAATAAAATGACTTACATGGTGTTTGTCCAGTGAGACCACCAGTACTATCATGACTAACGTTTGAGGTAGAGTTTGAGTGAAGATGTTCTCTTGAAGAGGAAGAAGGATCCATCAAAAGGACTGAAGAAGAAGCATCTGCTCCTCCTTCTTCAGGAATAAAGCATCTGCCCCATTCAGTTACATCAGGAGGGACATCAGAAGCAGGAAGTTTCCTTTTCCTTGGCCTTCCCTTTCGTTTCCCTTCTGTCTTACCCTTCTTAGTCTCAGGACTTTGATGATGATGCTGACCTGGAGACACGAAAAAGGACCTCGAGTTACTCGAAGGGGATGCGGTCTGTCTTGAATCGAATCCTGAGGGAGAATTCCCTTCAATGTTTCTGTTGAAAAGAGTCATGGCATGTACCTCAGCAACACCTGCCATGGCAGCCAAGGGAGGCATCATGCCAGGGGTTGGTAATGATGATGAAGTAAATGCGTGCAGATGATGATGAGGAGGGGAAGGTCGAGGATGAAAGAAATACGAGTCCGTTGGAGGTGTCGTCGTACTTCTTGAAGAACAAGAGACAACGAAGTCTTTGGGTGGATGTTGTTGGTGATGAAGAGGATTGAAAATGTTTGGAGAATAAGGTCTGTCTGGATGATTGGAATGGTTTGGATGATCAAATTCTTGTTTGGAAGGTGACTGTCTATGGATGTCGTGCTGATCAAAGACTCTCATGATGTAATGGGTTCTGCAGTAGACCAGGTTCCTGTTGATGCCAAAGTGATCCCCCTGCGAGAGAGGTATGTTACACCACGAACACGTGAAGCAGCTCAAGTGGTAGACCTGTCCATCGCGAATCTTCATGACTAGATCGTTTGCAAAGACCCCCTGCCCACATCGAGTACATCTTTTTACAGCGAAATGTCTGTAATAAGAGAGTAGTTAACAAGATAAACGGTCATGAATATTAATTAAGAATAAACGAATTAATGAGATAAAACTTACTTGTAATAGTCCTGTTTACAAAATATTTTGCCTTCTCTTGTGTAGCAGGAGACTTGAGATTCCAATGCATTATCGCAGGCAAAACATTTAAGACAAGAAATGTGCCATTTTTGGTCGTCAGCAAAGAGATAGAATCGATCAAATATTGGTTGAGAACAACCTGCACACTCTAGCATGTCATTCCGGCATCGAATGCTACGGTTAGGACTCGATATAGGACTTGCTACTCGAGATTCTTCTTCCATGACTGAAGGAATACTAGTCTCATGTTGAGGTGACTTGATTTCATGTCGACGTGATTCATGTGAATCTTTTTGACTCTGCATTGAGTTCTCTTTGCAAGAATTGACGGAAATCACAGGCATTTTCAATTTATCATGACAATTGACACGAATGATTAGTTTGAGGAGAACAATTTCCCATCATTTGATGTTGATGACAAGTCGGTTTTCTTCTTTTTTTCTAAAAAGAACCCGATGTAAAAGAAATGATGATCAAAGAACTGATCCGAGATTTGACAAGATTTTACTTCTTCTTGGATGTCAAGTTAAAGAGAGAGATACTTTGGTCCTTATTTTCATGGAATGAGTTTGTTTTTCACTTCTTCTTGGTCTTCTCTTCTTAAGTTTTGACTTGGTTTTTGGTGATGCTTTAGTTGTTGGAAATAAATGAAGGAAAGAAAAAAGATTCTACAGTCGATTATGGTACAGATGACAGCAGTGACAGAGAGAAATCTTGACGTAAGATATTGTTGATGATATTTTGAGGAAGAATCTAAGAGAATCAGTGGCAAATCTAAGGACAAGTTTAAGGAAAAGAAAGCGAGCGCTTCTTGTTAAAGTGTCTGACTGTCAAATTGAATCCTTGATGTACACCTTGTCTACTGGGAGTCAAGATTAGGAAGAGAATGACATTTAGAACTTGGTCTTGTCATTTTACTCTGCTTTCTATCTGTGTTTGTCTTTCTTCTATTCATTCTCTCTCATCATGAGAAGCGTGATTTCGTTGTCAAGATTTTCATTCTCCTTCTCTTGAGACTCAAACTCTCTCTCCCTCAAGTCCTGAGTCGACACACAAGACAAGGGAGGGGACGGAAGGAAGGACTGACAGCATCAAGACAGAGTGGCTGCGAAAACGAGCAGACTTGGAAAGAAAAGCGCAGACACAGATTCTTTATGTACACAAGTATTATGTGTTGGACTCAAACCCTCCCTCTAAATCTCTTGAATCAAGCAGTCCTTTCCTCTTCCTTTTCCTTCCATGCTTTATCACCGAAAAAGTGATGCAGAGTAGAGTACAAGAGAGAACTTCCTGCAGAGAACTTTTTCGAGAGAGATCTTCCCTCCTCATCCATTTCATCTCAAGAAGAACAAGAAGAGGAAAGAAAGATGATGTGATGGAGTCACACACACAAGGCATGTAAAGGACATGCATGTAAAGGAAGATACGCAGACAGGAAACTTTAGTGACAAAATACTTCTCTGGTTTTCATGGTACTTCTCCTCCTCCATCTCAAGACACGAGACACTTGACACGCCTTCTTTACCAACAAAATCATTGGATTCAAGAGAAGCGAAGGAGAAATCGATCAAAAGGAGGAGGATCAATCAGTCTCGTGAACCAGTTGTAGAATTTGGCTCATCATCATCATAATCTCTTGCACGAGTCTTGTCTTCTTGTTCTTCATGTTCCCTCTGCACCTGTTCATTCTCAAGAAAAGTTGTTCTGGTTAAATTGTTTCCGTCGTTTTATCTTGCTTTTCACTTGATCTCTTGATCTTCTTTTACTTTACAAGGCTTGGCTTCTCTTCCTAGAAGTTGTAAAATCAGACGTAAAGACATTTTAGAATCAAAGACGAGAGAAGAACTGTATTGTCTCTTGTACTTTGACTCTCATGATGAACACATTTTCTTTTCAGTCCAAGAGTGCCGTACTCTTGAGAACAAAAGTAAAGGTAACAGACTAGAACAAGACACACAGCAGGTATCCCTCTTTAAAAGAAGCCTGGCATCACCGGCATCGTGATCAACTGTCATAAAACGGCACTTGTTTTCCATTGTTTTCTTCGCTTTCTCTCTCAAATCTTGAGAGAATGGAGGGCAGTCAGCCAAGACTCGAAAGTTTCAAAAGAAAACTAGAGATGAAGATGTCAGATGAGAAAAAAGACGACAGGCAGTCAGTCAGTTGGTTTGACTCTCTCTTTTCCTGTTGAATCCATGTCCTTGTTTCCATCCTGATACCCGATGACATGAGGAGGAGAGATGTTATCCAAGACTTTTCAACTGTTTATGTTAGATAACTGGCATCTTGATGTAGCCTCTCCCTGTTGTTTCGTTGGTGTCCTTGTGTTGTTGTTGTCATTCATGTGGCCATGAAATGAAAGAGAATCACCTGCGAAGCCGTTTATCGCTCGTATCATCATCATATGTCATGCAAATTCTCGTGGATAACTTTTTCCTCCTCCTCCTCATGTACTCAGAATCAGGATCTCTTGTCCGGTCGATCCCTAAAAACACTCTGATATGCAGCCCATCCTCTGGATTTAATGTAGAAAAGATGCATCAGAGGCTCCTTTACCTGTAATTTGTTTCTGTCACTTTTCTTTCTTTTTCTGTACCCATTCATTTGCCTGTCGTCATGATTGCTCGTGATGTCTTCTTCTTTTTCAGTATCTCATTTCAATCCTCATGATTCTTCTTGTTCACGACTGATAAAGGCAAGGATAAGGCAAGTGGGATAGGAATTCGAGCAATAAAAGTTGGAAGAAAAAGAGAAAAGTTAAGAAGAGAAGAGAGCATTTCAATCTAAAGTGTCTTGAAACGCCTGACACTTTCAAACACAGCTTGATATTTACAACCTCGTGTTTCTCGAGGCTCTTTTTTATCTCAGTGTTTAAGAGGACAAGAGAGGACAAGAGGACGAGAGAGAGAAAGAAAGAGAAAAGAACTGTGTTTCTCACTTCCTCTTCCGTTCATCTTGTCTTGAGACAAAACTTACAAGAGACCTCTAAATAGAGAAGGTTCACATAATACAGTCATGCCTTCAAAAAGGATTCATTATTCATTCGAAATTCTATCCAGTTCTTCTCGAATAACGTGACCTCAGGGATGTTGTGTGTTTTACAGCTACATCTTGTTCAGCCATGCATCCGAGAGAAGATGTGACTTCGTTAGAGACTTGATCTCCGAACAATATTGTTCGTTGACTAAAAGTTCTGAAAGATGTACTTTCATTTGGGCATCAAGAAGGAGCTGAGTCTTCTCCTGTTTTGACATGACATGGAGGACTCGGTTACACAACATTCATCTCCAAAGAAAAAGTCTAAAAGAGACCCTCGAGATTCCAGAGGCTCAGGTTACTCCTCGAGTATCGTATGTGAATGGAAAGATGAGTATGAAAAGGAGAAGAGTCAAGTCAAGGAAAGTTAAACCTTCATGAGAGAGAGGATCCTAAGCTGAGTTATTGAAATGGGTTTCATGCCCCGTTTCCTCTTAGGCTTCTGTTGAATGAATGTCCTGCTGAGAATGATGCTGTGAACCTAACACTCTGTCACTCATCCAGAGTCCAAAGAACGTACTGTCTATCACATGCCATCATAAAATGAAATCAAATTCATGACCTCTTTATCAGGGGTTGAAGAGAATTACATGCTTTAGAGTGAAAACATGTGGGTGATTTACTCACACAAGACATGGTGACATTCCTTTCGTTTTCTTTTTTCTGCCGAAAAAAGTTCCAGTCCTTGTCTGCTGTAGAAGAAGAAAGAGAACAAGAAGTGTTGATGATAATCAGAAAAATTCCTTCCTCATAAGTTTCCCACTACAACACACACTATCCTTTGAGGGGTGATGTTACCTGGAAAAGATGTTGTCAGGTATCTTTCTTTCAGACATTTTATCAGGAAAACAAGTTACTCCTCCTCTGTATCTGCAGCCCTGTCTTGCATGTCAGCCAAGTCCATGTCCTTTTCTTTCTTTTTTATTTTTTTCTTAGTTTGACTCGCAAGATGTGTGTATGGATAACTTGAGAGAGAAATTCATCACCGAAAACATGTATCCTGAGGAGAAGAGATTGCCGATGATGCTGTCAGTCCGACTGATCAAGATTTACAAGGAAAAGAGGATTCGCCTAAATTCTTCTCTCACTTGTCTTGTATTGAGTCAATGACGTCCAGTCAAACTCCTGTCAAAATATTATTCCGAAAAATGCAAGCAGTTATCAAATACTGTTCAAGTGTGCGTTGAGTATAAATTTTTGATGATGAAAAATTTTAGATGTTACATCCCTGTTGAGTCGAGTGTGTGTAACTTGATGTTGACATGAAACAAAAGTGAAGGTTTACCTCGTACTTCATCATCAGACATTCATTCTCAGCGGATGACTTCAAAGAAGATGATCATCATTTCAACAAGTTTTCCTTCTTCTACTCATCTACTCATCCTACTCATTCTACGTAAACTCAAAGACAATCAAATGTAAATCCAAGAGGATTTAAAATGTGTAGGAGAGAACTTAACTTAACTTTCCATTCCTTGCTCTCTTGATCATCATCAAATACTTGCACAACAAGAACAAATACAAGAAGATGAACCTGTAGAGATGCTTCGATTGTTTAGGTCATGTTATAGATGCAAAGACTTGATGCATCCATGCGTGTGATCGAACCATAAGAGAGAGTTCTTTCCTTTCCTTTGCATGAGAATAATGTACTCAAGTGAGTTCATCATCTCCATTCTTTATCCAGACAAGAATTGAAATGCCTCTCGCGGTTCATGCAGTTGATTGAACACCGAGAGCGATGTTGAAAAGGAAGGAAAAGGAAGGGATGAACATGATTTGGCATCCGGTGTCGATCTCTTTCTCGTATCGAATGACTCGGATGTTCTCATTTGTTCCCTCTCGAGTTACTTTGGGATCTGTATTCTCTCTCTTCTTTTACAATGAAACGTGCATCATGACACGTGTCTCACTTTCATTTGAGTCCTTTTGGTGAAGAAAAGAAAGAAAGAGACTTTTCCTTTCGAGTCAAGAGCTTCCTCTCCTCAGTCTGCTCTAAATAAGGGAAATGTGCACCTTTTGTTGCAAAGAAGTCGCAACATCTTGTCTCACGTTCTCTCTCAGAGTAAAGTAAAGCCTACGGAGTATTTTGTGTAGGAGTCACGTGTGTCAGAGTCAGCAGGATCTCAAATACTTCGTCCAAAGAAAGCGGATTCCTTGATGTCATGTCGTGTACTTAGTTCTGGAAAAAAGACTTGATACACAAGGACTCGTCGTCGAACTTGCTATGAATAGAATGCTCGGAAAAATAATTGGGCGACTGCTTTGAAAGAACACACAGAGATGATGGAGATTCCTAGGATGAGAGAACATTTCATGGAAACAGAACAAGAGTTGAGTCGAGGATTTACTTCTTGATTCTTCTTCTTTCCTGGTCAGATCCATGTTCTTGATTCCAACTACTTTTTCAGTTCAACTGATTCAAGAGAACAAAACCTTGCAATTTCTATCTATCTATCTCTGTTCCTGGTAATTCCTTCCACTCTTTTTTCCCTTGAAATCTCTCTGGCATGTAATTTATTTTGACTTGAATCTTTCTTGCGCTCTTTTTAGTCTTCTCTTGTCTTGCTTTCATCCTCAGTAGTTGACTCAAGACAAGACCATACAATCCGTCCTATAAATGTTGGAGGAGTAGATTTTACGTAACAAGCATGTCATGAGAATGAAATGTAGGAAAAAAGGACGTGAAGGATGAAAACCAACGAAACGAATTGAAAGATAAAATTGATGTCGAAGATGATGATGATGAGTAAGAAAATCTTGAGGATGAGTTCATGATGGCTTATCATTGTTTAGATTGGAATTGTTATCCTGATGATGATAAAAGATATCAGTTGTGACAGCATACAGTAGTTGTAGTTGAGATTGACTTGTAGTAGAGATGCCAGGTCATGCTCATTAGACTGGGATTTCTCACTACATAAAGTACTGTTGGAGTGAAAGAATGGGCTCATTAGTCTCAATGTCTGACCGCTGCCTGTATTTTTGATTCATCTCTTAATTGGCATCGAATTCCAAGAGCAATCGAGGCAGAGGGTGGAAGAATAATAAAGAAAACTGTCAGTCTCTTCTCTTCATTGATTTTTCCGGTCATTTGTTCACTCCTCCCCTTGTTATGTCAGGGTGGTTTCCATGAAGTGCTGACAACATACATAGCCATGAGAGAGAAGATCATTTGCATGAATCTTATGCATGAATCATGATTTGCAAGTCAGGCTGTTTATCACGACCATCTCTCGAGCACTTCGTTAGGAATATAATATAATCGAAGCAGGAAAGAAGAAGAATGAATGGATTGACATGTCAATCCTTAACATTGTTGTTGATCATTCATGAGACAGTGAGTGTGTGTGGGATCCTCTTGATTGTTGTCTTTTTGCCAGGCATTCTTTCCGCCTCCAACTCCCTTATCTTAAGATGGATAATATCTCTCATCATTTGCTTCTCCTTTCTTTGCCTTAGAATTTATTTCAAGCCATTTTTATTCCCAACATTTATTGTAATGGAAATTAACCGGAGTTTGTTCTGAGAGAGATAGCGGTTAAGTTAAGTTTAGGAAGAAATCTCTTTGGGTTTTGTTTGCTTTAAAAAGAGATAACATCATCATGCAAAACGTCTTCATCAGGAAAAGATTCCCACGTTTTGTATCGCTTTCTCTTGAGTCAATTTAGACTTCACACAGTTCTATTGTTGCAAAAGGACTGGTATCATTTGGTTAGGAATGGTATTCCTAGTGATAACAATAAAGGGTAGTTTCATGTTTCTTTGAAAGAAAAAGAGAAGAATATCTTAATCCGGATGATCCTCTCACGTGTTCTCTTACGATCAAAAGGCTTCCGTCCAGTTTTATGTCGGTTCTTTGTTTGAGAACACTTGACAAATTGAAAGTAAGCCATTGCACTTGACTTGAACGACTTGGACAAAATATGCAGGATTATTATCGAGTTTAGCAAGAAATGCAATGCAAAGAGGATTACCGTTCGTTCAGTAGTACTCTTGATAGTATTTTGTTGCAACAGAACTGAACCAACACAACAACGACAGAAAGAGAAGGAACAAGAATAGTTGCATCACATCTTCCCCCACAAGACTTCTATACAATATTTGTTCAATCTATATCTCGAGAAGAAAAAAGTCCCATTCGAGAAGGCTTGCATCATCATTATTATTTCTTTTCTTTGAAGTTGAGTTGTATAGTTTATCTTGCAGTCCATCCAAGTGTTTTATGTGAAAAAAGTCAGGGAAGAAGACATTTGTCTTTCATTTATTGTCACGTTCTTTAGAGGAGGACCCTTCAACACTTTTTTCAGAAAAATAACTGCCACAATTTAGATGCAGTCACGTTGACAGCGATAGATAGATTGAGTCACAAGGTTTATAGAAAACTGTGAGATGACAGGTAAGACTAGTGAGAAGTAATAAATATTTCTCATTCGGTTCACTTGAGTTTAATCGTTTCCTCGGTAGAGTGACATGCACATCTCACGGACTAAATAAAACTAACGACCAACAGTCTCATTATCACATCGTTTATGTGGCAGCGAAACAACACCATGATGTCAATTAAGAATTTAGAACTCAAGTCTAAATCATGGTTCTCAACAGGAAACATTCGTAGGAGTGATACACTTACTCTGATGTCAAATGAGTCTTTACTCTCAATCCTCTTGAAAAGCTAAGCTAAACCTCTTTGAGTGTTTGTTCCCACAATTTTGTATTCCTCTTCAATTCATGAGACAAGTTTAAGTTGGCAGTTGACATTACAATATGAATGCATTTGAATGAATCAGTTGAAGGATATATGCTATACCTGTGGAAGAGAAGACAAGAGAAAGACTTTTCATTGAAATACATGTGGAAAAGGAAGCCTCCCCAGCAGGACATGTCTTGTCAAAGCAAACAAAAAGTCTCAAGAAAGTGAACTGCTGTTGGAAACAAAGGTTCCTCTCATGGTCTCCTGACAACAGGAGGTCAAGCATGTTGTGTCTCTCACTCTCTCATTCGAATCTCTGCCTCCCTCTCGATTGTCTTGACAGGAGTATCCATCCTTTGAATCATGTCCGCTTCTGCTGCTGACACATCCCCAGGCCATGTTCTCCTTTTGTTCTTATATATCTCTTGCTTCGGGAGGATTCGGG
>Ga0157374_10004922_pt1 | contig 11210 bp, 6 predicted proteins | sample M25metaG_FD_115308 | JGI IMG/M metagenome (GOLD analysis project Ga0157374, IMG submission 115308) | Miscanthus rhizosphere microbial communities from Kellogg Biological Station, Michigan, USA - M2-5 metaG | ecosystem: Host-associated > Plants > Roots > Rhizosphere > Soil | place: USA: Michigan... | reverse complement strand
GTTCCAAACACCGGCTACGCCTAATTGTACCAACTCTTCAAACAGGTTACCCCACCATTCCCGAACTTCAGGATTGGTAAAATCGGGGAACTGGCAACGGCCCGGCCACACATGGCCCTCCATAAAATAATCGTCGCAGCGGCGGCAGAAATATTTCTTTTCCTTTCCTTCCTTGAATACCGAATAATTATCGTCGACACGTATGCCCGGGTCAATTATAACCACCGTTTTAAACCCTTGCGCCGATAATTCCTTGATCATCCTTTTAGGGTCAGGGAAATATTTGCGGTTCCAGGTAAAGCAACGGTAACCATCCATATAATCGATATCCAGGTAGATACCGTCGCACGGGATCTGCTTTTCGCGGAAGGTTTTGGTTACCATTTTCACCTTCGACTCCGGGTAATAGCTCCAGCGGCATTGGTGATAACCGAGCGCCCAAAGCGGCGGCATCGGGTGTGTTCCGGTGATGAGGTTATAACGTTTCACCACGTCCATCATATGCGGACCGTGGATGTAGTAGTATTGCAATTCACCACCCTCGGCCCAGAAACTGGTTTTGGTTGGGTTTTCCGCACCAAAATCGAATTCAGCTTTGAAACTATTGTCGAAGAAAATACCATGAGCGATATTATCGTTCAGGCTGATATAGAAAGGGATGCTGCGGTACAATGGGTCCTGGTTCCAGACGAATGAATAGGCGTCTGTATTCCAGTTCATCAAGCGCTTGCCGCGCAGGTTAAGCTCCGTTGCTTTATCACCCATACCGAAGAAGCTCTCATGCTCCTGGCAGGTTTTGGTACAGTAAACGTAGTAACCGCCAAACTTCACATTCTCTTCCCAGTGCATCGGCACAGCATCACTGCTGGTCATCACATTTTGGTTATCAGAGAATGAGATAAAGAAATCTTCCTTATTGATATGGCAGTTGATGATATTGGTATAAACTATGTATTCATGTTCATGCTCCTGCATACCGAAGACCGAAACCTTCATGTCCAGTTTAGGCACGGCATATGAAAACTCGTCCAGGAAAACGCCATGCGGCGCCAGGCGCACGCGGATGATCTCGTCGGTCACAACGGTTACTTCCACCCGGGCGTCACCGTCTGAAAAGAAGAATTTATTATTCTTTTGCTCAGCGGCCAGCGGCTTGCCAAGGTATTTCTTTACTATGGGTTTTATACCCGCAGCCGGGTTATTAACGTGGTGAAATTCGTCTGCTTCAGCCGGGTTGCCGGGTATTATTTCGGGGTCTTGTATATTATTATCTTCCATCAAAAAAAAGCTACGTCTCTTCTATCTGTCTTTAACGCAATATAAGGATTGAGGTTGGGAAATTTTAATTAATCTTTAAGAAATGTACAGTTGACAACTAAGGGTCTATTTCAGGATCAGAGTTTATCAATTATCTGGATCCGTTTGCCGTCCTCTACAAATAAAACGGATATGGCGCCGAGTAACATAAAAGTTCCGGCCATTACCAGGCCATAGATCGCCTGCCCGTGAAAAACATATTCCATCAAAGGTTTTCCGGTAATACCATTTATTATTTGGGGCATGGTAATGAAAAAATTAAAAATACCCATGTATACGCCGATCTTGGTTGCAGGAATGGAGCTTGATAAAATGGCATACGGCATAGCTAAAATACTGCCCCATGCTAAACCGATCCCGATCATTGGGAGGATAAGAACATAGTCGTTTTGAATAAAGAATATGGATATCAATCCTATTCCCCCCATGGCTAAGGAAAACGCATGTGTCTTTTTACGGCTGGTTTTGCGAACTATACGGGGAAGCATTAGCGCATATATAGCCGAAACCACATTATAGATACCAAACAGGATGCCCACCCAATTCCCCGCGTTATTATACTCTATCGACGAGGTGTCACCAGCCTTAATATGGTAAACATGTGCAGCTATCGCAGGCGTAGTATATACCCACATAGAAAAAAGCGCGAACCATGAAAAAAACTGGACAAGCCCCAATTGCCACATCGTCCTGGGAATGTGTACAAAATCGTTAAGTATCTCTACTATGCCGTTTCTTTTGGCCTTCTGTTCTGCTTCTTTCGCGTGAAACTGCGCATATTCCTCTGGCGGGTATTCCTTGGTCTTGATTACCGTCCATAGGATACTGGCAATCAAAACCAGCCCTCCGACGTAAAAAGAATATAACAGGTTATCAGGCACGTGTCCTGGTGCCGCAGTTTTAGCTATACCGAACCAATTTCCAAAAACGTACGGCAGCCACGAACCGACAACTGCGCCCACGCCGATAAGGCATGTTTGCATTGAAAAGCCATCGTTGTGCTGATTGTCAGGCAAATTATCAGCCACCAAAGCCCTAAAGGGTTCCATGGCAACATTGAACGATGCATCCATTATCATCAACATGCCGGCTCCCACAACTATCGGTGGGATCAAAGCCGCAAGCATCGACGAATTGGGCATAAAAAACAAAGCCAGGCCCGACAAAATGGCCCCGGTTAAAAAGTAAGGTCTCCTGCGGCCCAAACGGTTCCAGGTACGGTCGCTGTAATGGCCGATAATAGGTTGAATGATCATCCCGGTAATCGGCGCTGCCAGCCAGAACAACGACAAATTCTCAACATCAGCTCCAAAGGTCTGCAGAATACGGCTTGCATTACCGGTTTGCAGGGCAAATCCAAACTGGATGCCGAGGAAGCCAAAACTCATATTGAATATCTGCCAAAAACTAAGATTTGGTTTTTTCTTAATGGCTGCTGTCGTCATAATTTATCAGTTCAATAGTAAATTGGTCTAAAATTGGAGGATCAGCCCACCGAAGGCAGGCAGTTCCACGGAAACACCTTGTGCAATGTCATTGGTATTGGATTTACCGCTGCCCATCAGGTCGGTAAATTCAACAGCGCCGTTCAGGTTAAATAGTTCCAGCAAATCGGCCGGAAACAATACCTGGAATTTGCGGCTTTCGGCATTAAAGTTTGTCACAACCAGCACGCGCTTGTTTTCTGTAAAGCGAACGTACACGTACATGCGCTCATCAAAGCCTTCCTGGTGTTGGCACGCCAGCATCAATTCCCAGAATCGCCCTATACGGATAGCTTCATTCTGCCTGCATAAATTCAGCAGTTTGATGTAAAACTCGCGCAGCTTCTTCTGGTCATCAGATAATTGGCCGCCGTCAAACTGGCCGTTATTCAGCCATTTTTGATGTTCGGGAACACCCCAGTAGTCAAATATGGTCGTGCGACCATCGTCATTGCTAAAACCCTCAAAGCCACCACCCGGCTCACCTACTTCCTGTCCCGAGTAAACCATTACCGGCCCGGTATTCATCGTAGCGGTGATGATCATCCCCGGCACTCCTTTCCATGCATTACTGCCGAAATATTTTGACGCCACGCGCTGCTCATCATGGTTTTCCATAAAGCGGAGCATGTGGTTGTCGATGCCTTTGGTATCCCGGTTCCAAACCTGGTTAATTTCCCAGGTGGTGGTATCCCACTGGCCATATGTTAGCTTGCGGATGGCATCATATAACCCCACCTTATCGTACAGGTAATCAAATTTCCCGTCTTCAATATAGCGGTTATATTTTTCAACCGAATAGGCTTCTCCGATGAATATCAATGCAGGATACTTGGTTTTCAGCTTCGGTATCACCCAACCCCAAAACTCAACCGGCACCATTTCCACCATATCGCAGCGGAAACCGTCGATACCTTTGGCGCTCCAGAAAGTCAGGATGTCAAACATCTTGTTCCAAAGGGGTGGTATGGGGTCAAAATATTTTTTACAGTTATCGAGGTAATCAACCCCGTAATTCAGCTTGACGGTCTCGAACCAATCGTTTAGTGAAGGGTTCGACACAAACCTGTCGTTTCCTGTGGCTTTCGCAGGTTTCTCATCAAAGAAACCGTCCTTTTGCGGGCTCCAGAAATCATCGCCGCCGGGATTGTAACTTTTGGGAACGACGAATGCCTGCCCCGGAGTATAATAAAAATCGTTCTCCGGATCGAAAGCTTTGGTTTTATTGTCATCCGCACCGAAATCCCGGACACCGTTGGGTTTAGCATCCGAGTTATAAGTACGCGCCACATGGTTAGGAATGAAGTCCATGATGACTTTCAGGCCGTTAGCATGCGTACGCTGTATTAAACCTTCATATTCGGCCATGCGTTTTTTCACATCAACCGCCAGGTCCGGGTCGACATCGTAATAGTCTTTCACCGCGTACGGCGACCCTGCCCTGCCCTTTACCACATCCGGGTCGTCAAGCTTGATACCGTATGCCGAATAATCGGTCATGGTAGCATGTTCTATCACACCGGTGTACCACACATGCGTAAAGCCCATAGTTTTGAATTCCTGCAGGGCCTTGTCTGAAATATCGTTGAATTTGCCGCAGCCGTTCTCCTCGATGGAACCGTAGTATTTGTTCCGTGGATTGGGGTTGCCGAATAGCCGCGGCAGCAATTGGAAAATGATCAGCTTGTCATCAGGTTGGGTTGAACTCATTTTCAAATTTACACTTCTACCAGCAATTGATCATTCGCATCAACCAATTGGTCTTTGCCGTAAACGGATACTGTGATCTCCTTGCCGGAGAGGTTTGAAATATGCACGCCTTCTTTGCCTACTTTAATATTCAATAAAGTGCCCCTGAAGCCGATATGGAATGAAAAAGATTGCCATTTGGCCGGCAAAAAGGGATTAAAAGCTAATTTATCATTTTTTACGCGCATTCCTCCAAATCCCTGCACAACAGCCATCCAGGTGCCGGCCATCGAGGTAATGTGGCAGCCGTCTTCGGTGTCATTATTATAATCATCCAGGTCAAGACGTGAAGTGCGCAGGTAAAATTCATAAGCACGGGCCTCGTCGCCTAATTTAGCCGCGATAACAGCGTGAACGCATGGCGATAATGATGATTCATGTACCGTGCGCGGCTCATAAAAGTCATAGTTACGGCGGATGGTGTCGATATCGTAATGATCCTCGAAGAAATAAAGTCCCTGCAGCACATCCGCCTGTTTGATATAGCATGAGCGCAATATCCTGTCCCAGCTCCATTTTTGGTTCAGCGGACGGTCGCTTGACGGCAAATCCTTCACCAAAGTCTGATCCTTATCCATATACCCGTCCTGCTGCATGAAAACACCCAGCTTTTCATTGAATGGATAATACATTTTTTCGATGATGTCACGGAATTTGGCAAACTCCTTCGCTTCATCCAGGCTAACCTTTCCGATCAACACCTGGTACTTATCTGGGCTTTCAGACTTAACCTTAGCGGCAACATCTATTGCATATTGCATACACCAAACAGCAATTGTATTGGTGTACCAGTTATTGTTGACGTTGTTTTCGTATTCATTAGGCCCGGTAACACCAAGCATTACGTATTTCTGGCGTTCATCAGACCAGTTAACCCTTTGCGTCCAGAAACGCGCGATAGCGATCAATACTTCGAGACCATAATCGGCTAAATATTTCTCGTCGCCAGTATAGCGAACGTAGTCATATATCGCATGCGCAATAGCGCCGTTGCGGTGAATCTCTTCAAAAGTGATCTCCCATTCGTTATGACATTCCGCGCCGTCCATAGTCACCATCGGGTACAAGGCGGCACCATCTTTGAAGCCGAGCAATTGCGCGTTCTCAATAGCTTTGCCTAATTGCTTGTATCGATACAACAATAGGTTCCGGGTTACTTTCTGATCGGCGGTAGCCAGGTAAAATGGCACGCAATAAGCCTCGGTATCCCAATAGGTCGAGCCGCCGTACTTTTCACCTGTAAAGCCTTTCGGACCGATGTTCAAACGGTCGTCCTCACCTGTGTAAGTTTGGTTCAATTGGAAGATATTGAAACGGATACCCTGCTGCGCAGCCACATCACCTTCAATGATAATATCGTTATGCTGCCATTTTTTGTCCCAGGCGGCGGCCTGTTCAGCCAGCATAGTTTCAAAACCTTTGGCGCTGATGGTTTTCAGCGTGGTTTTAAGCACTTCGGCCAATGCATTAGCCGGATAGTTTTGGGATGAAATGTTCGCGGCGAACTTAGTAACAGTTATAGGCTGACCTTCAATGGCCTGCAAGGTAACCGTGCAAGCAATGTATTTATCCTTTTGTGTGCATTTCGAAGCAACATCAACCGGGATATTATTTTGACTAATGATAAACTGCTGCCCGGTGGCGACTTCAAAACCCGTCTTTTTGGTACGCGATTGCACATAACCGCCATCATTCCAGCATTCCTTTTCTACTTCGTCCCAAAATTTCTCGTCGTAGTTTGAATCCTTGTTCACCACGTCGCCATTGATATAAGGCGTTAAGGTAACCGGGCCCGAGTAATTCAAAGGCATTACGGTATACCTGATCGCTCCGGTTTCATCATCAGCAATGCTGCAAAAACGGGTCGCTTCAACGTCAACTTCAACGCCTTTAGCAGTTTTCGCGCGGAAAGTCCTTTTTAAGTAACCGTCCTTCATATTCAATTCGCGGCGGAAAGCGGTTACTTCGCACTTCGCCAGGTCAAGCTGTTCATCGCCTAAAACCACATCGACACCGATCCAGCTGGCGGCGTTGATCACTTTGGCAAAATATTCAGGGTAACCGTTCTTCCACCAGCCCACGCGGGTTTTATCGGGGTAATAAACACCTGCAACGTAATTTCCGGACAAAGTATTACCACTGTAAGTCTCCTCAAAATTGGCGCGCTGGCCCATGCGGCCATTGCCCAAACTGAAAATGCTTTCAGATATTAAGTTGAGTTCGGGCTTGAAACCTTCTTCAATTATTTTCCACTCATCCGCTTGTATATAGTTCTTCATGTATTATACTTTACGATGGGATGCCCTATGCTGTGACATCCGCAGTCTCTAACTCTTTTAACTTATTGATACTCATTTTATCCAACCCGCTTACCACCAGGTTGGCTCTACCCAAAACATCAGGTGAACCTATACCGATTGACCGCATACCTCCGTTGATCGCAGCTTCTACGCCGGCTATCGCATCCTCAAAAACCACGCAGTTGGCAGGTGATATACCCAATTCTTCCGCTCCTTTCAGGAACACCTCAGGATCGGGTTTAGGCTTGCTTACTTTATTTCCATCGATAACCGCATCAAATAAATGATCGATACCTACCTTTTCCAAAATAGTTCCTGAGTTCTTACTCGCCGAACCCAACGCTGTTTTTATACCGGCAGCTTTGCATGCTTCAACAAATTCTTTGGCGCCGGACAATATTTCAGCCGGCGTCATTTGGTTGATCATATCCACATACCAGGCGTTCTTTCGCGCAGCAAGCTCATCCTTTTCAGCTTGTGTTTTGGTAAGTCCACCCCAACCTAATATTAAATCGAGCGAAGCCATACGGCTTACGCCTTTCAGTTTTTCGTTATCGTGCTCGGTAAAATCAAATCCCAGTTGGTTCGCCAGCCGTTTCCACGCTTTGTAATGGTACACTGCGGTATCTACTATCACCCCGTCCAGGTCAAAAATGCACGCTTGTATTTTATTCATATTCTTCAGCTTCAACGCTGATCTTCAGTTCTTAAATTTATCTATTAATGCGCGTTAGTTGGTATTAATTCTAAAACTAAAGCGGTCTTTGCAGGCACGGTAAGTTTTGACAGATCAACATTATCCCCGCTGATCACATTCTTCGCTTTCTGTGCGCCGTTTATCCTTTCGCTGTAACGTTCGGTGCTTACAGATGCTTCCTTATCGGTGCCGTTGAAAACTACCATTACTGTCTTTTGCTTATCATACCTGAAATACACATATGTGCCATGCTGCGGCATATATTGCATCAATTTACCACTCTGTAAGGCAGGTGTTGCTTTGCGGTAGTTGGCCAGCGTCTTGATATAATTAAAGAAATCATTCTCTTTATCCGATCTGCCTGAGGCCACAAACTTATTGTCCTTGTCACCGGCCCATCCGCCCGAAAAATCTTCACGCACCAGGCCGTCGGGGTTCGAATAGTTCTTCATCAGTATCTCATCGCCATAGTACATTTGCGGAATGCCGCGCAAAGTGAGCAACAAGGCAAAAGCCGATTTATCACAAGTCACGTCTTCCTTTACCATCGAAAGCGCTCGGCTCATATCGTGATTGTCTAAGAAGGTTACGTTCCTGTTCGGGTCCTCGTATAAAAAGTCCTGCGACAGCAGGCTGTATAACTTTTCAACGCCGCCGTTCCAACCCATCACCGCATCGTAAATACCATCCTTTATGGCCGCATCGGTAATTGCCGGCAGATGCGTATCCAATCCGCGGTTTTCTGTATTGCCCTGTGTAAAATAGGCTGAGACAACCGGTTCGGTTGTCAAAACCTCGCCATATATGGTCAGCTTAGGGAATTGAGCCTTCATATCGGCGCCCCATTGCGCCATATATTCCGGGTCGTTATATGGGTACGTATCCAAACGAAGGCCATCCACACCGGCATATTCTGTCCACCAAATGTGGTTTTGCGTCAGGAAATGTTGTACGTACGGATTGTTCTCATTCATATCCGCCATACGGTGATCGAACCATCCGTCCAGCATCTGCTTGCGGTCGGCTGCCGAACCGTGGGTATCCATTACGGCCTCGTATTTGAAGTTCGAACGGGTGTAGGTAGGCCATTGGTGTACCCAGCTCTTCATCGGCATATCCAAAATGGTATAGCCTTCAGTACCTGCGTGGTTATGCACCAGGTCCATAACCACCTTCATACCCATCGAGTGGCATTTATCTACAAATTTCTTGTACAGCTCATTGGTGCCGTAGCGCGCATCAACCTTATAGTGATCGGTAACTGCATAACCATGATAGGAAGCGGCAGGTTCGTCATTCTCAATGGCAGGCGTCAGCCAAATCGCCGTTACACCCAGCTCTTTGAGGTAATCCAGGTGATCCATAATACCCTGGATATCTCCGCCGTGGCGGCTGAACATTTTGGCACGGTTGATCCCTTGCTCCCGCATTCCGGCAACCGAGTCATTTTTCAGGTCGCCATTTGCAAAACGATCAGGCATGATGAGGTAGATCAGATCCTTGTCCGTCACTCCCTGGATTCGACTCGCCGACTGGTCGCGTTTCTTCAATTCGTACCGGTAGGTCAGCGGCTTTTCGCCGGCTTTGGTGAATTTTATCGGGAACGTTCCCGGAACTGCCGCCGAAAAAACGCGCAGATCGACAAATAAGTAATTAGGATTTTCGACCTTATGCACCGCAACAAGCTTCACGCCGGGGTAGCTCAGCTCCACTTTTCGGGCCGAAATATCCTTGCCGTGAACGATCAGCTGAAGGTCGGGATTGTGCATGCCTGCCCACCAAAACATGGGTTCTACGCGTTCCAGGGCAGGTATTTGGGCCGAAGCAGCCAAAGCTACCAGTGCGCAGCAGGCGGTTAAAAACAGTGATTTTCTCATATTAGGTTTTTCAGGAAATAATTGGGCGGGCGCTCCTAAAAAAGATCAGCTACCGCGTTTCAAATTTAAAATAAAATTGATTTGTTGCATGAAAAAGTGAAAATGTTTGGGGTGGGTGAACGGAGGGCAGAGATCAGAGCTTTTTTATTTGCCCGTAAGAGGATTGCCGGAAATAAAAAAAAGGGCACAACGGAGTATGTTTCCGTTATGCCCAAACTATGCTAAACAAAAATCTTATTTCGGTGGTATCTGCGCATAAATGGAAGCACGCATAATATCAAGGTCTTTCAGGCGCTGGCGTTGTTCCTTCAGGTCATTGGTAAGCTTTCTGATCTTTTCATTTTGCTTGCCGACGTTGTTATTAGCGGAACGGGCATCCTTTGCCCTGGCATAAGCATCATTGGCATCCTTTTTTGCATCTTTCGAATCCTGCAAATTACCACTGGTGGCTTTGGACGAACTGGTATCGCTCGTTGCGGCCGCTGTTTGTGCCGTATTACCGGCATTGGTTGCCTTGGTTTGATAGCCTGGTAAATTACTTTGCGCGGTGGCGAGCTTTGATGTAAGATCGGCAATGTTATTTTGCACCTTTACATATTCCGCATTTAGTTTCCCGGTATCGGCCGGTGACTTGTATTTTTGGGCATAAGAAGACATACTGATGGTTAGCAGCACCACGGTGCCTAACAGGTAACTAAAAAATTTCATGGCTTGTATTTTAGTAGATATGAAGATGTGCATTATGCGGAGCGCTATACACTATCTATATCAACAACACCAATTAAATGAAATAGTTACGCGGATACAATAATATACTTTGTAGCTAAACAATCACACCCTATCCCTTGGCTACAACCAGCTGGCACCCTATTCATTAAAATTCTCACCATTTATCCAGGCCCAGCAATTTTCTGCCTAACGGCGATAGTTCAGCTACCGGGTTTTTCTTCTCGCGTTCCAGCGGGTCGCCCGGGAATGCGTAACCCTGCATCGCTTCGCGGCTTTGCCAGCTGTTGATGCGCCATTGGCGCAGCTCTTCGTTATCCTCCTGCGCCGGCATCATGGAAATATATTGGGCAATGCGCACTTTATTGCCGCTGGTATTGGCGCGGATACCGTGCGGTTCCAGGCTGTTGAATATCAACAGGTCGCCGGCTTCCAGTTTTACCTTTTCTATTTTAAAACCCGTTACATCCGGCTTATAATGATCGCGGTCCTGCGGCTGCATCAGTTTCCAGGCGTCGTAGGTTCGGTACAGTTCGGGCACGCATTGAAAACCGCCCATGGTTTCGTCGGTCTGGTCGGCCAATGCCAGTACGCCCTGCACATTTTGCGGCCTGGTTTCCGGGTCGTAATCCCAATGGATAAAGCCTTTGTATTCGAAGCCCGGTCTTAAGGGAAAATTCAAATTGGCGCGGTCTATTGTCGACCAAAGCTTTTCCGTCCCCCACACATCGGCAAAAGCCTGGTGCACCTTCGGGTATTGACGGTTATCCCACATATACTGGTGATTGTATATTTCCACCATACCGGTATTGTTCAGTTCGGTCATCTGCATCTGCACATTGGGGCGCTTGTACCAGCTTTCGATATCGTTAGGGTCCTTATCTTCATATTGCCACAGGTAGTTGGCAAGGCGTTCGGCCTGTTCTCTTGGCACAGCGTTTTTGATAACCACATAACCATTTTCGATCCAAAACTTCCAGTCATCTTCAGTCAGCACGCGTAATGGTTCGCCATTGCTGCGGTCGTTGAGTTTTACCTTACTGCTTTTTGAAGTGGAAGG
>Ga0157374_10004921_pt1 | contig 11210 bp, 10 predicted proteins | sample M25metaG_FD_115308 | JGI IMG/M metagenome (GOLD analysis project Ga0157374, IMG submission 115308) | Miscanthus rhizosphere microbial communities from Kellogg Biological Station, Michigan, USA - M2-5 metaG | ecosystem: Host-associated > Plants > Roots > Rhizosphere > Soil | place: USA: Michigan... | reverse complement strand
CCGGAGGCCAGAGGTAAATGAATCGCAAACATCTGTTTCTTATCCCCGTCGTCTTGATTTGTCTGTCTTCTTTGTCCCTCGCTCAGGGATGGTCTTCCATTCTGGACTCCAGCCGGGCGATTGACTGGTCCACCGCTGGTGTCATCGGTGGCATTCCGAACCGGACGGCCACTTGCGCTACCTTCTCCCCGGGCGCGACGTCTGCACAGATCAATACCGCGATCGCCAGTTGTCCCGCCAACGGAGTGGTGGTTCTGAATGCTGGAACCTACAACCTGGGAAGCACGGGCATTCTGTTCAACAACAAGAGCAACGTGACCCTGCGAGGCGCAGGCGCGGACAAGACGCTTCTGAATTTCTCAGGATCGGTGGGCGCGCCGACCGATTGCACAGGCGGAGCCGGAACAGGCGTAATTTGTGTACGAAATTCATCGCCTGACAACTGGACGGGCGGCCCGCGTCACAGCGGAAGTTGGACGGGCGGCTACGCCAAGGGCACCAACGTTATTACGCTGAGCACGACATCGGGACTGGCGGTCGGCAACATCATCATGCTGGACCAGCTCGATGACAGCTCGGATAACGGGGCGATCTTCGTTTGCACTTCAACGTCCTGCACTTACAAGGGCAGTTCCCAGGCGGCTCGTACCAACCGAGGACAAACGGAAATTAAGACAGTCACGGCCATCAATGGAAATCAGGTCACGATTTCGCCCGGACTGTATATGCCCAACTGGAGATCGAGTCAGAGCCCAGGAGCGTGGTGGGGCGATGACACGGTCAGAGGCGTTGGCATCGAAGATCTGGCGGTAACGAACGATGGGAACGCGGCCACCAGTTTCTTTTTCAACAATGCGGTGAATTGCTGGGTGAAGGGCGTGAAGTCGTCGCCGGGGCCGAGCCGCAGCCATGTTTGGCTCTACGTTTCTTCCCATATCGAAGTTCGTGACAGCTATTTCTACGGTACGGCGAGTTCGGCTTCCACCAGCTACGGAGTCGAGACTTTCCCTGCGGCAGACTCGTTGATTGAGAACAACATTTTTCAGCACATCGCGGCACCGGTCATGTTGAATGGCGCGTCACCCGGGACCGTGGTCGGCTACAACCTGTCGGTCAACAATTACTACAGCGTCAATTCAGGTTGGATGATGCCGCTGTTTACCGACCACGACGTAAACTTCATGGAGCTTTTGGAAGGCAACGACGGCCAGTCGATGCAGACCGACAACGTACACGGCACCCACCATTTCGTGACGATGTTCCGGAATTACTTCCACGGCGATCCGAGCAAGACTGGAAATACGACGACGGCACACCTTTGGGCGTACAGCCGGTTTTTCAACATCATCGGCAACGTCTTCGGGCGGAGCAGCTACTACACAACGTACGAAACAAACCTGGGATCGACTGGCAAAGAGATTTATTCCTTCGGAGAGCCGGATGCCGGGACCGCGAGCCAGCCAAAAGATGCGGTAACCAGGGCAACGGTGATGCGCTGGGGCAACTACGACACGGTGAGCGGTGCGAGTCGCTTTGTGGCGGCAGAAGTCCCAAGTGCGATGAGCGGCGTTTTGGCGCCCTTCTCGAACGCAGTTCCTGCTAACAACAGCTTGCCGGATTCGTTCTACCTGCGTGCGAAACCTGCTTTTTGGGGTTCCATGCCATGGCCGGCGATCGGTCCAGACGTATCGGGCGGCAACGGTCCCGGAGGACATAGCTACGACATTCCCGCGACTAGTTGCTATTTAAGCGTGATGGGTGGTCCGGCCGACGGCAGCGGAGCAGTGCTTAATTTCAACGCTGACAAGTGCTACGGTTCGGGTGGTGGCGGCGGGACCCCGGGTCCGGTTCCTCCGTCGGGTCTTACAGCATCACCGAAATAGATTGCTTCAATAGTACCGGGTAACAAAGGCGCCCGCTCTCAAAAGCGGGCGCCTCTTTACTGACCCACCCTGCACAACATCATTTCTTCAGGCAGTTTGCAGTCGAGTTTGATCCGAAGCAAAAACTCCCCAGACATTCTTCTCATACGAAAGGTGTTTGCGGCTGTCCTATGAAACGAACAGCGCTAGTAACCGGTGCCGAAGGTTTTATCGGTTCTTATCTGGTGAGATTTCTTCATGCTAAAGGCTGGGAAGTAGTGGGCGGGCATCAATCGCACAAAATGGATCCGAAGCTCAGCACGCCCGGGATACGCTTTGTGCAATGCGACCTGCGGAATGGCCAGCGCGTGCAGCAGGTTGTCGCCGAAACCCAGCCGACTCATGTTTTCCACCTCGGTGCTCAAAGTTTGCCCACCGTTTCCTGGGCGGACCCTGTGGGCACATTCGAATCAAACGTCATGGGTTCGCTTCATGTGTTTGAGGCTATCCGCCATGTGAAACGCAAGCCCGTAATCGTTTCCGCATGTTCGAGCGCGGAATACGGCAATGTGCCGGCCTCGGCGATTCCGGTGAAGGAGGATCAGCCGCTGCACCCGTTGCACCCGTACGGCATCAGCAAAGTTTGTCTTGATCTGCTCGCCCGCCAGTATTTCCTCGACTACGATATTCCCGCGGTGAATGTGCGGCTGTTTAATACCACAGGTCCCGGCAAGACTGACGACGCCCCTTCGGATTTCGTGCGGCGCATTATTCGTATCAAAAAAGGATTGCAGCCTCCGGTTCTTGAGGTTGGGAACCTGACGCCGCGGCGGGCATTTCTGGACGTCCACGATACGGTGCGAGGTTTCTACCTGGCTGCGATGAAGGGAAAGCGCGGAGAGGTGTACAACCTGTGCGCATCGAAAACCCGACAGATCGGCGAGTTGCTGCGCACCGCGGTGCGATTGTCTGGCGTGAAGGCCGAAATACGTCCGGTGGCGCATCTTATGCGTCCATCGGACGAGAAAATTATCTTCGGCAGCACCGAGAAGCTCCGAAAGCAAACGGGCTGGAAACCTGTCCGGACGCTGGAACAGACCTTGAGCGCGATGCTCGAGCACTGGGACCGTGTGCTGTAAGCGATGAAGATCGACACCAAAGCGGTGCTGCTGGTCGGAGGTAAGGGAACGCGATTGCGTTCCGTTGTTTCGTCCGGTCCCAAGCCATTGGCCGCGGTGGGAGACAAATCATTCCTGGAGTTGCTGATTCGCCAGTTGCGCCACCAGGGCATTCACCACATCGTTTTCTGTACGGGCTATCTTGCCGAACAGATTGAAGAACGGTTCGGCGACGGGCGGGCCTGGAATATCAATATTGCGTACTCCCGCGAGCAGTTGCCGCTCGGCACGGGTGGAGCTTTGAAATTGGCGCGGGCCCATCTGGATGGCGCGCGCGAATTTATCTTGATGAACGGAGATTCCTTTCTCGAAATCGACTTAAAGAGTTTCCTGGCGTTCCATCGAGAGCGGGGCGGGTTCGCCAGTATGGCGGTCGTCCCGGTCGAGAATGCGGAACGCTACGGAACGGTCCGGGTCGGCAATGATCACCGGGTGGTTGGGTTTGAAGAAAAGAATGGAAGAGTGGCACCCGGTGTGATCAACGCGGGGGTGTATGTTTTTAGTCCTGCGATTTTTGATCAGATTCCGGACGGAGTAGCCAGCCTGGAGCGAGATGTTTTTCCGCACGTGCTCGATAAGGGAGTTTATGCATTTGAGCGGAAAACGATGTTCATCGACATCGGAACACCTGAAGATTATGCGCGTGCGCAGGTCCTGTGCGAACAACTGGACAGAGCCGCACTTCGGTAGGTTTAAGGATCCGAGGAGAATACATGGCAGCAACTGATTTCGAGCGAAGGGTCGCACGGTCGATTGAAGCATCGATCGAGGTGAAACAGCTTCTGCTCACGAGCGCAGAGACAGTTTCGGCGATCGCCAAAGTGAGTGAAATCCTGTGCGAAGCTTTGGAAAAAGGGAACAAACTGCTGTTATTCGGCAATGGAGGAAGTGCGGCCGATTCTCAGCACATCGCGGCGGAATTTGTTGGGCGCTTTGCTTTTGACCGGCCGGCTCTTCCGGCGCTGGCGCTTTCGGTCAATACGTCGTGCCTGACCGCAATCGGAAACGATTACGGTTTTGACCTAGTTTTCGCGCGCCAGATCGAAGCACTCGGGCGCCCTGGTGATGTGGCGATCGGTATCTCGACAAGCGGAAATTCACCGAATGCTCTGCGAGGTTTGGCGGCAGCGAAGCAAATGAAGATCCGCACCGTTGCTATGACAGGGCGGAGCGGCGGCAAGATGAAGGAGGCCGCGGACTACTGTATCTGCGTGCCGTCGGACGAAACACCGCGAATTCAGGAATGCCACATTCTGGTTGGCCACACGATTTCGGAACTCGTCGAAGAGACAATTTTTCATGAGAAAAGCAGCGTTTCTCGATCGTGACGGGGTCCTCAACCGAAACGCCGCACCAGGCGAATACATCCTCCGGTGGGAGGAGTTGGCGGTTCTACCCGGGGTCACCGAGGCAATCGCGCTGTTGAACCGCGCCGGATTTGTGACAGTCATAGTCACCAACCAGCGGTGCGTCGCTAAAGGCTTGATTAGCGCTGGTGATCTTGAATCGTTGCACGCGCGTTTGCTCGCGGAACTGTCAAAGTCAGGTGCGGTCCTCGATGCGATTTATTACTGCCCCCACGAGGCCAATGCCTGCGAGTGTCGCAAGCCCAAACCCGGAATGTTGCTCCGGGCGGCCAGCGATCTCGACGTCGACCTTTCCGCCTCGTGGATGATTGGCGATTCCGAGATCGATCTGGAAGCGGGACAAAGAGCCGGTTGCAAGACCGTTCACATCAGCGGCGGCGGGAAGACTTCCGCACGTAAACCTGATTTCGAAGCTAAGTCCCTGCTGGATGCGGTCGGTAAGGTGCTTGAGTTTGAGAGCTCGCGGGTAAGGTAGCGCGATTCTGATACAAGTGCTATTAACAATAGATTCAATAAGATAGCTGGATAATTACAACGGTCATTATGTCCAGGCATAGCCCGAAAGTGGGGTGGATCACCACCGTTGCGCCTGTATACTGATGGTCTCCCCAAAGACTCCTCCTTTTAGGATTCGGCTGTCTAGGCTTGGTCTTGGCTGAGGGGGCGTTGGTAGGAAAACTAAGCGTAAACCGCGCCGCAGCTATAACTTACCGGAATATTAATCACAGGATTTGAGATACAGATGTCGAAGCAACTGAAAATCGGGGACTGGGTTGAAGTTCGCAGTAAGGAAGAAATTCTGCAGACTCTGGACTCGCGCGGATGGCTCGATGGAATGCCCTTCATGCCGGAAATGCTGCAGTTTTGCGGCAAGAGATTTCAGGTCTACAAGAGTGCGCACAAGACATGTGATTACTCGAGCGCAAAGATTCGCAGCCGGCGCGTCGAAGATACGGTTCACCTGCGGACGCAGTGTGATGGAAGCGCGCATGATCGATGCCAGGCGGGGTGTCTTCTTTACTGGAAAGAAGCGTGGCTGAAGCCTGTAGTCGCAGGCGCAACGAATGAGTTGGTCCGCCTTCCGAGCACAACCGAGGTTCCTTCGAACTGCACGGAGTCCGACCTTTTTTCCAACACGCACACGGCAGATTCGACCGGCACTTCGCGGACCTATGTTTGCCAGACCACGCAAATTCCATTTGCGACGAAAGACCTCGAATGGTGGGATGTTCGCCAGTACATTGAGGACTACCGCTCCGGCAATGTGAGCTTGAAGCGCGTTATTTATGCGCTGATTTATTCGTCGTACTTTCACCTGAACAATGCCGGCATTGGAGTGGGGCGCCCCATGCGCTGGTTGTACAACCATGCGCGATTCCTGTGGCGCGGATCGAAGTGGCCAAGAACGCCCGGCCTGATTCCGGAGGGACAACCCACACCGACAGTGTCACTGAATTTGCAGCCCGGAGAGTGGGTTCGGGTGAAGGCGCATGACGAAATTCTGAAAACCGTGACCACTGCCAACTTGAATCGCGGCATGCACTGGGACGCTGAGCTAGTGCCCTACTGCGGCGGAACCTACAAGGTGCTTAAACGCGTTACCAAGATCATTCACGAGCGTACGGGAAAGATGCAGGATATGAAGACGCCCTGCATTATTCTCGATTCGGTCGTGTGCCAGGCAAGGTACAGCGCCTGCCGGATGCTCTGTCCCAAAGAGATGTATCCCTACTGGCGGGAAATCTGGCTGGAGAGAGTGGAAGAGCCAGCAGGTTCGGTGGGCGGCAGCGGTTCCGAAGGGCAAACGATGGTTCCTATGACATCGATTGCGGAGCGCGGAGAAGAAGTTCTGGTTCGGGGAGATCGCAATTGATGCGCTTCGCTGAAACTGAACTCGCAGGTGCCGTGGTGATTGATCCGGATCCTCGGCAAGATGAACGAGGGCGGTTTTTACGAGCATGGTGCGCCCGGGAATTTAGCGAACAGGGAATTCAGTTTGTTCCCGTTCAGGCGAACATGGGACTTAGCATTCACAAAGGCACGGTGCGGGGATTACATTTCCAGAACGAAGCGGCTTTGGAGTCCAAACTAGTGCGCTGCACGCGCGGCTCTATGTTCGACGTCGTGGTCGACCTGCGGCCCGGTTCTGTGACTTATGGTAAGTGGTACGGAACGACCTTAAGCGCAGAAAATGCGCGTATGCTGCTGGTGCCGGAGAACTGCGCCCACGGCTATCAGACGCTTGAAGACAATACAGAGATGCATTACATGACATCTGCGTATTACACGCCTACCGCTGTACGTGGTGTCCGGTTTGATGATCCAGCATTTAGCATCCGATGGCCGCTGCCGATGACCGTGGTATCGGAGCAAGACCGTAATTGGCCGCTTGTTCAGAAGCAACGCCCGTAAGATGTTTTCGGCAGGAGGCACGACAGTGATATCGAACAACGAACCTCTCGTAAGTGTCATGACCCCCGTCTACAACGGGGAAGATTTTCTGGCGGAGTGTATCGAGAGCGTTCTTGGCCAGACGTATCAGAATTATGAATACATCATCGTGAACAACTGCAGTACCGACGGTTCGCTTGAGATTGCCCAGAAATATGCCGCTAAAGACTCGCGCATCCAGGTTCACAACAACAGCAAGTTCGTGGGCGTCATCGATAACCACAACACCGCATTTAATCTAATGTCGCCGCAGGCGAGCTATTGCAAGATGGTTTCGGCGGACGACTACATCTTTCCCGAGTGCATCTCGAAGATGGTCGAATTTGCCGAAGCGAACCACTCAGTCGGTTTTGTCGGATGCTACCAATTGAGCGGAGACGTCATCCGATGGCAAGGCTTCCGCTATCCGACAACGGTTTTTGCGGGCCGCGAACTGGGGCGCCGGTGCTTTCTTTCCCACCAGGTGTTTGTACAAGGCCAGCCTATTTTTGGTTTCGGAACTCCAACATCGCTCATGTACCGCGCCGACCTTGTCCGGGAGAGTAAGGAGTTTTATCCGAACGCGTCGCCGCACGCCGATACGAGCGCTTGCTTCAAATATCTTCAAAAGTGCGATTTCGGATTTATCTATCAAGTGTTGTCCTTCGAAAGGACGCACTCCGCCACCCAGAGTACGCGCTCTGCGCAGATGAACCGGTACGCTTCCGCCACGCTCAATGACTTGAACCAGTACGGGTCTTATTACCTTTCTGAGGACGAGCTGAAACAGCTGCAGGAAGAGACGCTCAAGAGTTACCACCGGTTTCTGGCGGCAAACTATTACATGCGCACCGGAGACAAGGAATTCTGGAATTATCATAAGAGCCGGCTGCAGGAACTTGGTTATCCGTTGAAACGTTTCGATCTTTTCAATGCAGCTGTCAGCTCTGTGCTCCATGAAGCGCTCAGTCCGTCACAAGCGCTGAAAAAACTGCGGCAACGTTTTGCGCCAGCTGACGAAAAGAGCGTCCCGCCCGCTCCTCGTCGAGCCAGAGTGACCAGTCATTAAAATGCTCAGTACGATCACCCAACTGAAACTCCGAGGAGATGCCCGATGAAAGTCGTGTTATTTTGCGGCGGGTTGGGCATGCGCCTGCGCGACTATTCGGAGACGATACCGAAGCCGATGGTTACGATTGGGTATCGTCCGGTCCTTTGGTACGTGATGAAGTATTACGCGCATTATGGTCACAAAGACTTTATTTTGTGTCTGGGCCATCGCGCCGACGCGATCAAGAATTATTTCCTCGAGTACAACGAATGCGCTTCGAACGACTTCGTCTTGTCCGGCGGAGCGAAGAACGTCGAACTGTTCAACAGCGATATTCACGACTGGCGAATTACCTTCGCGGATACAGGGATCGACTCCAACATCGGACAGCGGCTTAAGGCAGTCGAGAAGTACTTGCAAGGAGAGGATGAGTTCCTGGCCAACTACAGCGATGGGTTGACCGATCTTCCGCTGCTCGAACAACTCGATCATTTTCATCAGCACGGTAAGATCGCAAGCTTTCTCTGCGTGCGTCCGAACTTGAGCTACCACATGGTGGCGCTCGAGGAAGGCAGCAGTCACCTGGTTTCGGGCATCCACGCCATTAACAACGGTTCGGTGCGGATCAATGGCGGCTACTTCATTTTCAAACGCAAGATCTTCGACTACATTCGCGAAAATGAGGAGCTCGTCAGCGAGCCTTTCCAAAGGTTAGTCGCGGAGAACCAGCTGATCGGTTATCGCTATGACGGTTTCTGGGCCGGCATGGATACGTTCAAAGACAAACAACAGTTAGAAAGCCTGTGGGGAACCGGGATGGCGCCCTGGGAAGTATGGAAGGGAAACGGAAAGCCAGAAAAAGCGTAGTCCTTATAAACAGTACTGACAGGGATTGAACATTTCGAATCAGCGGCGGGAGTTTGCTATGAGTGTGGATACGGGATTACGGAAGCGCGAAGAGTCAGGGCAGCCAGTGCGTATCGGCATGATCGGCGCCGGAGCCACCGGGCGTGCGATCGCATTGCAATTGGGCACGCCTGTACCGGGAATGCGGCTGGTCGGAATTGCGAATCGCACCCCGGCGCATGCTGAGCGGGCGTTTCGCGAGGCTGGTTTCGATAACTGGGTTCGTAGCGCGTCGGCTCGCGAGGCAGAAGCCGCGATCGAACGAGGCATTCCGGTTCTAACCGAAGACCCGTTCGTGTTAACGCGCTGTGGCGCCGTCGACCTGATTCTCGAAGTAACGGGCACGATTGAAGCCGGGGCGCGTGTGACGCTGGATGCCTTCGAACAAGGCAAACATGTTGTCCTGGTTAACGCTGAACTCGATTCACTTCTGGGCCCGATCCTCAAGGTCAAGGCCGATCAAGCGGGCGTAGTAGTGACACATACAGACGGAGACGAACCAGGAGTGGCGATGACGTTGCTCCGCTACTTGAAGACTTTAGGCCTGCATGTTGTGGCAGCTGGCAACATCAAGGGTATGGTGGATTACTACCGCAATCCGGACACGCAGAAGGCATTCGCGGAAAAAAATGATCAGGACGTCCGCAAGGTAACTTCCTTTGCCGATGCCACCAAGCTTTCGATGGAAGCCACGGTGCTATCGAATGCAACTGGATTTCATGTCGGCCGCCGCGGCATGTACGGTCCAAGTTGCGGTTACGTTCGCGAAATCGGCAACTTGCTTCCCGCCGGGCAAATGCTCGAAACGGGTCTTGTCGATTATGCATTAGGCGCTGCACCCCATACGGGCGCGTTCGTTGTCGTTCACGAGGATTCCCCTCTGAAGAAAGTACAACTCAGCTATTACAAATTGGGCGACGGACCCTTTTACGTGTTCTATACGCCCTTCCATCTGCCGCACCTTCAGATTGCTTCGACGATCGGCAGGGTCGCCATTCATCGTGACGCGACAGTGGCGCCGATTGGTGGACCCGTGTGTGAAGTCTTGACGATTGCCAAGCGGAACCTGAAGTCCGGGGAACGCCTCGATGGGATAGGCGGATTCTGCACCTATGGGTTGATCGACAATGTAAGTTCGGCGAGAGCTGCTGCGGCGCTGCCGATCGGTCTGTCAGAGGGGTGCATCCTGCGTCGCGATCTGCCGAAGGACGCGATGATTACGGTTGACGACGTCGACTTGCCGCCGACCGGCTTGGTGGAGACACTGTGGCGGGAGCAGTGCGCCCTCTGGAAGTCGACGCCGGCAGAATCATCGATGCAGCCGGCGACAGCGGGTCGATCTCGATGATCATCGAACGCCCGATGCCTGTCCGGTGCCGCCATGCTTAACCTCGCCTTCTGGAGGAACCGCCGGATATTCCTGACGGGGCACACAGGCTTTAAGGGCAGTTGGCTTTCGTTGTGGTTGCACCAATTGGGAGCGAACGTCACTGGGTATGCGCTCGATCCTCCCACTCAGCCCAATCTCTTCGAGCAAGCTCAGGTTGCCAAAAGAGTTCGATCTGTCTCCGGGGACATACGTGATTTCTCTCGCTTGAAGTCTGCGATCGCCGAATGCAGGCCGGACATTGTGATTCACATGGCGGCGCAATCCGTGGTGCGGCGCGGATACGAAGATCCCATCGAAACTTACTCATCGAATGTGATGGGCACGGTTCATCTGTTTGAGGCGCTGCGACAGTTACAGCAGCGCTGCGCGATCGTCAACGTTACCAGCGACAAGTGCTACGAAAATCGGGAGTGGGTCTGGGGATATCGCGAGAGCGAGCCGATGGGCGGGAGAGATCCCTATTCTAATTCGAAGGGTTGCGCCGAACTAGTGACGAGCGCATACCGCGACTCTTATTTCCCGCCTGAGGAGATGCAAACTCACGGCATCGCGCTGGGCAGTGCACGCGCAGGAAATGCGGTTGGTGGGGGAGATTGGACCAGCAACCAACTCATTCCGGACTTGGTGCGGGCATTCCTGTCAGGCGAGCCGTGCATGATCCGAAATCCATTTGCGCAAAGACCGTGGCAGTTTGTTCTTGAACCTTTGCGCGGGTACCTCATGCTGGCCGAACGGCTGATGGAAGACGGCGCTCGCTTTGCGTCCGGCTGGAACTTCGGGCCTTCGGATTCCGATGCGAAGCCGGTGGCGTGGATTGCAGATGAAATGGTTCGACTGTGGGGAAATGGCGCCTCTTGGACTCGTGACGGCGCTGCTCACCCGCATGAAGCGCACTTCCTGAAGCTGGACGCGTCGAAATCAAAATCTGATTTGGGCTGGCATCCCGTGCTCCCTCTGGCAGACGCTTTGGTCTGGATCGCAGACTGGTATCGAGCCTTCGGGGATAGAAACAATTTGTCCCAGATT
>Ga0157374_10004916_pt1 | contig 11216 bp, 9 predicted proteins | sample M25metaG_FD_115308 | JGI IMG/M metagenome (GOLD analysis project Ga0157374, IMG submission 115308) | Miscanthus rhizosphere microbial communities from Kellogg Biological Station, Michigan, USA - M2-5 metaG | ecosystem: Host-associated > Plants > Roots > Rhizosphere > Soil | place: USA: Michigan... | reverse complement strand
AGAGAAGACAGAAACAACAACAGCAAACACTTAACAGAAAAATTAGACCTGATAGTCTTATGAAGAAGAAGGTTAGTGTCAGGACATGGATGCACGAATAATGGATGATGAGAAGGAAAGGGGGCGAAAAATATATCATATCATTCTGTGTTTTTCTTGATGATGATCCAGTGATGATTTAAAGCAGGAAAAGTAGATGATCCTCTCTATTCGTGACTAAAGAACTAAATTGGGTTTCTTCTCTCGACTCGACTGCCACTACTGACATGAGAAAGAATAAGGAACAGGACGTTCTTGTGCACGACTTTTCAAGCAACACGTTTAGCACAGAAACAGTAATGTTTTGATGATGATGTTGATGACTCACAATTCCTTTAGGCATCACTTTATGAGGAGGGAATGAATACAAGTGAACTTATGTTGTTGTTAAACAAGAGCAGAGAGAATAAGTTACACGAATGTCTGGTTAGTGTTTGTCTTTGAAAAAAGTATGGAATCCTGCCATGATTCCCACTTGACTTGCCTGCTTTTTATTGTATTGTCGAGCATGAGGACCAGGAAGAAAAGGATTCCTATCAAGATACCTGTAACGATACCACACTTTTTGTCATGTTTTGTTCCTTCTCGTTCTTATCGTTTCCTTGAGCTTTTTCTCGATCTAACCTGTCAAACTCATGTTGAGAACAAGATGTGATGATTCTATGACTTGTATACTTAGGCTCCATTTGAGTACAAAGAAAATGTTTTGTCTAAATTGTCAGGATAAGAAGAGAGAAAATATGATGACGAGGTAAAATGAGAAGGGAATAATGAGAAGGATATGATGAGAAGGGGTATAATAATCATGAGGATAATGATGTTGATCATCTTCAAAAGAAAATGATGCTGATGATGGCGATTTTCAGTAGAAAATAAAGGTCGGAGAGTAAGTTGATGATGTTGTGTTCCTTCCAAAAGTCAAGGCTGCAACTGAAACATGAAAATGATTCAGACTCAAGATACGCCCGAAGATGCATTCATGGCAATGTAATGCAATGAATGAATGAGAATAACTTGATGAGAGAAAGAGAGGCTGAAACACAAGAAAAATTCGAAGGGAATGAGTATAACTAGTCTTGTCTTTTATTTTAATTCTTGTTATTCTTATTAGTTTGCCTTGCTCTTGATCACCTGTCGTTTCTCATTTCTTGCCTTTAATTTCTTACCTCCTGAAGGCATGTTGGTCCGTCTTGATCATCATCATGATGCTCTTGATCTCCCCTTCTATTCTTCTTCACCTGTCTTTCACTATTAATTTTTTGTGGTTATTTCTAACAGGATTGAGAGTTAGAATGAGGAGGTACGAAGTGACACTTTTTAAGTCAAGTCCCGCTGATGACTATCCATTTGATTTGATCGAATCGAGTGATGGCTTTTCTTGATGTTGTTTTTGTCTCGATTTCTGTACTCCATTCACTCCTGACATGTATTATTCCTGTCATCACTATCATTAACCACAACAAATGTCTCTTCCTGCAGGCAAAGGAGCAAATACGACTGGCAGAGGAGGTGAAGATTACTAAGGAAAAGATTAAAGAAGTGGAAGAGGAATGGCAGAGTAACCTTTTAAACTGGAAGTCCAAGAGAAAAGTTAATCACGGCAGTCTTGAGAACGAAGATGAAGGTAACAACACTGGGGATGAGAATGGCAAGAGTAATCCAAGAAAAGTCAAGACCTTTTCTGAGATTCTAAATGAAAAGGCCAAGTCTGGGCAGAGAATTGGGTACAACTTGCATAGGTATGGCTACGAAGATGAGGAAGACGATGACATCTCCAGTCTCATCAGATCAAACAACAATGACAACAACTCGACCAACGACAGTAAGTCTTTGATCCTCTTTTTATAATGTTATCCGATCCCTTGCTCTTTGTCTAGACAATTTCCTCTTTTTTGTCGTTGGATTTCACTTCAATTTCCTTTCGAGGATAACTATTTTTCACGGAAATCAGATTCAAACTATCTTTTCTCATCACCATCTGGATTATATGCAGGAATATTTTCACAAGATTATGGCAGTCTATTGAACAGAGAAAAAAGAACATTTGCTGCTTCAATTTCTTCAACAAAAAAACAAATTAAAAAAACATGAATGAATGAGGAAGTGTATCAGCTTCTTTTTATGAGATTTTTTTATTAGAATTGATTCTGTAAAGGCAGCCAGGAAAGCATGTCCTTCGAGCACATTCACTCAACCTTTGTTTAATGGTATGTGACATCATGTGTCTAATCAAAGGAGAGTCAAATGATTTCTTAGATTCATTTCCGTCTTAGCATTCAAGTCAAATGATGACATGTGGCCATAAATTCTTTCTTTTAAACTAATGCTCATGACCTGATGATGTTGTCTTCCTCTTTTTTAGCTGAGACATCTTCTTCTCTTGAGTCGGATGAACAAATGATTAGTCAGTCGATAAATGGATTGACGGCTTCCTCGTGTGAAGTGACTTCCTTGAACCGGGAGGAGAAGGCCTCATTAATTAAGAAAAGTGATGACTGTTCAATGGATTCAACTTCTAAACTGAATGGAGACAAGACATCTTTGACAACAACAGGTCATGGAACAGATCCAAATTCCTCTCAAGAAGTAGGAGGCAAGTCTTTGTCGGCCAACGAACGACAAACTCGTGACTCCTCTCCTTTGAATCGCATGAATGGATCCCATCATCATCACCATCACCATCATCATCATCATGACAAGAATGCTCACAAGAATCCCTGTCAGAATCCTTCTCAGAATCCCTGTCAGAATAACAACAAGAATGACTCAGAATCAAGAAAGAATGTCTGGAATTACTTGATTCAACAGCAGGAACAGGAGACGGCAGCCCAACGAAGGATTCATGCAGATGACCCGACTGAACTGGATGATGAGGATGATGATGAAGAGCACTTGAATGGTTCAGGAGAAGTTGAGGAAAATGACCTTCAGAGGCAGGAACAATTGATCAACTTCAGGGCTAAATTGTCTGCCTTTGAAAACCTTTCAAAATCGGATAGGAATTCTTGTGTCACTACAGGAGTTCAAGGAGGAAGGGATCTCTCTTCTTCGGCATCTTCGGAGACCTCATCCTCTGAAGGACAAGGTTTGTTATTTTATTTCAGTCCGACAGGGATCCTTTACTGGTCTTGATTGTTTTCTCTTTAATCTGTCTGTCAGTTAAATGATATGCTGATGATCCTCTTGTCTTTCTCTTTTCCTTTACATTCCTTTACATTTATATCAACTCATTTCCATTAAACTTTTCTTGTGTCCTCTCCAGGAGGGAATCAAGGGGTTACTTTGAAAAACGGTCATCGCCTCGTGAGTCCATATCACCATCAACTCTTGAATGGGAAACGGGATGCAAATCATGCATCTCATGATGCATTTGAATCAGATTCTGTTACGACAAGAATGGAAAAAATGTCTATTTCTTCTTGTCCTTCTAATGATTCGAATGGAATCACTTCCTCGACCAACATCGTAATCAATGGTAACAAAAACAACAGGAACCATCAAATGCCTCATCAAATGCCTCTTCAATCAGGACCACATAAGGCAGTGGAATTAGGACCTCAAAGACAGTCTTCGACTTGCAATTCAATGATTATTCATCATCAGAGGGAGGTATCTTTTTCATCTTCAAATGGATCCTCTTCCCTTCCTCATCAACTCATTCAAGCCCCTCAAGCTCACCCTAATCTACTTCCTTCCAATGGCCATCATCAGGTACATCCTTCACTGCCTCATAAACATGCTCATCAAGTGATCCATCAAACTAATTTGCCGACACGGACTCAAGCGAATCATCCGATCATGGCGACTACTCAGCATCACGACATTCATGGAACGGCCCATCATCACGAAATTCATGGAACGACCCAACATGTCTCTTACAATCAGTCTCAAAGTCATGTTCGTTCACATTCTCAGCAGCTCTTATTTGACCAACAGAACCAATATGCCAATCAACCTACTCCTCAACATTATTATGTCCTGGAACAGGATGGACGGACAGGTCAGACAATTGTCGTACAAGAACCACTCTACTCTAATCAACAGCCTCCTCCTGGTTCCACATCAAACGTCATTATGATGCCATCATCTGGATCTAATCCAGTCTTCTTCCCGAAACCATGCAATGCTCAGGCTCCCAAGGTATTTATTTGATGGAAAGGCGTTGACTCACCTCCGACTGTGACTTCAATTTATACTTATTATTCCAGAGGACGTGCGGGAGAGAAGCGAGAGTTGATTTTATGATTAATTATCTCAACTGTTGCATGAGATGTTTCATGAGATGTTGTATGATATGTTGTTTGATATGTTGGATGAGATTTTTCATGAGATTCCTCTTTTTCATCATATTCTTTGTAGGATCATCTTTCGAGCCATCATTTTCATTTCTTTACTGCTTAAGTCTCAATGACTTCCGCAGAAGTCTCTCCTTTCATTGTTGACTCGAATATGATATAATGGTTATGGTGGCGAAGTCTAAGAAAAAGAAGAAGAAAAAACAAACTGCAAATGGAACTGCAGATGGAAAATGTATCTTTTCATGAAAAAACATTACCAACCAACTCATGGTAATCATTATCAAAGAAGATCCTGTCTAATATCCTGCTGTCTTTTGATGACTTGACTTGAAAGAAGTGAAAGTTTCATTTGTGACCCTTCCTTTATAGCATGGCTTAAGGCTTATCTTTCGTTGACCTCTTGTCCTTCCAATGCATTCCCTAGTCTTTGTTTATTACTCATCGGCAGGTCAAGTTGAGGTAGAGAATAGAGATAAAGAATAGATCTCTTTAATGGGTGATCAATAGGCATGATAACCTGTTGTTTCTGGTCGTTTTAATTTCCCTTTTTCTCTTCGAAGTAAAGGATTGATTTTCTTTACTTCTCAAGTTACGACTTGTTTCTTGACTTTGTTTCTCCATCCTTTTCAAGGAATGAACCTGGTCATGCTTTCATTTCGAAATATCTTTGAAATGCATTTCATTCTCTTGTACTCGAAGAGGGATAAAGGATTGTGTTGCTCATTCTTTACTCCTTTTTCTCCGACTTATTATTGAAAGGCATGACAAGTGTACGGTAAAAGAAGTGATTGAAAGATTTTTACATGAAAGTACACCTGAGGTAGACCTGACGAAGAAAATAATGTTCTTCTTTCATTCTGTACTGCATTTTGATTTGGACTGGTTTTTCTCTGCTATTTCTCTGCTGTTTCTCTTGTCTCCTGTCTCTCGTGAAGCGAATCATTTCAAAAGGAATCTAATTTAATTTTGTCTCCTCCACCAGTCATTTATTATTCGCTTTTTCTCTTTGAATCTCTCTTGTGCTACTGTTTCCTCTCATTGTTTCCTTCAGGAGAGAAAATTAGGGGTTTGAGGCAGGAATGTACTCCTCCTGTATATTTTCCGGCCAACAAGTCCTTTATTCGGTTGATGCACATCATGTTGCATCCCTTGAGGACTATCTTTATCCTCAACAAACATGTCTTGTATCCTCCCGGCAACTCTTGATCTCGTCATTATTATTCCCTCGAATTAATAACTCGCTTTGTATGAACATCACACTTTAGAGGACATGAATGGATGAAAAGTGTTGATGAAGCACAGGTTCAGATACGAAACATGAATGGAATGGAAATGCAAAATTAAGATTAGGATTCGAGTCTGAATAAGCATTCAAGTCAAGGCGTATTCCATTCCGTGTCCTTTCAAGTTGTCTTGGGCGAGTCTTTACTCCGAATATGATTCACTCTCTTTTTAATAAATTGCTTTATAAGATGTTCTGGTGATAACTAATTTGGAAACAGCTTGCAATATATTGCTTTGCAGTCTTTCTCACAACATAATTAAGGATTCCAACGAAGAATGAAAGATTTGATCAGCATCTTCACTCGCCTTTCTTTTTTGACACCAACATCATTTCTCAAGATATTCAGTCTGATGTGATCAAAACATTTAACAGGAGACCCAAATCCCTTCTTCCCTTGTAAAGTCCCTCCCTCCTTGTTTTCCTTGACTCACACTTTATATAACAAGTTGCACGTCATTTCTCTATTCTTGTTATCAAATTTAAAGTTGATGTCTAAAAAGGAAATCCTGCATATCTTTCATTGGCCTCACTCTCTCTCTCTCTCTCTCTTTAAATCTCGAGATAAGACTTGATTAATCTCTCATTTTGATCATGATCTTGATTCAGGAAGAGAAACTGTTGTTCTTTTTTAGTTTCCTTTTTACTTTCCAGACTGTTTTAGAGATAACTACACCACCTGTTGTTCCCAATGTATTACGTGAAGTAAACGGAACAACAACCACTAATGACTCCTCCCTGCCCTTATGTTCTCAACATAATGTGTACAACATGTGGGTTCAAAAGTGAGGATGAGTGTTAGCAGGAGGATGACTCGTGGATGTAGATCACTTGTCTTAGAAAAAAGAGGATGATGATGATGATGATCCAGAAGCACGATAACAGAATGAGAGGATGTCATGATGCGATGATGAGTGTTTGTTTCTTTTCTTAGCTCTTGTTGTTCATTCTTCTTTATTCTTTATTCACTGGCTTTTGTTTGAAACCAAACAAAACAGATGAAACAGAACTAAAACTAAACACTTGTGTCTAACTCTGCCTTTTCTTGGCACCCTTTTCTATTGTTTGATGATAATTTCAATGACAGAAACCAATGCATGCACTGCCGTCCAACACCTCTTATCACGGAGTTGACCCTCGAATCCAACATCAACCACAGCCTGGCATGTTTAATCCCCAGACAAACCACGTCACTCACTCTGTTATACCAAATGGAAGGTACAATAAGAACCACTGGCTCATTCAAGAGGCCGAGTTGAGAAGACAGATTCAAACGGCCAACAACAATAAGGGAGTGAATGTGTCTTCAGGTAACACTTCCTCCTCCTCTTCATCCTCCTCCGTTTCTGTCCAACATCAAGTCTCTAACAAAAGGTCTCCACCAACATCTCTTGTCAATAACAATGACGTCGACAAAAATGGCACCAAAACTATTATCATGACGAAGCCTGAGCAAATTATTTACGAAAATTTCCAGTCAAGTGTTGCACCATCATCTACAGGTATCCCTCTGAATCCTCTCAACCCTCTTCAGCAGCAACACCACCTGCAACAGTCAAGTCAACACCAGAAACAAAGCATGTTATCCGTTTCCGGAAGAAAGAAGTGCTCAAGTTGTTCAGATGAATTGGGTAAGAGATTTCATTTCCATTCATTTATCATGTGATTCTAGTGACTTGACTTTTTATTTCCTCCACCTGTTGCTCCTCTTTTTCAATCCAGGTCTAGTGTCGAGAGATTACATAAGTAATTATGCGAATGCCCTCAATAGAGAGTGAGAAGTCTTGTAGTGTGAATGTCCTGAAGAGGAATCGAAGGAAAGAGGAGACGAGATAATGATAGACATTGTACTGCTTGTTGTTGCCTCTGTTTTTCCTGTCAAGGAACCCAAGGAAGACATTAAAGTATCTTGTTCTTGATTTATTCCAACCTCCTTTATCTCGTTGAGGCTTCTCCTCACGATGTCCTTATTTTAGAAGAGAGATGTGTTTGAGCACGAAAAGCGAAAGACTTTTTAATTACACTGTTCATTTCATTTTCTAATGAATCCACTCTGTTTTCTTTCTGCTGATGTTACACAACAACAAGTAAAGTATAGAGAAAGAAGTCAATAGAGCACGTAAAACCAACACTTTTAAGGGATAAGTTTTGTGCGCACAAACCTTGTAATTTGCATGAAACATCGATCATGAAAGTTGCTTTCATTAGTAAAACAATAAAGTAAAGATCATTAGCCTTTTCTTTAGCTGACTCACGTCCGCTAAATCATGAGCCTCATGATTCAATACTTAATCCTGACTCATTCATTACTCTTTTTCTTTTAATAACTCTAACTCCTTAAAAGGTCGAGGATGTGCTGCCATGGTCATTGAGTCGTTGTCTCTTTACTACCACATCAACTGTTTCCGATGCTCAGTCTGCCACATCCAGTTGGGTAAGACCTAACCGAGAATGGGATCAAGTGATACAAACAAAGCAACATGCTTGACCCTGTCAAGTGACAACATCTTAATCTTAATCTCATTCTTTTTTAGGAAACGGAACTTGCGGTACAGATGTTCGAGTGAGAAATCACAAACTTCACTGTAACAATTGTTACTCCAACGACGAAGGTAAGTTGTCAGTCACTTACGGTCACCATAAGAGCATTCGATGGTACAGGTTATGATTCTTTACTTAAAAGGATCCTTTACTTGAAAGGATCCTTTATTTGAGAGGATCCTTTTGTTTCTCGATCTATTGTTTACTTGCTTTTAAGGAGTGATTTACTGACTGAATTTCTTCCTTTTTTTATTTTCTTAACAGAAGGACTAAAATTCAGTCGAGTTTGAATGAGGACTCGTCACCATTGAATTGAAACTCCCTTGATCTCAAGATGAATAAGAAAATGATGATAAGAAAGACAGCTGAGTCTGAAGAAAAACAATACCGAGAAACAATATACTTAAGGATTGGTCAGGTTTGAGAAGGAAAAGACAAGTTAACGTTGTTGCCAAACAAAAAGAATCAATGAAAATGATGATGAGTGTGGCCTGGAATGGCCTCTCTTTCTCTACTTCAACAACATATGCAACCCCGATGCCGTCCATGATAAGAGAGGACAAGTTGGGTGAATAAAATGGAGAATAAAATTGAGAAGAAGGAGGAAGAATTAATGAAACATTGAAACAAACAAAACAAAAACTGCTCCTCTTAAATCCCACGACAACAAGTAATCGAACATTTTTACGCAAAACATGACCATCTCTTCCTACATCTTCGTCCATTCAAACTGCCTTACATTTTCCTTTGATGCCATGACACATTGGTTTGGTATAGCCTTCACATGTTTTATTTGCATCCGAGAAGAAGGTGCGGAGACGACCCGTTTGATGACAACCGTGATTAACCTTTTCTGTCTGATTATACATACCTGCCTCCCCAGATGATCATGAGAGAAGTAAATAACGAAACCAAGAGTTATTATCCATCCATTCATGCAAGACTTGTTCTTAATCTTCTTGCATCTTTACCATCATAAACTACATACTTTACTTTCCTTTATCAAGAAAAATCACTTTCGCTCCTTAAATGACCATGTGTTCTTGAGAAACAGTACTGTACTTGTTAACCACGTATTTGGCTGAACCATAAAATTGTGCAGAATATAAAACAATAAAGAATCACGGCCATGATAATGATGATAATGATGATGAAGATGTAAATTACTTGGTAACTCGATCACAATAAAGTCAAGTTATTGCCCACATTTTGTTCCAGGGTTTTTGTTAGACTTGTCATGAAGTAAAGTCGCCGACCTGTTCAATGGTCCTCTGCATCTTCTCTGCATCTTCTCTTCATGTTCTCTTCATGTTCTCTGTGTGGATGTCAAGAGAAGGCGGAGGGAAGGAGTGGGTCTGAAACAAATGGTCCTGAGAATACTTTTTCCTGAGAAAGAGATGCTTAATAAACGTATCCCACGTTTTTCCTTTCTTTTCATCCAAAGAATGATTGTCTGTCAGTCTGTATGTCTGAACAATATTGTCTGAATTAACGCAACAACGAAAGGGTTCTGGTTCAGTGACTTTTTCACACCAACATTCTTTCTTGAGAAGAAAGAAAAAGCTCTGGTTCCGTGACATCAACAACAAGAACCCTTCTCACCAAACACTCATCATCAGTGTCATGACTTGGTTGCAAAGGTTGTTTCGCGAAATAAATACAAGAAACTTGAACAACACATGTTAGAAAAGAGTTGGATGAACAAGAACAAGGAGGGCAGGTTTATTCCGTGTTCATTCACTCATTCATTCTAACAACCCATTCATTGTCAGGGTCTGCTGATTCCTATGGAAATGGATTTTTTACTTCGGACTTGACATGTTCTTTGTGTTGGAATCATTACATGTCAAGATTTGCTGATGTTGAGGCGGCAAGTCTTGTGAGACAACAGCAGTCTTGACTACAAGCTCTTGACATGATGATGACAAAGGTGTGACAGCCATTCAATTATCATGATCGAGATAATGACTGCCGACGGCATGGACTCAAAATACAAAACAAGTCCAAAAAATTCTTAAAATTCTTATAGAAAATAAGGAATAAATAAGGGCTTGTTCTTGTTTACTCAACTAAAACAGGAAGTAAGTAAAGAAGGAGAGGAGAATGAAGGGTTGTCATCGAATAAGAATTTTATGAATACAGTCTGGACACTGTGTTGTTGAATCGTAATTACATGACGTTGTTTAGAAAAGTAGTTGAGAAATAACGACCAACCATTTGTCTGTTGGTCTCATTACTGTCAGCGAGAAACTTGTACTGAAACAAGACATGCAAATGAGATGAAGGATGGAATTCGGGTTCATGTTCTTTAGAAATGCCTTCGTGACTGACTTATTTTGCAGAATAAAACTTTTCCCGTCGAAAAGCGAGTGACTTGAAGACAATTGAAGACAGTTGTGCTCAAATGTCGGATGGAAATGCGTTTCAATAAACAGGTTGTTGTTGTAAAGTTACTGCTTCCATTCCATTACAAAAGACCTTCAATCTTTTCTCATGGAATCTAAGACAGTGATAAACATGACCATCATTCTAATGATAATGCAGCCTCAGAAAAGGGTTGTTTGTTGTGTTAACTTCTCAAGTACTTTCGAAAACACAAATCGAGGGAAAGGGTAACGGACTTAACACGGCATCATTTTAGATCAAGACATAAACAGCACAAAAATTAAGAAATGTATTATCATTTTGAGGTCCAAGAATTAACGCTGTCTTTGAAGCATCAGGATAACAAATCAATATAAAGGGAAGAAAGAAGCATCAGGATGTGCTTGGATTAGTTTCGACATCGAAGTTTGGACAGACATTACAAGACAAGGATCTGAATGGAATTTTGAGTCTGAATCTGTTTTAGCATGACTTGAGGGAAAAGGATTTCACATTCACTTCAATATGGAATGACAAAAATGAGTATAAAAGAAAAATGAAGTACAATTTACAGAAAAAGATAAAGGAAAAGGAAGAGAGATTCACGGAAAAAAAGTTAAAAGAAAGCAATATATAACCGACCGGTTTCACCCTCATTTTATTCGACAAAAAAAGATAAAAGAGATCGAGTT
>Ga0157374_10004914_pt1 | contig 11219 bp, 13 predicted proteins | sample M25metaG_FD_115308 | JGI IMG/M metagenome (GOLD analysis project Ga0157374, IMG submission 115308) | Miscanthus rhizosphere microbial communities from Kellogg Biological Station, Michigan, USA - M2-5 metaG | ecosystem: Host-associated > Plants > Roots > Rhizosphere > Soil | place: USA: Michigan... | reverse complement strand
GCCAGGTACGAACCGGCTTTCTCCACACCCAGCTTATTGCGCCATTCTGTGATCTTTCCGCCGGTATATTTGATGCCTTTCACCCCCGCAAAATTGCCCGGGATGCGCAGCATCTGGTTCACGTTATTTTTAATGCCGCTGATGATGGCTTTCTGCATTTGCGCATCAGTGATCCCGACCGAACTATCCGGGTAATATATTTGCCCTTTAGGGGCCAGGGCGCCTTTGGCAAAACGAACGCGTTCCAGCTCGTAGCTGGTGAGCGTAGTCGGTGTTTCCATTACCGGGTCGCTGATCAAATAATTATCACCTTCCTTACCGAAAACGATCAGGTTATGCGCGTTAAAATGAAACCGGTATTCCCGCGGGAAATACGACAGATAATAAACGCCTACCTGGCAACCCGCAGGCTTACCTGAATTCAGCACTTCGTTCAGAAATGCCCCGGCCTTCTCCTTCGACCCAAATTTCTTACGAACCACCGGGATGCCTAAAGCCGTGCAGGTTCTTTTAAATATCAACCCGGGGAAAGTTCTGAAAGCGATGGCCGGCCCGTTATTGATCTTGATAAGCGGTATGTAGCAAAAAAACAGCCCGGCGCCAATGCCAAATGCAAGCGGCTCGGTAATTTTCCCGTTTGAAATTTTGCTTAATAAGCTGCTGGTAACCCCTGATTCGCAATGTGCCGACTGGCGGTGTTCAAAATCAAGTTTCATTAACGGTCATTGTTTTTAGCTCCTCAACCGTTACATTGAACGTTTCGGCATATTTTTGCAGCTTCTTTTCTGATAGTCTTTTAAATATTTCCGGCTTCAGGTGTCTTTTGATCTGCCATTTCCAATAGCCAGTATAGTCGGACAAAATACCCATATCCATCAGCCTTAGCTCCATAAAGAACAATAGCGGGCTTGCTTCACCATTCAACACCTTTTGCCTTGCATTAGCTATGCGTTGCTCCACATCATGCCAGGCTACATCAAGCGCTTCGCTTTTTACCTGCCAGCCCGAGCTTAACTGTGTGGTGTATTTACCGGACCCGTCCGTGGCATAACAAACCTCTTTCGTGATCTTCCCCAAAGCTCCCATATCCTGCGGCACATTTTCTTGCTTCATAGTGGGTTAAATTCTAAAACCTAAATTCTAAACTCTAAAATTTCGGTGATATCCGGGGACAGTATTATTATCAAACTACTGTTAACAATGCATACATGTAGGAGAACCTCGCGCTTTCGGGCACCAAAAGCAGCAGCCTTTCACCTTTTTTCAAACGTCCGCTGTGGAACAATTCGTCTATCATCAGGTAAACCGATGCAGCGCCTACGTTGCCTACGGTATAGAGGTTGATAAACCACTTTTCGTACGGGATACCGCCGCCGTAATATTCAACCAGGTCGTATATCTTGCTTTTGAAAAAATCGCTGGAAATATGCGGCAGGAAATGGTCGATGTCGGCCGCTGTAAGGCCGCGCTTGTCCATGATCTCTTTGATCTTCTTACCGCCCAGGTGAACAATGTTATCGCTTAGTAAAGTGATATCCTGCTTGATGCTGAAGATGGATTGGTTCCTGATCTCTTCAGGTGTAAAATCCATGAAACCTTTCAGGGTGCCGTCTTCCAATTTCTCGCCACCCATGTACATACAGGTCTCCATTTCGTTGGCATAAGACACGCCTTCGATCCAATCGACACGCAGGCTCAATCCATCCGGATTTGGCTGATCCGACATCAGGAAGGCCGAAGCCCCGTCTGAAAGCATCCAGCGCAAAAAGTCTTTTTGGAAAGCGATGAAAGGATTTTCCTCCATTTCCTTCAGCTTCTGCGCTTCTTCCTCAAAAACATCAGAAACCAGCAAGCCGGAAAATCTTTCCGATCCCGCTGCTACTGCTTTTTGCACTTCACCTGCTTTAATAGCCAGGTAAGCATATTTTATCGCGTGCATACCGGCGCAGCATACACCAGCCGGTGATACGACTTCGATAGCCTCCATTTCGGGCAGCCAGCCATGCGCCATTACGGCGTGGCTCGGCATCACCTGGTCGGGCGATGAAGTACCGCAGGTTAACAACTCGATGTCTTTGATCTTATCGGGATCGTCCTTAAACAACTCCCGCACTGCCAGGGCAGTCATCTCGGCATTGGTATGGGTGGACTTGCCGCCTTTTTCAAGCGCATAGTAACGGTTAACAATACCGTTATTGCGCAGCACTATCTTTTTCGATTTAGAAGGGCGGCCATCTATAAAGCCGAGGTACTCTTCCATCTCGTCATTCGAAACGGGGTTATTCGGAAAATATTTAGAAGTATGATTTATATAAACCTGGTTAGCAGACATGTTAGGATATTACTTGTAAATAGCTTTGTTTTTTTGCGTTTATTCTTCCGGACGAAAATGGCCTCACAAAAATCGCATCTAAAATAAGAAGAATGGGCGCGCCTAAAAAGAGCGCAATATAAAGATAATATTTAAAAGCGGTTAGCCACGGTGTACGGTTCTTTTTGCTCACGATAAAGTTCGCCCATTTTACATAAGTAGCAATGGCCGTAGTTTCGAGCAATAACAGCGGGTACTTTATGGTAACGGCATTTTGTTCCAGCAGTTCGTTGTGCAATCCTCCCCAATCATTCCGTTCCAAATACTTAGCAACGGTTTGCCCGTAGGTTTTAGTATCGGCGATGTCCTGGTCAGATACGCCGGGTTTTGGGAAAAAACCGAGGTATCTGTCCTTCTTTCCGCCCAGCATCCAATGGAAAATGGTGAAAAAGCTGATGGCATTGGGATGTTTGTCCACCAACGCGATATTACCTGCCAGGTTGGCACCGAGTGATTGAAGTTTAGACCTAACGCGTGCATAAGCATTTAACCACATATTGCGGGCCTCGCTGATGGTGACTACCGGAGCATTTTTAAGTACGGCCTGCATATCCGGATGGTTCAATATAGAATTGGACGGTATGCTGGGCCACAGGAACCAGGGCTGGTACCCCAGGATCACCAGGTCGTAATGCTTTTCTTTTAAATAGACGGGCTCCAGTTGCGCAGCTACTTCAAGGACGCAATCGGGCATAACCGAGTAAAAGCGTTTGCCCGTCCAGGGGAAAGCATAGTCGGATACCAGTTTTACTTCTATTTTTTCAACCGTCGCCCCGGCAGCTTCCAGCGGCGTTGTGAATGAATTGATGATATCGCGCATTTGCCCCGACTGGGTATAATAAATTGCTAAAACCTTCTTATTCATTCTCCGGCAAAGTTAAAAACTACTTGCTTTCGCTAAGCGAAAAATCGTCTTTGTGCAACACTTTTGAATTAGCGCAATAATCCAAAATAGCATGCTGAACCGAAGGGGGGAGGTTCTTAAAATTTTTAATGATCAATACTTTGTCCTTTTCGATATCAGCCCGGTATTTCACAATTTTTGGTGCGTGTTCCTCGATAGCCAACCGAAGGAAATGAAATTCGGTATTGCTATTATCGGCCATCAATGCTGTTTCCAGTTTAATACGGCCTTCTTTGAAGTATTTCAGCTTGTCTTTGGCCCTTCTTTGCAGATCGGCCTTTTTCATCAGCAAGGCGCCGGTGTAGCCATCACGGTCATTGGCGGGTGCATCTTTTAAGGCTTCTATTTCATTTTCAACCGCTTCTTTATCGCCTGATTTCATTACCGAATAAAAGGCAGCCTTATCGAATTTTTGCTGCAAAAACGCCGCGCCGGAATAGCTTGCTGTAAAGAGCATTCCGCCTAAAAAAAGTATGATCTTTCTCATTGTAGCAGTGTCAAACATAATAAAATATTCAGTTCGTTCAAATAATCCATACGGCCAAAAGGCCGCCGGTTGGTTGTGAGAATATGTGAAACAATAGCCTGAAACTAATTTACTTTTGCTTACTTTGGAGCCTCATTTTAGTGTTGAATTATAAAATACCTAAAATTGATACCCTTGTTAAGACAGGTTAAGGTTATAAAAGTTTAAATAAAATACGGGTGAACAATAACGCGCAGTTTAAGGACCAGTGGGCGGTGATTTTAGGCGGGTCGAGTGGCTTTGGATTAGCTACGGTGGAGAAACTGGCTGCGCATGGCATGAACATCGCTGTGTTTTATCGCGAGCCTTCTATCACCGAAAAGCCGCTGCTTGAAAAGTATGCCAAAATAGCGGCTGACAACAGTATCACGATCTTACATCACAATGTGAATGCTCTGACAGCGGAAGCACGTGAAAAGTTTATCAGCGAAACACCTATCCCAAAGCACAGCATCAAATTAATGCTGCACTCCATAGCACGCGGGAACCTAAAACCGCTTGCCGGCAATGATACCTTAACGGCCGAGGATATTCAATTTACCACCTACGCCATGTCAAACAGTATGCTTGATTGGGCAAGGGACATACTGAAAGCGGAGCTATTCCATTCGGACGCGCGGGTGATCGGGTTGACAAGCGAAGGCGCGCATAAATACTGGGATGGTTACGCGGCGGTTTCCATAGCCAAATCATCGCTGGAAAGCCTGGCGAAATATATGGCGGTTGAGTTTGCCCCCTTCGGTTTAAAAACCAATATCATCCAGGCCGGAATTACCGCTACCACGTCATTAAAGATGATCCCCGGAAGTGAAAAGCTGATCGAGATCGGTAACTCGCGCAACCCACTGGGGCGGATTACGCAAACCGATGATGTGGCCAAAGTAATTTACCTGTTGTGTACCGATGATGCGTTTTGGATCAACGGGGCACTAATTCATGTAGACGGGGGCGAACATTGCCGTTAAACAGGATGTGCAGATGTGTAAATATGCAGATGTGCAAATCCGAAAACGTATAGATATGATAGGTGATTTATTCGTTAAATGTTTTTATTAATTTATTTTGCATTTGCATATCTGCACATCCGCACATTTGCACATATAAAAAATCCTGGATGATCGAACAGATACTCAGCCATTTGCCTTATAAATCTTCTTTTCGCTTTGTGGATCATGTCACAGCGCTTAGCGAAGATGGCGTGGTTGGCCATTATACCTTAAAGCCTGATTCGTTCTTTTACGAGGACCATTTTGTGGGAAACCCGGTTACGCCCGGCGTGATCATTACCGAGATAATGGCGCAAATTGGGCTGGTGGTTTTAGGCATTTACCTGATAGCAAAGGAGAATAATTTCAGTTTCGACGCAAACGAACCGACACTTCCACTGTTTACCTCGACCGAAATCTCATTTCATAAAATGGTTTTGCCGGGCGAAAAAGTAACCGTAACCTCTGAAAAACAATACTTCCGCTTTGGAAAATTGAAATGCTACGTGGAAATGCACGATAGTTCGGGCGATGTGGTGGCGAAGGGTATGTTTTCGGGCATAGTTAAAAAAGTGGATCTTAAAAATGGCTAAGCGGGTAGTAGTGACAGGGTTAGGCGTGATAGCGCCGAATGGTATCGGGATACCTGCGTTTCTGAACGCCATCCAAAATGGCATTTCGGGTATTAAATTTATTCGCTTATACGAGGAATTGAATATGAGCTGCCAGGTGGCCGGGCAGCCTGATTTTGTGTGGGATAGCCTCCAAAATTATATCTCTGAAGTTTCCTTTCATGGCCTCAAGGGCACCAACATCGCCTATGGCATCACCGCCGCTTTAGACGCCTGGGCTGATGCCGGCCTGGACCGTGAAACTGTTGAGCCGCATTGGGATACCGGCTGCATTTTCGGCAACAGTGCACCCGACTCTGAGGCTACTAAGAACGTCATCAATAAGGTAGATGCCAGGGAGTCGAAGAAGCTGGGCTCGCGCGTGGTTGAGCAAACCATGAACAGCGGTGTTACTTCTTACATCTCGGGCCGCCTGGGACTGGGTAATAAAGTGATAACCAATTCCGCAGCCTGCGCCACCGGTACACAAGCGATATTGATGGGCTATGAATACATCAAATATGGCTTTGCCGACCGTATGCTGGTGGGCAGCAGCGAATATATTGACCCTTATATTTTCGGCACTTTCGATGCCATGCGTGTGCTTTCGCGCCGGTTTAACGATCAGCCCGAAAAAGCCTCCCGCCCTATGAGCACTACTGCAGGCGGCTTTGTACCCGGCTCCGGTTCAGGGGCATTAGTTTTGGAGGAACTTGATGTCGCGCTTGCACGCGGGGCGCGCATTTATGCGGAGGTTTTAGGCGGATCCAGCAATTCGGGCGGGCAGCGCGGGGGCGGTACTATGACGGCGCCTAATCCTGCGGGTGTAATGCGTTCCATAAATGAAGCTATAAAAAACGCAAACATCGACCCCGGGCAGATCGACCTGGTAAGCGGCCACCTGACCGCCACTATGGCCGACAAGCTGGAAGTACAGAACTGGAGCCAGGCATTGGGCCGCAACGGCAAGGATTTTCCGCTTATCAACTCAGTAAAATCCATGATCGGCCATTGCCTGAGTGCGGCCGGCTCTATCGAATCTGTGGCATGCATATTGCAAATAGTTCATGGATTTGTGCATCCAAATATTAATTTAGAGGACCCAAATCCTGATATACTGAATATAATAGATAAAGACTGCTTACCTGTGAAAATGATAAAGAAAGAAGTTAACATTGTAGCTAAGGCCAACTTTGGCTTTGGCGACGTAAATTCTTGTTTAATATTTTCAAAATTTAATAAATAATGACCAGAGAAGAAATCCTGAATGAGCTGAAAGGCGTTTTTTCACCTTACACCACGAATAAAGAGGCGTTGAACAAACTGAGCGACCAGACCGACCTGATAGCCGATCTGAAGATCAATTCGGCTAATTTAGTTGACATCATCATTGACGCGGAAGCGAAATACAATATCGAGATCGATTATGATTCGGCCGATAAAATGCTGAACGTAGGTAGCTGTATCGACGTTATTTCGGAAAAGCTCAACCAAAAATAATGACCGGCGCGGGCAATGATCTAGTGGCTTTAGCGGCTATCGATGTTGCCCGTACCCGACAACCTGAATTTTATTCACGCATCATCATCCCTGCCGAAAAGGAATTGTATGCTTCCTGCTTTAGCGATACACTTCCCTTTGAACATTTTGTGTGGCTGGCGTGGTCGGTAAAGGAATCTGCCTATAAATTTCTGAAAAGGTTTGACGTCAGGCTGGTTTTTTCACCGTCCCTGAGGGAAATTACCGAGCTTCGCCTGAATGGGGGATATTTTGAAGGCCGTGTTCGATCCCAAGAACATGCCCTTTACTCCAGGACGATCATTAACAGCGATTGTATTTTTTCGATGGCCAATAGCGCTGATGATTTTTCGGCATTCCACTGTAAGATTAAACAGATCAACTCTTCCGGGCCTGAAGATCAATCCATTGCGGTGAGGGAGTTACTACTTGTGAAACTTGCTGATATTTTCCCGGAAAGCGTTCTGCATATTGCCAAAAATCCAAACGGATGGCCCATCGTTATGTGTAATGATGAAGAATTGCCTGTTCCGGTTTCTTTTACACACCACCATTGTTTTGTTGCTTATACCTTTCAACTCAATTCAACATCATGGAAAGCACACGCAGAGATTTTGTAAAAGCCGGTGTTGCCGGTTTGGGATTGCTTACCCTGCCGGGCATTTTGCAGGCTAAGCCGAAAGACCAGGCCGATAAGAAGAAGATTGTTTGCTTTGGCGGACATCCCGACGACCCGGAAAGCGGCTGCGGCGGCACATTGGCCAAATTGGTTAACATGGGCCATGAGGTGACCATCATCTACCTGACAACCGGCGAGGCGGGCATCGAAGGCAAATCGCACGCGGAAGCTGCCGCCATCCGGAAACAGGAGGCTATTAATGCTTGTGCCGTGCTGAAAGCTAAGCCCGTTTTCGCAGGTCAGATAGATGGCGCGACCATTATGGATAACGATTGGCTGGCTAAAATTCAAAAGCTGATAGCCGATGAAAAACCCGACCTGGTATTTACCCATTGGCCCATCGATACACATAAAGATCACCAGGTAGCCAGTCTGCTGGCGATACAAACCTGGGTTCGCTCATCGCATAAATTCCCGTTGTACTTCTTCGAAGTATGCACAGGCGAGCAAACACAGATATTTAAGCCCACAGATTATGTGGACATCAGCGACACGCAGGAGCAAAAACGAAAATCTGTCTATTGCCATATAAGCCAGGTCCCGCCGGGCATTTACGCCTGCGGGCACGCTACTATGGAAGATTTTCGCGGGATGGAATTAGGTGTAAAAGCCGCTGAGGCTTTTGTTTATATGACCGGTAAGGGAATGGGGTCGGTTATCGGCAATTTCAGTAGTTAATATACTTCTCGTCAAAGCTGCCATCGGCGAACAGATCGATCACGCCATAGCCTGGCGCTGTTTCGCGCCGGTTACCTTCCCACCAGGCGCCGCTAACTGCGCCGTTGCAGATATAGGTGACATTGTTATAAACCAGCTTTTCGCGCAGGTGGATGTGCCCGCTCAGGCATAATTTCACATTCGGGTGCTTGTAGAACAGGCTGATGATCTTTGCCACGTCGGTATGCATGTCGCCGCCGTACATGGTCCAGCGGTTTACCACGTTGTCCTCGATCAGGTTAGTGGCAGTAAGAATAGGTATATGTGTCATTACCATTACCGGCATGTTCGGATCGGTATTCTTCAACTCATTTTCCAGCCATGCAAATTGTACATCGCTCAGCTTACCGATGTACCAGGTATTGTCGATATCGAGATGAACACTATCTAACAGGATAAACTTCCAGCCGCCCTTGGTAAAGCTATAGTATGGCGTATGCAGGCCCAACTGGTCCATGGAGTATTGCTTGCCATACATTGCCTGCGACTTGTCATCTTCGTTCCACCATATGTCGTGATTGCCGAGGCAGTAACTAACAGGCAGGCTGCATTCGTTGGCCCAAACCGATTTGTATAATTTCCATTGATCGCTGATGGTGCCAACATTCTCCTTATTTATATCGAACACGATATCGCCGCCGTTCAATACCAGGTCAACCTTAGGTGATTGCTGCTGCATGTGGTGCAGGCAACGGGCAAACCGATTGGGTGCATCAAATTGATTCTTCAGGTGAATATCGGTCAGGTGTGCGACGCGTAAGACGGGTGTCTTATCGGGATGGGTTATACCCAATGACAATGATGGCGCCAGCAGCAGGCCGCCGAGGTTTTTTAAGGCTGATCTTCTTTCCATCTGAAAAACGATAAGATGTCGTTGCAAATTTGCAATAACTTTCCTGATCAGAGTTTAAGATACGATTAAATTGAGGGATTATTCGAGCACCGCGTAAGTGATCACGGGCTTCTCCTTGTTCTTCAGCGTAAACTCGCCGTTGAGCTCGCTTTTGAATGATTCCTTAATGGTTTCATGCAGTTGTTCGGTAATGAGTATTTGTCCGGCCTTAGCTACAGACTGCAGGCGTTGGGCGACATTTACCGAATCGCCGATTACCGTGTAATCCAATCTCCTGAGCGAAGCCGAACCGATATTGCCGGATACCATTTCGCCCGAATTGATCCCCACCGATACCTCGGCCTTAAATGTTTTTTCGCCTGCCGAAACGGGATCCATTTTAGCCAGTTCAGCCCTGATCGCCAACGCGCTGTCGATGGCGCGGTCCAGGTGGTAATCGCCGCGATAGACGGCCATAATGGCATCGCCCATGAACTTATCCACATGGCCATCCTGTGCGATGATCTCTTTTACGATCTTATCAAACAGCCCGTTGAGCAAATTTACTACTGTGTTGGCCGGTATGTGCTCTGTTATTTTGGTGACACCGCAAACATCGATGAACATCACCGTGGCATCCATCGTCTCGTTCTTCAGCAGGCTGCTTTCAAACTCCTTATGGGACATGAAATTGAGCACATTCTCATCGACGTACATTTTAAGGATGTTATTCTCCTTAATAGCCTTCATCGTGTCATGCAATTGCTTTACATAATTGATGGTCTTTTCCATGGTAAGGTCAAGGTCATCAAAATCCACAGGCTTAACTACAAAGTCAAACGCACCACGGTTCATAGCGGTACGGATATTTTGCATATCGCCGTAGGCCGATACCACTATCGCTTTGATCACGGGGTTAGCTTCGGGCAAACGGCTCAATAAGGTAAGGCCGTCCATTATAGGCATATTTATATCCGACAGGACAATATCCAGGTCGGGGTGTTCGCTTACTTTTTGCAGGGCCTCTTCGCCGTTTTGGGCAAAAACAAACTCATATACGTTCTCACGTATCTTACGCCTGAATTTTTGCTTTACCAATGCCTCCAGATCCGCCTCGTCATCTACAACAAGTATCTTGGCCATTATTATGTATTAAAGGTTCTCAGTTTATCTTTTAAAAGATTAAAGTCCAATGGCTTGGTTAAAAAGTCATTTGCTCCGCGATCCATCGCCTGCTTGTGATTTTCTTCGTCGCCGTAAGCGGTTATCATCATCACCATAGGCGGCGGCGTATCGTATTCGTGCCTGATGCGCGAAAGCAGCTCCAGCCCGCTCATACCCGGCATATTGATATCCGACAGGATGAGCACTATTTCCTGGTGCTTATCATGCAGGTAATTAAGCGCATCTTCACCTGAAAGGGCAAAGTCGAACTCAAATTCATGATCGCGTATTTCCTTGCGAAAGCGCTGGAGAAAAAGGGGCTGAACGTCAGCTTCGTCGTCAACGACAAGTATTTTCATAACTGTGATAAATATACTTCAATTAAACTAAACGGGTATGCTTATTCTGAACTCCGACCCTTCGCCCTCTTTACTTTTTACGTCTATTTTACCATTGTGCGCTTTTACAACGATATCATAGCTAAGCGACAGTCCTAAGCCTGTTCCCTGGCCGGTTGGCTTAGTGGTAAAGAATGGCTGCATGATCTTTTCTTTAATGTCATCAGGCATGCCGGTGCCATTATCTTTGACCAGGACCTCGATATACTTGCCTTTTAACATGGTATCAACCTCAACAGTTGGTTTAAAACCATCGCCGGCTTCTTCCTTCCGCTTTTGAACGGCGTAAAAAGCGTTATTGAAAAGGTTTGACAATACCCTGCCCACATCCTGCGGCACCATTTCAGCTACCGGCAAATTTTCGGCAAAATGCGTAACCAGTTCTGCATTGAACGATTTGTCCTTGGCACGCAGGCCATGATAGGCCAGCCTGAAATACTCATCGGCCAGTTTATTGATGTCGGTAGGTTCCTTCACATTGCTGCTGGCGCGGCTGTGCTGCAGCATACCTTT
>Ga0157374_10004913_pt1 | contig 11219 bp, 8 predicted proteins | sample M25metaG_FD_115308 | JGI IMG/M metagenome (GOLD analysis project Ga0157374, IMG submission 115308) | Miscanthus rhizosphere microbial communities from Kellogg Biological Station, Michigan, USA - M2-5 metaG | ecosystem: Host-associated > Plants > Roots > Rhizosphere > Soil | place: USA: Michigan... | reverse complement strand
CCAAACAGTCAATGTAAAGCAACGGGATACATTTTAAATAAAAACACCATGAATGAACACTTTCGATTCAATGGTTACATTTTACGCACTTTTACGCAACCATTTCAAATCATTGTTCTTTGAGAGGAGTGATTCCTGTAGAGATAAAGACGAGAAATAAAGGGCGAGTCTCGTATTCTTGTCACTTGTTCTTTGATTCATTCACTTTTTATACCCACACTTTCTCTCAAACAAAGAGTGCAAGTGAGTAACTTGCCTTCAAATTTTTGGATTCGAGTCAAAAACTTGTTGTTCAATCTTGTAAGTGAAAGTGGATACAAAATCTGATTCAACAACTTGTACAACCTGACCCTAGAAATGTAAAAAAGTATGCTATTTTATCAGATAAAACAAGCATCTAAAAAAACGAGTGGGCACACAATGTCAACTGAAATTGAAAAAGATTTTCAAGGAGAATGACAAGTGCATACAAATCAAAATCCAACAACAATTAAATCTCAACTGAAAAGTTATAAACACACGACGAGTCAAGAACAATAAGTAAAAAATCTTGAAAGGAAACTGAGACCAATTATACAGAGACCAGAAAGAGACACACTTTCAAACTGGATCCTCCTTCCGTTTTCTCTTCTTAAGAAGAAGAAAGACATCTGCAGCAGGTGTAGCACAACAACAACCCGAGCAAATTATAAGGTTTTGATTTCCTGCCCTTCAAGTCCGCCCTTCGAGTCCATTACACAATTAACTTCTCTCTCTCTCTCTCTCTTTCTTGTCCTATTCGTTGCACAAGAATAAGAGACACAGGAAACTGCACAACAATAGACTAGAAATCAAGAGGACTGACCCCACATAAGAAGAGAATGAGTCCTTTGTTGCCTCAGGCTCTTTTTATCATGTTCGTGTCAGGACCCTTATTATCATCAACAAGAGTGACAGTGAATCATCATCTCTCCCTTGATATAAAATCGCTCAGCAAAGCAACCAACAACAACAACTACTACAACAAGAACAAGAAAATCGGAAGCAGTATCATCACCTCAACAACATTAGAATCATCACCAAATCCAGACACAAATTCAAGTAACATGACATGTAATTTCCTTCTTCAAGAGATTGAATGAATGTCTTTCCTGCACCTGGACTTCTCCCTCATCATTTTCTTTCAAAAACACAAGACTAAGCTGTCCTCCTCCATCATCACCTTTTTCTTTAAAAAAGCTAACATGATACAGAGCTGATGACGTTTGAAACTACCAGTTACACCACCTAATATTCAATTTTCCATTTTTCTCACCTAAGGATTCTCTTTAAAGTCGTTGTTTATCCTCTTGTCCTGATGCTTCCGTTGCCCTTATTTCTCGCTCTGCCTGCCCTCACATCTCTCTTACAATAGATAATCATGGATTCTCTCTTCCTCTCGATCGCTCTTCTTCTCACGCATCTTGACCGGACATGAGAGAGAGAGGGTGGATCCTCATACTACTTGACAGGAATAGAATAAAGGATTCCCGAGCAGATGCAAGTTTCGTGTCTCGTTTTTCAAAGCATTTGGTTGGATGACAAGAAAATACAGAGAAAGAGAAAGAAAGTCACTCAAAAATGATCATCATCATCATGAACCATTTCTACTACACGACTTGTCTCTCATGATACGCATGGAAGGGTAGGTTTCTTACGCCATCCATGATAAACACTCATCATTATTACACAACGAATATATAATAGAGGACTATGAAATAAACGAATGACTAAACAACAACTGGATAAAATTACACGGCAAATGCATCCTCTTTCCTTCCATTTGCATGACGATTGACAATGAAATAACACTACAGCCTTTGTCTTTTCTCCTCCCAGTTTCCTTCCCTTCGTATTCGAATAAGAATTGATGGTTATATTCAAGTATACAACTTTCACTGCTTCCGTTACAAATACTATACAAGAAGTGCCCCTAATATATTGCTCTTCCTGTCGACACATCCTAGACTGAAGACAAGACATGCATTACAATCTGACTAAACAAAGGGTTAAGTTAGAGAAACCATGTGAACTGAGGCAGCAGGTGAACAAGACTTAAGACAACAGGAAGTTATTAAAAGCTATTAAAACTCGAACTCTCTTTCAACGAATTCATTCAGGACTTGACTTGACAGGATGAAGAGCTACTTATCTCTAGTCAGTATTTTTTTTCTTTAAAAATAAAACTTGTCGTGATGGCCTGCAAGGAGACCATTCAACATCATTCAAAATCAAGAGTATTCTCGTGTCTAATTCTAATCTCGTGGTTAGTCATGATCATGAGCATCATCATCTCCTCTGATGAGCATCATTATAAAGGTAATCGCACTCAGGAATGGAATAAAGAAATGATGGAAGACTCACGCAAAGACAAGACAAATTCTCTCTCTCCCTGTGTCTGTGACGGCATGCACTTGGAAATGAGAAAATTAATTACCAACAGACTTACAGACATTTAAAAGAATCGTACCTGATATTCATTCTGTTTTCTCTATAGTTTCTAGAGATTCATTCACTTGTTCGTGTTTAAAAAGTTGATGCTCATGTTGACTCAACTGTTGATGAATCGATTCTCTCCCTCATCTTCTCTCTCGTGATCATGATGCCGACAAGAAATAAAGGAAACACGAAGAGAAGAGAAGAGAGAAACTTCAAGTTTGTTCAGTCTTACATCATTCAATTGCCTTTGCATTTCGATTGACTTTTAATTCAATTTCCATTGTCTGCTCATAAAAACGAAACTCAAGTCAAAGAGAAAATAAAAGTTCATGGCTCATATCAAAAGCAAAGGATGAAATAGAACAACAAAGAAAAAGCAATTGAATAATAATTTCTATGGGAATGAGACTTAATTGAAAGCCCACATCCAAGAAACGAGACAACAGTAAAGAAGAAGAGGAAGAAAGAGAATGAAATGAAAGAGAAAAAAAAACAGGTGCGAACACACACACTTGTATGTATCTTCCTCTGAAAACGAGAGAAAAATATAAAAGAATAGCCCAAGGAAATGGAATCAAAGAAACACACGAGAAAACAACTTTAACAAGAGAACCCACCACATCTTTTCTTCTCATACTTCTTGACCAGACCGAGATGATGATGAACAAGAAAAAGAGATAGAGAGAGAGAAAGAGGGAGGAAGAACACACAGGATGCTACTATTCTTCTTCATCTCATGATTCAAAGGTGTGCAACAACAAAAGCGAGCAAAGTGTCTGTCTAAAAAGTAACAACAAAACAAGTGAATCAAACAAAGATCGAGTTGGACGAGAGAGAAAAGCGAGCAGAGAACCCTGACAAAATTTAATTATGGACTGGAATCAATTTTCCTACATTCCATCTCTGGATGGATATAATTTGACTGGATTAGCAATAGTTTGCTACCAAAGCAAACTCCGCTTTCAAGGTCGGAATAAACATCAGGTTGCAGTCCATCATCATGTTGTTAATCCAATTCTTTTTATCTGACCAAGTTTGAGTTGAAACATTTGATGGTTCTATTTTCAATCAAATTTAATAATTTCTTTTGTACAACAAATATATACTTGGATTTTCCATGATTGAATCACGCAAACAAGATTACACTTTTGATCTCAAATTGAGCTACAAATTCTAGTCCACATCTTCTCTTATTCACGCAATTTGTTAGAAGTAAATTACAATCCAAGATAAGTAACGAGGGAAACAAAGGAATGTCCTACTGTGACTGCCTGTTAAAATAGGATGCATCAGAGTCCTTACTGTGTGATTGATCCTTTGAAATGCGCTTCTTTATCTGACCCATGACATGATGAACAAGCAGTCACTCACAAAAGAACGCAAAGATATCGTTGAAGAATCACCTTCTTCTTCTCTATCTAGAGCTCTTAATTTGCAAGTGTGAGTGAGTGAGAGAGACTAACATGTAAAAAACTCTGGCCCTGATGCTGATGTCATGATGATCCTCCTCTACTTCTCTCCATCAAAAGTGTCAAATGTGCTTACACTTTACTCCTCCTTCGATCTCTTCATCATTTTCTTGAAAAGAGCATCACCAGCATGAGATGCAGAAAAGAAAAGAGACAACCACTCAATGATACCGAAAAAGCAACTGTAAGAAGTGTGTAAAAAAGTCTAGTCCAGCAGCTGCCTTCTTCCCATAAAATCCCTTGACTTGACAGGGTAAGCAGTCAAATCAGTCTTGAATACGTTAAGTCTCACAGCCTTTGGGTTTCTTCCTTTTTCTATCACAAGATAATGCTTTCTTTTTGCATGATTTTGCAGGAAAAAACTTGTCTTAAAAAGTGCGAGTCACACACACATATACATCAAGAAAAATAGTGATGGAAAAAGACTCATCCTCATCATCCTCTCTTGGTATGAAAATCTGAGACTGCCTGCCTGCCTCTCTTTATCATGATTCATGATCGTAATCATCATCATAGTGTTCTTCCTCTTTTTTACACTCAACTAGTATATCGCAACACAGCTTGTTGTATACATTCAAACCAAGAGTCAATCGAGATGCTGTTTATCACTCTTTTCAAAGAGAAAAAGTGTACTCTGGGTAATCTTTCAAGAAAAGGAATCAAAGTGAAGCATTTTCTTTCTAAATCATCATCATCATTCCTTCCATCATCTCAAGTGTTAAATCCATTCCTTCTTACTTCCTCTCCATCATTTTCTATAAAAAATACACGATTCTTTTTTACTTTAAATCCATCCTCCAAATGGGTTTAAACATGACCGTTTATGCAATCCTTACTAAAAAGAATAAAGAATCGACTGTTTTTATATAGATATGATGCCAAAATACAAGACTGCACTCATGATTGTCACGCACTCTTTTCAGGGAATAAATTTGAGACTGCAATCAGTGGCCAACAAGACCGTTTCAAACTATTCCTGGTCGATACGTGACAATACATTACAATACAACACAATAAATATAATTGATCAGGCAGGCGACTCAAAGAGCAAGTGACCATCACTTGACCTCTTCATCAGAAACAAATTTCCTCCTCTTCTTTCTTTTCAAAGACTTGTAATATCAAGACGGCAGTCAGTATAAGCAACTCAAGAAAAGGAACCTCCAAGAAGTTTCGAACGAATAAAGCAATACAATGGTCAGTTTGTTAGGCATCCTCTCCATCATCCCTCCTAGACTTGCATTTTCATTGTCAATAGAGTTGCTCGGGTGGCTGTGATGATGCTTCTGTTCTCAAACTTGAACCCGGAGACGGGTCTTCTTCTCTTCCTCCTTCTCATCATCATCATCATCATCTTGTGTATGTTATGATTGACACACAATTATGCCTCATGGGGTGGTCTATCCATCTCTATCTCTCTCTAGAAAAATAGTTGCAACACAAACACTTGAACAGGGCATCATCTAACTAACTCGAGGAAGCAATTGTGCATCAAACAAGATCAAGAGCACTCATGACACGTTTAAAACTACATCATTTTTATAAAAGTTATTTCAGAGAATTCAAAGAAAATAGTAAAAGGTAACTCACCCAGACTACAGGTTAAATTCACTAGAATCCGTCCTCCAAGTCTTGTCAAGTAAAGAATCGATCGTCTTGTAATGTCGCGATCCTTCGATCAATTTGTTCTCTGATGAGTCAAAACAGATACAAAGATGATCATCAAGTCCTTCTGCTCGAAAACATGGACAAAACAGAGAAAGGTGTTCTCTCTCTCCTTCCTTTTTTGTTAGTAATAAACGTGAGGCAGGTAGGCAACAGGAGGAGCAGAGCAAGAGCAGGTATCGAGAGACATTCACAACAAAGTCTTGAAATGGGAGGGACAGGAGTGAGTACTCGAGAACCACAAGGAAAATGTGTATCAAAGCCAACCAATAAAGAAAGAGGAGAGAAATAATGCTTCTGGTTTTGAGAGTTTGCTCATCATCATCAATAAAACAATACAATCATAACGTCTCCTCCTTCTTCTCCTACCTTTCTAGTCTTTTGAGTCATAGACAACTCAAGGCAAAGAGATCGATATGCAATACTACATGTTTCTGCGGTCAAGTGTGACCGGGTTTGACTTGTGTCAGTCCATTCTTCTTCAATTGTCTTGTCTCGTTAGTCATTACCATTATTATTGCAATTTCATTCCCATTCTCTACTTATTATCATTCTTTACTTTCATGTCATTTGTCTGGGAAAACAGTGTACAAAAAGTAAATTTAAAAGGCGTAGTCGTCTTCATGAGTAACTAACTAACGAGTTGTCCTTTTCATTTTCATACAAACTTGTCTCTTATCCAACGACAATCTAAAATGTAGTCGCTTGAGTTGATCAATTGATGCTGATGATGATTATTCATTCATGAAGAAGAGCACCTGGAGAGGACAAGTGTCATATTGTCTTGCTTTCAAAGACCAAGACAAGGAAATGACCCAACGGGAGGTAAAATACTTGTCTCTTGATCTCTTCTTCTCTTCTCACACTCCTGCTGCTGCTGTTTCTTGACTAACAAGTAACTAATGTCTATAAATTCAAACAACAAGACAACTAACTAAACATGTTCGTGTCTTGTGTGACTGTTCAATCGTGACTGACAATTGAAACATAAAACAATTGAGAGAAACAAGAGGATTTGTCTAAACAATTTCCACTCCAAATTCAATTCAATACAACAACAACAGCAGGAGAGACTAAAAGAAAAAGAGCTTGTTTCCTGTTCTTTTTCCTGTCTTGTCATTTAAAAAGGTGTCTCTCCTTCACATCATTACCTTCACCGGACAAGACAAGATGAATAGAGACATTTAAGGATGGATTTGCTCTCCCTTGTCTTTTCAACCACAAGTCATAAGATGACTATTAAAAACAAGAGTGAATGATGGAGCAAAACACAAGGTATTTCAAGTGAAAAACAATACTCGTCATCACCATCTCATCATGGCAGTCACGATATAAATCTGTCGGATGTGGTTGACGAACAACAAAAGATGCTTTTTAAAGTACATGATGACATCATCAATCCATCGAAGCCAAACAATTATCGCACGAAAAGCTTGCTTGCTAATCCACTTCTCATGGTGATGACTGAACCAATAAAGAAGAGTAGCAGGCAATCATTGTAATAACAAGTGAAAGAGACCGAAAGAAAGAAAGAAATAAAGAGGATAACAATATGAGTGAAGATGTGTTCGCGTGTCTTTTCCTTGACGTTTCCTTTCCATCGACTTTTCATTCCCTTAGTCTTCTCTTTCTTTGTCTTTTCCGTTGAAACAGACTTGTTTATAACAATTGTCTCATGAGACAAAGAAAGAAAAGCAAGCAAGTAATGACGACCAAGAGAAGAACAAAACTCTATCTCTACTCAACTGCTTCTTCACTCGATAATTACCTGTCAATTTCTCAATCGATTGAAGACAACACCAGGAGAAGAGACAAGACTAACTACAGTAGCAAATCTCTTGACGAAAGAAAGAACAAAATGACCCGAAACAAGAACAACAAGTCAATCATGGTGTGAGCCAGTCAGTCATATCGTGTCTCAGGTGCGGTTTCTCTCATTCTCCCATCAAAAGTTTCAATCTTTTAAGACCAACTCAAATGTTCACATCACGAGCAGGAGGAGTGGAAACAACAAGAACAAAAGGTATTGCATGACAAGTAGTATTACAAGACAAGAGCATGAAACCACCATCAAAAATATCCTCTTTTCTTCTCACCATCAGAGTGTTAATCACACACTTCTTCTTGACCAACAGGAGCGACCAACTCGAGATAAGACAAGAGATCGTTAGACTTTGAGTACAATGGGAGTCAAGTAATCACAGGGTAATGAGTAGTCATAAATTCTTGATGGTCATCATCCAAATATAAGTGTGTGCTTCACTTGAATGAATGAAGGTAAGGTAAGGCGCCTCTGCCTATGGATCTCGCTCTTCTTTTATCACTTTTAATTATCAAAAAAGTGAATGATGATTCCAATTATCCAGAGGGAAAACGAGTGTAATTATAATCAAATGCATAGATGGATACTAAACAAGGAAATGTGTGCATCCAGGTTTGCAACTGCATCTGATGGATTCCAACCACACAAGAGGATCATGAGGGTGATCATCATCTGGGATTCAATCTTGTTATGAAGCAACAAACCGACCTCATCTTAACTCGACAGAGAATGTAATCCATTCATTGGGATATTAATGAGCATATCTAGTTTCCTCTTCACGAGGGTCAGGAAATTAATTATCAGACACCCAGTTCAGGATCAACAACACAAAGATAGCACAACCACATCATGACCACAACAAGAGCTTGTAATCACTATAATAACGTGCTTCTCTCGCCTCCAGCACAACAACAAGGGTAGGCATTACGTGAATACAAAGGAATCCTACAAAGAAATCCTACAAAGGAATCACTTACAGTAAAAGAGCAGGTCCGGGTGAACAGACTGTCATGTCAGGGATTCATGGCAGGGATTCAAAGTTGGTTCCTGTCTTGGCATCATTATCATGGGATCCATTGTTTGTCCTTTTCTTTCTTCTTGTATTCAAACGGTCTCTGATGTTCATGTACACAAAAAATAACAGAAAATTTACTTTTCAAGTGTTTGGTCGTTTTCATGGAATCCATACAAGAGAACACGTTGCCTGATTCATCGGCAGAAAAACAGAGTAAAAGAATGGAAATTCTCTGACGTCAAGGGGTCGTTTTAATTCCGAGTTTGCTTTACTTGGAATTTGGTTTCAGTGCAGTTTGATATTTGAAATGAAAGAAGGATTATCATTGTGATTATTGTTCTGGATTATTTAGTTCTTTAGGTGTAACAATATTTCCATCAAATTTTGTGATGATTCTTTTTCTTTGATTTTAGCATGAGATCCGATGCAGATGTAGGTGTCAATTTATTGCATTTTCTTTGTATTTCTTCTTTGTATACTCTTTGTATATCTTTGTTCTGTGCAGTATCATCCAGCCTTCAATCAATGCTCTTACAGTATAGGATGCAGAGAAAAGAGCGCAAAGGTTACGTAACCAGTCAAAGCGCAGTCTTTATTGAGTTGGAGGCGGCTTTGAAGGAGTTGCCAAGAACAAGGCATAGCATTGACAAGAATGGTGTATAAAAGCCGTCAAACAAAATGCCGATCATCTTCACGAAGACTTGAAAGAAAGAAGATGATCCCGATTCTGGTCTGTATCTCTTTCTCTCAAAAAATGTGATTGCAAATCTGCCCTTTTTCTCTTGCCATTCACAAGCATTCAATCCGTGACAGGAGTATCATCATTTTCATACAGGAATACCGTGTGGACAAGATTCTTTTTGAATATAAACCCCTGTAATTTCGCACCCTCTTTCTTTTTGTTGCCGAAGAGAGAAGAAGATCCTGATGTAGAGCCGGATAAGAAAGTCACTCACAACCACAACCACTAGCCATGACTCCTCCAACAAGAGATTTAGGAGGAGTACATGTTAAGGAGACCCGTTAATGGTCTTTTAATGTATTTTGGGTTCTTTGCTTCACGCAAGACTTTTTATACCTTGTTGTCGTGGAGGAGATGATGACTTGGTTGCCTTCATTTTTCTTTCGAAAGAGCTTTGTGTGTGAGAGTGACTGCCCAGTCTTCTCGAGTCATTGGCATCTTCTCATCAACACCTTATCTTGTGATGATGACCAGTTGAGGACGTCCGTCTAAAGAAAAGGAGTAACAAGATAATAGGAGATCCCGAGCAAGATGTACTCTTTATTTTCCAAATTCTTTGCCGAAAACAATCTGCTCAAGAAAGAAGAGCTCTTGATGTTTCTAATCAAACAGCATCATCGAAAGAAAGAAAAGGTCTCTTATGATGTTCCCGGTCTATTATTCTCAAGCGATTGAGAGAGGAGTTCAATCTCACCCTGGACTGCTTGTGGTCACTCTTTTTCTCTTCTTTCTTTCATCGTAAGAAGTCATCATCATCATTACCAGAAAGGGAGTCATCGTCTTGAGAAACATTAAGATGTTTAGAATCCTTACTCAAGGAATGAAACAGAACAACAAGAGAATGATGAACGCGTTTTTGATAACTTTTTCGATTCGATTCTTGTTAAAGTCTTTGTTGTAGAGACTGTGTGTGAGGTAAACAGGATCGACATTTTAGGACATAAATTGCTCTTTTCTTAAGGTTTCTTTCTTATCGAGATGATTGACAGTTTGAATTTAGTAAAAGTAGAACCGTTTTCATCGCCAACTGAACCAGAGAAATTACACACAACAAGTGTGTATGAGTCTGAACTAAATTCAGTCACATTCAAAGACATGTTTAGTTCAAATTACCTTTATCATCATCTTTTTTAGTCCTGATCGATGATGTGTCTCAAGTAGTTGTCCATTTGGGTGCATCTGTGTGACCATACAAATAAGATGAATATATAATGGTACGAGAGATGAGAGAATGTCGTGCTCTTCCCTCAGGAATACCTGCTCATGTTACTCTGATGATGATGCTAATTGTCCAGTGTCTGTCTCTGTTGCTCTAAAAGTACTCCTTAATCTGTAATCAACCTCAAGTAGTGGTTAATGCATGACTTAATGGTTACACATGAGACAAACTAGTTCGCGTAATGAAGTGTAAGAAGAAGCAAAATCACTTGAAAGTTCATCATCTGTTCATGACTCCTCGTTTTCCCTGATAATGATCTCTTGACTCCTCGTTGTCCTCCTTGTTCATCAGGATGCAAATGAGTAGTCTTGAGGCTGTTAAGTTCTCTCAAGAAAATCTTGTTCTTCTCTGACAGGAAACGAGAACAAGACAAAAGGAAAGAAGGAGAAGGAGAAGAAGAGAGAAAGAAACCGCTCGTTTTACACTTTTACTTCTGCTACTGATTCATTTCATTTTCATGTCTTTTTCAGACACACTTTTACACTTTTTCTTCACAACTGACTGACCCTGAGGATGATGGACGATAATTAAATGATGTGTTATTTCCAACTGTTTTTGACGCCGAACATGATGCATCATCATCGTTTCTCACTCATGATTGCTTTGCCTCTGTTTCTCTTTAGACTAACATCTCATTCCAAGGGATTTCAAGTGTCTCTTTCCCTCTCCATCCATCAGTCATTGAAAGTCACTACATGTAGTGACATTCGAACAAGATAATGCTGACATGAAAGACAGGAGTTGTTGTCAAGAACAAGTAGGACACGTGTCCTCATCATCAGCATCATTGGAATCACAATGTCAAGAGTCGAGTTGCACTCTTTTCCCTT
>Ga0157374_10004912_pt1 | contig 11219 bp, 9 predicted proteins | sample M25metaG_FD_115308 | JGI IMG/M metagenome (GOLD analysis project Ga0157374, IMG submission 115308) | Miscanthus rhizosphere microbial communities from Kellogg Biological Station, Michigan, USA - M2-5 metaG | ecosystem: Host-associated > Plants > Roots > Rhizosphere > Soil | place: USA: Michigan... | reverse complement strand
GGGCGATGCCAATAAGCGCGTTTTTTAATTGTGATATCGGCGCTAGCGCCTCAGAAGAATCGATCTTTGCCGCCACTATCCAATTAGAAAACCCGACCGAACTAGCCGCGATAATCACATTTTCGCCGCGATAATCTTTTACACTATCGTATGCGATGCCGTCCGAATGAGCACCCATGTGCAAGCTGTCGAGATTGGTTTGCAGCGCCGCCTCGGTGTTAAAGCGTAACGTGAAAAGCGAAATCATATGCCCGTTCGCATCTTTGCTCCCAACAATTGTCTCGCCGGTTGCGCCTAGGCCCGTGTAATCTTGCACCGCCGCCGTTACATCGTCAATGCGGAATACCACCATCATCACCGCAACGGTTTGCTTGTTTACGCTTAGCTGTGTGTAGCTATACAATTTGTCGATGCCATCTACGGCGTCTTGCCTAACAGCGACGTCAGTAGCTTGGCCGGCTGTTGCAAATGCTTTTACCGAAGCATTGGTCGTGCCCCTTGTACCATCAAGTGTAGAAGAGATAATCCTGCCGCCTAAATCGCTAATTGAAATAGCTTGGACGTCGGAAACATTGTTCTTTTTTGTTTGGATCACTTGGTCGATAGCTTCGCGCGACGCTTGGCCGCCATTTTGCACATACTGCGCCAGCGCCACTTGCAAATCGTACTGGTTTGAAAGCTGGCTTACTTCCTCTTGGCGGGTTTGCAGCAGCGCGTTGATTTTTTGCTGCTGTTTTACCGCGGTACTCTGAATTTGGTTATTGGTATTGCTTTTAAGCTCGCGGCTAATCGCCACATACGAAACCACGCCTACAGCAAGCGTCGGTATTAGGCCGATTATTAGCAGCAATGTAATAAGTTTTAGCTTGATGCTCATACGCCTAGTACACGGGCCTTATTGAACCGAAACAAATTGGCCATTTTTAATTTGCAGCAAATCGTACTTGTAGTTCTTGTCTGAAATTTCGCCATTTTGGTCAAACTTGATATGCGCCGACACACCGTCAAACGATAGGGTAGGCAAAACGTTTTTAATTTCTTCGCCAGTTGACGCATTTTTTTGGGTTGCCAAGTAAATAGCATGGAACGCGTCGTAGGCTTGCGGGGCGGCGTACAGTTGTTCTGAAACACCATATTCGTTCAGCAAAGCTTGCTTGAAGGCTTTTGTGCCTGTCGGGAAAGAAGTTATTGTCAGGCCTTCAACAGCACTGGGCGCGTTATCGATAATGGTCTGGTTGTATAAAATATCTGCGCCCAAATATGGTGCGGCGATACCAATTTGGCGGCCGATTTTCATGGCGGCCGTGCCCGAAACAACCGAATTAGGCGCAATAAAAATAGCCTGCGGGTTAGCCGCTTTTAGTTGGCTCATTTGGTCGGTCAAATCAATAACGTCCGGTTGTGCCGAAGCGGTAGCTACAACTTTGCCGCCCAAACCTTCAAATTTTTCTTGGAACACTTTGTTCATACTTGTGCCGTACGGTTCGTTGGTATAAAAGACAGCAACGGTGCGGATGCCGCGGTCGTAGATCATTTGCGCGTCGTATGCACCCTGGAAAGTGTCGGGCGGCACTACTCTAAAAAAGTAATCGTCTGGGATGCTGAGCGTGGTACTCGATGCCGACGGGCTGACCATAATTGTTTTACTGTTGTTGGCAAGCGGGAGTGCTGCTACCGAGGCGCTTGAGCAGCCCTCGCCAATTATGGCAGCAACTTTCATGGCGATTAAACGCTTTATTGCATCGGCGGCTGCTTTAGGGTCGCATTTGGAGTCCATCTGCACAATATCAATGTTATCGGCGCCGAGTTGCTTTTTAGCCAGCTGCACGCCTTTCATAGCGCCGTAGCCCATACTGCTGGAGCCGCCGCTGAAGGCCATCATTACCGCTACTTTAATGTGCGGTGGCTTTTGGGCGGTGTTTTTGCGTGAAAAAACCACATATGCGCCGCCTGCGATTGCAAGCACCAGCACAATAACAACAACCCAAATAAGCCAATGGCGTGTGCGTCTTGGCGTTTCGGGTTTCCCTGTTTGCGGCATGCTAGCAGGTGTAACAGGCATGTCCGTAAGCGAATTTGGCGAAGCGGGCGGTGTGAAATCGCTGTCAGGCTGGCTAGTAGCGGTTCCGGTGATTTTTGGTTCGGGAGTTATGCCCGGCGAATTATCATCAGCTACACTTTGCGGCATAGTTGTAAGATCGGCTGGTGGTGTGTCACTCGCAAGCGAAGGCTCTGACGGTTTTTTGTCTGGTTCCATAATGCTCGTGCTTAAATTGCTTCTTTATATCATGCTTTATGTTGCTAGGGGTTGTCAAGGTTTTTACAACAGTTTCCCGCATTATTTCAAGCTTTCAGGCGGCCATGAGCTATCTTTATAGGCCATCTTGACTACTCAGGTAACTATTTACCTGGGTCGTTGATTTGTGCTGCATCATGTTGTAATTGAGGTTGTGCATAATCCACAACGAACCAGCGACCAAAATAAATATCACCATTCCGGCAAACATGAGCATCATGAGATTCCAACGCGGCTTACCTTCGTCCGCAACGTTCAAAAAGAACACTAATTGTACTATAAGCTGTGTGCTCGCTAGCGCAGCAATAATCAACAATCGTGTATCGTGCGAATAAAGCGAACCGTGTTGGTAACCTACAACAACTTGATACGCCACCAGCGTGAGTGCCAACGACAGCACAAACCCTACAATGTACTTTACGAATTCGCGGTTGCGGCCAGGGCGGGTAGCCGCCATATTTGTTTTATTATCCATCTACACAGCCCCCATAAGATATACAATTGAGAAAATAAAAATCCATACGACATCTAAAAAGTGCCAAAACATTGCAAAAAGCCCGAGTTTGCGCATAACCGACGGCGTAAAACCGCGCTTCGCCAAATTTGCTATAAGCACCGCTATCCACAAAAGCCCGGCTGTAATATGCAAACCGTGGGTGCTTACAAGCGTAAAGAAACCCGATAAAAAGCCGCTGGCACGCCAGCTGTTGCCCTCAGCTACAAGGTGGTGGAATTCGCTTAACTCCATTCCCAAAAAGGCCGCCCCCAGGGCAAATGTGACAAGCAACCAAAATACAGTAAAGGTAGCGCCTTTGCGGCGGGCAGATAACAGTGCCAGGCCAGAAGTAAAGCTACTGGTAAGCAGCAAAATAGTTTCAACCAGGGCATATGCCGGGCTAAATAGCTGGCGGGCATCGGCGCCACCATTTGTATTGTTGTGCAACACTGCAAATACGGCAAAGAGTACTGGAAAAAGCACACAGTCAGTCATAATATATACCCAAAAACCAAACATCGTGCGGTCTTCAAGGCGTTTTTGAGCGGCCATTTCCACCTCAGGTTGGGTCCGGTCTATAGCAAGCACATCTTCGTTCATAGGTATAGCCTCCCATGGTCGCCGGTCGATGCTTCCATTTCAGTTATTTGGGCAGGTGATAAAGTGAACTCAGTGTCTTCATTGTTCAGCCGGATAATGAGCGTGGTTATCGCCGCAAGTAGCGCGACAATTACCAGCCACCACATATGCCACACCATACCGAAGCCAAATGCAAAGCTTGCCGCACCGATAAGCACGCCACTTGGCGTATTTTTAGGCAGTGTTATCGGTTCGTAGTGCGGGGCTTTGCCAGCCGTTTCGGTAGTTTTACTTTTCTTCATTTCCCAGAACGCATCACGCGTAGTAACTTCAGGGATGACCGCAAAATTATACTCTGGTGCAGGTGAGGCGGTCGACCATTCAAGCGTACGGCCGCCCCATGGGTCGCCGGTAGTGTCCATGTTTTCTTTGCGCTTCCAAATACTTACTACAAATTGCAAAATTTGGAACCCGACACCCAAGCCGATTAGGGCGACACCTACCGCTGCCACAATAAACAACTGCTGCCATCCAAGTGAAGCATCGTAATGGTCGAGCCGGCGAGTTGCGCCCATGAGCCCCAAAATATATAGCGGCACAAATGCTAGCAAAAAGCCAATAAGCCAGCACCAAAACGCATAGCGGCCTAGGCGTTCATTAAGTTTAAAGCCGAACACCTTCGGAAACCAGTACGTGATACCCGCAAAAAAGCCAAACACTACGCCGCCGATAATCATGGTATGAAAGTGCGCCACCAAAAACAGGCTGTTGTGCAGCTGGAAATCAGCCGGCGGCATTGCCAAAACTACGCCAGCCACACCGCCAAGAGTAAACGTTACCACGAAGCCCATAAACCACAGCATCGGCGTTGTAAAACGAATGCGGCCCTTGTACATTGTAAATAGCCAGTTAAACACTTTTACACCGGTCGGCACGGCAATAATCATTGTCATAATGCCAAAGAAAGCGTTTACGTCGGCGCCAGCACCCATAGTAAAGAAGTGATGCAACCACACGAGGAACGACAAGAGCACGATCGCCCAAATTGCCCATACCATACTCGTATAACCAAACAGCTTTTTGCCGGAAAACACCGGTACGATTTCAGAAAACACGCCAAACGCCGGCAAGATAAGAATATATACTTCAGGGTGGCCCCATGCCCAAATAAGGTTGACGTACATCATGGCATTGCCGCCCGCCATCGATGTAAAGAAGTGCATCCCCATAGACCGATCCAAGAACAACAGCGCGAGTGTAACCGTTAGGATAGGGAAGGCGAAGGCCACCAGGCTCATCGACCCAAGTACGCTCCATACAAACACCGGCATTTTCATAAGCGTCATACCTGGCGCGCGCATTTTTAAAATGGTCACTATAAAGTTTATGCCCGACAGCAGGCTGCCAATGCCGGCAATTTGCAAGCTCCAAATCCAGTAATCCACACCTACGCCCGGGCTGTATTGTGCCTCCGAAAGCGGCGGGTAAGCCAGCCAGCCAGCCCCCGAACAATCGCCGATTGCGAGCGAGGTATTCATAAGCACCATTCCGGCAATATACAGCCAAAAGCTGGCGTTGTTCATAAACGGGAACGCCACGTCGCGTGAGCCGATTTGCAGCGGCACCACCAAATTTAACAGCCCGAACACCATACCCATCGCCACGAAAAAGATCATTATAGAGCCGTGGGCAGAAAAGACTTGCTGGAACGTATCAGAACTCAAATACCCGTGCGACGAGCCAGCCGAAACAGCCTGCTGGCTACGCAACATAAGCGCATCGGAAATGCCGCGTAGCAACATCACAAACGCCACAATAATATACATAACGCCGATCTTTTTAGGGTCGGTTGAGGTCAGCCATTCTTTCCAAAGCCACTTCCACTTTTTAAAATAGGTGATGGCGGCAACCAGCGCGATAAGCCCTAGCGTCATCATAACCACGCCGCCCGTAGTAACTGCCGGGTGTTTGAATGCATCGAGTGTCAGCCGCCCGAGCATCACATGCCCATCCCGCTCATACTGCTCATATCCATACCATTCATATCCATATTTTTATCCATATCCCCTGAAGAGCTCGCCATGCCGGAGCTTGGCTGCGACTGCTGAGCCGGCTCCATATACTTCATTACTATGCTATCATACAAGCCGCCCGCCACCGAGGCATACAACGTAACCGGATTATCTTTGCTGTCTTTTGCCAGCTGGGCGTAGGTAGTATTTGTGAGCTGGCTGCGCGACTGCCGGGCCTGCGTGACCCAATTCGAAAAATCTTGGGCAGAGCCTGCGCGCACCGTAAAATTCATGCCGGCAAAACCTTGGCCGCTGATATTCGCCGAAGAACCCCGGTACGAGCCTGCTTTGCTTGCCGACAGGTGCAATTGTGTGGTCATGCCGGTCATGGCATAAATTTGGCCGGCGAGTTGCGGCACCCAAAATGAGTTCATCGGCGCATCAGAAGTAATTTCCAAGTTTACCGGTGTATTGACAGGGATTTGCGCAAAATTCACACTCGCCACTTTTTGGTCGGGATAAATAAATAACCATTTCCAATTTAAAGCAACTACTTGAACGGTAATCGGTTTCTGCGACGACGCTAACGGCTTATACGGGTCAAGATTGTGTGAAGCTTGCCAGGTCACGACCGACAAAGCCGAAATAATCAGCGCCGGGATACCCCACCAGACAGTTTCTACCCAACGGTTATTGCCCCAGTCAGGCCGGTAATCGCGTTTGGTTTTTGTGTTGCCGATGCGGTATTTCCAGGCAAACCAAAACGCCATAAAAAATACCGGCACAACCACAACCGCGCATAAGGCAAGCGCAATAAAAATGAGATGCCGTTCTTGGGCAGCAATAGTACCGCTTGGACTCAGTACTGCTACAGTGTGCTTGCGGAAATACATATACGCAAGCGTGATAACCAGGGCAACGGCAAGAAGAACAGCACCGCTAAGATATAGGTATTTTTTACGCATGTTAGTTTTTACTATACCTTTGGCCGGTGTTTTTTCAAAGCCCTTATGGTCACCTTCTGCGACTAGCATACCCAAGCTGCCCGCAAGGCATTTTTAGCTAAGGCAGGCTGGCATGTATACTAAAATCATGACCCACGAAGCATATATGCAGGCCGCTATAGAAGTCGCCAAACAAACTCGCACCCAAGGCGGCACGGCAATTGGCGCAGTGTTAGTAAGCAATAAAACTGGTGAAATAATCGCCAGCGGCGGCAGCAGTGTCGGCATCACACACGATCCGACTTCGCACGCCGAAGTGACTTGCATCCGCAACGCATCACGCATGCTTAGCACCGATAACCTATGCGACTGCACCATATATAGCACACTTGAACCATGCATGATGTGCCTCAGCGCGGCCACCTGGGCCCGTATTCCAAAAGTTTATTTTGGCGCGTACCGCAAAGATGTTGACGCCAGCTTGTTCGATATTAAAGGCTTTGTTTCGGATGAACGCCAGGCAACTCGTATGAATTTACGCGAAGACGCCCAAATGCAGGTGCATGGCGGCATTCTAGAAGCCGAGTGCGCCCAGCTTTTACAAGGTTACCACGACCACATAGAAGCTGCATAACCACCCTAGATATTCGAAATTATTGGACGCCAGCCAGGCTAAACGTGAACAACTGCCGGTATTGGTACACCGGCCCGCTACAAGTTTGCAGTGTTAAAATCGGCGGCCCTTGGTATTTGAATAAGCTGTCGTCGTTAGGGTCGGTGGTGTGAGCACCAACGTACGTGTAAGTAAATACGTGGCCGTTATCCGTTGTTACAATTGCTTGCGCGCCAGGCTGGATTTTATATAGAAACTCGAATACTTCGCGGCGGTGATGCCCATACATAAAGGTGTTACCGCTGGCATTATTGGGCTGCAGCGTAACGGTAGCATATTGCACTTTATTTGTAGTGAGGTTCCAGGTTTGGCTCTTACTATTATATATACTGTCGATTATTGGCAGATCGAAACCGAGGCTGGGAATTTGCAGACGCACCGGGTGGCCAGAGACAACCGTTCGACTTGGGCTAGCAACCGGTGCGCTCGGCGCATTCGCAGGCATATTAAAGGTGATGCCGGCAGGCTGCTTGTTAAAAGCGTTCTCGCTAAACGGCCGCCAGCCAATACATACACCAAAAAGTATTAAAACCAGGCCAGAAACCGCCAGCCAATTACGTTTTAATACGTGAAATAATCGCTTAGTGAATTTCATGATACGCATGTCAGCTAACTCACCTATATCTTACGTTCATAATATACTCTTTTTGCTATCCCGTCAAGGTGATATAATAACCGCATTATGCCCAGATTGCCCGATTTTACACCACCGCCAAGCGAAAGCTATACACATATGAGTGAGGCAACCAGAGAATCTCTGTTAAATTCAGCGGCATTACGGCAAGCGGCTGAAGACTGCGGCACGATTCTACCCAAAACCGATGAACAATTGATACCTGGCGTGAATGCGTACATAACAGGAGCGTATTCAAAAAGGGTGCACCTTGAAGGCATAGCCGAAGACCAAGCCAACAGGTTAATCGAGGCTATGCACAAGTTGTACCGCGACCAAGAATACCAACAACGAAGCCTACCATTCGGGGGCACGCCATTTAACACAATTTTGGAGCGTTCCTATAACATTGGCGTACGGTTCAGCTTACTACCCAAAGACGGCCCGGCCATCGCCGCTGGGCTGCTAACCGAAACAGATGCGCTCGCCAATATTACATTAGAACCCGACAAGTGGCTTCAGCCAAATAAGCCGCAAAAACGCTACGATTATACCAGTTATGCCGATGCAAAGTTTAGAAAGTCGTACGGGCCAGAGCATGGCTGCCCCGCGCACGAAGTGCTCCTTAAAACGCCAGAGGGCCGCCAAACCTCACTGTTTATGGTCGCCTGGGAAGGCTTCTGCAAAAAATGGCTAGAAGAAGATCGAAATTTTAACGAGCCTTACAATACGTCATTTTGGGATTACGAGTAAATCTGCCTGCAAAGCCATTGGGGGTGGTAAGAAACTCTCGGGCGGCATTGAAACTGCGGCGTGTATAGTTTATATAGGATAATCCGATATAATGTGCTGTAACTTTTGAGCTTTTTGCGCCGACCAATTCGGCGGGCTGGTGATCGCGCTCCAGGCTGCAACTTCGCTATTAGAATAATTGTGGCCGTGGCCAACCGGCGGGCTGGTTGAGAAAAACTGGTCGACTGTGACTTGGGCGAACGTTACAAACGGATACCACTGCATATTAGGCGTCACATCGGCACCACGCGTTTCCTTCAGCCAATCTGGCTTGTGCCAAATTAAATTCGGGCTCCACCACACCACCGGGTCGGAAGCATGTTGCATGTACACAATGCGTGGATATGCCCAGGCCGCGGCTGGCTTTTTTAAATCATCACCTTGGGCAGCAAACCTAACCGTTTGGCCGTTTTGATACACCGGCTGCCATTGCGGGCTGCCCTTGTCACGGCCGTTTACAAAATAATTCCGCAGCGGCGTAAAGCTGGGCGTACCCATAAACAGTGCGCCGCTGGTGCGGTTTTGCATGTCGCTAGTGCCGCTAAAATCAGCCTGCGCGCCATACGAACCCAAGCTCAATCCGAAGGCAATAAGTTTTGGCCGATGGTTTACAGGCAGCTGCTGCCAGCGGGCGTACACAGCATCGTATAATGCGCGGCCGGCTTCGGTAGCCTTATCTTGGTCAACTAAAAACGAGATCCAACTGGGCAAATATGAATATTGCATGCTCACGAGCGCCGTATCACCATGCCACATATATTCAAGCGAGGCAGCTGCCTGCGGTTCCACCCAGCCGCTGCCCGTGGAGGTCATGACCGCTAAAACGGGCCGGTCGAACGCGCCAGTGCGCTCCAACTCTTTTACCGCCAAACGAGCGCGTTCGGCAGCGTCTTTAGCGGAACCAAGCCCGACATATACGCGTATCGGGTCTTGGGCACTTTGCGAATTATCAAAATTACCGATCTGTTTTTGCGTGGGCGCACCCGCTACAAACGAACGCCCTTGGTAACCGAGCGCGTTCCAGCGTACAAGCGAAGCAGAGCTGGCCGAGCGCAGCGCGTCAGTCGGTTGCCGCACGCCTGGGGCTGTTTGGACGTTCTGTTTTTTGTAAACATTATTGGAAACACTTACGAACGCCCGCACAATAACGCCGTTATAGAATAGCACTAAAATAATTGCTACCACGAGGGTACCAGCCGCAGCGCTCAAACGTGCCGGAACCCAACGTCCCAGGTACGCGCTGGCCACACGGATCGCCCAACCAATCAAGCGGCCAGCTAAAATTATCATCGAAGCGAACACAAATGCTGTTAAAATAATCGTTACACTGTGATGGCTTTGTAAAGGTTGCTCGCCGATGCGAGCCCGTACCTGGTTTTGCCAACTCTTTTGCCACAACGCATAAGCCGCCATTAAAAACACGGCTACAACCAGCAGCGTAGCCCAGGCCCAACGTTTTATATTCGCGGGCGGCTCGCAGCGCGGTACCACAAGCCGCACCAGCCAGCTCAAAAAGACACCAAAAGCGTAGCCGAGCGCAAAACTTATACCCGCAATCATGCCTTCGAAAAAGGGCGGGCGGGGCAGTAGCGAAGGTGTCAGCGACAGACAATAAAATATCGTTCCGCTGGCGATACCCATAAAGTTAAGTTTAAAAATGCGCTTGAGCCGTTCCATATGTACATTTTAACAAAATACAGCAACGCTAGGCCCACATTAAAATTGCGCTATGGCTAATGTTTTTCTTTAGCTTGGTTTGCCCGTTTGAATAGTAGATGTATTAAAATTTGCACGGTTTTATAGCCGTATGTGCCAAGGTGGCCTCTGTCTAAAAGGACATTATATGTGCTATGTGGAATGGAGTCGACGAGATCGTAAAAATGATCTATAGGGCTAAAGGGGTCTTCGCCGCTTTGGATAAGGAACGTTAGCTTGTGCTCGGGGATATCGCCAAGGCTAAAACCCCACGGTGACTGAGCGGCAAGCACGTCATAATAGCGGCCATACGGGCTACAGCTCTTAAAAGCAGCTATTAGTTCTTGTCGTATTTCGCGCACCACGCGCTGTTCCGAGGGGCTGACATTCTTAAGTATGTCATCATAAATAAGCCGTGGATTTTTCGCTTCCTCGAAACAGCGCGCCAGCAATTCAGGGCGTTTTTCAAGCGTCACCCCGTAAGCTTGCTTATTACCCGGCGTCGTATTGGCCAGCCAAGCGTCGCTGTCAGTAGGCGGAGCCATGCTGCCAATAGCTACGCCGCCTTCCACTTGAGGCAATAGAGCCAAGCAAGCCAAGGCACCTGGGGCACCTCCGGAGCGACCTGCCACATAGAGTCCTTCACCTGAATCATGTAAGCCATTTGCAGCAATTACTGCTTCGGCATACGAAGCGCAATCGGCAACGATACGACCTGATTGTGAACTACTGAGGCCGCAATCCGGCCGACTTATAGCAAGGAGCTTGATACCAGTTGTGTACAATAAATTAACGTGCGGATGTGGCCCTATAGCGCTGCCAGGCGTGCCATGAAAAAATACCACCGGCCAGCCATCTTCCGGCCCCAAGCTTTTGGTATGAATATTGAGTGCTAGTTCTTTTGAGCCGTCGTGAAAACGCCCCGGAACGATCGATTCACCATAGGCGCCTGTGATCGGCTTTGGTGCTTCCGCTCCAAGAAAAGTAATTCTTTCGGTGCGCGGCGGATTGCCCGCAGCCAGCGCCTCATCCCACTTAGCGCGTTCGGCGGCCGTCATATTTTGTGTTATGCCATCAATATTATATGTGGGGTATTCGCCGGGGGCTGTTTGTACTTCG
>Ga0157374_10004911_pt1 | contig 11221 bp, 10 predicted proteins | sample M25metaG_FD_115308 | JGI IMG/M metagenome (GOLD analysis project Ga0157374, IMG submission 115308) | Miscanthus rhizosphere microbial communities from Kellogg Biological Station, Michigan, USA - M2-5 metaG | ecosystem: Host-associated > Plants > Roots > Rhizosphere > Soil | place: USA: Michigan... | reverse complement strand
TATTCAAGTGATTTAATAACTGTTTATCAGTTAAATGATGTTGAATGACGAGTACTTTCATATCAATGGGTTTACCAAAGATATGATAATTTTATTTAGATATTATTGATAGCGGCTTATTATAATTCAGTGGCAAAAAATAATTTTACAAAAGATTAATCACCATCTTTACGTTATCGTTTAGATAAGGGCCACCCGGATGATGTGCAGTGTAATCAAGATTCACCCAGTACTGTCCGTTGTTCTCATGGTAATAAATGCGATCGATATTCTGATCACCAAAAAATTGAATGATAGCTTGCTGCATTACATCAAAATCTTTTTTATCGCCGGCGTAAATTTCCGGATACATGTGCCCTTCAATAATTACAAGCCGGCACGTTGCACCAATGCTCATTAAACAACTTGCCATTAAAATGCTATGATCATCACAATCACCGCCAAGACCATTTAGAATTGTTTCTTTTGGTGTTGCATAATACTCATCGCGATAAGTGTCGGGCACATATTTGAAATTGCCGTTAATATATTTGAAGAGTGAAAAATATCTTACCAATTCATGATACTTCAAGTTGTATTCATCAAAATATTGTAATGAATGTTGCACAGAAAAATTTCTTACAATAGAATCTTTGTACTGCACTTTTGCTTTCACCAAACGCGAAGTTCGTTCTCCAACATCTTCGAAAAGATGCGGATTGAAACTTAATTCATCGGTTTGTTTTTGTTCACGAACAACCCAGTTTTGATTCACTAAGGTTTTGTAATCGCTCACAACATTTTCGAAAGTATAATCATGATTGTAATGATTGTATAAAAGTAAACCGCATGCAAATAAAAGTGCCGGAAGTATCAAAGGCTTTACCAGCCATAACATCAGTCTTACAATAATTACTGCTATAAGAATGGCAATAACAAGATCGAAATTCCAGTCACCGAGTAAAACAGGAGGAATAAACCTGCAGATGAATGGAGCCAATGGAATAATTAAAAGAAACCCGGCGATATGCGCAATGATTTCCTGTGTATGTGAATAATGTTTTTTTATTACTTCTGGACTCATGGACACTCAATCTAATCGTCACTTTAAGACATGGTTGTTTTTATAAAGTTAAAACGCAGGAATGTATTGATTTAGTTTGCGGGGTACATTAACTGAATCTTAATTAATTCTCCGCGTTTTTAAAGGAAAAATTAAAAGTGAAAACGCCTTTTATTTGCATTTTGTTGTGAATTATTATCGCGACATTCCCTTTTTTCCACATATGCACAAACCTTAAGAAAAACTGTATTTGAAAAGGTATATTGCAAGGTTAAATTTGCAGCCGACAAAAATGTGAGGTTCAAGTTCTTGCTGCATAAGGCAATGCAGTACAAGAGTGCGACGCAAGGAACGATGAGAAAAGAAATAATGTTCGCTAAAAAAATCTTTAAGAACAAACAATAATAAATAATCACGAATAAATCGTAAATCTAAAATCACAAATCGCAAATAAAAGAATGGCAGAAGTAAAAGAAAAAAACATTTTTGATTACACGGAAGAGAGTATTCGAAGTTTGGATTGGCGCGAACATATTCGCATACGACCGGGGATGTATATTGGAAAACTCGGCGATGGCTCTTCACCTGACGATGGCATTTATGTGCTGATAAAAGAAGTGGTTGATAACTGTATTGACGAGCACATGATGGGGTTTGGCAGGCACATTGAAATTACTATTGAAGGAAAAACTGTAACGGTGCGTGATTATGGACGCGGTATTCCTCTGGGAAAGGTGGTTGATGTGGTGAGTAAGATAAATACCGGTGCAAAGTACGACAGCAAGGCGTTTCAGAAGAGTGTAGGTTTAAATGGTGTGGGTACGAAAGCGGTGAATGCATTGAGTAATTTTTTTAAAGTAGAAAGTTTCAGAGAAGGCAGAGCGAAAGCTGCTGAATTTGAAAAAGGTATTTTGATAAAAGAATATAAAGAAGCAAAAAGTGATGAACAAAACGGAACGCTTGTAACTTTTATTCCGGATGATTCCGTGTTTCGCAATTTTCATTTTATCACTGAATATCTTGATAATCTTCTTTGGAATTATTGTTATTTAAATGCTGGTCTTGTAATTACACTTAATGGGAAAAGATATGTAAGCAAAAATGGTTTGCTTGATCTGTTGAAACGTAAAACGAATGAAGATGAATTGCGTTATGATGTCATTCATTTGAAAGGTGAGGACATTGAAGTTGCGATAACACATAACAATGATTATGGTGAAGAAATTTTTTCATTTGTAAACGGGCAATACACAACACAAGGCGGAACGCATCAGCAGGCGTTCAGGGAAGCATTTGTAAAAACCATTAGAGAGTTTTACAAAAAAGATTATGACGCTGCGGATATTCGTCAGAGTATAGTCGCAGCAATTGCAGTGCGCGTGCAGGAGCCTGTGTTTGAAAGCCAGACAAAAACAAAACTCGGTTCGCAATATGTGTTTGAAGGCGGACCGAGCATGAAGAATTTTGTCGGAGATTTTTTTGCAAGAGAGTTGGATAATTTTCTTCATCGCAATCCTTCAATAGCAGAAGCGTTGAAGAAAAGAATAGAGCAAAGTGAGAAGGAAAGAAAAGAACTTGCAGGCATAAAAAAATTAGCGAATGAGAGAGCGAAAAAAGCAAATCTTCACAACAAAAAATTGAGAGATTGTCGTTTGCATTTTGATGATGAGCCGCCGAGCAAAGGAAGAGAGCAATTTATAGAAATGCAAAACAGGAGTACGATTTTTATTACCGAAGGTGATAGTGCCAGCGGAAGTATTACTAAAAGCAGGAACGTTGAAACTCAGGCTGTGTTTAGCTTGCGCGGTAAACCATTAAATTGTTTTGGATTAACAAAGAAGGTTGTTTATGAAAATGAAGAGTTCAATTTATTGCAACATGCATTAAATATTGAAGATGGTTTGGAAGGTTTGCGTTATAAAAATATTGTGATCGCAACTGATGCCGATGTAGATGGAATGCATATCCGTTTGTTGCTGATGACTTTCTTTTTGCAATTCTTCCCTGATCTTGTAAAACAACAGCACGTTTACATTCTTGAAACGCCATTGTTCCGTGTGCGCAATAAACAGGAAACAATTTATTGTTATGATGAAAAGGAAAAACAGGCTGCAATAAAAAAACTTGGAAGTAAACCTGAGATCACACGATTTAAAGGTTTAGGCGAAATTTCGCCTGAAGAGTTTGGAAAATTTATAAGCGATGATATTCGTCTGCAACCCGTGATACTTGAACAAGGTGAGCACATTCAGCAATTGCTTGAATACTACATGGGAAAGAACACGCAAGACCGGCAAGAATTTATTATAGAGAATTTAAGAGTGGAAATGGATTTGGTGGAAGAGGCCTCCCTAAATCCCCCTGAAGGAGGACTTAAGAAGTCCGAATGAATGCAAGAACAAAAATAATCTAATTACGAATTATAAAAGCCTCCCTTTAGGGAGGTTTGGAGGGTATATGTTACACATAGTTTTTCAAACATCTGATGTACATGCAATACAAGAAGCGATCAAATTAGATACATCACTTGAAGGTGATATTGTTGAAATAAAAGATGAGTTTGCTGTTGGTCCAATTGCAAATATTTATGAGTCCGAAGGTTACCAGGCGAGAAGAGAGTGGTGGAAACAGGTGCTTGAATTTTCTCCTTATGTAGGCGAGCATGATATTATTGATGATAAATTAACTGTTCATAATCTTATCAAGCGTTTGAATGAAGATACTTCATTGCACGCTTGGGTTTGGATGGGACAAAATCAACACGATGTTTGTGGTTATTATTGGCTGATGAGCCAATTGAAAGAATACCAGGGAAGAATATTTGTTTTATATCTCAACAATCTTCCGTTTATTAATGAGAAAGGCGGCATATTTTATCCGAACTATTTATTCGAGATACAACCAAAAGAATTTTTGAAAGCAAAAAAATTGGCAAGAACAATTACATTGAGTGAATTTGAAGTTGATTCTGATGAATGGAAAAAATTATGTAATGAAAACGGCGTTGTAAGAATTCTTGAAGGTGGTAAAAAATTAGTTAGTAAAGATGCCACATATTACGATAAAGATGTAATGAATGCTGTTTCTGCAGAACCGCAAAAATTGCAGAAAGTGTTGCACAACATTTTTTCAAAAATGAAAATAAAAACGGGTGATGCATTTTTGGTTTGGCGTATGCGTGAATTAATCAATGAGGGGAAATTAGTAGCGCAGGGTGACTGGAGCAAAGGCTGGAAAGAAATGTTGATCAAATTAGCCGGAACTACAACCACCGTGAATGAAGCAACGGAAGCACTTATACAATAAAATATTCAATGAAGAGGATTATTCAGCTTGAAGAACTCGCAATGTTTCTATTAAGCATTTATTTATTTTCCCGGCTATCCTTCGCATGGTGGTTGTTTCCTGCTTTAATTCTTGCACCTGATATAAGTATGATTGGTTATGCTTTGGGAAACAAAACCGGCGCAATTGTTTACAACACTTTTCATCATAAAGCCTTGGCAATTGCATTGTTTGTATTTGGTGCATATCAACATAATGAAGTAATTCAATTGATAGGAATAATATTGTTTGGACATTCGTCAATGGACAGAATGTGGGGTTATGGATTGAAAACATTTGATGGTTTTAAATCAACACACTTAGGAGAGATAGGAAAATAAATACAGTTTAATTAAAAGTAAAAATGCAAAAGTCAAAACATTTTGAATTTTTACTTTGACTTGTTGAATAAAGTTCAGAAAGTACAAGTGAGTGACACAACGGAAGTTCAATGCTTGTACATATGCCGGTAACAAAAAAATTATTTTCAACACAAAATGGCAAACGATACAAATAAGGTTTTAGATTTTTCAAATGAGTCGGGTGTACAAGGTCAGTACAAAAACTGGTTTCTTGATTATGCGTCTTATGTGATTCTTGAACGTGCTGTACCTGCGGTTGAAGACGGGCTGAAACCCGTGCAGCGCCGCATTTTGCATGCAATGAAGGAAATGGATGATGGGCGTTTTAATAAAGTGGCGAACATCATCGGTCAGAGTATGCAATATCATCCGCATGGTGATGCGTCGATTGGTGACGCACTTGTGAACATGGGGCAAAAAGATCTGCTGATTGAACCGCAGGGAAACTGGGGAGATGTGCGAACAGGTGATGATGCGGCAGCTCCGAGATATATTGAAGGAAGGCTTTCAAAGTTCGCACTGGAAGTTGCATTCAACGCGAAAACAACAGAATGGCAATTGAGTTATGATGGTCGCAAGCAGGAGCCGGTTACATTGCCAATGAAATTTCCTTTAGTGCTTGCACAAGGAGTGGAAGGAATTGCAGTTGGTTTGTCAACAAAAATTTTGCCTAACAATTTTTGCGAGTTGTGTGAAGCATCGATAAAATATTTGCGTGGAAAAAAAATTGAATTGTATCCGGATTTTTTAACCGGTGGAATGATCGATGTCACCAATTACAATGATGGCAAACGTGGTGGCAAAGTAAGAGTGCGTTGTCATATTGAAGAGATCGATAAAAAAACATTGGCGATCCGTGATGTGCCTTATGGTGTAACTGTTTCGCAATTGTGTGATAGTATTACAAAAGCAAATGACCAAGGAAAAATAAAGATCAAAAAAGTTACGGACGTTACTGCGAAGGAAGTAGAGATACAGATTGAGCTTGCTCCGGGAATTTCTCCTGACATCACTATTGATGCGTTGTATGCATTTACAGATTGTGAAGTAAGTATTTCTCCGAACGCTTGCGTTATCGTCGATCAAAAGCCAAGATTTCTTGGAGTGCATGAATTGTTGCATATTTCAACAGATGAAACAAAACAATTATTACGGCGCGAACTTGAAATCAGGTTGGGTGAGCTGCGTGATAAGTGGCATTACACTTCTCTTGAAAAAATATTTTTTGAAGAAAAAATTTACAAAGAGCTTGAACAACGTCATGAAACATGGGAGAAAGTAATTGAAGCGATTGATAAAGCATTTGTTCCTTTCAAAAAGAAATTGCAGAGAGAAATAACAAGAGAAGATATTTTAAAACTTACAGAAAAACCTGTACGCAGAATTTATAAACTCGATATTGATGAATTGAATCAACAAATAAAAGGAATTGAAGGTGATATAAAGCAAGTGGAATACGATCTTGAACATCTGATAGATTTTGCAGTTGCATATTTTGAAAATCTCCTGAAGAAATATGGAAAGAGCAAAGAGCGTAAAACAGAAATAAAATTATTCGATACAATACAGGCACGACAAGTTGCAATTGCAAACACAAAGTTGTACATGAATCGTGAAGACGGTTTTGTTGGTACAAGTTTGAAGAAAGACGAATTTATTTGTGAGTGCTCAGACCTGGACGATATCATTGTTTTTACAAAACGTGGTATCATGAAAGTTGTAAGAGTGGGAGAGAAGGTTTTTATTGGTAAGGATATTTTGCACGCAGCGGTTTTCAGTAAGAGTGATGACCGCACAACTTACAATATGATCTATGTTGATGGCGAAAGCGGTATCAGTTATGCAAAGCGTTTCAATGTAACTGGTATAACACGCGATAAAGAATATGATCTTACGAAGGGCAGCGATAAAAGTAAGGTGCACTATTTTACTGCAAACCCAAATGGTGAAGCAGAAGTTGTGAGAGTTGTTTTAAGTCCAAATTGTTCTGCGCGTATCAAAGAGTTTGAATTTTATTTCGAAACGATTGATATCAAAGGTCGTAGCAGTATGGGCAACCAGGTAACAAAATATCTTATAAAATCTGTGCGATTCAAAGAAGCTGGTCGCAGCACACTTGCAGGAAGAAAGTTATGGTTTGATGATAAGTTTGGTCGCCTTAATACAGAAGAAAAGGGAACGTTACTTGGTACTTTTGAAGATGAAAAAATTTTGGTGATCTATAGTGATGGTTATTATGAGATCACAGATACAGAACAAACACAGCGTTTCGAAGCAGAAAAGATTTTGCTTATCGAAAAGTTTGATCCGGGAAAAATTGTTACGGCTGTTTATCTCGACAATGAAAAGTTGCAATACAATGTGAAGCGATTCAAGATTGAAACCACTACTTTACACAATAAATTTTATTTCATTAAGGAAGGCACCACTCTGGAAGCGGTAAGCACAGAAGAAGAACCGATACTTGTTGTACAGACAGGGCGTGGCTCACAAATTAGAAAAGCGAAATTCAAGATTGCAAAAATGGTGGAGATAATGGGATGGAAAGCCGTTGGGGCAAAACTTATGGATTACAGTAAATCCATAGAAATGGAGTGGGAGAAAAAAGAAACGGAAAGTTCACAGGGTGAACTGTTTGGATGATTGTTAAATGAAGAATATAATTTTCAATTCAGTATGGCACTGTTTTAGATACTCGTAGTATGGTGACAAAAGAATTTTAATTCCCTTGAATAAAAATTTCAGGAGAAAAAAGGGGCATTAACACATGCTCGGATAGAAATGGTATGATTTTTTTATTTATTTTTTCAATTGTTAATCTAAAATATTAATGTATGAAATGGGCATTAATCTTAGCAGGAATAGCCGGTGCAGTAGGCTATTATATGTATTCTAAAATGAGTGAAGAAGAAAAAAAAGAAATGATCAGCAACTTAAAAGAGAAAGGCAAAAAAATTTATGATGATTATGTGCCAAAGGGCATGAAAAACACATTTGCTGCTGCACAATAAACGGTTTATTTACTTGTAAAGCACCATTGTTAAGATGGTGTCTTTTTATTTCTTACAACTCCGGCAAACTAATATCGTCTAAATAAGGTTCTAAATTTTTCGTATCGAAAAAACACTTTATAGCTTCGATCTTTTTATCAAAAAGATTGCTCTTCACCTCCACATAAAAACTGTCAAGCTGGTATAAAATAAACTTGTAAGCAATGCTAATTCGATCTCCAATCATTACTCCTTTTTGAGTAAGGATTTCAAATTGTTTGTATGGACTGAGAGATTTAAATTGAAGGAAAGTCATAGGCAACAATTATGAAATACAAAGGTAGGATTGGCATAGTTTATTTAAGCTTAAAAAGTTAGAGAGGGGTAAATAAATCTTAACAGTATTTCGATGGTTTCAAGTAAAAATCGAACCTAAAAGGGGATAAATTTTACAAATGGGACTTTTAAAAGGAGCTATTAAAAAGTGTACTTTATTTGATACCATGAACATCTTCTACACACTCTTCAGAGTGTTTTTATCGTATTAGCTTAATTATTTTTTCAAAAAAATATTAGCCTGCAATCCCATACTAAATAAGTGCTGTGTGCCGTAATCATCATGCTTAAAAAGATTGGTGAGACCATATTGAAATTGAGGACCAAGATGCACAGCTGTTGAGCCTAATTTAAATTGTGTATTTATTCCTCCCAGGAAAGTAATTTGTACTTTTCTGAAGAGATCATTATTATTATAATAAGCCTGGTTATAATTATCATAGACCACTGCATTGCTCGAAATCAAGCCGCTTATTGATGCACCTGCATTCCAGTTCAACAATTTATTTTTTGTGATACTGCGTTCATATATTATTGGGATTTGTATAAAGCTGTAAGAGTTTTTACGTAAGTAACCAGTACGCGGTTCATAATAATTATTCAAACCAATGGCAGGTGCTGCCGTTAAATTATTATATCGGAAAACAACCGCGCTATCTTTCATGGCACCGGTTTCAATTTCTGTTTGAAATTTAGAATATTGCAATCCTACTGTTAAATTACCTTTTGATGAAATATATCTTTTTACGGCAAGACCGACAGAAAAAGCACCTTTGGGTTTTATATCTTTTGAGTAAGTGGACGCTGTTCTCGGGAATCCGCTCACAGAAGTTGGGTCAGCGTTGTATAAAGGAGCAGAATTAAGTTTTATTCCCAGCAAATTTTCAAACACATCACTTCTTCCGTAAAATACTGTAATACCGAATTGCCATTTTTTATTTGCATTGCTTTTGGATGTTTGCTTCTTTTTTGAATCAGCAGCGCGTGCTGTTTGAACAGAATCTTTTAAAACCTGCTTTTTTAATGTGTCTGCTTGTTCTTCATTCGTTGCATCAATAACAATTGCATTTCTGTTTGAAGTATCATTGATAATATTTTTTTCAGCATTCACCTTATTAATTATTTCATTCCTTTCGACATCAATTTTATTTTTTAGTGGTGTGTTTAGATCATTCTTGTCAATCTGTTTATTCAATTTTTGCTCATCTTTTGTAATCGATGAAACAAAATCCTCTGCACTATTTTGATTGATTGTATTTGCATTTTTTTCTTGAGCAATTTTTTTAACGTTATCATTTTGTTGAATAATAATTGGTATATCCGGTTCTTTATTCTTTTTAATATTGCTCAAAGTATCTTTTGTTTTTTTATCCTGATTTTTTAACGCAATATTTTCAGTTGAATCTCCCTTATAATTGTTATAAATAAAATATCCGGCAACCATTAAAACTGACAACAGAGAAATAAACATGATCCATGTGCGACGACGCTTCTGTTTAGGAATCTGTCGTTTCACCTTCTCCCATACAGTATCAGATGGAGGCATTTTAAATTCCTTCATCATTTCATGAACCCGTTTTTCAAATTCATTTTCCTGCATAGTATTGTTGTTTAGTTACAACGTTTTTGTTTTCTATCCAGCTTATCAGCAAGGCTCTTGCCCTGGCATATTGTGAACGTGATGTGCCTTCATGTATTCCGAGCATCGCTCCGATTTCAATGTGTGTAAATCCTTCAACCGCGTAAAGATTAAAGATTGTTTGATAACCGGTGGGTAATTGCCTTATGAGATCCGCCAATTCTTTAGTCTGCAGTGTCACCTCCGGATTATCAACAGAAACCGGGTGAAGATTGATCTCGTCGTAGGACAATTCAAAACTGTAACGTTTATTTTTTTTCAAATAATTCAAAGCAGTGCGTACCATCACCTTTCTTATCCATGCGCCTAATTCTCCTTCAAACCTGTATTGATGCAGATTATTAAACACTCTTATAAAACCCTCCTGCAAAATATCTTCAGCATCCGTCACCGATTTCGTATAGCGATAACATATTCCGAGCATAGTTTCAGCAAAGCAGTCATACAACTGTCGCTGAGCTTGCGGCAATCCTTTTAAACAATCCTTTACTAATCTTCTTTCGTTCATCATTGATGTGTTTTACCTGACACATTAAAGATGCTCATCGTTGCATTCACCTGAAAAAAAGGAAAATAATGAATATATTTTTCCGTGATTAACTGTATTTAAGATCGACGCTTACTTATTCCGAAATGACAACGGCAAAATAGATACTGATGTAAATTTTTTTACGATGATATTCTACCTTTGCGATAAAGAACACGGAAATTTCGTGCCTCCACATTCAAATTTCATTCGATCAAGAAATTTTACCTGTTCAACTTTTTATTCTCCCTGTTCAGAGGACATACAATAATAACTGTTAAACGAGTAACTAATTTTGAACGGACAAAATTTCTTTAACTGTGGTTTATTAAAGTTAATTCTCGTTGACGGGTGCTAAATACGAAAATCAATCCTGTTAAAAAAGCCGAAATTACCCGCTCAATCACAATCACGATAAGCAATGGAAAATACTTTCATTATTGGTCCATCTATGAAAAAATGGCTTCGTCTGAAGTCGCTGTTGGTTTCCTATAATATAAATGAACTGGCAACAGCAAATGAATTAGTTGAAAGCTTTAATTTATCAGAAAAAGCAAAAAACATAATTGTTGATCATTTAAATGCCAACTATCCTCAATGGCATTTCTATATAGAGCGTTGCCAAATAAAAAGGGTAGGGGCTGCGGAAAAAATTCGAATAAGAATACACTCGTGAAATTTTTATTACCGCAATAACAACAAATGGAAGCCTTTTTTCTTCTTTAAGTTTTTGATATGCCAAAAACAAAGAAGCCGACAAAATCAATACTTTGCTGGCTTTTGATGAGATCTGATTTCTCTCTTTGTGACCCCGTCAGGATTCAAACCTGAAACCTTTTGATCCGTAGTCAAATGCTCTATTCAGTTGAGCTACGGGGCCAATATGATTTATGAATTTCCGATTTTAGATTTACGATTTTTGAAGTCGTAAATTTTATCGGGTTGCAAATATAGCAGCTAAATTTTAAAAACAGAAAATTTACAAAAAGAACAATTTAGTTT
>Ga0157374_10004908_pt1 | contig 11224 bp, 10 predicted proteins | sample M25metaG_FD_115308 | JGI IMG/M metagenome (GOLD analysis project Ga0157374, IMG submission 115308) | Miscanthus rhizosphere microbial communities from Kellogg Biological Station, Michigan, USA - M2-5 metaG | ecosystem: Host-associated > Plants > Roots > Rhizosphere > Soil | place: USA: Michigan... | reverse complement strand
CGGACTGCGATCATCGAGCCACGGCCGAAAACCGGGAACGCGGTGATTCTCGATCGTCCCAGACCAAATCAGTCGAGTTCTTTAATGGCTCAGCGCGCGCAGGCTCCGCGAGAACTTGGCAATGGCCAGCACCGCCGCGGAACCGATGCACCCGCCTATCACGAGCGCGCCCGGGACACCGAATAGGCTCGCCGCCGCGCCCATTTGGGCATGTCCCAGATAAGTTCCAGCGGACATGAAGACCTGATCGAAACTCTTGACCCGTCCGCGCATCGCATCGGGTGTGGTCAACTGCACGAGAGTATCTCTCAACGTCTCGCCCACCGCGTCCACCAATCCTAAACAGAAAACGATCGCAAGCGACAACATCAGAGAGCGCGATAGAGCAAAACAGATCAGACCCACTGTATAGAGCAACGTTACGCTGATGATGAGCTGGCCCTTACGACGAGGGTTGCCCGTGGCCAGGATTACTCCAGAGCCTGCAAGCGCGCCAAGCGCCGGTACTCCTAACAATAAGCCAAGAGCAGACGGTCCGGAGCCGAGAATATCGCGCGCAAATACCGGCATCATCGAGCGATAGGCGCCGAAAAACTGTACGCAAGCATCCATTGCCATCAGAGCCAAAATAACAGAGCTTTCGCGGATAAAGACAAACCCCGCGCGTACGCTTTGGAAGGCCGATTCCCTTTTTTCCACGGCGGGCTTGATGCGGCGCTGCATGGATGCGAGGCAGATAATTACCGCGGCAAAACTCGCCGCGTCCAGATAATACGCCTGGCTAATTCCCCACGCGCTTAACACAACCCCGCCCACGAAAGGTCCTGCCAGAGTCGCGATTTGGCGCCAGGTAATATTGAGAGCGTAAGCGGACGCGAGCTGGTCAGCGGATACGAGCGCTGGAATCATGGCCGTGCGTGCCGGCGCATCGAAGATGCCGACCGCCCCGGACAGAAACGTCACGGCGTAAATCTGCCAAACCTCAATTTTTCCCGTCGAAGTCAAAGCAGCCAAGGTTAAAGATAACAGCGCCGCCAGGCTCTGTGTCATGATAAGAAGCTTACGCCGATCGATCCGGTCGGCGACGACACCGCCCGGCAACGAGAGAATCATCACAGGCAGCGCCCGAAACAATCCGGTCAACCCAAGTTGGAACGGAGAGTTGGTAATTTGATAAACCTGCCAGGCGATCGCCACGGCAGAAATTTGAGTGCCGATCGCAGAAAATAAAAGGCTAACCCAGAAAAAACCGAAGTCGCGCTGTTTGAGAACTTTCCAGGGGGTGACTTTTGTTTTCACGCGGAAGAGAAAGACGACGGTTCTTCGATGATAATCGCGCCTGAAGCTAAGCGACATCGGCTCCTGGAGTCAAGCAAAATCGCGTAGTAGCTCGGTTCGAGACGGAATTCTACGGAATCGTTGCGAGCCTGGCATGGGTTCGGGGCGACCGAATTACTCTGACCTGTCATTTCCGAGCGGGGCTGCATGCAAATTGCCGCCAGGTTTCTTTCGCCCCTCGATGCGCGCGTGCCCTATCGGAGAATCGGTTTTAGACCCATATTCTGAGTAAGCAGTGCGACATTCTGAGTAAGCAGTGCGACGCTCCTGTATCGAGAGATATGCGGTTCACGTTAAGCGGCCAATCGTGAGCCGGCGAAGGACAAGGGCGAGTCTTCATACAGTCTGGCGGCGATCACGAACAGTTCATGAACTTATGATGGATCAAGCTGACCAGACCTTGCTTGACAGTCCGGTTTCATTATCGTTAAAACCGCGCCAGGCTAAGGAGGGCTTGATGGTTGCGTTCATGGTAGCGTGCATTATCGCCGTAATCCTTGCTTCTGCTCCGGCTTCGGCGCAAAAAAATCCGCCAACGGTGCGCATCGGCATCGAGGCGCCCGCCGGAACCAACGCGCACTATTACGTCACCCAACAGTTGGGATTGTTTCAAAAGCACGGAATCAATATTGAGCTCATTTCTTTTGCCGGCGGCACGGTGGGACTGCAGGCATTGCTCGCCGGCGATATTCAATTCGCTAGCGAGGACGGCGTCGCGGGATTGTCGGCGAACTTACGCGGCGCCAATTTGTTTTTCATCGCTGGCATGATCAATACGTTTCCATTCAGCATTTTGTCGCGCCCGGAGATTCACACGCCCCAGGAGCTGCGCGGTAAAAAGATCGTGATCAGCCGGTACGGTTCGTCTTCCGACACGGCGGTTCGCGTGGCGGTGGAGAAATACGGTCTCAGGCCCGACAAGGACGTCATCATTCTTCAGGGCGGCGGCCAAACCGAGCGTTTTGCCGCGCTCAGAGCCGGAGGTATCGATGCCGCCATCGTCAGCCCGCCGCTCAATCTCACTGGCAAGCGTCTCGGCTTCAACGAAGTCATCGACCTGTCGCAGTCCGGCGTCCCTTATTCGCACCAGCAGATCGTGGGGATCAAAGATTATCTCGATCGTAATCCTGATACGGTGCTGCGCACCTTACGCGCGCTGATCGAAGGGCTGGCGGCCTGGAAGGATCCGTCCAAAAAAGCCGTAGTGATGATGCATATCGCAAAGTATTTGCGCCTGGATGGCGAACGGAGCAAAGACCAGATCGAAGAGACCTATCGCTACTACGGCAATACCTTTCCGACCAAGCCGTACGCGACGGCAGAGGGTTTGGAATTTACCGCGCAAATCCTAAAAAAGAACCGCCCGGAGGCGAAAGTCATCCAGGCGACGGATTGGATCAATAACCGATTTGTAGCGGAGCTCGACAAAGAGGGTTTTCTCGCCAAGGTATTCGGCGCGAAGTAGCCCAATCAGTACAGAAGACATCTGGCGCGATTGAACAAAGATTCCTCAGAACAATTTGGAATGACGGCTTTCAGATTTAGCCCCGTCCCGCTGACTTACGGTAAACTCCCGGTGAGAAATTCTGCTCCCGTCTTAAAGAGATTTCGTGCACAATCGAATTCATGAGGTCCTGCCGGTTCGCCGGTGAACTCGCTATTCTCGTTCGCGCCACATGTACCACGTCGGCGTGCCGATCAGCTCTTCTTCGTGTTCGACGACGAAACCGAACTTTTCATAAAAATTAATGTTCTCAGGCTTGTCGGTTTCGAGGTAACCAGGAAGACTCTCGCGCCGCAGATGGTCCAGATAGCAGCGCATGAGAGCCGTGCCGACTCCTTGTCGCTGCGCCTGCGGCGCGACACCGATCGGGCCAAGATGCAGGTGAGGTTCGTCGGGATCGAGATGGCACCAACGGGCAAACCAGCGCATCAGCAGCGCACTCCCTTTTCCGAAGTGCTTCAGCAACGGACTGATCGCGACGGGCAGAATTTCTGGTGGCGGAAGGCAATCGGGCGGAGAACTGAAATGAGCATAGCCGCAAATCTCGCCGTTCACCAAGGCGACGACAGCTTCGCCACCAGACATTTGGCGTAGTCCAAGGCGAAACAATGATCGATTCTGATCGATCTGGTGAGGCCCGAACGCAGAGACATGAAGCGGGTTCGCGACAAACGCATCCGCCAAAATCGTGACGACGGGCTCCAATGCTCGTGCGGAGTACTTCTCAACTACGATCGCCATAAATTCGTCACTACTGTTTTCCTACCTACAATAAAAAAATCGCTCGAGCTAGACTTCTTTCGGGCAAATAAATTAAGTTGCGTCTACTCACACGAGATAATTCTATGCTGTTGAAGAAAATCCTTTTGGGATTGAGCCTGCTCCTCTGCTTCGCCCATTGTGAATTCGCCGGCGCGCAAACTACTAAGCTGGTCGTCGCTTATGCCTCACCGGCAGCGACTTTTTGTCCCGGGTGGATCGCAAAGAAAGAAGGGATTTTTGCCAAGTACGGTCTTGACGTCGAAATGGTCCTGATGCAAGGGGCCTCCGTGTACATGCCGGCGCTGGCGAGCGGCAATATCCAGGTGCTTTACGGTGGCGGCACTGCCGTGTCTCGGGCCATTGCCACCGGCGGATTCGATCTCACGGTGATCGCCACCGAGACCCGCTATGTCCCGTTGCGGCTCATGGTCCATCCAGCCATTCAAAGGGAAAGAAGCTGGGCGCCGGACAGGCCGGGCTGGATGAGTATGCGACGATACTGTTTCTGGAAAAAATCGGTCTGATGCCGAATAAAGACGTGCAACTTGTTTACCTCGCCGGCGGTGTCCCGAGCCGAGCCGCGGCGATGAAGCAGGGGTTGATCGATGGCGTAGCCGTTAATCCCCCGAACGAGTACGAGCTCGAGAAAGCGGGCTATCGCGAACTCGCCAATTTCCTGGATCTCAAGATGCCCTATGCCGGCGTGCCCCATACCGTGACTCGCGCATTTCGCGACAAGAATCGCAAAATCGTCGAAGACTACATGACCGGTGTCATAGAGGGCATGCAAATCTTTCGGACCCATCGGGAGAAGGCTTACAAAGCGATTTTCGAGCTAACCAGACAAAACGATCCCGTGCTGCTCGAACGCACCTACGATTCTTATATGAGACAATACGACGCGATCGGTGCTGTGCCGTTTCCGTGGGAAGCGGGCATTGAAAGCATGATTACCGGGTTTCACGAGCGCTTCAATCCACAAGGCATCAGGAATCGCGATGCCAAAGCGTTTATTGATGCGTCTTTCGTACAAAAGGCTGCTGAGCGGTTGAAGCTGGGAGGAACTAATCGACCCTGAACGTGTAGCGTGTTCTTAGAGCTAACAAAAAGATAACAAGCTGAAGCCTGGAAAACGAACGGAAGACGTTTTCAGCCGCTGCGTCACGAAAGGTGACGAGGATTGATGTTTGCCTGACGCTGATCGAAAGAATTCGTTAGAGGAACCTTAAAGGGTTTGCTTTACTACGCCAGAACGGCGTGCAAACGGTGCCCATCGTTGCAAAACTGATGAAGATTCCTCTGACTTAGCCGGAAAATTGACGGTATGGTGTTGCCTGACTCAACGGTACCAGAAACTTAGGTCAGCGAACAAGCTAATCAGCGAGCTCGCAAGCCGCGAATAGCTCCGCATCGTAGATGGAGAGCCTGTTATGACGACGCTTTATGCGCGAGGGGTAGCGCGGAGATCTTCGCGGGTGCCGTACGAACGATACAGCCGCCGAGCGTCGCTGGAAGCTCGGCTCCTTTAGCGACGCGCTCACATTTTTTGGTGAACGTCGAAGGCAGTCTCGGAATTCCACGTCCAGAGTGGAGTTTTCTTCTGTACTGCATGAAACTCGAAAAGGCGCAAGATGGATGCCATTGATCCGTTAACCATGAGCACCATCACAGCAAGCATTAGCGCATGAGCATCGATCACAATTGAGACAATCGTTTGGGGAACGTTCGCAGGATTAAGACACAAACGCTTCGAAGATCCGGCAAAATGATCCTATGTAGGTGCGGCGCTGAGGTTCGGCTTCCCCTCGTCGATCCACTTTCGCGCCAGCTCCAAACCTTCCAACTCGGCCTCACGCTCGGTTGAAAACGCCCGAGTGAACACCAGCGGTTTGCTCCTCTGTTGCTGCCCTCCGTTCCAGGTTACCGTTACGCGCGGCTCCCAATGACCTGAACCGGAAAGCTGCCAAGTTGATGCAACGATTTTATGATGGTTGTATGTCTCTTCCATGGTTTCTACTCAGAGTTCATTGTAAAAGCTCGGACGCCTTCACCGTAACAGCGGAGTCGGGGCAACGAAATAGCTGGATGGCCAAGCCTGTCATCACACCACAATGTGATACAATTGAGCAACGTGGCATATGAATGCCGAATGGCTGATAATAGTGAACACTGATCATTAGCATGGTCTCATTATGGCGAGTCCTCTGATCTCTTTTCTGACCGGCCTCGGCTCTCGTCGAGTCGTCGAGACGGTAGTACCGGCGCGCACGTTATCCGAGGTCGTTCTGCCGCCGCAGACCCGACGGACCCTCGATCAGGCTCTGGCCGAAGTTCGCAATCATAATTTGATCTTTACTCGTTGGGGTCTAGGGGAGCGCCACACCTCGGGACGCGGTTTGGCGTTCAATTTCGCAGGACCTCCGGGCACCGGCAAAACTATCTGCGCCGAGGCGATCGCGCATGCGCTCGGAAAAAAGCTACTGGTCGTCGACTATGCCGAGGCCGAGTCCATGTGGCTCGGCGAGACGCCGAAAAACATTGTCGCCGCATTTCGAGCGGCGAGCGAGCAGAATGCCGTCCTGTTTTTCGACGAAGCGGATGCAATCGCAACGCGCCGCTCCATCGGCGCCGGCTCTGCTCCGGATCGCGAACGAAACCTGACGGTGAACGTTCTGTTGAGAGAGTTGGAGACCTTCAATGGCATTGTGATCTTTGCAACAAATCTAGCGGCCAACTTTGATCGCGGCTTCGAGCGGCGGATCCGGACGCATGTGCTGTTTGAAATTCCGGGGGCCGAAGAACGTGCGCGGATTTGGCACCTGCAGATCCACCCGACTAAAACACCGCTGGGACCGGATGTGGATTTCAACCAACTAGCCGAACGCTATGTTGCAACCGGCGGCGACATTAAAAATGCCGTCATCAAGGCTGCTGCAGCAGCAGCCGCAGAGCTTGGGCCCGACCTTGGCAAAGAGATCGGTCAAGGGCATTTCGAATCGGCCATTCAAGAGGTGCTTGCAGCGAAAACGGTCATGCGGCAGTCGCTCTTTGATGAAGAGAATGGCAGTACGCCGGACCCCCTCAATCTGCTAACGCAGCGGGACAGCCGCTGGCGGATTGCGATTATGCTTGCGATCGGGTTATCCAGTACGGCGTTCATCGCTGCCATCGCCGCAATCGCATTGGCGTTCTTGCGTTAACCGACATCAGTATCAGGCGCGTAAAAACTTGTGAAACTCACTTGATTTCAACGCAGTTTGCAGATTTACTGGGGCAATGAACTTATTTGATCTCAGTCCCAATCAGCTCAAGCGCGCCGCAGCGATCAAAGAGCAAATCGACCGATTGAACGCGGAGCTGCGCAGAATTCTCGGCGCTCCAAACAACTTACAACCGGCGCAAGGAAAAACGCGCACGATGAGCGCTGCTGCGAAAAGGAAGATTGCCGCGGCTCAAAAAGCGCGCTGGGCGAACTTTCGACGGGGTAAGTCGGGCACGCGCGTCTCCGGCAAAGCGACCAAGAATGCAAAGAGTCGGGCAACTCGAGCTAAATTGTCAGCCAAAATGAAAGCCTATTGGGCGGCGAAACGAGCCGGCAAAGGTGCAAACAACAAGAGTCAGACGAAGGCCAAGGCGTAGCGCAGACCGTTTGGCCTTATTCTTACGTTATCTAGCTTTTTTATATAGTCCGTCGGTAAAACCACTCTGATCAAGCTCCTTCACAAAGGTTGAATCAACAAAGTCTTCCGGTTTGCCAGGTTTTCCTTTGGCCTCGGTGGCCAGGATCGTCTTGATACCCTCGAGAGACGGGTATTGTTTTTTCGGTAACACCGCTTCGCTGAGCAGATTTTCCCAGGTCTTTTCCAGCACGTCCCGGTCCACGGTGCGGCCGATGAAGCGCGCGAATGCTCGCACCGAAGCCTCTTTGTCCGTGTAAATACGGTGCACCGCTTCGACCTGCGACTTCACATAGCGACGTACGATATCGGGATGCTCGCGAATGTATTTTCGTGTGGTTGCCACAGCGGTGTGTTGATAGACCAAACCCAGTTTAGGCAGATCGGCCAGCATATTCATGCCACGCTTTTGGGCGATAATGCTTGCCGGCGGATTGACCACCGTTGCCTGCACCCGTCCGGACAGAGCCGCGTCGACGCGCGCCGTGGTACTTCCGATTTGCACGATCGTCACATCCTTGCCAGGCGTTAGGCCGATTTTTTGCAGAGCATACCGAGCGATGAAGTCCGATGAGGATCCAAACCGGCTGATCGCCACCGAGCCTCCCTTGAGCTGCTCCGGGATTTTGATATCGGGGCGAGCCAAAAGATAGTAATTGAGCGAGGTCACGCCGCCGGCGACTAACGCCGCATCCGAGCCCGCTAACACTGAATTGACCACTGCTGCGCCGGCGAGCTGCGTAATCGGCGTGTCGGCGGAAACCAGCGCCATTACCGCGGTGGTGCCGCCAGTGAAAAACACCAATTGCACATCGAGCCCGTTCTTTTCGAAGATGCCGGCGTCTTTAGCGATCCAAGCCGGCAGCGCATCGCCGCTGATCGCGCTATAGCCAACGCCGATCCGCGTGTGTTGAGCATGGGCAGGGTGGTTAGCGAGTCCGAGGAGAATCGCGAGGCAGAGCAAAGATGGGAATCGCTTGTTGATCATTGTGTTGTTATCCTTTCTAGAGAACGCAGTCAGAGCAAAGCCAGTCGGATCTGTTGCTTTATTGGGCTCCCCTGGCTAAAAATTAAATCACCCGCCCGTCTAAGGTACCCTATATTAAGGAGTGGTCAATGGCGCAAAAATACGTAAATAGTTTCGGTACGCGGCAAGCTCTCAAGGTCGGGAGCGAAAGCTACGATATTTTCAGCTTGCCGCAGTTGGAGCAGGCGGGTTTCAAAAACGTATCCCGCTTACCGATTTCACTGAAAATTCTTCTCGAGAATTTGCTGCGGCAGGAAGACAACCATCACGTCAACAAAGCGGACATCGAAGCTTTAGCCAATTGGAAGCCAAAAGCCAAACCGGATAAAGAAATCGCCTTTATGCCGGCGCGGGTGCTTATGCAGGATTTGACCGGCGTACCGGCGGTGGTCGATCTGGCTGCGATGCGCGAGGCGATGAAAACACTTGGCGGAGATCCGAAGAAAATAAATCCGCTGGCGCCGGTGGATTTGGTCATCGATCACTCCGTTCAAGTTGATTACTTCGGCTCTCCCGATGCCTTTCATAAAAACTCGGAGCTCGAATTCGAACGCAACGTGGAGCGCTATGCCTTTCTGCGCTGGGGCCAAGGCGCGTTCGACAATTTTCGGCTAATTCCGCCCGACACGGGCATCTGCCATCAAGTGAATCTCGAATACCTCGCGCCAGTGGTCTTCCGCGCAAAAAAGGACGGCGCTCACTTCGCGTATCCCGACACGGTGGTCGGAACCGATTCGCATACGCCGATGATCAACGGTTTGGGCGTAGTCGGATGGGGTGTCGGCGGCATCGAAGCAGAAGCCGCACTTTTGGGACAGCCGATCATCATGCTGATTCCGGAAGTCATCGGGTTCAAGTTGTATGGCAAACTGCCCGCCGGTGCCACTGCCACCGACCTGGTTCTCACGGTTGTCCAGATGCTGCGCAAAAAGGGCGTGGTCGAAAAATTTGTCGAGTTTTACGGTACCGGATTATCGAGCCTCTCGCTGGCGGATCGCGCGACCATGGGTAACATGGTGCCGGAATATGGCGCGACGGTCGGCTATTTCCCCATCGATGACGAGACCCTAAGGTATTTGGATCTCACCGGGCGCGATGCCGATCTGATCCAGCTGGTCGAGAGATATGCCAAAGAGCAGGGAATGTTTCGCACCGATCAATCTCCCGATCCCATGTTCAGCGATACTCTCGAGCTCGATCTTTCGACTGTGGTGCCGAGTATAGCCGGGCCGCGCCGGCCGCAGGATCGCATCGCCCTGACCGAAAGCAAGAACGCCTTCAAGGAGGCGCTGCCCTCTTTGATGAGAAGCGGCAGCGCGGAAAAAACCGTTCCCGTGCAGATGAACGGCGACAGATTCGAGCTGAAACATGGTTCGGTGGTCATTTCTGCGATCACGAGCTGTACCAACACATCGAACCCTTCGGTTTTGATCGGCGCGGGCTTGCTCGCAAAAAAAGCCGCTGAAAAAGGACTCAAGCCGAAGCCGTGGGTAAAAACCAGCCTCGCGCCCGGGTCGCGGGTTGTGACGGAATATTTGAAGGACAGCGGTTTGTTGTCCGCTCTCGAAAATATCGGCTTTCACCTGGTCGGCTATGGTTGCACGACTTGTATCGGCAACAGCGGTCCGCTCCCCGAACCGGTCGCCAATGGCATCCAAGCCGGCGATCTCGTCGCCGCCGCGGTGCTGTCCGGTAACCGGAACTTCGAAGGCCGGATTCATGCGAATGTGCGCGCCAATTATCTTGCTTCACCGCCGCTAGTGGTGGCCTATGCATTGGCAGGGAGCATGGATGTCGATCTTTACCATGATCCGCTGGGCCGCGATTCTGAAGGCAATCCGGTTTATTTAAAAGATATCTGGCCCTCGCCGGAAGAGATTAATGAGACGATGCGCAAATCCGTGCGCTCGGAGATGTTCAAGCGAGAATACAGCCATGCCACGGAAGGCGACGATCGTTGGAACAAGATGCCGGTCCCTCAGGGCGAGCTCTTCAAGTGGGACATGCAGTCCACTTACGTGCGTCAGGCGCCCTATTTTGAGGGGATGAATAAAATTCCGGGCGAGCCGAAACCCATTCACGGTGCCCGCGTGCTCGCACTGCTGGGCGATTCCGTAACCACGGATCATATCTCGCCTGCAGGATCGATTGAGAAGAACGGACCGGCGGCGCGTTACCTCACCAACAATGACGTCTTGCCCAAGGATTACAATCAATACGGTGCGCGGCGCGGCAACCATGAAGTCATGATGCGCGGAACCTTCGCGAATATTCGCTTGAAAAATTTCCTTGCGCCCGGGACGGAGGGCGGCGTGACGGTGCACTTGCCCGATAAGAAGCAGATGTCGATCTACGATGCCGCCATGCAATATCAAAAAGAAGGCATACCGCTCATTGTCATCGCCGGTAAGGAATACGGCACCGGATCGTCGCGCGATTGGGCGGCGAAGGGGCCGAGGCTCCTGGGCATCAAAGCGGCCATCGCTGAAAATTTTGAGCGTATCCATCGCAGCAATTTGATCGGCATGGGAATCGTGCCGCTGATTTTCAAACCGGGCGAAAATCTCAAGACTCATAATCTGACCGGCTTCGAAACGTTCGATATTTTGGGCATCGGTCCAGGGCTAAAGCTGCACCAGGAATTGACCGTTAAAGCCAGCGCCGATGACGGCAAAGTGACCGAGTTCAAGGTGATCTGCCGGATCGATACGCCGGCGGAAATGGATTATTACCGCCACGGCGGCATTTTAGAATACGTCTTGCGGCAGTTGTTGGTCAATTAGTTGGTGTCTAGAGTCTCGAGTCTCGGGTTTCGGATTCGTCGCTAGACGCGAGACCCTAGACCCCGTACTGAATTTCATGAGACGACGCGAAGCGCTGGCGACAATCGGCAAAAGCGCGCTCGCGCTTTTTTTT
>Ga0157374_10004907_pt1 | contig 11227 bp, 10 predicted proteins | sample M25metaG_FD_115308 | JGI IMG/M metagenome (GOLD analysis project Ga0157374, IMG submission 115308) | Miscanthus rhizosphere microbial communities from Kellogg Biological Station, Michigan, USA - M2-5 metaG | ecosystem: Host-associated > Plants > Roots > Rhizosphere > Soil | place: USA: Michigan... | reverse complement strand
TATGGCGGAACGACAAGGGGGCTGATGGGCGTTGTCGCTGATGCCGCTTTGGCTTCTGGCGGCAACGTACATGGCGTGATCACCGACACTCTGCATCGGCGCGGGCATTCGCATTCCGGTCTAACTCAACATGAAATCGCGCCGACCCTGCGCGGCCGGAAGGAACGCATGGTCGCGCTAGCCGATGCGTTCATCGCACTGCCGGGGGGTATCGGGACGATCGAAGAGCTCATGGAGGTGTGGACCATGAACCAGCTCTCGGAGATCGACAAACCCGTAGGCCTATTGAACACCGCCGGTTTTTTCACAGCGTTTCTAGGGTTCATCGACCATATGGTCGACACGAAATTTCTGCCGGCAGCGCATCGGCAATCGATATCCGTGGATGCGGACGCGAGCGCCTTGATCGACAAGCTGCGCAGCTATGCGCGTGTCGATGTACCTAAGTGGCGATAGCCTCCACCCAACTTCCCGCAATTCGGTCGCGGCTCCTCACACTCTTACAGGAGAGACGGGCTACGCCAGCACGTCGGGCTCCTGCTTGAGCACGCGGCGCCCGAAATAATGGAAGGTCGCGGCGACCGCGCGTGGCTTCAGCCGGTAGTCGTGCGCCTCGCGCGCGAAAGGGGGATCGATCGATTTGATCGTACCGATCGATTGCGCGAGCACCTGCATGCGCGCTGCGCGCTCGATGAACACTGCGAGCACAGCCGCCTCCTCGATCGTCGCGGTCGCCACCAGCTGGCCGTGATGAGCAAGCAGGATGGCACGCTTGTTGCCCAGCGCCTCGTGAATGATCTGCCCTTCCTCGTCACCGATGGGCGGCCCGGGCCATTCGGCGAGATAGGCGCAGTCGTCGTAGAACATCGCCGTGTCCATGTGGGCGGCGATCAGTGGCTGGCCGACCATCGACAGGGCCGAGCAGTATGGCGGATGGGTGTGCACGATCGCGGTCACGTTGGGCCGATGACGGTAGATCCATAGATGGAAGCGATTCGACGGGTTGACCATGCCGTCGCCGGCGAGCAGTTGGAGATCGTCGTCGACCAGCACGATATTGCTGGCGCGTGCCTCGTCGAAGCCGAGACCGAAGCTCAGCATCCAGTAGGTGCCGGGGCGGTCGCCGCGTGCGGTGATCTGGCCGGCGAGCCCGGACTCATGGCCCTCGTTGGCGAGAATCCGGCAGGTGAGAGCAATCTTCTGGCGCAGCGACCAGGGCGGCAGATCCAGATGGCGCTCCATCTGCTCGCTGGTGCGCGCGTGGTACTCGGCTTTGTCACGGATGATCACATCGCTCATGTCTCGGTGTCTCCTGTCATTCGGGCTTCACGCCGGCCTGGCGTGCCAGCGCGGCCCATTTCGGGATCTCGGCTGCGACATAGGCGGCCAGCTCCGTCGGGCTGTTGCCGACCACCTCCGCGCCTTGCTCGCGCAGCCGGTCGCCGACGTCCGGTAACCTGAGCGCCGCGACCGTTGCGTCGTGCAGCCGGGCCAGGATCGGAGGCGGGGTGCCGGTGGGTGCAAACAGGGCGTACGAATTGTCCGCGACCATCGAGGGGAAACCGGCCTCTGCGGTGGTCGGGATATCAGGCATTATTGCGCTACGCCGCGGGCTCGTGATCGCTAGCGCGCGCAATGTGCCGGCGCGGAAATGGGGCTGCAGCGCCAACATAGTCTCGAAGGCGACCGGGATCTCGCCCGCGATTAGGGCGGTTACGGTCGGGCCGCCACCGCGATAGGGCACGTGCTGCAGCGCCAACCCGGTCAGCTGTTTGAACAGCTCTCCGGTCAGGTGGAACACAGTGCCGGCGCCGGCCGAGCCGTAGTTGGCGATGGCTCGCGGACTGGCCTTGGCGGCCTCGATGAAGCCGCGCATTGTTTCGGCAGGCACGCGCGAGTTCACCGCCATCAGGATTGCAGCAGAAGCGACCATCGTGATCGGCGAGAAATCCCGCTCTGTGTCGTAGGGCAGTTTCGCATAGATGCTCGGATTGATGACGTGACTGGTCGGCACCAGCAGTAGCGTGTAGCCGTCCGGAGACGACTTGGCCGCGAGCCCAGTGCCGAGCGTGCCACCGGCGCCGCTGCGATTGTCGATCACGACTGGCTGGCCCAGGCTCTCGTGCAGCTTCTGGCCGAGCACGCGGCCGACGATGTCGGTACCGCCACCTGCTGGGAACGGCACGATGAGCCTGATCGGCCGGCTCGGATATGGCTCCGCCGCGACCGCTGCCGCACCCGGGAGCACCACGGCACCGCTGAGAAGGGTAATGAAGTCCCGACGGCGCATCCGCCACCTCGTAGACCATCGACCCGTCGTAGGGGTCCCCGACCAATCTCTCAGCCGGCGTCTGCGTTGTGTCGCTCCCGATGATGTATTCGAGGCTATGCCGAAGTGAACGAAGGCGCCAATGAAATCTACATAAAACCGTCAGGACGTCGGACGGACAGGAGGGGACCGAGGGGCGCGACGGCCGTCGCGACGTCCGGCCACGAACCGAGGCTCTCCGAAGCTGATCGAGGGACCTGCGCGCGACCAAGCCGGAATCCCGGAGAGCATTTATTCGATTACCTCGTCAGCACGGTCCACCGGAAGTCAGCCGGGACCTTCCGAAGCTTACTATAAATCCAAGTTGTCCCATAAAAGGAAGCGCCGAACCACACAGCATTTAGCGCACTTGCCCACGCGATGAAAGCTAAAGACCTGTCGTCGAGCGAAGGACCCGTCCAAGCACCGAGAAAGAACACTATGATGCTTGCCGCCGCCCCAGCTGCAAGAACGCCGTGTCGTAGGCTGCGCACTCCAGCGGCAGCGCCGAAGCCCATCCAAAGAATGGTGGAAAGCACTATAGAGGTAGGATCGATCTTTGCCAGATGCCAGACCAGGAAGAAAAAGAGGGCAGAAGGTATATATAATAGCCCAGTGCCAATCGCACAGAAAAAGGCGAGGCTGCTAATTTCTCGCCGACGCTTGAGGTCGATATTCAATTGCGTCTTGAGCCCATGAATCAGTCTGCTTACGTCTTCGTGAAACGATGCAAGACGCACTTCAATGCCATTCCTGAGAGAAAGTTCTTCGAGTTCCTTGGGCAGTTGGCGTGCATCCGGAATCCTGGCGCCATCCACCAAGATTGGGACCACAGGGATATCGCGTTGAAGCGCCGCTCCAATCTCGACTCGAACGAAATCGTTTGGATTCTCCAGACGATGGTTTCCATGTTCATCACGCGCATCGAGCCAATTTCGTCCAATGACCGCGAGCAACACCTCGCACTTGGCAACTTCATCGTGCAAGACCCTTACAAAATTTGCCCCAAGTGGAATAGCGTCCACGTCCATGAACAGAATGTCGGACCCAAGAGCTTGAACAAGCTGATCTTGGATGCGGCCCGCATAGCCCCCGGAATCCTCACGACGATAGGAAAGGAAAACTTTGGTCATCCTGCGCTCTGACAAATAATCCACCAGGATAAGTCATACAGGGTGGTTGCGGCCGATGCTCCAGTCAATTCCGGTAGCCCTGCATGCGGGCCTGAACTTTCGGATGTCCGTGTGTGGGCAGGAGAGGACGCCGTTGCGCCGTATTCGCTCGCCCTGCTGCGCGCACGCCGCGAGCGGCCACGCAGCCGCCGCGCCGGCGAGCAGCGTGATGAACTCTCGCCGCATCATTCAATCACCTCGTCAGCGCGGGCTAGGAATGTCTCGGGGATGCTCAAGCCGATCCCTCTGGCAGCCTTGAGATTGACAACCAGCTCGAACCTCGTCGGCTGTTCCACCGGCAGATCGGCCGGTTTCGCACCCTTGAAGATTTTGTCGACGAAGATCGCCGCGCGGCGATAGAGGTCGGGACAGCTCACGCCGTATGCGATCAATCCGCCAGCATCGACGAACTCTCGCGAGCCGTAGACCGCTGGCAGCCGGTGCTCGGTCGCTAGGCCTGCGATGAGGCTTCGATTTGCCTGGGTGACCGTTTCGGTCGCGGCGCTAAGCGCGTCTGGTCGCTGACGGCCCGCGGCAACGAAGGCAGCCGCAATGTCCTCGGGTGTCCTCGCATCAAACAGCACAAGCTGCATGCCCAGCGACTGTGCGGCTGTCTCGTAGTTCTTGCGGGTGCGCGCGTAGTTCGGATTATCAGGATTGCTCAGGATTCCGACGCGGGCGAGACCAGGCACGATCTCGGTAAGTAGTGCGAGCCGCTTCGAAGTCAAATCAACCAGTAGGCTGGCCATCCCGGTCACATTTCCGCCTGGCCGCGCAATATGTCCGACCACGGCAAACGGATCGGCGGTCGACGTCATGACGATGGGAATGGTCCCGCTCGCATTCCTGGCCGCCACGGTGGCAGGCGTCCCCCACCCCGCCCGCGCCTGCGCTTTTGCCCGCTGGGCCGCATTGCCGCCCAAACGGGCCTTCGCCGTCAGCCTTCCACGATCCCCGCCAAGTTTCACGCCGCGCCGCTTGACGGCAGCCAAGGCCGCTTTCGCGCGGGCGGAGATCATGCGGGCCTCACGCGGCTTCCCAGGCGGTCAAGCGGCCCGGCGCTCAACTGAGGTTCGACCCCGGCTCGGCTTGATGACCAGGCCGTGCGGCTTGCGATACTCGCTGCGATGGCCGAGTCGATCCTCCTTCGCGAAGCGCTTCTCCTTCGCCTTGGAGGCGAAATGTTCGCTGACCTTGCCCTTCTTCTTGATAATCACGTAGCCGCCTTTGGTCATGCTGAAGGGCTTCTTGAGCAGTCCAAGATGATCGTATTTCGTGCCGGGCGGATGCTTGAACGGTTCGAACCATGACGGGTGCAGGAAATTCGACATCTCGATCCCGTCGACCAGGAAGGTGTCTTCTTCGACCGGGTCGCACATTTCATAGGCGTATTCCGTGCCGTCGGCCGCCTCCGCCCACAAGTTTGCGATCGGGTCGATAACCATCTCGAACAACTCGTGGCATGCGGTGACGCTCACGAGCTGATTGTCCGCGAGCGTGGTCTTGACGAAGATCTTCGAGACCGGCTGCCCGTCCTTGGTCAGGTCGTGATAGCCGAGCGCGCCCGCCGTGTCGGCATCATCGAAATAGACGAACTGCCAATCAGAGGGCTTTGCGACCTTGGCGTTGTAAAGCTTTACCGGGTAGCCCCAGACCGGAAGAAATTGCTCGTCGTAGCATTTCTGCAGTGTCACGGTGAGCCGGTCGAAGGGTACGCCGAGGTCGACCGTCGCCTTGTTGATGCAGGCGATGGTGACCGGGCCTCCTTGCCCGGCTTGGGCCGCGTGGATGGTGTTCATGAGTGCCTCCTGTTCAGTTGAGTGACATTCTGCTGCGTCGGGTTACTAAGCCGAATTATTCCGCCGCGATGCTCGCCCAGCACGTGATCGCGCTGCAGACCGAGCTCCACCGGCCGAAGCCCTTGTAAATCTGCGCCGCCACCATCGCTTGTTGCCTGAGCGTCAGGCCGTCGGCCTTGATCTGCGGGTCGGAGACGTTCCGGATGGCGAGCCAGCGCGGCGCGCTTTCCCCCATGTCGGAGGCTACCAATCCGAGGATCGCATCTCCCATTTCGCAAACGTCGCCGAGCCCTTGCAGCTTGTAGTGGTCGTTCGACGTGTCGAAGCCGAAGAAGTCGGTCGTGACAACGGAAGAGCCCAGCCCTTTCACCGGCACGCGGATGATCTTCGGCAGGCGCTGATTTTCCTTCGGGAGCTGCGCCGAATTCGCCTTGAACAGCGATCGTGCGGTGGCGAAGTGCGTCGCTTTCGCCGCCGAGCTGGCGAAATGCGCCTGTGCGAATGGCTTCTTCTTGAACTTAGCCGTGCAATCGAAGCGGACGATGGGGCTGACGATCACGTCGCCGACTTCGAATTGCTTGCCGATGCCGCCCGCGGTTCCGGTCGTGATGACCAGCTTGGGTTGCACTTCGAGGACGATCTGGCGCCATACGTCGATGTTCGGCAGTTGCGGACCGTCTTGCGACATGTGCGAGTCCGACTTGAAAATCACGACCGATTTGTCGCCGATGGTCGTGGTCCAGTACGCGCCCAGACGCTTTGCCTGCAGCGCCGGGCTACCCTTGCGCATCTTCCTGGAGATCTGCGCGAAGTTGTGCGTGTAGGACTGGTAGTCGTTGCGGGAATCCTTGCCGGGGGTGAGCACGCGGCTCAGCGCGTGACCTTCATCGACGGTCCACGTCACCACCAGCACGTCTGCACGCGGCAGCGGGCTGTTGCTGCTGCGGCCGGGCGCGCGCCCGGTCTTGGGCGCCAGTCCCGTGGGCCATTGAACATCGGTGTAGCGCGACAGGCCGGTCGCCGTACTGAAAGCCAGGAACTGCAGGCCGGCGGGAGACTCGGAATCGAAATCGATGATCTCGCGCTGAAAGTCCTCAGGCGTCGCCGCCTTGGCGGCACGTGGGGAAGCGAAGGTCGTCTCGGGCGGTGGGGTCGCGATTGGATCGAAGCCGAGATTTCTCTCGACCCACTTGCGGTCGACTCTCATGCTGGGCTCCGTTTGCCCGAAGGCACCCGGTCGTCGCCGCCCACAGCCATAGTACTCCGAGAAATGGCACTTTTCAACTATAGATTGATCTGTCAGAGAAACTAAACCATAACGAATTTTTATCAGGACGGCTCTCTCGCAAAAGATGCGTTACCTGATCATCGGTGCGTTCGCAGAAGCAACATGCCGCCATCGTCGCTCTTCATTGCCCACGGCTCTTGCGTATTTAATGCCGAGGACGAGCCCTACCAGACCCAAATATTTCAAACGCGACTCAGAGCCATTTTTGCTATTCGCTCAGTTTGATGTTGGCGTCCTTGGTGGAGCCCGTTATGCACGACTTGTCTCGGCGAAGCGCCATTCGCGGTTCCATCTTGCTGCTTGGAAGCCTTGCCCCGGCATCACGCTCGATGGCTGCGGAAAATGCACCGCTGGCGATCAAGGGCTATGATCCGGTCGCCTATTTTACCGACGGAATGCCGGTGCGCGGTAGGCCGGACATCGAATATGAATGGGACGAGCGCCGCTACCGTTTCTCGCGCGCGGAGCATCGTGAGCTTTTCAAGACCGACCCCGTGCGCTACGCGCCGCAGTTCGCAAATTTTTGTGCCATGTCGCTGGCCAACGGCGAGCTCGTCGAGGCCGACCCCGAAAGCTGGCTGATCAGCGACGGCAAGCTCTATTTCTTCGGCAAACGGGAGGGGCCGGAGCTGTTCCGGCAGAACCTTAGCGACAACATCGCTAAAGCAAACCAGAACCGCCCGCTCATTCGGTCCCGTTAACGGCCCATTCTTGGGGCCAGAGACCCCCTTCGGCGCAAGGGGCCGGTGCAGTTGAACCGATGCACCGCCGCTCAGAGCCTAGGTTTCCGTCGTCCCTACAAATTTCGGCGTTTGCTCCGCCTTTCCTTCGGCTTCTTTCGTTACGGCAATCCACCCACCATGATGACCTCGCCGGCGTCAATCAACGCAAACGCAGGAGCATACCCATGAATACGCGCTTGAACCGGCGAGTCGCCCTCGGTCTGACCGCCCTGGTCATAGCCTACGCATTGGCGACCGCCCCATCCGCAGTCGCGCAGGACGTTCCGCTGGCGATCAAGGGCTATGACCCGGTCGCCTATTTCACCGACGGGCGGCCGACACCCGGCCGGCCGGACATCGAGTATCAATGGGATGAACACACCTATCGCTTCGCGAGTATGGAGCATCGCGAGCTTTTCAAGGCCGAACCCGTGCGCTACGCGCCGCAATTTGGAAACTTCTGCGCCATGGCGCTGGCCGTGGGCCGGATCGTCGTGGCCAATCCAGAGAACTGGCTGATCAGCGAGGGCAAGCTTTATGTATTCGGCAGCCCGGCCCCGGCAGGCCCCGCTTTGTTCCAGAAGGATCTTGCCGGAAACATCACGAAGGCAAATCAGAACCGGCCGATGCTTCCGAAGCTCTAACGGTCGGTCGTCCAAGGCGGAGTCGCATCCAGGCCCGCCTTGCGGATGCCGTCGCGTAGGTGCTCGAGATCCGCGGTACTGAGGAATTTGCTTCCAAACTCCCGCGGATCGAATGTCGGGTCCAGACGGCGAACCTCGGTCACGACACGCGCGGCGTCCTCGGCTTGGTTGCGCTCGGCGTAGGCGGCCGCGAGCACGATCCGGCTGAAATTAGCGGCCGTGGTTCTGCGAAGATTGAGCTTCGCCTCCTCGATCGCCGCGTCATAGCGACCTTTCAGATAGTACGCGAGGCTGAGCGCATTGCGATCAAGCGCATTGAGTTCGGGATCGATGCGCTGGGCCAGCTCCAGGACCTCGATCGCGGCATCCGTCTGTCCCAGCCACATCAGGAGATTGCCGTGGCCGGCGAGACCAAGGGCATCGTTCGGATTGATCGCGATCGCGCGGTCCATCTCCGCTTTGGCCTGCTCGTATCGCTGATGGAAGATATGGACGCGGCCGAGGATGATGCGTGCGCGTACTTCGGAATCGTTGATGCTCAGTGCCTTGTTGGCCAACTCCTCCGCACGGCTTAGGGTGTCGGCTGGCGATTCCGCCCAGCCCATTACCATGGCGATGTGATAGGTTTCTGCGAGCGATGCATAGGCGGCCGCATAGTTCGGATCGAGCGCGATCGCGCGTCTGAGCAGGACGCGAGCCTCCACGAGGTCCGCGCGCGTCGGGCGCTGCAAGGCCGGCCTGGCGCGAAGCACGTATTCGTAGGCTTCAAGACTCTCGGTCGGTTTGGCGAGTACCCGCCGTTGCTCGACTTCCGTCACGCGGATCGCCAAGGCGCCGGCGATCTGAGTGGTGATTTTGTCTTGCAGCGCAAAAAGATCGGCAAGCGCCTCGTCGAAACGGCCCGACCAAAGCACCCGGCCATCCGAATCGACGAGTTGCGCGGTCACCCGCACGCGGTTGGCAGTCCGCAGGACGTTGCTCTCGACCTGATAGCGCACCGCAAGGCTGCGGGCGATCTCCCCGGGGCTCGCGGCTCTGCCCTTGTAGGGGGAGACGGCATTCCACGACATCACAGTCAACTCGGAAAACCGGCCGAGCGCGTTGATGATGTCCTGCGTCAACCCGTCAGCGAAATAATCTCGCGCCGCATCACCACCCTGATTCGCGAAGGGGAGAATGGCGATCGCGGGTTTCGCGACCATCTCGGGGTTTTTGGTCGCGGATCGACTGGCGTATCCCGGAGCGTTCAAAGATTTCCAGTCGATTGCAACCCCGGCCCACAGCATTCCCGCGAGCACGACCGCGACACCCAGCGCGGCGAATAACCTGATGCGCGCGCCGGGCGTCGACGAGCGGGTGGCATCGAGCGACGCAGCCGCAACCGATGCGGCCTCGGCCCAAGGCTGGCCGACCGAGCCGACAACCGACACGTCGGATTCAAATCGATAGCCGCGACGCGGAATCGTTCTTATCAGGCGTGCTCCGTCATCCCCGAGCGCGCGCCGCAATTCGCCGATGCTCTGCACCAGCGCATCGTCCGTGACGGCAATATCGGCCAGACCGCGGCAAAGAGTTCGTCCTTCGAGACAAGGCGGCCGCAATTGTCGACCAGGTAGTGCAGCACCGCGAAGGTCTTTGGCCGCAGCGCAATCTCGTTTCCGTCAAAAAGCAGAGAGCCGCGATCCAAATCCAGGACATAACGATCAAATCGCCGCCGCTTTGCTTGGACCTGCACAGGAGAATTGAAATTGTGTGTGGTCATCGTCCCTGCCGGTTACGTCAATTGAGATGCAAGCGCCGATCCGGAGATCTGCTCGCTTTCACGACAGCAACCCGCAGCCCGAAACTGCACATCGACTGACTGGTCGATATTATCCCTGTTATCGCGGGAAATCCACGAACACGTCCACTCTCGGCATCGTGTCCCAGCTCCGGCCGTCATCCTCAGTCGCTGGCTTTGGTGCGAGCGAATGACCGCTTCGGATCAATAGCGTCGGTTTCGCAATGCCCGATGGGGCCGCTTATCTGCCAACAGTGGCGCTAAACTCGGCCGCCGAAGGCGGCATCAAATGCATGACGTCGGATATACCCAACGTGGGAGCGATCTGACGCAAATATGACGGCTCCGGTGCTCGGCCGGTACCTTCGGCCGCGCCCGGCTAATTCGACTGCTTGACGAGCTCGTCGATCCTCGCCTTGAACACCTCGCCGAGCTTCTCGTCGAAGGTATCGCCGAGGGTACCACCGGCGCGGGCGGAGTTGGGCGCTTGCGTGGCGGCGGTCGCGCTGGAGTCGGTGGGCGGGGCCGGCGGCGCGGCGGGCGGCGTACTGCCTCCGCCCGCGGGGCTTTCCCGGCGCACCGAGGCGTTGGCGCGGCCGCTGCTCTTGCTCGGCGGCGGCTCCTGACGAACGCTGCGGGTGCGCGAGGCCTGCGAGGAGCTGGACTCGGATTTGGCCTGCGACTTTCCGCTCTTGCCGGACGAGCCGGAGCTCGACTTCTCGTCGTCGCGCTTCGCGCGCGTCCCGCCGGAAGGCTTGGCCGGCTCGGCGCCGTCGTCCGTCCCCCGGTCGCGCTTCCAGCGCGTGTTGTCGCTCGGGCTCCTGCCGGATCTGGACTCGAACGAGGGCTGCTGCGACTGCTGAAACATCGGGAGAAAGAAGAACACCTCCGCGGGGCCGGAACTGCCGACCGTCGCGGCGAGGGCGGCGGCGAAGACGACCGCAACACCGTAGGTCGGGCGCATACGCATGGGGAAGCTCCTTGTCGGGATGAACGAATGGTAACCGCGTATCACGGGCCGCCGCGCCCCTCTGTGATCCAGATCACAGCCCTTGGAGGCGATCCCCGCCGAATCAGTTGGGTCGGGCGACCAGCGGCTTGCCGCCGGCATCCCTGATCTCGGCGGCCCATAGCCGCTGGATCGCGCCGACGACGTTGTCCGGCATCGGCACATAGAGCATCTCCGTCGCCAGCAGGTCGCCCTTGTCGAAGGCCCAGGCGAAGAACTTGAGCGCCTCGCGGGTCGCCCCCGCGTCTTCGGGCCGCTTGGGCATCACAATGAAGCTCGCGCTCGCGAACGGCCACGATTCCGCGCCCGGCATGTCGGTGAGGATCACGCCGAAGCCCGGCGTCGCTTCCCAATTGGCGTTGGCGGCCGCCGCCATCAGCGACGCCGGGGTCGGCGCGACCGCACGGCCGTCCCTGTTCACCATCCGGACGAAGGTAAGCTTGCCGTGCCTGGCATACGCGTATTCGGCGTAGCCGATCGCGCCTTTGGTCTGCGCAACGGCGTT
>Ga0157374_10004904_pt1 | contig 11230 bp, 6 predicted proteins | sample M25metaG_FD_115308 | JGI IMG/M metagenome (GOLD analysis project Ga0157374, IMG submission 115308) | Miscanthus rhizosphere microbial communities from Kellogg Biological Station, Michigan, USA - M2-5 metaG | ecosystem: Host-associated > Plants > Roots > Rhizosphere > Soil | place: USA: Michigan... | reverse complement strand
CGTCGTTGTCATAGTCTCCCACGCAAACGCCCTGCCCCCATCCGGTCGCGGTCAGGCCGGCTTGTGTTGTCACATCGACGAAGGTGCCGTCGTGATTGTTGCGATACAGATGAGTGCTGGGCGCGGGCGAATTCCCCGCGGGATAACCTTCGAGCGTGGTTCCGTGCACCAGGAAAATGTCCGGCCAGCCATCGTTGTCGTAATCGAAGATGGCCACGCCGGGTCCGGTGGTCTCGATAATGTATTTCTTTGTGTCCTTGCCGCCGAAGACTGTGGACATCGTCAGTCCCGCCTTTTCGGCGATGTCAGTAAAGTTGGCGATGGGGGCAACTGGTGAGGACTCAGCGGCAAAAGATGCTACAGACAGTAGTAATAATAAGAGGAGAATCACAGCCAGTCTTCCAACTGAAAGAAGGGCACGGGACTGTGACTGCAACGACAAAGCTGGATTCATGGCCCAATCGGAATACTAGGGCGCGAACATCAGAGGGTCAAGCCCGTACCCAAAACAACAGCGTAAACCACGAAGGACACGAAGGTTCACGAAGGAATTCCAGAGACCGTTGGTTTTCCTCAGTGATCCTTTGTGTCCGTAGTGGTTGACGCCTTGCTTTCAAGTCATCGTGGCGAATCAGGCATAGTAGTATTTTTGAGTGGCCTTTAACCTAGAGCTGACGGCTATTTCTGAAGAGGGCCGCAGAGTTCCAGCCCCGCGCCGGTTCATGACTCTTTTAGTTTTCTGTGTCCTTCTTCCGATCTCCTTGTTTGCCCAGCAGCAATCCCCTCCCACCAAAGCTGATTCACTTTACCGACAGGGAGCGGCGGCCGTGCAGAGTGGCGATCTGGCCAAAGCCCGCGCAGCGTTCCAACAACTCGTAAAACTCGTACCCAGCAACGCCGAAGGGCACAACTTGTTGGGATGGGTGCTGTTGTCGCAAGGCCAGACTGCTGAGGCCATTCCGCAATTTCGTACGGCCCTGCGACTGAAACCCGATTCCGCCCCGGCCCACATGAATCTCGCGAGTGCGCTGGCCAAGAGCGGAGATATGGTGCAAGCCGAAGCCGAGGCCCGCACTGCCGTTCGCCTGGCGCCCAATGACGCGGATGCTCATCGAACTCTGGGTCGAATCGCCAGCTTCCGCTCCGATCTGACTACAGCGATCGCGGAACTTAGAAAAGCTGTGGAACTACAGCCGAAGCGAGCGGATTTGCACGACGAACTAGGAGCAGTGCTGGCGCAGACTTCGCAACCGGAAGAGGCTGCAGGACAATTTTCCGAAGCCTTGAGGCTGCAACCAGATTTCGCTCCCGCAGCGTTGCATCTCGGCGTAGTGCGCTGGCAGCAGAAGCAAAACGAGGAAGCCGTGCGGCTATTGCAACAGGCGGTCCAGGCTTCTCCGGGAAATGCGCAGGCCCACTACTATCTGAGCCGCGCGCTCGAAGATGCGGCGCAGCCGGACAAGGCCATCGAGGAAATGCAGATTGCGGTGAAGATTCAGCCTGGGATGGTCGAAGCGCACACCCAGCTGGGAAAAATGCTGCAACGCGCCGGGAAGGTCGAGGGTGCTGTCGCCGCATTCCGGCAGGCGGTGCAGTTGCATCCCGACGATGCGGACTCGCACAACAATCTTGGCCTGGCACTGATCCAGTCGGGTAATGCTGCCAGCGCCATTCCCGAATTTGAAGCGGCGTTGCAGCTCAAACCTGACGACTCCGGTTACCGCACGAATCTGGGGACCGCATATTTGCAGAAAGCCGATTTCGATGCCGCCATCGCGCAATTTCAATCCGCTTTAAAGACCACGCCGCAGGACCCAACGTTGCATTACGATCTCGGCCTGGCTCTGAAATTAAAAGATCAATTGGCGGAAGCGATTGTCGAACTGCGAAAGGCTTCCGACTTGGATCCCGAGCAGCCCGACATCCACTACACGCTTGGAGTTACGTTCTGGCAACAAGGCAAGTTTGATGAGGCGGCGAACGAACTGCAGGCAGCGATCCGGGCCAAACCAGATTATGCCGAGGCCCATTACACCCTGGGTACCGTCCTAAAGCAGCAGGGAAATTTGCAGGAGTCGGCTACCTCCTTGCGGGAGGCCATTCGACTGCAACCCGATTTCGCCGGTGCGCATACCACTCTTGCAACCATCCTGCATCAACTGGGAGATGAAGAGGGCGCTGCCCGGGAGCGACTTCTGGGCGCTCAAATCAGCAAGGACAAAACCAGTCTGCAAGCCGCAACCTTCAATACCAACTCCGGAAAAAGGCTTCTGAGTCTGGGAGATATTGAAGGAGCCATTTCCCAGTTCCTGGCCGCAATTAATCTGGCTCCCAGTTATGCACCCGCGCATTTTCATCTCGCTGAGGCACTACAGAGAAAGGGGCAACCTGTGGAAGCGCAGAGGGAATTTAAGAGGGCGGCGGAACTCGATCCAAAACTCAAGCCACCAAGTCCGTGATCTCGATTGTTAAGGCTTTCGGGTTCGCAGCGCGACAATCTCCGACTCTACCGGAACGCCTCGAGTGACTTTGACTCGGAGTACAGCTTCAAACGGCTCCAGCTCTCCTGTGCTCGAAAACTTGAGTCGAGGCAGCAGCTCTTCGAGAGAATTCTGCTGGCAGACGAACTCAACCGCTGCCTGGGTCCCAATGGTGGTGGTGCCGGCGAGTATTAAGACGGACTTCGCAGGATTCAAGCCGCGCACCAGCGCAATGACTGAATAGTCTTCGCTCAGCGCCGAATGAAATGGGCTACCGATCCAATACTCGGCCTCTCCTTGTTGTGGGTGGACGTTCGCGACCGCCAAGTCACCCTTGCGCGGTCCGGACTCGAGCCTGCGAAAAATAAATTCCTGCGAGTTAGGAATTTCCCGCAGGGTCAGGTTTTCCGCCGGCGATCCTACGAAAATCATGTCGTTGTTCTTTACATCATCGATTGAAAGCAGACTGCCACGCTTGACTCGGAGTTGCCGATGCAGCGACCCGAAGGTGCGATCGAGAGCATGGATAGCCAGCGCCTCGCCTACGCCGGTGTAGTGATCCAGGATCGCGTCGTGTGAGTCGTGGTTGGCGTCGAAATAGCGCATTCCTGTTTCGGGCCGTCCAACAAATGCTCCGTTGCTGAAAATCACCCAGGGTTCCTCCTGTCCGGTGACGTACGCTTTCCAGAACGCGGAAAGCGCAGCGGGCGTGACTGGTTCGCCTCCGTTGGCTCGTTGCGCCCGGTTGCGGCTATCGTTAGCGAGGAGCAGGACAATGATCACCACCGCCAAGCCAAGTAAGACCGACAGGATGACCGTCACCATGGGCCACCGGCGGGCTGCCTTCGTTTCTGGCGAAGTTCTCTGATTGAGATCGGCCGAAGTTGCGAGGCGCGGTCTCGCTGGCAGCGCAGCGCGGTTGTGGAACGACACTACGTACGTTCCTTTGGGTATTTCGACTACCAGATCGTCTTCTGCGCCCTCGGTGCTGTAGTACTCAGCCAGTTTGAGTCGAAGTCGGCCGGCCTGAACGCGGATGGTGGAATCGTGCTGAGGATCGAAGTCGCGGGGACGACCAAAAACCTCGGTCGCGATCTGATATTCCTTCAGCGAAGAACCAGGATGATCTAGCGCGTGCTCGGCCAGATATCGAAGCAATTTGCAAAGCGATTCCGATCCATGAAGCACCTGGCTGTTGATGAGCTTGTCAACTTCAGCCAGATACCGCTCACGTTCGGGAATCTGAGCACGTGTAACAGACATTTAACGTAGGGTAACAAGCCGTCGCATCGAGCGGCAAGCGCAAGAGATAGCTTCGACGTCACCGTAACAAACCTCATGATACCTCGCCCCGGCCATGTATTTTGGCCTGTCCGATAGTGCCGATTTCCAGAGTGGGACATTGCCAGAGCCCTCGCGGCAAGCGGAGATGAAATCAACTTATGCCAATTGAATCAACATGTTGAGGCACTTTTAAGAATTTCGGGAAGCACAAAAATCAATCCAGCGAATTCTTTTTTTTCATATCGATCAAGAGCCGAACTTCCAAATGTCATAACCACGTTCGGAGAGCCGAGGGCATTTCTCAACGCTTTCAACACTCTACAAACATAAATCGTTGGGAATGCCACCTGCAGCCTTGGCTTCCACCTAGTGGTTTTGTATTAACCGTTTTTGTAGTTCTGAAATGGGGCGAACTCTGCAAGTCAGGAATTCAAACAGGGCATCGATCTGGTGCGCGACCAAGTCGTGCGCACGTCTATTTCTCGCTGGCAAGGACTCTTGCCAAAAAGGCAATCAGTGTGTGGAGGCGGCAATGAAGAAGTTCTCCGTATTTGTTTGTGTGATGGCATTGTTGGTCTTTGGCAGCGGGTTGTGTACGCCGCAAGCGGCCGCTCAGGCGGTCTATGGAAGTATTTTCGGCACCATCACGGACCCATCGGGTGCGGCAGTCGCTGGTGCGAAGGTCACAGTGACGTCGGCAGCCAAGGGCACAACGATAGAAACTACCACTAACGCCGATGGCAACTACAGCGTCACGCACCTTGTACCCGATGCTTACACCCTCAAAGCCAGTGGTGCGGGGTTCAAGTCGTTCGAAACCGCCAACATTGTTGTCTCAGCCGATTCTGCCGCTCGTGTTGATGCACAATTTCAAGTGGGAGGCGCCACCGAAACAGTTGAGGTCGCGGCTGAAGCCCCTCAACTCAAAACCGATCGCGCAGATGTCGCTACGATTTTTAACGAGAAAGCCGTGAAAGACTTGCCGTTGTTTAATCGCAACTTCACAGCCCTCGTTCTGGCATCACCGGGTTCTCAACAATTAGGGTGGTCACACGCATCTAGCGAAAACCCGCAGGGCAGTTTGCAGACCCGCGTGAACGGTCAGACGTTCGCCGGAACGGGATTTCAGCTGGACGGAACCGATAATCGCGACCCGATTCTCGGCATCATCGTTATCAATCCAACACTGGAGTCGGTGACCGAAGCCAAAATGACCAGTCAGAATTATGACGCAGAATTTGGCCAGGCGATCGCCGGTGTCGTTGCTAGCCAGACCAAGTCGGGAAGCAATTCGCTGCACGGAAGTGTCTTCGGTTTCCGCCGTAGCGATGCTACCCAGGCGCGTGACCCATTCAGCCAGAGTCCGTCCAAGGCGAACCCGGTTACGGGCCGAACCATTCCGCCTATCCTTTATGGACAGTACGGAGCATCGATCGGCGGACCGGTCATCAAAGACAAGCTCTTCTTCTTTGGCGACTACCAGGCGACGCGCTCAAAGATTGGGTCGTCCTTCTTACAATCGATTCCTTCATCGCTGGTTCGTTCGACTTGCGGTGTCGCAGGCGTAACCAACTGCGACCTGAGCGAGTATGCAAACCAGATCTACGATCCCGAAACCGGAGCTGCGGACGGGACAGGCAGAACGCCCTTCGCCGGCAATCTGATTCCGAACAGCCGCCTCTCGCCGCAGGCAGTGGCACTGCTGCAGCAGTTCCCGAATCCGACCAGCGCGGGACTGATCAACAACTTCGCCGCCGGTGGAAACGGCATTTTCAACAATGACCAATTTAATGTGCGCATCGACGACCAAACCACGTCGAAGCTGCACACCTTTGGCCGCTACAGTTTTGCCAACTACTCTCTAACCGGCGCCGCAGCATTTGGCGACCTCGGCGGAAACGGCTTCGGCACCGGTGGATTCGCAGGCGCTTCCAAGAGCCGCGATCAAAGTGTTGCTGCTGGATTCGACTACGCTTTTAGACCGAGCGTTCTGACCGACTTCCGTTTTGGCTACGTTCGCTATCACGTGAATGTGGTTCCGAACGGTGTGGGTACCACGCCAGCATCTGACGCAGGCATACCCGGACTTAATACTGGAACTGACTTCACCTCGGGTCAGCCTTCTTACTTTGTGGGAAAGTCGGGCGGAGATGGAACCGGCACCGGAGACATCGCGCTGACCGGCGGTCTAAGCAACTTTGGATATGGGTTGGGAGTCAATCGCTGCAACTGCCCACTGATCGAGCAGGAAGATCAGTTCCAGTTGGTTAACAACTGGACGAAGATCACCGGCAACCACCAGATCAAGTTCGGTGGTGACATCCGCTATGCCCGCAACCTGCGGGTGCCCAGCGATAACCATCGTGCCGGTGAGTTGACGTTTGCCAAGGAGCGGACCTCTGACGCCACTGCGGGTGGAGGCGTGGCTCTGGCCACCTTCCTGCTTGGGGACGTAACCACTTTCAAGCGTTATATCAGCACTTCAACCGACGCTGCCGAACGCCAGAAGCGCTTCTACTTCTACGGACAGGACACCTGGCGGGCGACTTCGAAGCTGACCATCGCCTACGGTTTGCGATGGGACATCATCAATCCTGAATACGTGAACGCAGATGGAAACGGCGGCCTGTTGGATCTGAACACCGGACTTATCCGAGTGGGCGGGGTGGGAGGAATCGACCGCAACTTTAACATCGAGAAAAACTGGAAGAACTTTGGGCCGCGCCTGGGTCTCGCATACCAGCTAACTCCCTCAACCGTGGTTCGGATGGGTTACGGACGCAGCTATGACATCGGCGTCTTCGGATCCATCTTTGGTCATGCTGTAACCCAAAACCTGCCGGTGCTGGCGGTTCAAAACGATAATGCCAACACTCAGACCGCTGCGGTTTTCAACCTTGCGACCGGACCTACGGCACCTACATTCCCCGCAGTGCCGTCGAATGGTTTGCTGCCGCTCCCTGTTGGCATTTTCGCCCGCTCACGTCCGAACCGTATGCGCCTGGCCCGGCTTGATGCTTACAACCTTACGGTTCAACATCAGCTGAGCAACACCGTTTCGATGGAACTCGCGTTCGTGGGCAACAACGGACACGGCTTCTACGCCAACAACCCTGATGTCAACGTCAACCAACCGTCAGTCGTAGGCTTCGGTTCCGGCGTTCCCCAGTTCCAACGGAGACCCTACTTCGCCAGATATGGATGGACGCAGGATATTTCCTTCTTTGGAAACGACGCACCCAACTACTACGACGCACTGCAGGCCAAGATCGACAAGCGTTTTGCCAGCGGCTTGCAGTTTGTTGCGCACTACACTTGGGCAAAGAACCTGACTCACGACGGTGGTTATGCCAATATTGATCCGTCGGTGAACTATGGTCCCGATGATTTCAATCGCAAGCACGTGTTCTCGACCAGCGGCGTCTATGAGTTGCCCTTTGGCCGGGGAAAAGCTCTCATGGGAAATGCGGGGAGAGCGTTGAACTTACTGGTCGGGGGCTTCCAGTTGAACACCACGATCAACTGGAGCAGCGGGTTACCATGGAGTGCATCCTACAATGAGTGCAGTCAGGAAGAAGACGTCAACATCTGCCGGCCAATCCTGACCGGAAATCTGCACACCTCTGTGGGTCACTTCGATCCGGCGAAACAGAATGTTCCATTCTTCTCGCCGGTCGCGCCGCTGGCCACACCGGGATCCAGCCAGGGTCCCTTCACTCGCCCGCTGATTGAGCACTTTGGCAGCGGACGGAACGCTTTTACGGGGCCGAGCTTCTTCAACGCCGATATGTCGTTGTTCAAGAACTTCGCCATCACCGAGCGTTTTGGAGCGCAGTTCCGGTTTGAAGCGTTCAACGTCTTCAATCACGTCAATCTCAACAACCCCAGCAACTGTATCGATTGCTCAGCCTCGTCGGGGGCAGGGCTCATCACCAGCCTCGCGCCCAACGCCTCAATGCGGCAGTTGAATTTCGGTCTGAAGCTCACCTTCTAACTGATGGTGTGGTTTTACTTGAGGGAGCCGCTGAGGCTCCCTCTTTTTTGTGCTAGCGAGAGGTTATCGTCCGGCTTGTTCGAGGCCTGGGTCTAGAAGCTTGGGCGACCGAGCATCCTTGAGTTCATGTTTTAATTTCAAGATCCATATTTGTGACTCCAACTGTGCTCATGAATTATCCCCATACGAAAACTTCGATTAGATTGGCGAAACGCGTGACTCTGTTCGTGCTCGCCTGCTCAGTCTCGTTGTGGCCACAGCCCTCGTCGGCAACGTCACAGAGTGCAACCGGCACCACGGCTCAATCCCATCCCGACGCTGCCGACCCTGACTTTGCCGCAGCGCGATCATTGCTGCAGCAAGGAAAGTATGAGGAAGCAGTTTCGCAGCTAAAGAATCTGGCGGCGAAGAAGCCGGGATTGAAAGGTCTGTCCAGCGAACTGGGGACGGCGTATTACAGGAAGGGCGATTACATCAAGGCGATTGAAGCGTTCAAGCATGCGCTGGCAGAAGATCCTCAGAATAAGGAAGCCGTGCAGTTGCTTGGACTGTCCTACTATCTCTCTGGCAAGCCCAGTGAAGCCATCCCACTCCTGGAGAAAGTGCAAACCTGGTATCCGCGCGCCAACGTGGATGCTGTCTACATTCTGGGACTGTGCTACATACAATCCAAGAATTATCCGCAAGCGCGGCAAGCTTTTGCCCGCATGTTCGATGTTCCGGCGGACTCGGCAGCCAGTTATTTATTTACTGCGCGCATGCTGCTGCGTCAGGAATTCGATCCCATCGCCGAAGAGTACGTCCGGAAGGCGATTGCGCTCGATCCGAAACTTCCGCTGGCGCACTTTTTCCTGGGTGAGCTGCATTTGTACAAGTCGAGAATTCCGGAAGCGATCAGCGATTTCCAGCAGGAACTGGCGCTCAACCCGGGACATGCGCCAACCTACTACAAGCTGGCAGATGCCTACTCCCGAGTTCAGAAATTCGACGAGGCAGAGCGGTTGCTGCAACGTTCGATCTGGCTGGATGCCACGTCCACTGGTCCTTATATATTGATGGGAAAAGTGCTGGAGAAAAAGGGAGAGCCCGAACTGGCAGTCAGGGCGCTGCAACGGGCTATGAGTATGGATCCGAACAATTCCACCACACACCACCTGCTGGGACAGGCCTACCGAGATATGGGAAAGAACGAAGACGCCGAGCGTGAACTGAAAATAGCTCAGCAGCTGCAAGAAGCTTCGGGCGACCGGCCGTAGCGCGCCTTACGGCGTGTTCTCTTCTGCCGGAGGCTGAACCTGAAATCCCGCTGGCTTTGCGTTTGATTGACTGGCCAGTTTTTCCGGCGTCACGTTTTGAAAGTTTGAGGCAACGGATGCAAGCACCATCTGATCCAGTGCTGCCCGCTCGCCCACGCCAAGAGAGAAATAGCTTCTGCCGTACATCTCGCGTGAAGCCTGCATGGACGCGGAAAAATATAAGGTCCCGCAAATCATCCTCATCATGTTGGTAGTGAAATCTTCCGCCATAAACCATTTCCTCCGGTGTGACGATGTGCTTAGTGCGCCAGCGGAACTCCGGTGACGAGTTGCTCCTTCGCCAACCGGTCTACCCAGTCTTTCGGCAACTCATTCAAGAACACCAGAAACGCTGCATTGGTCCAGCCGAAGCCGATCACGTTTTGCTGATATCCGGCGTGGACGCCCGATTCCGACGAACGATCGACGACATTGTATTTTTCCCGGATAGTGCCGTCACGACGGAAATTCTCCGCGATTGTAGCCAGAAAATTGTACGAAATGCGGTTCGCGTCGTCATTGAAACCGTAGCGTCGCAAACCTTCGATGGCCACGATTTGAGTCGGTGCCCAGCCATAGGGGTATTCCCATTGCACGCCAGCATCCGTGGAACTCATGGCCAGGCCGCCGGGTTGTTCGAAAATACCCAGGCTGCTGCGAACCAGTTGCTGGGCTTGATCTGGCGTCGCTACGCCGGCGAACAAAGGATAGAAAGTCGTGATGTATTCGTACGAAGAACGCACGCCGGTGTAGAAGTTGTAATCGAAGTACATCCTGCGAGCTGGGTCCCAAAGATATTTCTGGATCCGGGCCCTTCGTTCATCCGCCCGGGTTTGCCACTTGGGAGTGTCTTCGTTGCGGCCGAGAATCTGGCTCATCTCTTGTAAATCTTTTTCTGTTTTGTAGAGCAGGCTATTCAGACAAGCCGGCGCGTAGTGATGGGTCGCAGCTCCGTAAGGTCCAAAGCGAAAGGAAATGTCGAAGCCGGATTCACGCATCGAGCGATCGCCCTTGTAGTAATCCGGACTGAGAGAGACTTCCTTCGCGTTCTCGCATTCAGGCTTTGCCATGGTCTTGGATGCATCGCAAAGCTGTACAGAAAAACGAAACCCGACAGCGGAATCCGAGGCGGCTGTGTTCTCGACCAGATAGCCGCGGCCAGCCTCCGGATGCAGTAGAAAATAATTCGCCACCTTGCGATGGACTCCCGCTTCGTCCTTCAGGCTCTCAGGCGCTGGACCGTTGCCAAAGTCGTAATAACGCGAAAGGCCAGTCGATCCGGCGACGTGAGGATCGCGGTTCCACGTTTCGTAGTCCTTACTGGCATAGCGATAAGCTTTTTGAAGCCAGGGCCGGTTTTCATGTCCGGCAGCTTTCTCTGCTTCGTACACAGCCATGATCATCGAGGTGAGGAACGGAGGTTGTGAGCGAGTGAGATAGTACGCGCGATTGGCGTTCAGGATTGTTCCGTAATGCTCAATCTCGAAAAAGAAGTTGTCCACCATACCCCGGGCCAGGTCGATCCGTCCGGCACGCAACAATCCAAGGATGATGAAGTAGCTGTCCCAGCCGTACATTTCGTTGAAGCGGCCACCCGGTACCACGTATTTGTTTTCGAGGTAAAGCAATCCGGGAGGAATCTTCGATGGATCGATTTGTCCGGGCGCGGTGATGACCGCGGGCAGCGGCTGAACCTGCACCTTGCAGCGTTGTTGCATGTCCCTCAACGCCGGTGGCGCCGGGAAGTCAGCCGGCAGATATAACACCGAGGCCTCGACCAGTTTGGGATCCACTACAGTCTGGCAGTCCGTCATGGAGCGGGTGAGTGTATTCCAGCCCGATGATATGTAGTCGAGGATGGGCTTGAGGCTCTGACTCGACTCGTCGCCCGCTTCAGCCGCAAATGCCGTGGTGCTGACCGCGGGCAGTCCCAGGCTGAAAAAAAGAAGAAGGGATGCAGCCAGGTTTTGCCAGCGAGGCATCGAGCGTATGGCGGAGTAGGTCATGGGGGACTGCGCTTTTGTCGGGATGCAGCCTGAGTAGCCGGTGAAGGCATCGCGACCTGACAAAAATCATCAGATCGGCATCACAGATGACTCCTTAAAGAAGCAAGCTTTCGGAGCCCGTTTTGGGGCGTTTGAGAGACACAACTCTACCATGTATAACGCGTGATATCT
>Ga0157374_10004903_pt1 | contig 11232 bp, 14 predicted proteins | sample M25metaG_FD_115308 | JGI IMG/M metagenome (GOLD analysis project Ga0157374, IMG submission 115308) | Miscanthus rhizosphere microbial communities from Kellogg Biological Station, Michigan, USA - M2-5 metaG | ecosystem: Host-associated > Plants > Roots > Rhizosphere > Soil | place: USA: Michigan... | reverse complement strand
TGGAAGACCGCAAGCGTGAGGGTTACTTCTGATGAGCGCTTGCGCGAAGAACAGACAATTCTGATGAGCGCTTGCGCGAAGAACAGACAATTCTGATGAGCGCTTGCGCGAAGAACGGACAATGCTGATGAGCGCTTGCGCGAAGAACAGACAGTTCTGATGGCTCGGTCCATCACGATGCTACGCATCGCAACGGCCGGGTCCGTCGACGACGGGAAGTCCACGCTCATTGGGCGGCTGCTGTACGACTCGAAGGCCGTCATGGAGGACCAGCTCGCCTCGGTGGCGCGCACTTCCAAGGAACGCGGCCACGACTACACCGACCTCGCGTTGGTCACCGACGGCCTACGCGCCGAACGTGAGCAGGGCATCACGATCGACGTCGCGTACCGCTACTTCGCCACGCCCAAGCGGAAATTCATCATCGCCGACACTCCCGGCCACATTCAGTACACACGCAACATGGTCACCGGGACGTCCACCGCGCAGCTGGCGATCGTTCTGGTCGACGCCCGGCACGGCCTGCTCGAACAGTCGCGCCGGCACGCGTTCCTGGCGTCGCTGCTGGGCATCCGGCACATCGTGCTCGCGGTCAACAAGATGGACCTGATCGGCTGGGACCGTGAACGGTTCGAGAAGATCCGAGAGGACTTCCACGAGTTCGCCGCCCGGCTCGATGTCCATGATGTCACGACGATTCCGTTGTCGGCGCTGTTGGGCGACAACGTCGTCACCAAGTCGGATAACACCCCGTGGTACGACGGGCCGTCCCTGCTGTCGCACCTCGAAGAGGTGTACATCGCCGGCGACCGCAACCTCGTCGACGTTCGGTTCCCGGTCCAGTACGTGATCCGGCCGCAGTCGCTCGACCATCACGACCACCGCAGCTATGCGGGCACCGTGGCCAGTGGCGTCATGCGTCCCGGCGACGAGATCGTAGTCCTGCCGACCGGAAAGTCATCACGCATCACCGCGATCGAGGGGCCCGGCGGGCCTGTCCAGGAAGCCTTCCCGCCGATGGCGGTGTCGGTCAGCCTCGCCGACGACATCGACATCTCCCGGGGCGATCTGATCGCGCGGCCGAACAACCAGCCGAGGGTGGCACAGGAGTTCGACGCCACGGTGTGTTGGATGGCCGACGGATCCTCGCTTGAGCCGGGCCGCGACTACATCATCAAGCACACGACCCGCACCACGCGGGTCAAGGTGACCGCGCTCGACTACCGGCTCGACGTCAACACGCTGCACCGCGACAAGACGGCGACCGCACTCAAACTCAATGAGCTGGGCCGCATCTCGCTACGCCCGCAGGTCCCGCTGCTGCTCGACGAGTACAGCCGCAACGCCGTCACGGGTTCGTTCATCCTGATCGACCCGAACACCAACGGCACTGTCGCGGCAGGCATGATCCTGCCGTACGTCACCGCACGCACGTCGAGCCCCAACACGGTGCGCCACGAATCGCTGTGCACCGCCGAGGACCGGCTGTCGAAGGGCCGCACCGTGTGGTTCACCGGCCTGTCCGGGTCCGGTAAGTCATCGGTAGCGATGCTCGTCGAACAAAAGTTGCTCGAAAAAGGTTGTCCTGCCTATGTTCTCGACGGCGACAACCTGCGTCACGGGCTGAACGCCGACCTGGGGTTCTCCATGGCCGATCGCGCCGAGAACCAGCGCAGGCTGGCGCACATCGCGGCCATTCTCGCCGACTCCGGCCAGGTCGTGTTGGTGCCCGCGATCAGCCCGTTGGAGGAGCATCGAGAGTTGGCGCGGCGGGTAACCACCGAGGCGGGCCTCGACTTCTTCGAGGTGTTCTGCGATACCCCAATCGAGGACTGCGAACGGCGCGACCCGAAGGGTTTGTACGCCAAGGCGCGGGCCGGCGAGATCACTCACTTCACCGGGATCGACAGCCCGTACCAGCGGCCGAAGAAACCCGATCTGCGGCTGACACCTGACAGGTCGACCGAAGAGCTCGCCGACCTGGTGATCGAGCTGCTGGAAAGCAAGCGGTGACCGATCACGAGGTGGCCGCACGGTTGGCGACGGCGGCCGGAAAGCTGCTGCTCGATGTTCGCACCGAGCTGGCCGGAGCCAGCGCGGACGAACGGAAAGCAGCGGGTGACAAGCGATCCCACGACTTCCTGATGGATGCGCTGGCCATCGAGCGGCCCGGCGACGGGGTGCTGTCCGAGGAGGGCGCCGACAACCCCGTGCGGCTCACCGCGGAGCGGGTGTGGATTGTCGACCCCCTGGACGGCACCCGCGAGTTCTCGGAACTGGGCCGCGAGGACTGGGCGGTGCATGTCGCGCTGTGGCAGTCTGGTGACCTGGTGGGCGGCGCGGTAGCCCTTCCGGCGCAAGGTATTACGCTGGCCACGCCGACCGTCACGCCACCACCGGCTACCGCGGACAAGCCGCGCATCGTGGTGTCGCGCACCCGGCCGCCTGCCATCGCGCTCGCCGTGCGTGACGCGCTGGACGGCACGCTGGTCGAAATGGGTTCGGCCGGCGCCAAGGTCGCATCCGTCGTGCAGGGACTCTCCGACATCTATGTGCACGCGGGAGGCCAGTACGAATGGGACTCGGCCGCGCCCGTCGCGGTGGCGCGCGCCGCCGGACTGCACACGTCGCGCATCGACGGCTCGCCGCTGGTCTACAACCGGCCCGACCCGCTGCTGCCAGACCTCGTGGTGTGCCGTCCGGAGTTCGCCGACGCGGTGCTCGCCGTCACCGCGGGCTAGGTCATCTGGTGCGCGTTCCACGTCGGGAAGGACCGGCGTAGCCAGGCGGGGCCCGTCAGCTTGATGTCGCCCGACCGTATTCCGTCCCGCCAGCTGCGGGCCCCGCGGTGCCAGTCGACGAATGCCCGTGAACCCGCCTCCACAACGAGGTCCGGCTGGCCGCCGGGATCGCTGTAGCAGAGTTCGGCATTCCCGCCGTCGATCAGCAGCCAATAGCGCCGGTTGCCCGGCCGCTCCTCGGGGAAGATGAACGCGACGACCACGCGGTCCGACGGCAGCGCCGATCGATCCATTTGGACCTGGCACCACGCCCACAGCGCGAAGCCGGGGTCGGACTGTTCTGTGGTTACTTCGAGCCAACGCTCGCCCCACGTCGCCAGGCCGCCGATGATCCCGGCGAGGTCGGCCCCCGCCTCGGTCAGCCGGTAGATGTGGCCGCGGCCCTGGGCTTTTTCGCACGATTCGATGATTCCGGCGCGTTCGAGCTCATCGAGTCGCTTGAGTAGCATCGAGCGCGACATCGTCGGCACGCCCCTGGCGATCGCCGAGAACGTGTCGGCGCCGAACATGAGATTGCGAACGATCAGCGGATTCCACCGCTCGGCCAGAATCTCTGACGCCCGAGCGATCGGACAGTACTGCCGGTACGTGCCCATGCCACGATCCTGGCACTTTGAACCAGACGATGGAGTTCTTAATCAGAACTTCCCGGGCGCACTGTGCGCGCGCACGATGACGCTATGAATACGAAGCGATCAACGGACGCCACCACGGGTCAGGTCTCGACGGCGGCCGCGGAAATATACGAGGAGTTCTTTGTGCCTGCGCTGTTCGGGCAGTTTGTGGAACCGATGCTGGACGCCGTAGCCGCAGGCGATGGCGACCACCTGCTTGATGTCGGCGCGGGCACCGGCGTGGTGGCCCGTGCGGCGCTGAGACGTGTGGGTCGGCGCGGGTCGATTGTCGCCGTCGACCCGAACGAAGGCATGCTGGCCGTCGCCAAACGCCTCGCGCCCACAATTGACGTCTGTCGCGGTTTGGCCGAGCAACTGCCTGTCGACCAAGCCGAAGAGAACTGTGTCACATGTCAATTCGCACTCATGTTCGTCTCCGATCGGCGGCGTGCGGTCGAAGAGATGCGACGGGTGCTCCGGCCCGGCGGCCGGGTGGCGGTCGCCACATGGGCATCCGTCGAGGAATCGCCGGGCTATGCGGCGATGGTGGAGCTGCTCGCAGAGGAGATCGGTGACTGGGCCTCCGACGCGCTACGGGCGCCGTTCTGCCTTGGCACGCCCGAGGACGTTGGCAACGTGATGCGCCAGTCGTTCGACGACGTTGCGGTGGTCCGCCACGACGGTCAGGCTCGATTTCCGTCACTCGACGACTGGTTGTCCACCGAGATCCGGGGATGGACCCTCGCCGAACACATCGATGACGACCAGTACACGCTGCTGCGGCGCGCTGCGGCGACGCGGCTTGCGCGCTTTGTCAACGACGACGGGTCCGTGCGATTCGCTGCGCCCGCACTCATAGCAAGCGCTTCGGTGTGAGCACAGTACGCTCGGGCGCGTGAGCAACCCGACCCTGCGCGTCCTGGCCGATCTGCCTCAGCAACCGGTCAGCCTGTCCGAATCGACCCTGATCCTGATCGACTGTCAGAACACCTACACGCGCGGAGTGATGGAGCTCGAGGGCGTGCAAGAGGCGCTCGACGAGGCCGCCGCGCTGCTCGACCGAGCGCGCTCGGCGGGCATCCCGATCGTTCACATCCAGCATGACGACGGTCTCGGCTCGTTGTACGACATCGAAGGGGAGAGCGGTGCGATCGTGTCGCGGGTGGCCCCGCGCAACGGCGAACCGGTGGTGGTGAAGAACTATCCGAACTCGTTCGTGCAGACCGACCTTGACGAAGTGCTGAAGACCGCCAAGGCGTCGAACCTTGTGCTGGCCGGCTTCATGACCCACATGTGCGTGAACTCCACTGCCCGCGGCGCGTTCAACCTCGGCTATTCGCCGACGGTCGTCGCCTCCGCGACGGCGACCCGCGCACTGCCCGGGTTGGGTGACGCCACAGTGTCCGCGGAGGCGATGCAGACCGCCAGCCTCGCCGCGATGGCCGATCTGTTCGCCGTCGTGGTTCCCGGCGCCAGTGACATACCGGACTGACATCCCCGACTGAAACCGCCCACCCAGCGATTTCATGATGTGCTGAGCAGATGGAGTCCGCGAGAACCAGACCCTCAACCCGGATCAACCGGCTCGGTGAGAAGCAGAGTGAGTCGCGCGAGCATCTGCACGAGTTACTTGACAGCACGCCGCTGGCACCGTCGCGCTGGTTCGCGACGGTCACCCCGTGGCGTTCCCCACTGGGTTCGCCCGTATTGCAGACGAACTCGTCATCCACGGCTCGACCGGCTCGCGGTGGCTACGGGCGCTGACCGATGGCGCGTCGGCGGCCGTGTCCGTCACAACGCTCGACGGAGTCGTCGTGGCGCGCAGCGGATTCGAGTCGTCCTTTCGCTACCGCAGCGCGGTTGTGTTTGGCCGGTTCGAGCGCGTCCCCGACGACCAGAAACTCGATTACCTCGAGACCCTGATGGACACGTTCATCCCGGGCCGGGTTGCCGAGCTGCGGTCGAGCAGTCGGAAGGAGCTCGCGGCAACCATGGCGCTGCGGATGCCGGTCGACTCCGATAACTGGTCGCTGAAGATCAGCGCGGGCTGGCCAGAGGATCCGGACGACGACGTCGCCGCCGGCGCCTGGGCGGGCGTGGTTCCGCTGACCACCACGTACGGCGAACCGTTGACCGCGCCCGACGTCCCGGCTCACACGCCGCTACCCGACTCCGTGCGTGCCATGACGGGCACGCTGCGCAACATGGCGCCATACCGGGCCTAGCGAGGGCGGACGCTTCGGCGACATTCCCGACTAATCTGGCCAACATGCGGATGTCGGCCAAGGCGGAATATGCCGTCCGGGCCATGGTGCAGCTCGCTACCGTCGACGCAGGTGTCCTGGTCAAGACCGACGACCTGGCGAAGGCCCAGGGCATCCCGCCCCAGTTTCTCGTCGACATCCTGTCCGACCTGCGCACCGACCGGCTGGTGCGCAGCCACCGCGGCCGCGACGGCGGTTATGAGCTGGCCCGTCCCGCCGCCGACGTCAGCGTCGCGGACGTGTTGCGCTGCATCGACGGCCCGTTGGCCAGTGTGCGCGACATCGGGCTCGGCGATTTGCCGTACTCAGGTCCGACCGCGGCGCTGACCGACGTGTGGCGGGCACTGCGGGCCAGCATGCGATCGGTGCTCGAAGAGACCAGCCTCGCCGACGTCGCCTCCGGTGCGCTGCCCAAGCACGTCGCGAAGTTGGCCGGCGACTACATCGCCCAGGAGGAGAAGCGCGGGCACTCGGTCGGCTAGCGGCGCTTTCGTGGTCGACGGGTCGCGATGCCGTCGAGCAGCATGCCCAGCCCGCGGTCGAAGTCCTCTTCCACCGACACCCGCATGGCGACTTTCGAGAGCGCTTCGATATGCGGATACGTCGCGCCCGCCACCGATCCGATCCGATCCGACGCGTCGGCGACGTCACGGCCGCTTGTGAGTGGGCCCGCCAGCTCGGCTTGCGCGGCGCCGACCACGAAGCCAAGCACCGCGTGGAATGCGGCCAGCAGATCGCGGTCCGCCAAGCCGGCCCGTCCGAGCGCGGCGATCAGCGCGTCGGCCGCGGCAAAACCCGTCGCCGACAACGTACGGCGGGTGAGCACAAGCGGAATTGCGGCGGGATGCGCACGGATGCCCCGCCACATCGCCTCGGCGATCGCGTACGCGTCGCGCTGCCAATCGTCGGTCGGGTCGGGCAGCCGCACCTGTGCGACTACCGCGGCGACGACGAGCTCCTCCAGCCCTTCCTTGTCGGGCACGTAGTTGTAGACGGTCATCGGCCCGGTGCCCAGCGCGGCCGCCAGCGACCGCATGCTCAGCGCGTTCAATCCCGCCGCGTCGACGATGCCCAGCGCCGCGGCGGCGATCTCGTCGGTCGTGAACCGTGCCCGCATACAGACCCCTTGACAAGTACAGCGTACGTAAGCCAGTGTGGCGAACACGTACATCGTACTTATCAAGGAGCACTTATGCCGGTGACAATTCCGACCGAGCGGGTCGATTTCTCGTCCCGCGGCATCCGATGCGCGGCGGGGCCGGGCCCGCATCCGGCCGTCGTTTTGGCGCACGGGCTCGGCGCGACGCACGACATGATGCTGGCGCAGTACGAGCAGCACTTCGCCGCGGCCGGAATCGCAACGCTGGCATTCGATTACCGCAAAAACCGGCGCCTCCGACGGTGCATCGCGCCGACATCTCGACGCAACGAGCAGTGCGTCGACGTCGCTGCGGCACTCGAGTACCTCAAGTCTCGGCCAGAAGTCGACGGCGGCCGGATCGGGTTGTGGGGCACGAGTCTCGGCGGCATGAACGTGGTCCGGGTGGCCGCGGCGCGCGACGATGTCGCGGTCGCGGTGGTGCAGTGCCCGATCGCGCATGGGCCTACCGCGGCTCGCCGGCTGGGACTGCTCGCAGCGCTGCGGCTGACACCCGCCATCGCAGAGGACCTGTTGCGTGTGGTCCTGCGTCGCCAAGCACACAGCTCCGATCACTTCGCGATCTACCATCCGCCGCTGGTCTCCGGGGTGCTGGCCGACCAAACCGCCTTTCTCCAGCAGCATTTCGGTGTCGATGCGTGATGTGCTGCGGGCCAACGACGCACGCTTTTGCGCGCTGGCCGCCGGGTTCAGCGCCGACGAGTGGTCACAGCCAAGCCTGTGTGACGGCTGGTCCAACCACGACGTGCTGGCACACCTGGTCGTCGGCTATGGTGCCGGAGCGGGCGTGGTGGCGGCCGAAATGCTGCGCCACGGTGGATCCTTCGACCGTGCGAACGCAGCGCTGGCCCGGTCGGTGGCCACATCGCGAACGCCCGCCGATCTGCTCGACGACTTCACGCGGCTGACGCGGCGGCCACGCGGGCTGGGCCGCTACTTCCCGCCGCGGCTGCTGCTGGGAGACCACATCACCCACGAACTCGACGTGGTGTTCGCGCTCGGACGCGAGCCTGAGATCCCTGCTGAGGCCCTCGTCGCGGTGCTGAACACCCAAGTGAGCCTGCCGAATCCGTTCGTGCCCGCGTTCGGCAACAGTCGCGGACTACGGTTGACGGCCGTCGACGCCGACTGGACACATGGGGAGCGAGGCCCGATCGTCCGTGGCCCCGCCGCTGATCTGGTGTCCGTGCTCGGCAGCCGGCCCGCAATGCTCGCCCGTCTCGACGGCGACGGTGTCGACCTGCTGGCGTCGCGGGTCAGCCGGCACCTGATCCGTAGGGCCGGGTGAGTCACTAGGATTCGATGCATCCCTGAGGAGGGCGACGATGACTGACGCTTTTGTGCTCGGCGGTGTTCGCACCCCGTTCGCCCGGTATGGCAGTTCCTTGTCGCACATCCGGGCCGACGAGTTGCTCGGCATGACGATGAAGGGCGCATGTGAGCGCGTCGGCGTCGGCCTTGACCAGGTCGAAGACATCGTGGCCGGGTGTGTGAACCCGGCCCACGAGGGCATGGGGGATGTCGGCAGGTGGGCGGCGCTGGCGGCTGGTTTTCCCGACAGCGTCGCCGGTGCCACCATCAACCGGTTCTGCGGCTCGTCGATCAGCGCGACGATCAATGTGGCGCATGCGATCAAGGCAGGCGACCTGGGCGTCGGGATCGCCTGCGGGGTGGAATCGATGTCCCGCTCGGGCTGGGCGTACATGAAGGGTGACGCGCCATTCGCGCCGCGGGGACCAGTCATCCTGCTGGACACCATGTGGGCCGGGGCAGGCGGACCTCCCAATCCGACGCTTCTGGCTCGTAACGCCTACATCGGCATGATCGAGACCGCGCAGAATGTGGCCGACCGCTACAAGCTGACCCGCGAAGAAATCGACGCGTTCGCACTGAGGTCGCAGCAGCACGCCAAAGCGGCACGCGACTCGGGACGGCTGGCTAAAGAGATTATGCCCGTGCAGATTTCGGCGACGAAGAAGACTCCGGCCCGCACGTTCGAGCATGACGAGTTCATCAGGGATGACACCACCGCCGAGCAGCTTGCCGCGTTGCCGGTGCAACCCGGCACGACGCAGATGACCGCGGCGAACTCCACGCCGCTGACCGACGGCGCGAGCGCGATCGTGCTGGCGTCGGGGGAGCGGGCGGCCGAGCTCGGCGTCGAGCCCTTGGCGCGTGTCGTGTCGTCAGCCGTATACGGGATTGATCCCTTGATCATGGGCCTGGCCCCGGCATGGGCGTTGCCACTCGCGATCAAGCGTGCCGGCCTGACCCCCGAGCAGATTGACGTGTGGGAGGTGCACGAAGCGTTCAGCGCGCAGGCGCTCGGAGTGCTTCGCGAGCTGCCGAATCAACTCGATGGCTTCAAGATTCCCGACGAGAAGCTCACCCCCAACGGTGGCGCAGTGGCCATCGGCCATCCGTTCGGGGCCAGCGGCACCCGCTATGTGCTGACGCTGGCGACCGAACTGCGCGAGCGCAGCGTCCGCTACGGCGCACTTGGTGTGTGCATCGGCTCCGGCCAGGGCGTTTCCGTCGTCCTGGAGAATCCGCACGCAACCTGAGTCAGGCGGCACCTGATCCGTAGGGCCGCGTGAGGATTTCCAGGTAGTGCCCACCGGGATCCTGGAAATACACGCCGCGGCCGCCGTCATTGTGGTTGATCTCGCCGGGCCGGCTGCCCCTCGGGTCGGCCCAATGCTGCATGCCTCGCTCACGGATGCGTCCGTAGATGGCGTCGAACTCGTCCTCGGATACCAGGAAGGCGTAGTGCTGCGGGCGGATGTCCTCGCCCTCGGCCACTTGCGCGTAGTCGAGGCTGACGCCGTGGTTGAGTTCTACCGCCAGGAACGGACCGAACTCCTTGGCGCTTGGCAGGCCGAACAGCTCGGTGAAGAAGGTGGCCGATTCCTCGCGGCTCTTCGCGGCGACGATGGTGTGGTTGAAGGTGATTGCCATACCAATTCAGTCAACCACTGTCGGTCGCGCGACGGCAACGATGCACGATAGACCCATGTCGGACGTCGAGGTGCTCAACGGTGCAAGGGTCACGCTGCGCGCGCCAACGCTCGATGATGCCGAGCTGCTGTTCGAGCGGGTCGCCTCCGATCCCGAGGTGCCTCGCTACATGTCCTGGCGCCCGCATCCAGACGTCGACGAAACCCGTCGCGTCATCACGGAAATCTTCAACACCGGCGGTGAGACGTCCTGGCTCATCGAATTGCGGGACGGGTGCGGCCCGATCGGCCTCTGCGGCTGGCGCCGGCCGCAACCGCACATCATCGATTTCGGCTACTGCCTCGGACGCCGATGGTGGCGCCAGGGCCTCATGTCCGAGGTGGTGCAGCTGCTGCTCGACAAGGCCCGGCGCGACCCCACCGTGTACCGGGTGACGGCCCATTGTCACGTCGACAACACGGCGTCGGCGCGACTGCTGGAAAGCATCGGCCTGGTCTTCGAAGGACGGCTGGCGCGCTACGCCGTGTTGCCGAACATCAGCGACGAACCGCAGGATTGCCTGCTCTTCGGCAAGGCGATCAAATGACGCCGCCGCGGACCGTCCACGCCCGGGCCTCGAGGGTAAAACGCGTATCGCCGAGGTGCTCGCGCAGCCTGGATTCCAATGCGTGCCGGGCTGATTCGGCCAATCCAGCCGTGTACACACCGGCCGGCCCCTGCCCGCCGAGGAACGGCTGCCAGTAGTCGTCGAACGATGCGAACGACATCTCGATCGTCAGCGCTTGCTCGTCGACATCCTGTAGTCCGTGCGTACGCCAGAGCTCCGCGAGCGACCCACGCGTAGACAGCGGCATGTTGCGTTCGTCGCGCGGCGCGGCATCGGAATCCAGTGCGACGGCGCTGTCCCAGAACGTCCGCAGCATCTGCATGCCGTCGCCGTAGTCCCACACCGCCGCAGCGACGACACCGCCGGGACGGGTGACCCGCACCATCTGGTGCAGCTCGGCGGACGGATCCGCGATGAAGTTCAGCACGAGCATCGACAGTGGCCGGTTGAAGGCGTCGGCTGGGAACGGGAGCGCCACCGCATCGCCGACCGCGAACCGGCCGCTCACCTGCTCTCGCGCGTACCGCACGTAGGCCGCCGACCGCTCGACGCCCGTCACCTGCACAGAGTCGATAGCCGCGGCCGCAGCGGACAGCGCGCCGGTGCCCGATCCGACGTCGAGCACGCGATCGCCCTCGGTGACGCCCGCGAACGTCACGAACAGTGGGGCGAGCCGACGGCTCCAGCGGCCCATGAACCGCTCGTAGCCGTCGCTTTCGGAGAACATCCTGGGGTCAGGCTATCGCCACCGGCGTGATACGAAGGACCGATGGCGTTCGACTTTCGCGATCTTGCTAAACCGATCCTCGTCGCGCCGATGGCCGGTGGA
>Ga0157374_10004901_pt1 | contig 11232 bp, 10 predicted proteins | sample M25metaG_FD_115308 | JGI IMG/M metagenome (GOLD analysis project Ga0157374, IMG submission 115308) | Miscanthus rhizosphere microbial communities from Kellogg Biological Station, Michigan, USA - M2-5 metaG | ecosystem: Host-associated > Plants > Roots > Rhizosphere > Soil | place: USA: Michigan... | reverse complement strand
CATACATACATACGTGTAGTCTAGTGGTAACCTCTCCAGAGGTCATTATTACACAGTAAAAGTGTCAGAGAAAACCTAATGTGTGTTACTCTAACAAAACAGGAAGAGTATAAAAGAAGGCAGGAAACAAGTATAGTAAAAGTGAAGCATTAGTTCATTTTTCCTTCTCCAGAGTTTGATGATGACTTTGTAAGGCCGTCTTGCAATGTAATGTAGATCAAAATAGTCTCTCAAACAAGTATAGGCAGAACAATCGAAAGTACAGACTAAATTACTCAACTAAACTCAACTTCGAATTCTATTTTCTTTCTTTCCTTCATTTTCCCTTAAAATTTTGCCGACTTTTGATGCTAAATGTTCGGGAATAATAATAATGATGATGATGCTCTCATTTTACACACTTTTACTCCTTTATCTTGGACACCTCATTCTTGTTGTAGTTGTACAACTCATTTCAAACTCGAATTGGTATACAAGAATGGGGTGCAAACAATGATTTCGATGATGATGGTGAGGCTGGTGGTACCTCTTGTTGTAGTAGTAGTTTCTCGTGAAATTATTTGACAAAAATCTAATTTACTGTCTCTTTGTTGTTGTTGGAGTAGTTTGTAGTTCAGTTTAGTAGTTGCTGTTACGCCTGTCGTTTAACTTAAGGAGAGCATTTTGTTTTACTTGTTTTAGTTCAATTTTATTGCAGTACTTCATCTGCACTTTTACTTTGACTTGTCTTGTGTGTGAATGCATTTAATGTTTTCATTGTTTTATGCACATTCGATGCTTCTGTCTGCCTTATCTTCATCCCAAGATCTCGAGGCACAAACACGAATCGTTAAGAAGAAGAAGAAGAAGAAGAAGAAGAAGAGCAATTCTTGTGACGTAATTTACTGCCTCAAAGTGTGTGTGTGTTTGATGCAGACAAGATAAGGTTCCCTCTCCTTATTCGCCGACAACACCAGCAGTAGAAGATGAAGAAGAGAAGGAAATCTGGTCTCCAGTCTCTCTTTCTCCTCTGAATCTAAATCTATATCACGTTCAATGAGAAGACAAGAGAGACAGAATCGATTTTGCGACAGACACTCGAGAGAAGGATGGAGACAAGAACTCGAGGAAGATGAGTAGACTGCACACAAACAGAAAAGAGCGACTGTAAGCAGTCAAGAAGAAGAGAAAGAATGAAAACACACTCAGACACATGTGTCGATCTCTATTCCTTTTGTTATCCTGACTTCCTTCTGCAACTCCTGTCTTCATCATCATCTTCTTGCTTTCTCTCTCCTTCCCTTCCAGGCATGAATTCAATTGAAGAAAGTCGACCGTGAAGACACACACTAAACTACTACTACTCGATACACATGGTAAACATCATGAGAAAAATGCTGTCGGAAAAGTATTGAGAGGAAGGAATTGTACCTTCGCTTTACTGCCCACAATTTCAGTGTATTTTATTGACAGGAGAGACGAGAGAGGGAGTTGTGTTTTCCATTCCATTTTGAGGGAAACAAATCAGTCGGGTATTCTTTCGTGATATTCTTTCGTTCGTGTTGTCTTTACCTTAATTTAATGTAATGTAATGTGTATATTGTTTTGCCTACAGACACAATCTCTTCTTCAAATGTATTTCATTCCAAATTGTGTGTCTCGACAGAGAAATGTGGTTTAATAGTTGAAAAGTGTGATAAAGAATCTCTGGAAGAAAAAGAATGAAAGAGAATACCATTCGTGTTCAAGTCCATCAACTTCAGTTTAAATCGAACCGAATCTCTCTTCTCTTGTATTGGAAACATTTTCACTCTCAAATCAACCCAAGAATCACGGAAGAAAACGATAACTACTTGTTCTTTCTTTCACAGCATCTTAAGACTCGCGATATGTCTAGTGTAGTCAATGACTTGAGAAAAATGGAAGAATAAGAGGCCGAGACAAAAGCGCTTTTCCCTCCACAGGATCCTCATCCTGTTGTTCATCATACAAGGATACCACCTTCCGTTTCGGTCTTTTCATTCTTCTTCTTCTTTTACTGCGAAATTTTGTTGTCGGAAAAAAGAAAGAATAGCGATCGAAATGATGTTGAAGATTTGGTTGCAATACTTGTTTCGTCCTCACAAGGAGTCGTCAATGATCCTTCTCATGGTCATATCCAGCAGCAGTACATGATGATGAAGAGACAAAAAAGAACAATACAGTGTGAGAGGAAGAGAAGGACATAAGAAGAACAAAAAACAAGACTGATCAGCTTCTCAAGTCTATTGTTGTCGAGTTGGTTTGTAAGGAAACCTGTCTCTTTTTTCTTGTATTCATCATCTCCTGTGATTGAGTGGGTGAGAAAAGAAAAGAAAAGAAGAAAAACATAACTTGCTTTGAAAGTGATGCATGTACTGTGAGATGATGATCAACAAGGAAAGAAGATAATGTTCCAGGTGTGTATGATGATGAACCTAAAAAGTGTTCGCATGTCAAGATAAGAGGAGTGAGTCTTGAATGAATATTCTTTTCATGTCGAGAGGGGTGTTGTATGAGATTGAAAGAGAGACAACTACAACTCCCTAAATGTCAACAAGAAAATTGTAGTCCAAGTTAGAGAGTGAATAATTATCTCTCACATGAGATGATCATAAGGGTAAACATGTATTCAACCAACTTCTCCCTGACCATGTCATGTTGGAAGAGACCCCTTGTTGTGTCTGTTGTTCTGCTTCTTGTGTTTCGTTTCACTTCTTTCTTTTCCACTTCCTCTTTACTTTGTTCACTTCCTCTGCATATCATGTGTTGGACAAGACATCTGCACTCCTTCACACGATGATAGAGTATCGCAAGGAGAGGTATACTCGATCCAGGGATAATACAATACAAAGAGAACTCGTGAGTGAGAGAGGTGTTCTCGAGTCTGATAAAATTATCAGGTTCCTTTTGAGGGCAAATGGATTCTTAATGGGAAGCATCTATCCATTACTGATGTTGAGTCACTTGTTCTCACTCCGCCTTCACATTTCAAGGTACTTTTATTTTTTATCTACTGCTATTCAATGACATACATGGGTTTCATTGAATGATTGTTTCAGGTTCCTTTTCTGGTTGAATACAGTGTCATCACTTCAACCTTCGTTTTGTAAAGTATTTATCGCCGTTTCCTGCTTCATTCTCTCTCACAGACTCATGACACGTCTCTTTTAATTTTCTTACATCACTCGTTCATCCTCATTCGTCTTCTTTATCTTGTATTTCAATTTTACCTCAACTTTTTTCTTCTCTCTCTTCCAACAACACCAACACCCAGAGTGCAAACGTTTGCTTTGATCTCTCTTTTCGTGTGTAAGTAAAAGATGATCAGGTTTCTTGAAGGAAATTCAGTTTGAAAATGTGAGATGAAGTGTCAGGATGAGAAGGGAGGAGAAGAACAATGTATGTATGTCTTCTCTCTCATTTCATCCTCATGTGTCGTGGAATTGGATTAAAGTAACGTCAGGCTGAACTTTTCTAACTTAACTCTCAGTCTTAGACGAAGCGACTAATACTATCTCTCAGTCTCTGTGCGAATGAGTGAACAATCTCTAAGCAAGAATGATCATCATTATTATCATGGTCTGAAGGATGATGAGCGCAAAAGTGAATCTATAGACATTCATATCAAAACTCTAGTTGTTGTATCCAAGAAATGTATTCGCTTGGAATACTTACCTGTTTTCCTTACTTTGCTTTGCTTTGCACTCATGTCTCCTCCTCTAACTTTTACTTGAGATGTTGTAAGTTATTCTTGGTAAAGGATGAGTAAGCTTTTAGCTGATTCTTAGGTCTTTGCTCTTAATACTTTTCCTTCTCTCAATCTTGATCACTCCCTCTCCCTCTCCATCTCTCTTTTCTTTCTCAACAAAAATACATCCGGTGATGGAATGACACAAACGAACGAGGAAACGAGAACAAGTTAGGGATCCATTTGTTATATCAAAAGAGGAGTGAAATGTGTCCTGATCGCTTCTCTAACTTTGTTATCGAAATGGATGATGATGTGTCTTCCATGAGTGTGTGTCTCTGTGTTTCTCCTTCAGGTTTCTCTCTTGAGAGAGAGAGAGAGCATTTCGTCGATTCTTCTTCCCACCCTCTTGTTCTTTCTTTCTGCCTTTTTACCAGTCGATCCTACTCCATCCTTGCCATACCATACCATGTCTTTCTCGGAAGAAGAACATGGAGATCCTCTTGTGAGTTCACAGAGAGAAGGAGGTGCAACTCAAGAGTGCCAGGAGGAGTGAGAGAAAGAGAAAATGTTATTGAAGGAGTCTGACTAAAGAGAAGGAGAGTAAGAGAGAAGAACAAGGCAACTCATGTCTTTTTGTCGATTGAATTACTTTGTACAGAAGTATTACTACTACGACTTGTCTCTCCTTTTATTTTCCCTCCCGGACTGCTGTTGACTATCCCAGTGTCTCTGTAGTCTGTAGTCAGAACTTTAGTAGACCAAGTTGTACATGATGTTGCTGTTGTTCAGTCGTTCAGTCTCCTTGTGTTTCCATCTCGTCATTCATTGCAGTGATCACAACAACAGGAAAAGAGAAAACACACTGTCAGAACAGAACATGACTACTGACGGAGAAGTAATGAGACAAGAAGTACAACAACTAAAAGGAAGAAGATTCACCATAAGAAGCACCAGAACAACAAGAGAAAAGAAAAGCAGGACAGTTGTCATCTCTTCTTGTGAGTTCTATTCCTCTCAACTTATTGTTCGATGATGACCTCACGTCTCTTGGTTTCTGTGTGTTCGCTGTCTCCACTGCAACCGACTGAGCAATAATACATATTTTTCTTGCTTTGACTACGACTACATGTCCGGATTCCTTGACAGCCAACAGACTATCGAATGTTGTCTCTACAAAAAGAAGGAATGAATATCAAAATGTAAAAGGTCTCCTGGAAAAAAGAAAAGGAGAGCCTTTTGAATGCATACATACTACTCAGGAAACATCATTGAAACCTGGTGTCATTGTCTACTTTACTTTTGAAGCACAAGGGTCTCAAGAATAACTGCTGTCATGATGATTATTCTCAACTGAGTTATTCTTGTTGAACATTCACCATCTTCTCTTGTCCTTGTCCTTGTCGTTTACTTTGCCCCTTTTATTCTCGAGGTATTCTTGTTCCCATACTTTACTTCTCGGACATTATACTCTTCAAGAGAATAATGGTAACATTAGACACTGAGTGCCCGAAGCATAACGTTGTTCTTCTCTCTGATCCAGTGATGATCATGATGCACAAGGTTTCATGAGTCTTTAACATAATGTGCTCCGTTTAGTTTAGTTTGTAGTCTCCAACAACAGGACTCTTTACCACAACCTCAACAGGAGGTTTTACTTACTTACTTATGGCCAAAAACACTAATCCCTCTGGTTCGACACCTTTTCTGTCTTTTTTCCTGCTGCTTCGATGGACAGAGTGGTTCATGCCATACCAGATCCATTTCTTCTTTCAAAGAAGGAAACTGTTTTTACTTGTATTGATCAGGCATTGATCGCTTACCAGCTTAACATGCGGCTTAAACACATCCTGGAGCAATAGATACACTCGAGTGTGAGATTCTTTTATCGATGGAACACCTTTATTTGAGGCAAGAGATTTCACCCATACATTCAGTACAAGAAGAAGGAGAAGAAGAGGGTAACAACACGAGTGGAGATGATTTACAAGTTGCTTGGGTTCATGTGTGCAGGGTCTCTCTTCTCAGCCTAATTCTTTTTCGAGACAAGTCTTGTGATTCCTATGCATGAGTATCATTTGTCGACTATTAAGTCACGTGAATGAATGACGTTGTGTAACTAATAATAATACAGAGGAAATAATAAAAGAGTATCGATGGACAGCAACAACAATAAGTCATGAAGAGGATGATGATGATGAGAATCAAACAGGTTTATGTGTTGATCCAAGTCATACTTTACTTACGAGACCTTGATCGTGATCCCACTCCAAGGATACCAGCCGTTGCAGCAGTCAATCCAACTCCCACGGCATTTCTAGTCGGACTACTTCCTCCCCTGCTCGAGTCTGAAGTGGTTGGACTCAGGGGGTCTACGTCATCGAGGACGTCAATGTCATCCTCCTCTTCCTCGTCATCAGAACACTCGCCAAGTTGTTCGTCCCAACTGTTGATGCTGTTATTGTCTTCATCATCAGACATGGTGAGCTCATTGGCAGATCGTTTTTTGGAATGATTGCCAGCCAAGGCATCTACACTGAATCTGTGAAGGGAGGAGGTCGTAGTTGATCCACCAGTTACTCCACTAATACTTGACCGATGGCTGTGATGATGATGTGAATGCAGGTGAGATGAGTGATTATGATGATGGTGATCTTTCTTCTCCGAAGATGATCCATGAAGAAGCTTCTGTTGTTGCATTTGTTGGTGAAGCATCCTGTTATTTTTGTAGGAGGATATGATTTAAGAAGAAGGATCAGGAATAAAAGAGAGAGAACAAACAAAGAAAAAGAATAATCATCATCAACATCATGAGTACAAAAGCAGTCGGTCTTATTTTTGGATTCATTTGTTTCGCTGACTCTTCTCTTTTTGACTCTCATTTTTGATCCCAACTCAAATCATGATGATTTGAGTTGGGTTTGAATCACGGAATTTTAGGGAGTGTATCTGCTCAAGCCAGTCAGTTAGTGCTAAGCAAGCAGTTGTCTTTCGTGTAACGTAATGTTTGTCAAAGAGGTCTAATGAAGTCGATGTTGAATAAGAGAGTTAGTTACTGCTCATGATTTGATTCAGAAAATACACAGATAGACACTCATGCATACATAGCAAGAGGATAAAGGAAGGGCTCTCTTGGACTGGAACACATCCAAGAGAGAAATCATGGAAATCATCAAGTCTTCAACGGTCTTCTTCTTCCTTGTTTTCACTCACGAATCACTGACTGATTTGGGAGGAAAAAGGATGCGCGACATCATCAACGGAACTCGAATAAGAATAAAGGAAGAACCAGACAAGAACAAGTCTAATGAAAAAGGAAACGACAAGAGACCCACCTCTTTATTTGCATGCATACTCTCGGGTCCACACAAATACAATCTTTAGATGATATCAAGTTGGGAGGAATAACCTCAGGTGGTCTGTTTCCCTGTCCCTGTGGAGTTGAACACGATATCACAAGGTGTTCTCTCTTCCCTGCACTAATATATCCTATTCCAGTGTGTAATTGAAACAGGAGAAGGAAGCAGACAGAACTCGAAAATCATTATCATGGTTCGCTCCCAGTTATCCTTTCAGAACTGCATTATCAGAGGGATTCATGAGAGATTTCATTTCCGAACAAGAGAGAAGATATCTAGTTTCAAAGCAAGAAACCCTTAAGACTGATGCCCGAGTTGCGTGTCTGGAGAGGATTTGAGATGAATCTAAGTTGTTGGCCACTTGTTGTTACGCAAACGAATGAGGATTTTTGTTTCTGTTTACAGTAATAGTATCTCCATTAACTTTCCATTACGCACTCCTTCATCCAAAGAGAGCTCGTTAAGAAGAAGAAATCTCTATCTTGTGGCTACTGATGTTGTCTAAATGAAGTCTGTTGTTAAGAAGAGATTTTCCTGGAATAGGACTTGAGCACGAAAAGGGCGAGGGATCAACGTCAAGAAATTCCCTTGACTTTGTAAGAGAGATCTCGAGAAAAGTGAGTGAGAAGCTTCAAATCCAGGATTCAAGACAGACTCATCGGGAAATCCTTCCCCGAAGAAGAAACCTTAGGGAACACAGGTTGCAGCTGCACAGACATGAGGAGGACAATAACTTGAGAAGGTTATGGAGAGGTTGAGGCATCAACAAGACAAACTGGCCATTGTTTTCTCATTCTCTTGGGGAACAAGAACAAGAAAATTCCTGTACAATTTATTGAGTGTCGAGCAGAGCAGACCTCTCTATTTTCCCTTTTACTACTGCTTTTATATCGTTTTGTTGGTGAGAACAAGAGAAAAAAGATCATTTGTTCTGAAGCAACGAGGGAACGAAGGAACGAAGAAGCACAAGATAATAAATTACCATCGCAATCATGCTCAAGTCACTCGCACATGGACTACAACAACACAAGTGTGTTTCATTTGCCATTACAATCAAGACAATGATGATGACTGGGAGACAACGAGGTATGAAATAAATGGAATGAGTTCTCTGTCGCTTCCTCTTTCTATTCTATTCTATCTTCTCACTTTGTAATGATAATGATACGACCGATACTTGAGAATGGAAAACTGGCTACTGTTCTGCTCGTGTTGTTGTACACATTACTTGACCTTATGATGTCTACCTCACACGATGACTAACTAAAGGAAAAGGTATCCCTTTTTTCTTGGTTTTCAACTCAAAAAGTCAACAATAAATCAAATAAAACAAAAATAAATATTTTGCTTACCTTGACTTGGCCTGGGCTGCTCGATCCCTTTGGCGACGATTCTTGAACCAGTTTCCAACCTGAGTAGGTGTCAGACCAGTGGCCTGAGCCAGTTCCCTCTTTTTGGTCGGGTTAGGGTACGGGTCCTGGAGGTACCACTCCCTCAACAATGATCTTGTTCTTTCTTTGAAACAATGGGTTTTCTGTTCTCCATCCCAAATAGTTCGTGGCAGAGGATACTTCTTTCTGACTCGATACTTGTCAACGGGTCCGAGGGGTCTGCCCCTCAACTTCTCGGCCTCTTGGTAATGGGCCTCCAACCACATGGCTTGAAGTTTGGCATGGGATGCTTTTGTAAATCTATTGGACTCGAGGATGTGATAGAGCTCTCGAAAGTTTCCAGAATGAAATGCAACCAGGGATCGGGCTCGAAGGACTGACTCGTTCTTGGATAAGTCAGCGCAGTTTGGATGGGCGACTGGAAGGGACCACAGAAATCGGCCCAACCTCTCAATGTCACCCGATTCTTCAAGTGTCTCACAGACTGCGGCCACTTGAGTCACCGTAAAGTTTAGTGTGGGCAACATAAACATGGCAGCTGCAGCAGCAGAATGGGCTGCAGACATTCCTCCTGCATGAGAGCCATAGGCACCCATGGCAGCAGCTGCAGCAGCAGCTATTGATTGTTGACTCATGTCACCCAACTTGAGGTTACTATTACTACTCAAATTCAAAGGAGTCAAGTTATTATTTCCATTTGAAGAGGAGGTTGAAGTGGTTGAAGAAGCGGATGAAGTGGTTCCATTGATGAGTCCAGAGGATGGTGTGTTGGCTGCAGCAGCTGCAGCCCCATTGACTGAGGCCGTGAGGGCAGCCAGAGCAGCAGCCGTACCCAACGGACCGAATGCTGCGGACATGCCTTGAGAAAGAGCATGATTGTTGTGGTAGGACTGAAGTGCTGCAGACAAGTGCTGGGCAGCAGTCAAGGCAAATGTGTTGGAGTTTGAATTAATGGGAGGAGAGGATGTGGTCGCAGACCCCGGACGAGAAGAATGAGAAGAAGAAGAAATTGAAGTCCTAGAAGAGGCATCTCGTTCTTCCATGATTGAGAGCATCTCTCATGATGTGCTTCTCTTGAAGAGATCACTGTCACTGCACTCGAATCAGAGTCAAGGGAGAGGAGCACAAGCTAGCTATCACGCAGGATAGAAAGACAAGTATCTGGGATGGATCTAAAGAAGATCACGAAACTATCAGTGGATCCAATGGAAACGGAGATGCTATCGTTCTCTTTGCCAGGAAAGGCTCTTGGGGTGGAGTCCTATGCATGATAGTACTCTTGATACTCCGAGTATACAAAGAACAAGATATACTGTCGTGTTGTATCCATGAAGTATGGTACTCCTCTCTCGATTCTATTGGACTATTGATTTCAGGATCCAAACGCCTTCTCTCTTCTCCACTCCTTCAGACATGAGACCATCTCTCTTGCCTTCTCATGCCTTTGACACTGCTTTCCTCCTGATACTTCGTCACTGCACTCTCTCACTTGAATAGTATACATGAGAGACGTATCCTCCTCCTCCTTCTATTCATGTCTCAGACACTGCGCTAACTTTCTTAGTATATACCTTGACTGACTTGATCATGATGATGCCTTTCTTGACTTGAAAACCTGATTCAAGTGTCTCTCTGCCCGGTTTCTCTTGCTTTTTAGTCCTTCCCTTAATTATCCCTACTTCACTCCTCCCTTTTGACCCTCCTATTCCTTTACTTTACTTTGATGATGACTGCGCTTTGCATTAGAGGTTGGTCGTGTTGGTGCCAAGAGATACAACAACAGGAAATTGAAGATGCATCATCATGATTCATGGGAATGAGAATGAGAATAAGAGTCAAATGGTAAACCCAAAACAACAAACACAATATTCTCTCATGAACTGGTTGACTGATTCCGGGAGACAAGTATTGAACGACTGGTTCACATCCTCTTTGTCTTCTTCAAAATGTAATTGTACATCACGATCACGAGAGAGAAGAAGGAGGTCTCGCATTGACTGCCTTAGGAGTTGGTTTGATTAAAACTCGAATGGAACTGTAGTCATCATCATCCTGATGATCCGAGTTCATCATTTTCCGCCTTCTCTTGTTGTATTCTCTTCTTTTTTGATGGACTGCAGGAGAGAATTGAACACGAGAAACACATGAATCAATGAAGTAGAGAAAGAGCCTCAAGGTGTCATTTAGATTCATGACAGTTATATACCTTTACATGGTTGTGCTCCCTCAACAAAGATTCTGTTTTCCTTCTCCCTTCTCGTTTCCATGCAAATCATTTCATGTCGAAGAAGAAGAAGAAGACAAAATAAGAGACAAGAAAGAGAAATAAAAGGAAGAAGACTTGAGAGATCGTCTCCCGATCTGCTGTCACGACAATCGAGTTTGTTCTGTGAGAGAAGGACGAGACAGACTTTTAGTAAATATTCTCTGCTTCTTCTTCTTGACTGGTTATTCTTGTTCTGTACTGTAGTTACTGTATTCTATTCCTCTGTAATATTGTCTTGTTCTTCTTCCCAAACTCCCTGTTGTATTCTCATCTGGTCTGTTTCATGGGTCCTTTTGTTCGACAGTAAATGTCATTCATTCAGCCCTGCAGGCTGGTCTAGATTATTAGCATTACATGAGTCTGGTGACAGAGAGACAAGAAGACGATGTATATGTGGACTACGACTTCCGAGGAAAAGACCGTAATCGGATCCTGAGGAGGTTTCTTCATCCTCATATGTATGTATCATCTTCCTTTTCATTTATACTGTGTATCCCCTTTTCATCCAAGCATGTTGTGACATCGGCT
>Ga0157374_10004900_pt1 | contig 11232 bp, 6 predicted proteins | sample M25metaG_FD_115308 | JGI IMG/M metagenome (GOLD analysis project Ga0157374, IMG submission 115308) | Miscanthus rhizosphere microbial communities from Kellogg Biological Station, Michigan, USA - M2-5 metaG | ecosystem: Host-associated > Plants > Roots > Rhizosphere > Soil | place: USA: Michigan... | reverse complement strand
TCCTTAAGATAGCGATCCCCCATTTGTGCCGCGACCTTGAAACCGACATGCAGCAACTGCCTAAGGCGTGAGTTGTAGGCGGGGTTGGACTGATCGTGGCGAAGAGCGGAGACAAACTGCTCGCTCGTCCAGCCATCGACCACTTCAGGGGTTGGAAGCTTTGCAACATCAATGTCGATGACTGTAGCGTACGGCGCGCAAAGCTCCTCACGGTGGCCGTGGGCCTCGCGGTACACCTCTTTGGCGATCTCCAAACCTGAACCGCCTGCCTCAGCAAGGCCGATGATCTCCTCAAGCCAGGTTGTGCCAGCGGTCTTGACGTGGACACCTGCACCAGTCTTCGTAACCGCATCGTGGATTGCCTTGTAGATGGAGAACTTGTCCGAACCTGAGTGAACACTAAGCTTGAGACCAGCGGGTAGGCCGTAGGTCTTCACCGCAAAAGCGATGGCAGCAATGTCCTCATTGAATTCACGCGAGAATTGCGCGACGTCGCCAACGTAGTCGACACCCTTGTTGAAACGGCCAGTAAACTTTGGTGCGATGGTCTGGATGGGAATCTTCTCGTCTGCGATCGCAGCGAGAATAATCAGTAGTTCAACCGGAGTCTGTGGCGAGTCGGTCTCATCCATAGAAACCTCGGAGATGAAGTTGCCAGCTCCCTTCTTTTCGACAAGGAAGCGATAGATCTTGCCTGCATCCTGCACGGCAGCGAGGAATTTGTTGGCGACCGCAGCGACAAAAACAGGATCTGTGTGGAACGGCTCCGCAACTCCGGGAATCGTCACGGTACCAACAAGCTCCGGATGGCGCGAGACGAACGCGTCAACATCGCCCGGGTCAGCTTGCTTACCAATCATGTCCGCCACATCGAGTGTGAAGAAGTCGCACGGAGCGAGGAAGCGCTCGACCGTGTTGAGGTTGATGTGGTCTGCGTCGAGGAAGTAAGGCTTTGTCCAGCCAAGTTCCTTCACTGCCGCATCAGCGGCCTTACGAGTCTGTGCGGGATCGGTACCAATGATGTTGTGCTCACGGTTCGATTTGTTCCAGACCGGCGACACTTCGACTCCAGCTTTCTCTGCTAATACACAGGCTGCGAGCTGCGCTTTTGCTTGATGAGCGAACCTGTCACCCGTTCCAATCGAAAATCTTGAGAGCTGCTGCACTGCCATACCTTCACCTATTTCTATATCTTTTTTCCGACGTTTTCAGTGGTCCAACCACTTCGCATTGACCAGCATACCCAAACTTTTGCGCTTCGTGCAAACAATTGAGACAAAAAGATTGCCTGCAATAACTTTGCTCGGTATTGCTAAAGCCAAACCGACATCCTAAACCTCCCTGATTCCGGTTTTCGTAAAAATGTCGGCTTGGGGCGAGTTGGGAAACTTTGCGGTGGAGCGTGGCGAGCGTGTGAAGGCACTTGACCTCTACCAGCGGGCCTGGAAGGGGCAGACGACGAACCACAAAGTGCAGACCGATATCATGCAGCCTTAAACAACTGCGGACAAGCGCATCAAGCAAGATTCCCGATACGCAATCCGCACCTGGAGTAATGGCTAGTCCTTGAAACGTCCGCGGTAGGCCCACAGACCAAGGCCGGGGTTTGAGATGTAGAAGATCTCCTCGCCGTCGACCATGTTCCAACCGTCTTTGAGGACTTGGGGGTTGTACTTTGCCGTATAAGTGGCGAGGTCACCGTACTCGAAATGCACGCTCTCAATCTCTTCCTGTGTGAGGTGACCCGGGCAGTAGCGGATGGTAAAGCGCCCTTCGCTGGAACCGTGAATAAGGTGCGCGGCAGCGCTTAAATTGCCGGCGAGTGCGGCGTCTTCGTTGACGTACTCGAGAGTCTTCGGTGTGCCGCAGTAGCCGTATTTGCGAATGAGCTTGTCAATAGCCGCGTCTTCTCCAAACTCATGGACGGCGGGTGCGAGAACGATTAGTTCGGCATCATCGGCGAGAGCCATCCGAGTGCGGTAAACGCTCTTGTTTCCGAGCCAGGTGCTCCTGAACTCATGCGGATCGAGGAAAACTACAGCCTTCTTGATCTCGCGGTCGAGCATCTGGAAGTTAACCTTGAGCGCGAGATCAGCTGCCAGGTTGAAACACTCGACGTCATCGCCAATGTACAGACCACGCAAGGCGAGCTTACCCTCCGCGTTTTTGCCGACGACGGTCTGCACGTAGACAATCGGGAGGTTCGTCGCGAAGTTGTCGCTGGCGTAGTTCAGGACGCGGCGAACGGGAGTATCCGCGCGGCCCATCATTCGCTCCATACCGTAGACGGCGCCGAGGAAGTGCGAACGGTGGATGCCGATGGACCCGCCAGTTCCCACGAAGATGTTCTTGTTGTAGTTGGCCATGCCGACGACCTCGTGCGGCACAACCTGACCGATGGAGAGGATAAGGTCATGTTCGCCATCCCGGAGGAGCTTGTTGACCTGCGCTGGCCATGGGTAGTCAACCTTGCCCTCGGAGACCTCATACAGAAATGATCCCGGAACCTCACCCAGGGTGACGACATCGTTGCGCCAGTCGTGGACGCGGAAGAGATGGCGCGGCGTAGCGCCGTACATAGTGGCGATCTCGGAGTCGGTCATGCCCTTATGCGTGCCGAGTGCGGGAAGAACGTCTGTGAGCTGTTCGCCGTAGTACTGCCAGGCCAGTTCGGTGATGACGCCAGCCTGCGAGTGGAAGCGGGTAAAGTCGGGCGGAACTGCGAGGACTTTGTTCTTCTTTCCAATTGCATCCAAGGCAGAGAAGAGATTCGTGCGAAGTTCTTCAGCCGACATCTCAGTGGTCGGACTTCCAGCGGCAAAATAGAGACTCATGTCACACAATTTTACGCCGCCGATCAAAAACTTTGGCTTTGGCAACACAGGAGAATCAGCATGAAGGAACAGGATTTGAAACTTGCGATGCCCGACGGAGCGACGGATGCGGTACTGTACACCTCCGATGACGGAACGCCCTTGCCCGGTGTGCTCTTCGTTCCGGATATCGGGAGTATTCGTGACACCATGCGGCAGATGGCGCGGCGCCTGGCGGATGAGGGCTACACGGTGCTGATGCCCAACCCCTTCTACCGCACAAGTTCAGTGCCCGTATTCTCATTTCCGCGCAAGCCTGGTGATCCAGCGACGATGAAACGGATAGGCGAGCTGATCGGACCGTTAGCACCTGATGCTCTGGATGCCGATCTGGCTGTATATCTCGACTACCTCTCCTCGCAACCTACAACGACACAAGCTGGGGTGGGCGTCGTCGGCTTCTGCATCGGGGGACTCATCACATTCCGGGCAGCCGCGGTAAGGCCGGAAAAGGTCGCCGTCGCAGCATCGTTCCATGGCGGAGGTCTGTACAAAGCTGGCGATCCGGGAAGCCCGCACCTGGGGCTACCAAAGATCAAGGGGCGGCTCTACTTCGGCCATGCCGTGGAAGACAACAGCATGAACACGGAGGCCATCACTGAGCTTGTGAAGTCGCTCCAGGAATGGGGCCGCCGATACGAGAGTGAGATGTACCAGGGAGCCCACCACGGGTGGACCGTGGCGGATAACCCAAATTACAACCAGCCGCAGGCTGAACGGGCCTATGCGAAGCTGACGGAGTTGTTCAGAGGAGCCCTTCAATCCCACTGAGCATCACGAATGACAAGAAAAGAGGGCCTCGGCATTTGCCTTGGCCTCTTTCGTTGTTCGACGAAACCGTTATAGCTTGTAGGCTTTCTTCACCAGGTTGACGGCAAGGTCCTTCACCACTTCGAATGCTTCGTCTTCGTCCAGCCTGTGTTGAGCAACGAGATTGCCGAGGAAGGCGCAGTCGATGCGGCGAGCTACATCGTGCCGGGAAGGAATCGAGAGGAAGGCACGCGTATCGTCGTTGAAGCCGACAGTGTTGTAGAAGCCTGCGGTCTCAGTGGCAGTCTCGCGGAAGCGCATCATCCCTTCGGGCGAGTCGTGGAACCACCACGGCGGCCCCAGCTTGAGCGCCGGGTAGTGTCCTGCCAGTGGAGCGAGTTCACGCGAGAAGGTGGACTCGTCGAGGGTGAACAGGATGAAGGTGAAGCCGGTGGAGTTGCCGTACTTCGAGAGCAGGGGTCGCAGGTTGCGGACATACTCGGTGGGCGACGGGATGTCAGCTCCATTGTCGCGTCCAAATTTCTCGTAGAGAAGCTTGTTGTGATTGCGAATGCTGCCGGGATGCAACTGCATCGTAAGACCGTCTTCGACGGACATGCCGGCCATCTCGGTAAGCATCTGGGCCTGAAACAACTGTTGCTCCTCGGGCGAGGACTTTCCGGAGACGATGCGTTGGTAAAGCGACTCCGCGGCTCCCGGGTCGAGATCGGCGGTCATGGCGGTGAGGTGGCCGTGGTCGGTCGCGGTGGCTCCCATCGACTTGAAGAAGGCACGGCGGTTGCGGAGAGCCTTGAGGTAGCCACTGAATGAGCCTACGTTCTCGCCGGTGATGGCTCCGAGCTTCTCGATGTTTTCGCGAAAGCCCGCGAACTCGGCGTCGATAACAGCATCTGGGCGGAACGTGGGAAGAACCTTCCCTTTCCAGCCGGACTCATGGATGGCCTTGTGGTATTCGATGGTATCGAGAGGCGAATCGGTCGTGGCTAGAACTTCGATGTTGAATTTCTCGAAGAGGGCGCGAGGCCTGAACTCAGGCGTCTCAAGCTTCCCGGCAATGACATCATAATATTCGTCGGCGTTCTTCGGGCCTAGCCGCTCCGTCAGGCCGAAGAGCGTGCTCAGAGAGTAGTCGAACCACAGGCGCGTCGGAGTCCCGCGGAAGAGGTAGTAATTCTTTGCGAAGATGCGCCAGACTTCGCGCGGATCAGCCTGCTGCTTCCCGTCATTCTGCGGAATGCCCAGCGACTCCAGCGATACTCCCTGGGAATACAGCATGCGGAAGATGTAGTGGTCGGGCTGAATGAAGAGAGCGGCCGGATTCGGAAAGGCTTCGTCCTTGGCGAACCACGACGGATCGGTATGACCGTGCGGGGAGAGAATGGGAAGGTCGCGAACCGTATCGTAGAGCTTCGCCGCTACTGCGCGTGCTGCCGGTTCAGAGGGAAACAACCGCATAGGATCAAGCATTCAAAACACCTCAAAAAGATGACCGACTGAAAGACAAAAACCGAATCATTCTAAAGTCTTGCCGAGCGCCGACTCGAATTAAGTGCGACTCCGAACAAAACGCAACCCGAGAAGCCTATCAAAGTAACCAAGAAGTGGTCGACCACTTTGTAGCAACGACTCCCATTAGTGCTCCTAAGACCATTGTTCTAGTTACGCCAACGCGGCGGAAAGGTTCTACCTTCGCGGAAAAGCTTGGACTGATTTACCGTAACCGTATGCAACCTTCCCGCCTAGCCGCATTGATCCTGGCGGCCCTTACCGTCTCTGCCTCTGCCCAGTCTCAGCTAAAACTCATCCCCATTCCGCGAGAGCTGCGGGCCGGAGACACACAGGCACTCACCCAGGGAGTACAGATCAACTGCGCTTCGCCCTGCCCTGCACAGGACACCTTTGCGATCGACGACCTGAAGACTTATCTGGCGTCACGCAGCGTTGCAGTCAATACTTCCGCGACGGTAAACATTCTGGTAACCCGTTACGGCACAGCAAATTCCCGATCGATTCTCGCCGACGCCACAGGCAAAAAGGGAGCGGCCTTACCAACTGACTTCCCTGCTGAAATGAAAGCCGAAGGCTACGTCATCGTTCCCGACGGTAAGGGACTCGCCATCACCGCAGCGAGCGACTCCGGTGTCTTCTATGCTCTGCAGACGGTCAAGCAACTCGTCTCCGGCGACGGAAGCAGCGCCGTACTGCATACGGCGACAATTCGAGACTGGCCGGCGATGCGTTACCGCGGCCTCAGCGACGACCTTTCGCGCGGGCCCGTTCCCACCTTTGAGTTTCAGAAGAAGCAGATTCGCCAGCTCGCCGCCTACAAGCTGAACGTCTACTCGCCTTACTTTGAGCACACCATGCAGTACACCGGGCATCCCCTAATGTCTCCTCCCGGAGGCACAATCACCCAGGAGCAGGCCCGAGAACTGGTCGCCTATGCAGCGAAGTACCACATCACAATCATTCCGGAGCAGGAAGCGTTCGGCCACCTGCACTACCTCCTGAACCTTGAGAAGTACTCACCAATCGCTGAGACACCCCACGGACACGTGCTGGCTCCAGCTCAGCCTGACGCCCAGAAGCTTACGCACGACATGTTCACCGAACTCGCCGCAGTCTTCCCCGGACCCTTCCTCCACTTGGGAGCCGACGAAACCGTAGAACTGGGTAAAGGACAGACAAAAGCAGAGGTAACCGCGAAGGGCCTGGGACCCGTCTACCTGGGCTTCCTGGAAAAGATCGTGGCAGACCTGCAACCCCTGAATCGCAAACTACTTTTCTGGGGCGATATCGCCTACAAGGAGCCGGAGCTGTTGAAGCAGGTACCCGATTCCTTCAAGAAAGCCACCATCGCTGTTCCATGGGAGTACAACCCTCAGCCGAAGGGCTTTATCCCCTTCATCAAGCCGTTCACCGACGCCGGGTTTGAGACATGGGTCGCTCCGGGAATCAACAATTGGTCGCGGGTTTACCCAAACTGGAACAACGGACTGGCGAACATCCAGCAGTTCACGGCTGACGGCCAGAAACTGGGCGCCACCGGCCAGCTGAACACCATATGGAACGACGACGGCGAGGCGCTTTTCAACGGAGACTGGTACGGCATCCTCTTTGGAGCTGAAGCAGCATGGCATCAGGGCGAAGCCTCGATTCCGGCGTTTCAGTCGAGCTTTGGGGCCAACTTTCACGGTGACGCGACAGGCAAGATCGACCAGGCACAGCAGGAGATCATGACCGCGCACAAGCTGCTGAAGGATTCTCCATACAAGGTCGACGCTCAGGATCTGCTCTTCTGGCAGGATCCCTGGAACGCTGACGGACAACGGATTGCCGGTCTGCTGCGACCGATCCTCTCCGAAGTTCGCCTGCACGCTGAACGTGCTTTGATACTCGTAGCTGAGGCACGAAACGCGAATCCGAATCTCCGCGAAACCGACGCGTTGGATGTTCTTGAGCTGGGAGCCCGGCGTATGGACCTGATCGGCCTGAAGTTCCAGGTCTCCGACGAGATTGCAAACGGCTACGCCCACGCCTTCGCACTGCAGACTTCGAAGACGAAAGACGATCGCGAGGAGACATCCCGGGAGTTGAATCTGATCAACGGCGTCAATGGCCGCCTGCAGGACCTCCGGAACAACTACTCGCTCCTCCGCGACCTGTACGAACAGGCCTGGCTGAAGAGCTACCGCCCGTACTTCCTTCGAAACAACCTCGAGCGCTATGACTTCACCATTCAGCTCTGGCTGGGCCGCATCGACCGTATGCGCACCGCACAGCGCCAATGGGCTAACTCGCAGACAATTCCGCCGGCGTCGGACGTAGGAATCCCCGCCCCGCCGTTGAACTAGTCGCACGTCCACCGCAGCGTTTTCATCCAGCTATTCGAAGCAACTTAAGCCGAATAGTGCACTTGAGCGTTACCCTAAACTGACCGCAGGCCGGTCGCCGGACTTTGCCATCGATATGTACCAGACGCTTGCAGCACGCCGCCTCATCACTGCCTCCGATGTCATCGAGTATCCGAGCATCACTCTCGACAACGAGGGCTTCATCACCAACATCGAGGCCGGCGCCGCCCCTCGTACCGAAGAAACAACCCTCGCCGCCACGTTCTTCGATATTCATACTCATGGGGGAGCTAACCATGACGTCATGGAAGCGACCCCAGAAGCCATTACCGCGGTAAACCGCTTTCACGGGGCCAATGGTGTCAGCCACTATCTGCCCACCACCGTAACAGCGCCCATAGAAAAGACACTCAAGGCGCTGGATGGCATCGCGTGCGCGATAGAGGCTCCGCACGACCCTCGCCATGCGCGTCCCATTGGGATTCACCTGGAAGGCCCATTTATCTCTCACGCGAAACGCGGAGTCCATCCCCCTGCAGATATTCTTCCGCCTGACATCGCGCTCTTCGATCGTTTTCAGCAGGCTGCCCGAGGAAACGTCCGTTTGATTACGATCGCGCCAGAGATGCCCGGTGCGATCGAACTGATCCGTCATTGCTCGGCCCAGGGTGTTCGTGTAAGCATCGGCCACTCCAATGCACTTGCTACAGAAGCGCGGGCTGGCATAGAGGCTGGTGCACGCAGCGCAACGCATACCTACAACGCCATGAGAGCACTCGATCACCGCGAACCCGGCATTCTGGGAGAGGTGCTAGACGCAGAAACACTCTTCGCAGAGATCATCTGCGACGGCATCCACGTGGTCCCGGAGTTGATACGGCTATGGCTGAAAGCAAAGGGTCCGGAGCGCGCCATTCTCGTTACGGACAGTATGGCAGCAGCCGGAATGCCAGACGGCGACTACATGCTTGGCACGTTTCCGGTGAAGGTCGCTAACGGTCGCGCGCTCGCCGCGGAAGACCTCGCAAAGGGCAAAGAGACTCTAGCTGGCAGCGTGCTCACACTTAGCCGTGCCGTCGAAAACCTGCAGCGCTTTACCGGTACGTCGTTAGAAGTCGCCACGAGACTGGCCACGCGTAACCCGGCCGCCATGCTGGGTCTTGAAAATATCACCGCCACAATCGCACCGGGTCAGCCGGCAAACTTCAACGTCTTCAACGCAGCGGGCAAGCTAGAGAAAACGATCCTCCAGGGCGTCGTCGCCTCTTAATCAGATGCAATCGGTTTCACATTGCCGATAACCTTAGCGGTGCAGGAGAGCACTCGGTCGCTATACACTCGCTAGCATGTCTGCTGTTCCACCTGTGACGCATCTTCATACACTCGACCTGGCTCTCATCGTCGTCTACCTAGTCGGCATTACGCTGTTCGGCCTGCGTTTTCGTGGTGGCAAAAATGATGGGCAACGGTCGCTGAAGTCCTACTTTTTGGCCGATCGAAGCGTCCCCTGGTGGGCCATCGCCCTCTCGATCGTCTCGGCTGAGACCAGCACGCTGACCATCATCAGCGTTCCAGGTGTTGCCTTCGCCGGCGACTTCGGCTTCCTGCAGATCGTCGTCGGCTACATGATCGGCCGCATCGTCGTAGCGGGAATATTTCTTCCCCGTTATTTTCAGGGCGAGATGCTGACCGCATACCAGCTGATCGACCGGCGCTTCGGCCACACACTGCACAAAGTCACAGCCGGACTGTTTTTGATCACACGGGCTGCCGCTGAAGGCGTGCGCGTCTTCGCCGTCTCTATCGTTGTTGCAATTGCTATCGGAACTGGCGACGTCCTCTCGATCGGCATCATCTCCGCGCTGACGCTGCTTTACACCTTCGAAGGTGGGATGACCGCCGTCATCTGGACGGATGTCGTGCAGATGTTTCTCTACATCGCGGGCACTATAGTGGCTATCGCCACGCTCGGAGTGCACGTCCCGGGCGGCTGGCATCACATCCACGAAGCGGCATCAGCTGCCGGCAAGCTGCATATCTTCAACTTCGCCCTGAACCTCACCCAGACCTATACCTTCTGGGCAGGAGTTCTCGGAGGCTCATTCCTGACCATGGCATCCCACGGAACCGATCAACTGATGGTGCAGCGCCTGCTCGCCGCAAAGAACCTCGGCGAATCCCGTCTGGCCCTGCTCTCCTCCGGTGTAGTGATCTTCGTACAGTTCACGCTCTTCCTTCTGATCGGTGCAGGTCTGTGGGTGTTCTACGGAGCCACCCCAGCCAGCGGCCTGACTCCCGACCGGCTCTTCCCTTCCTTCATCGTTACTGAAATGCCGATCGGTATCGCAGGGCTGCTGGTCGCCGCCATCCTTGCCGCAGCCATGTCCAACCTCTCCGCAGCACTTAACTCGCTGTCATCAACGACCGTGGTCGACTTCTACATGCACTGGAGACCCGAAGCCGACGAGCGCGAGCGCATGATGATCTCTCGCTCGTCGACTGTCATATGGGCGCTTGTACTATTCGCCATAGCCGTCTACAGCATCCAGGTTGGCGGCAAGGGGCATGTGGTTGAGATCGGCCTCTCGATCGCCTCAGTGGCCTACGGAGCGCTGCTGGGTGTCTTCCTGCTGGGAACACTCACGAAGAATGCCACGCAGACAGGAGCAATCGCCGGACTCATCTGCGGCTTCGCTTTGAACATTGCCCTGTGGTTGCAATCTGCACCTATCCACCTGGTCAACCTTCCGCTCATCGGCGATATGACCCTGCCCCACGTCGCCTGGACCTGGTACGTGCTGATCGGCTCTCTGGTCACCTTTGCTATCGGCTATCTGGCAAGCATCCTTCTACCGAAGCCACGATTGAAGGAGCCAGTTACTGTGGGGCTCGTGCTCCTGCTGTTATTCCCCTCTTGTCTTATGACAGAGGCACAGACCGGCACAACCGCCACCCCAGTAGCGCAAACCAGACCGGACTTCACGCCAATCTCGACGCTCATGGATGAGACGATCGCGCAGAAGAAGCTACCGGGCGCAGTGGTTGTCGTCGGCCACGACGGCAAGGTGGTCTTCCAGCAGGCATACGGCAATCGCAAGCTCGCAGGCGAGCCCGGACTCGACGGACAACCTTCACCGGCAGAGCCGATGACAGAAGACACCATCTTCGACATGGCATCGCTAACCAAGTGCCTCGCAACAGCAACGTCGATGATGCAGCTCTACGAACAGGGGAAATTTCAATTCGACGACCCCGTCGCTAAGTACCTCCCCGAGTTCGCCGCCAACGGTAAAGACAAAGTCACCATCCGCGAACTGCTGACGCACTACTCCGGCCTCGCCCCTGACGTCTCCCTGAAAGATCCGTGGGGACTCGCAGCACCGGATAAGGGCGAAGGTATCAAGCGGGCGATGGAGTCAAAACCGGACAATCCTCCGGGCATGAAGTTCGTCTACTCCGACATCAACTTCATCACCCTAGGCGCACTGGTAGAAAAGCTCTCAGGTCAGCCGCTCGAAGCCTATGTGCAGCAGCACATCTTTACGCCGCTGCATATGACAGATACCACCTACCATGCATTCTCCAAGGCTTGTGGGCCGCACATCGTCTCAGGAGCGAGCATCGAGCTTCGTCTCGAACCCCACACAGCCCAATCCCTTGGCTGCGGTGGTGCAGATCAGGGGGTTTGGAACGTTCTCACCATTCAACACGTAGCCCCCACCGCCCACGACGAC
>Ga0157374_10004898_pt1 | contig 11235 bp, 12 predicted proteins | sample M25metaG_FD_115308 | JGI IMG/M metagenome (GOLD analysis project Ga0157374, IMG submission 115308) | Miscanthus rhizosphere microbial communities from Kellogg Biological Station, Michigan, USA - M2-5 metaG | ecosystem: Host-associated > Plants > Roots > Rhizosphere > Soil | place: USA: Michigan... | reverse complement strand
GGAGCTTGTCGATCTCCTCGTTGCGCGAGGTTTCCTTCTCGATGTACGTGTCGGTCTGGGGAACGTACGCCTCGGGCTGGTAGTAGTCGTAGTACGAGACGAAGTACTCGACCGCGTTCTCCGGAAAGAAGCCGCGGAACTCCTGGTAGAGCTGCGCCGCCAGGGTCTTGTTGTGGGACAGCACCAGGGTCGGGCGCTGCACGGCCTCGATCACCTTGGCGACCGTGAAGGTCTTTCCGGACCCGGTGACGCCGAGCAGCACCTGGTCCGACCTCCCCTCCGAGAGGCCGGCGACGAGGCGCTCGATGGCCCCGGCCTGGTCGCCCTGCGGCGAGAAGTCCGTCCGGAGGCGGAAGCGGCCGCTCGCCTGGGCCTGCGCCTCCTTGTAGGACAGCGGTTTCCCGGCGGAGGCGATGTCGGGAGCGGGACCGGGGTGGGTGGGGCGCGGCATCGGAAAGTGCGGCTTATAGCATAAGGATCGCGGATGCCTCACAATTCCCCCGTGAGAAGGGCTCTCCGCGTCTCCCTCGTGATCCTGCCGCTGGCGATCGCGGCGTTCGCCGGCACCGTCACGGGCGCGTTCGCGACGAACTTCGTCCGCGTCCCGAAGGTCGGGGAGCTCGCGACCTACCGCCCCGACATCATCACGGAGATCACGGCGCGCGACGGGTCGACGATCGCGCGGTACGCGATCGAGCGGCGCATCCTGGTCACGCGCGCCGACATCCCCGCCGTGGTGCGCAACGCGATCATCGCCACGGAGGACAAGAACTTCTTCCAGCACGGCGGCGTGGACGTGCGGCGGACCCTCTCGGCGCTCGTCGCCAATCTCCAGCAGGGCGGCTACGCGCAGGGCGGCTCGACCCTGACGCAGCAGCTCGCGCGCGCGATCTTCCTCTCGCCGCGGAAGACCCTCTCCCGCAAGGTCAACGAGGCGCTCGTCGCCTTCGAGATCGAACGGCGGTACTCGAAGGACCAGATCCTGACGATGTACGCCAACGAGATCTACCTCGGCCACGGCAACTACGGGGTCGAGGCCGCGTGCCGCTACTACTTCGGCAAGAGCGTCAAGGACGTGACGCTCCCGGAGGCGGCGCTGCTGGCCGGAATCGTCCAGCGCCCGGAGGATCAGTCCCCGTTCCGGAATCCCGACCTCGCCCGCGCGCGCCGCGCGACGGCGCTGCGCCGCATGCAGGCGGCCGGCTACATCACGGAGGCCGAGCGGCGCGCCGCCGACGCCGAGCCTCTCCCGTCCGCGCCCTCGCTCGCGGAATCCATCGTCGGCCCGTACTTCTGCGAGGAGATCCGGCAGTACCTCGAGAAGACCTATGGCGAGAAGGACCTCTACGCGCGCGGGCTGCGCGTCGAGTCGACGCTCGACCCGGAGCTCCAGCGCTGGTCCGAGGAGGCCCTCGGCTGGGGCCTGCGCCGGATCAGCCGTCAGCACGGGTTCCACAAGCCGCGCAACCTGCTCGAGCAGGGCTACCGGTCGCTCGACGCGTACGTCGATCCCTCGTGGGAGAACGCGCCGGTCGAGGAGGGCGCCGTCTTCCGCGGCGTGGTGATGAAGACGAGCGCCGCCGGCGCGGACGTGCGGATCGGGCAGAAGACCATGCTCCTGCCGAGCTCCGGCGTCTCGTGGACCGGCGCGACGTCCGCGGCGAAGGTCCTGAAGCCCGGCGACCTCGTCCTCGTCTCCGTCGAGAAGCGAAAGGACGGCGAGCTCGTGCTGGCGCTCGACCAGGAGCCGCGGGAGCAGGGCGCGGCCCTGATCCTCGAGAACTCGAGCGGCGCCGTGCGCGCGATGGTCGGAGGCTCGGACTGGACCCAGTCGAAGTTCAACCGGGCGACGCAGGCGCTCCGGCAGGCGGGCTCCGCGTTCAAGCCGTTCGTCTACCTGACCGCGCTCGAGCAGGGATACACGGCGGCGGACACCGTCTTCGACGGCCCGCTGTCGATCGTGATCGACCCGCGCCAGCCCCCGTACCGCCCGTCGAACTACGACTCCAAGTTCCACGGGATCGTGACCTTCCGCAAGGCGCTGGAACACTCGTACAACATCCCCGCGATCCGCGTCGCGCAGATGGTCGGCCTGCGTCACGTGATCGAGACCGCGCACCGCCTCGGAGTGCGCGAGAAGCTCGACGCCTACCCGTCGCTCGCCCTCGGCGCGTTCGAGGTCAGCCTCGTCGAGCTGACCTCGGCGTACACGGTGTTCGCGAACCAGGGGCTCGCCTTTCCGCCCTACACGATCGAGCGCATCACCGACTCCAACGGCGACACGCTCGAGCAGACCCACCCCGACCCGCGAGAGGTCGAGACCCCGCAGGCCGCGTACCAGCTCCTCCAGATCCTGCGCGGCGTCACGCAGCGCGGCACGGCCGGGCCCGCCGTGGCGCGCGCGGGGCTGAAGCTGAACATCGCGGGAAAGACGGGAACCACGAACGACTTCACGGACGCGTGGTTCATCGGCATGACGCCGCGCTACACGGTCGGCGTCTGGGTCGGCAACGACCAGAAGACGCAGTCCATCGGCAAGGGAGCGGAGGGCGCGAAGGTCGCGCTGCCGATCTGGATCCGGATCATCGAGAAGATGCGCGACAACGGCCGGATCGACCCGCAGGAGGACTTCGAGGTCCCGCCGAACATCGTCCTGACGCCGGTGGACTACGAGACCGGGCTCAAGGCCACGCCCGACACGCCTCTCCCGGTCCTGGACGCGTTCGTCAGCGGCTCGCAGCCGACGGAGGAGTGGAGCTCCCGGTCCGGCGACATCTCGCGCCTGCCGTGGTCGCTCCAGCAGCCGTTCTACGTGCCGAAGAAGGGCGAGCTGCCGGAGAACGCCGAGGTCCCGCCCGAGCCTCCGAAGCCCTGAGTGGACGGGCCGCCCGACGTATTAGCGCTGGCTAATATGTTTCGGGTCGCGGGCGGCAGGGGTATCGAGGCTTAGGAGACCGGAGCCCCGATCGCCTGGACGTCGACGGTCAGGGTCGCGACGACGTCCCGGTGCAGGCGGACGTGGACCGTGTGGGCCCCGACGCGGCGGATCGGCTCGGCGAGCTCGATGCGGCGGCGGTCCACCTCGATCGACTTCGCGGCGAGCGCGTCCGCGATCTCCGAGGCGGTCACCGACCCGTAGAGCTGCCCCTCGTCTCCGGCCTTCTTCGTAACGACGACCGTGAGCCCGTCGACCTGCTTCGCGACGCCCTCGGCCACGCCCTTCTCGGCGAGCGTCTTCTGTTCGTACTTCTTCTTCTCCTCGCCGAGCCGGCGCACGTTGGCCTCGGTCGCCTCGTAGGCGAAGCCGCCCGGGAAGAGGTAGTTGCGCGCGTAGCCGGGCTTGACCGTCACGGTCTCCCCGCGGTGCCCGAGCCCGCGCACGTCGTCGGCCAGGATGACTTTCATGATTGTTCCGTTCTCCCTCCGCCCTTACGGCGGAAATCCACGTACCAGTCGAACAGTCCCAGGAGCGCCACGCCGACGTTGAGCGGAATGTAAGAGACCACGACGTAGAGCCCCGCCCGCAGCAGGCGGAACCGAAACCATCTCCGAAAGAAGTGGCAGATGATAGAGAGGCCGGCCACGAAATACAAGGCCGCCAGGGGGATGAGAAGGTTGCCCGCGATACGGGCCGCCTCTCCGGGCAGCAGGCCGAATCCGGCGCCCGAGGCCGCGAAGAGCCCCGCCGCGGCGGCCGGGACCCGCAGGGTTTCGAACCTCGCCGCGTCCGCCGTCGCCCCGGGCCGCGCCGCCAGGGCGCCGCCGTAGAAGGCGATCGCGGCCCCGGCGACCCACATCGCGCCGAACAGTCCCCACAGATAGCGGCGGGCGATCTCCCGCGAGCTCTCGAGCGTCGAGCGAACCCGCGCGACCGTGTCGGCGTCCGCGCCGGAGCGGCGGTACGACTCCGCCACACCGGGAGTCACGCGGTCGAAAGTGGCCGTGATCTCGCTCTCGAGGGACTGCCCGGGCGAGCCCGCCGACACCGCCGCCAGTCCCGCGATGAGCGCGACGCCGGCGATGCAGAGCCCGAGGTAGCAGCGCGAGGGATCCGCTCCGGCACGCAGGAAGCCGACGCTGGCGGTCGGCAGTCCGACCACGGCGGCCGCGAAGAACGCCATCGCGAGCGCCGAGAGGCCTCCCGCGGTCGCCCAGCCGAGCCCCAGCACGACGGCCGCGGCGACGAGGCCCGCGAGCGCCCCTGCCGCCACCCCGCGGCGATGGGCGATCCTCACGACCGGGATGGCCGCGAGCGGGATCCCGAGCGTCCCGAAGATCGGCAGCGCGAGAAACGCGGCGAAGAGCGCCGCCGACGCCGCGCCGGCGACCGGAATCTCGAACCGGTTCAGCGACGGCGTGGGAGTCGCCGCGTGCGCGTCCTGCGAGCTCATGTTCGGGAGACGGGCTTCCTCAGAGGAAGAGCGCGGGCGGAAGCCGACGCGGAGCGTGCGCCGCGAAGGCGGCCCGATGCGCCCGCCCCCGGCCCGTCGCCTCTCCCCTCGAGGCTCGCCTCAGTCCGTCGCGTACGGCAGCAACGCGATCGAGCGGGCGCGCTTGATCGCCGTCTGGAGCTTGCGCTGGTGGAGGGCGCAGGTGCCCGAGATCCGCCGCGGCAGGATCTTGCCCCGCTCGGGGATGAATCCCTGGAGCAGCTTCACGTCCTTCCAGTCGATGTACTCGAGCTTCTCCGCGCAGAACTTGCAGACCTTGCGCCGGCGGACGAAGAACTTCTTTCGGCCTCCGGTCTTGCCGTCGCGGCCCGCGGCTGCGCCGCGTCCTCCGGAGCGTCCTCCCGGTCCCGATCTCATGACTCACTCCTTTCGGCCGGCTGGGCTGCCTGAGGCGGCGCCGGCGCCGGAGCGCTCGCGCCTTCGGCCGGCGGTGCGGCGGGCGGACGGGGCGGCCGGCGGGCCGTCTTCTTGCGAATCCTCTCCGCCATCTTCGCCGCGCGCCTCAGGTCCTCGTCGACGCGGACCGCGAGGTGGCGCAGCACCTGGTCGGACAGTCCCAACCGGCGCTCCGTCTCGGCGACCGTGGCGGGCTCGGCCTCCACCTGCCAGTAGACGTAGTGGGCCTCGCGCTTGCGCCCGATCGGGAAGGCCAGGCGCCTGCGGCCCCACGGCTCTTCCTTGACGAAGTTGGCGCCCCCGTCGGCCAGGATCTTCCGGTATTCGCCCGCGAGCTTCGTCGCGTCGTCGTCGTTCAGGTCGGGCGTGACCAGCACGACGATGTCATACAGCCTCATCGATACCTCCTCGTGGATGTCAATCCGGAACGACTTCGTCCGGAGAGGAAGGTTGAACGTTCGCTCGCCGCATCGCGGCGTCGATTCCCTGTGTGAGCCAGAGCCGAAGCACGTCCGCCGCCCGGGCGACGCTGTCCCCGAAGATCTCGCGCTCGGCCTTCGGCATGGGCTCGAGAACGTAGTCCGCGAGGTCTCGCTCGCGCGAGTACCGCTCGCCCCGGATCCCGACGCGCAGGCGCGGGAACTCGGTCGTTCCGAGATGCTGGATGACCGATCGCAGCCCCTTCTGCCCTCCGGCCGTCCCGCGCGGTCGCAGCCGCAGGGCGCCGAGCGGAAGGTCGATGTCGTCGACGACGACGCAGAGCTCCGACTCACTCACATCGTGTTTCTGGCAAAGAGCGCGAACCGCCTCACCCGAGGCGTTCATGTAAGTCTGCGGAAGCGCGAGGAGCACCGGCTCCTCTCCGATCCGACCCCGCCCGACCCGCGAGGAGCACTCGCGCGACCGGATCCGAATCCCCGACTCCGCCGCGAGCGTCTCCACGACCCGGAAACCGGCGTTGTGGCGTGTGGCCTCGTACTCCTCGCCCGGGTTGCCGAGGCCGACGATCGCGCGCAGAGACTACTTCTCCTTGTCCTTCTCCTTCTTCTCGGGCTTCTTGTCGCCCTTCTCGCCCTCCTCGCCCTCCTCGCCCTCGGTGGCGGCCTTGCCCTTCTTGAGGACCTCGGGCTCGGTCGCCTCGGCTCCGGCCGCGGCCTCGGCGGCGACCGGCTCCTCCTCGCGAGTCGGGTGCGCGACGTGCGCGACGACCTTCTCGGGGTTGTCGACGATCGTCATGCCCTCGATGGGCGGAAGCTCCGAGATTCGGATCGCGTCTCCGATCGCGAGGTTCGTCACGTCGACGGCGATGTGCGCGGGGATGTTCGCCGGCAGGCACTCGATCTCGATCTCGCGCGTGACGACGTCGAGGATGCCGCCTTCGTTCTTGACGCCGGTGGCGAGGCCGACGATCTCGATCGGCACGCGAACGGTGATCTTCACGTCCATGAGGACGCGGACGAAGTCGATGTGAAGGGGCTTGCGCGAGACGGGGTGGCGCTGCAACTCGCGGATCATCGCGTGGCGGCTCTGATCCGATCCGGCCAGCTTGAGGAGGAAGATGGCGTTCTCGCCCGCTCCTCCCCGGAACGCGTCCGAGAGCGCCTTGTGCTCGACGGAGATGGGGACGTTGGCCTTCCCGGCGCCGTACACGACGCCCGGAATGCGGCCCTCGGCGCGCGACCGGCGGGCCGCGCCCTTCCCGGCCGCCGAGCGTTTCTCGACGTTCAACTCGATGGTCTTCATGAGCCCTGCTCCGCGCGGCGGGGCCGCGCAAAGAGGCGGATTCTACACAAAAAGGGACGAAACGGAAGCCCCGTCGTGGATCCGCTGGATCGCCTCCCCCAGGAGGGGCGCCACCGACAGGGCCCGGATCCGGGGGCAGCGGGCGATGGCGGCCTCGACGTTGATCGTATTGGTGACCAGCAGTCGCTCGAGCTTCGAGGCCTGGATCCGGTCGAGCGCCGGTCCCGAAAGGACCCCGTGGACCGCGGCCGCGTAGGTCCGCCGCGCCCCGCCGCGCCGCAGCGCCTCCTCGGCCTGCACGAGCGTCCCGGCCGTGTCGATGATGTCGTCGAGGATGAGGACGTCCTTGCCCTCCACGTCGCCGACGCCGTTGAGGATCTCCGTCTCGTTCTTCCCCGTGCGCCGTTTGTCGATGACCGCGAGCGACGCGTCCAGGCGCTTGGCGATCGCCCTGGCCCGCGTCAGGCCCCCGACGTCCGGCGACACGATGACGAGGTCCTCGAGGTCCAGCTTCCGGATCGCCTCCAGGAGCACGGGCGCCGCAAAGAGGTGGTCCACGGGGATGTTGAAGAAGCCCTGGATCTGGGCCGCGTGAAGATCCATCGTCAGGATGCGGTCCGCGCCCGACGCGGTGAGCAGGTCGGCCATGAGCTTCGCGGCGATCGGGACGCGAGGCTTGTCCTTCTTGTCCTGTCTCGCGTAGCCGAAGTACGGCAGGACGGCGGTGATGCGCGACGCCGACGAGCGGCGGAACGCGTCGAGGAGGATGAGCAGCTCCATCACGTGGTCGTTGACGGGCGAGCTCGTCGGCTGGACGACGAAGACGTCGGCGCCGCGGACGTTCTCGTCGATCTGGCAGTAGTCCTCGCCGTCCGAGAAGTTGTAGAGCGTCAGCTCCCCGAGCGGCAGCCCGAGGTACGCGCAGATTTCCTGCGCGAGCGCCGGGTGCGCGCGGCCGGAGAAGATCTTCAGCTCTCCGTAGGTGAAGTGCGTGGTCAAGCGAGCGGGATTCTAATCGGGAACGCGCGGGCGCGCCACGCCGTTCAGCCGTGTCGTGCGGGAAAGCCGACGACCGCGGCGCGCCGTAGGAGCTCGTCCACCTCGGGGTGGTCCGCGCCGCTCGCGAGCGCGTCGCGGGCCGCCGGGCCGAGCGTGAACCGCTCGGGCATGTAATCGCGACACTCGCCGTTCTCGAAGGCGAACCACGGCGAGGGCATCTCGAGCGCGTAGACGGATTCGCCCGAGTCGCCGCGCGAGACCTCGCGATAGAGCGAGTGGACGCGTCGCACGCCTTCCGCATGCGGCCACTTGCCGAGCGGGCCGTGGTCGCGGAAGAGGGTCTCGTCGCCGCTCGCCGCCAGGGACAGCCACTTCGCCCCCGCCGTGTCCGCGGGAACGGCCGGCCCCGACAGATCGGGGGCGAGCCCGAGCAGGTAGCGCGACAGCACCGCCCTGTCGGAGACGAGCGCCCGGCGCATGCGGGGGAACAGGGCGGCGTATTCCGCGGGCGCGAGCTCGTACCCCTCGCGAGGCTCCACGTCGCGGTTGCCGAAGCGCGCGAGCAGGATCGCTCCCTCCGGACCGACGACCCGCGACAGCTCCGAGACGCACAGGAGCTTGCGCAGGAAGTAATGGAATGCGTCCGCGCAGAACACTCCTCCGAACGACGCCGGAGGAAACGGGAGAGGTCCGTCCGCGTCGGCGCAGACGTATTCCGCGGCGGGAGCGATCCACCGCCGGGCCACGTAGAGCTCGAAGAAGTTGCGGTCGAGCCCGACGAAGGCGCGACCCGGGTGCCTCGCGGTCCAGTAGTGCAGCGTGTGTCCGAAGCCGCAGGCGACGTCGAGCACCGGCCTCTCGTCGCGCGGAAGGAGCGCCGCGAGAGCGAGACTCGTGAGGTGGCGAGGCTGGGCGAACCGGTGGCGAAAGTGGTGGTACAGCTCGCTGCGCCGTGCCCGGCGGAAGTAGTAGTCGAAGGCGTCGGCGGCGGTCCTGGAGCCGGCGCCGGCCTCGAGGCGTCCGACGAGGAGCGGCTCCACCCCCCGCGAGCCGCGGACCCACGCGTCCTCGAGGCGCCGGCGCAGTCTGCCCTGCGCCCCTTCGGGAAGGAGGTCGACGGCGTCGAGCCCGCGCCGGACCCACGGGGGCGGAACGGCGAGCAGAAGCAGGAGGGCCCGTCCGTCCTCGCCGCGGCGGATCAGGTCGAGGAGGCGCGACGGCCGCGGGCCGCGGATCAGCGGCGCGTCGACCGTCTGCATCATCATGTCGACGCGTCCCTCGCGCCGGAAGATCGGGATGCCCCCGAGGAGCGGGACCTCCCCGCAGGGGCACGTCAGGACGGCGGTGACGATCTCCCCGTCTTCCTCGCGGGCGTGCGCCGCGCGAAGGCGGCCGCCGCAGAACGGGCAGACCAGGAATTCGAGGGTGGACGACCTCATCGAGCGGTCGTCCCGCGACGAGCTTCAAGTCTCAAGTGGCAACCCTCAAGCCGATGGTCCCTCGATGAGCGGATGAGCGCCGCGGCTGCGCCCGGCCGCAACGGGAAATTGGGAAACTCGAGCCCGGAAAGCACACGCTGGCTGGGGCGCTAGGACTCGAACCTAGAAATGCCGGCTCCAAAGGCCGGTGCCTTACCAGTTTGGCGACGCCCCAATACGCGGAATTTTACCCCGCGGCCTCCGACTCGGCCGGCCGGACCGGCTCCGGCGGCGGGGCGTCGACGGGCGCCGTGGTCCGCACACGGTCGTATTCCTCGAGAATCCGCTTCTCCATCCGCTCGCGCGTCTCGCGATTGAGCGGGTGCGCCACGTCTTTGAACTCGCCGTTCTTCTTGCGCTTCGAGGGCATCGAAATGAAGAGGCCGTTCGGCCCCTGGATGACCTTCAGATCCGAGACGAGGAAGCAGTCATCGAGAACGATGGACACGTACGCCTTCAGCTTCTCCTCGGTGACGGGAAAGACCTTGACCTGCGTGATGTTCATGGGATTCCTCCGGTGGGGCGGGTTCTTTCGAGGTATTCCGCTCGCGAGAGGCTCCGGCACGGGACGACCCTCGCGTCCGGGTGACGGCGTCGCAGCGCCTCGATCGTCCCCGGAGGCGCGCCGCTGAGCACGATCGTGGCTCCCGAGCCGCTGATTGCCCAGTCGGACGTCGCCGCCGCCGCCGAATGCACGTACGTCCCCATCCGAGGTTCTATCGCTAGCACGGCAGGTGCCAGATCGTTGGGGCCGAGATATCTCGTCCGGTCCGGGTCATCGAGCGCGAGCCTCTCCGGCAGCGTCCCGCGGCCCGCGAATTCCCGGTACACCGCCGCGGTCGACACCGGGAACGGCGGGACGAGCAGCAGCAGCTCGGCCCCGGCTCCGTCGTCGGGCCGGGCCGCCACCCGGTCGCCCCGCCCGGAGACGTCCGCCTCTCCCCCCGACAAGAAGAACGGGACGTCGCTGCCGAGACCGGCCGCGAGCCGGACGAGGTCGTCGTCGGGGACGGACAGCCCCCAAAGGGCCGCGAGGAGCCGGAGCGTGCATGCCGCGTCCGAGCTTCCGCCGCCCAGCCCACCGCCGGCGGGGACTCGCTTCTCGAGGCGGATCTTCGCCCCGAGCCGGGTCCCGGCGGCGTCGGCGAGACGCACCGCCGCGCGGAGGACGAGATTCTCCGGACCCGATGGAAGCGTCTGGTCGTCGCACGAGAGCTCGAGGACGTCCGATTCCTCGGCGCGGAGCGTGTCCGCGAGGTCGATCGTCACCATCCGCGACCGGAGCTCGTGGTACCCGTCGGGCCGCAGCCGGCCGACGCGAAGCTCGCGGTTGATCTTGCAGGGAGCGTCCGCGGACAGCGATACGGATGCGGATCCCTTCACGGCGTCGAGCCCTCCGGGGTCTTCGATTCACCGGCCGGCTCGGAGGCGACCAGTCGCAGCGCGAGGCTGCGCGACTGACCATCCTCCTCGACCGACACCCGTTCCGGCCACGGCCGAGGCGCCGCGCCCTCGTACGTCACCGACAGCGACCCGGCCTCTCCCGTGATCCGCATCGAGAGGAGCCGGGCGTCCTTCGAATCGACCACGGCGTTCGCGCGGATCGGCCCCTCGAAGACGAGCAGGCAAGCCGCCCCGTCGCAGCCGGCGATCTTCGCGGGATCTCCGGGCCATGCGCCGACGAGGACCGATTTCAAGAGCCTCGGATCGACCGGGAAGGGACGGCGGCCGCCGCTCTTCAACGTTCCGTCCGCGTACTCCGCGACCGGCGAGCCGAAGGGACCGGTCAGCGACGCGCGGCGGACGTCGGACCCGTCGTAGGTCACCGCGAGAGTCCCGGGCAGCGCCGGGACGCCCTTGCCCGAGAGCCGCGCGTCGTAGAGGAGACGCGACGCCGGAAGCGCCTCGGCCCGCCTGCGAATTGCAGCCCACGCGTCGAGCGCCTCGCGCCCCTGGAGCTCGGAGGCCGGGGAGTAGTGGGCGGCGGCCCGTTGCGACGCGCAGCCGGCCGAGACGAGGAGGCCGACGAGAACGGCGCCGGCGAGAGGGCGAGCCGACCGAATCCGCGAACCCTCCCGCACCGTCCTCTTCAGCGGGTGCGCGTCACCGCTGCGACGTGAGCGCGCGTCACCGCTGCGACGTCAGCGCGCATCACCGCTGCGACACCG
>Ga0157374_10004897_pt1 | contig 11235 bp, 10 predicted proteins | sample M25metaG_FD_115308 | JGI IMG/M metagenome (GOLD analysis project Ga0157374, IMG submission 115308) | Miscanthus rhizosphere microbial communities from Kellogg Biological Station, Michigan, USA - M2-5 metaG | ecosystem: Host-associated > Plants > Roots > Rhizosphere > Soil | place: USA: Michigan... | reverse complement strand
TGATCTTGTGTGTAATGAAGGGTTCTCTTACTTTCATCCCTTTTACACACCAACCCCTCCCTTCATTCTTCGAATCAAAGAAAAACACATCCAATGGGGACAACCCATTGATTTTCATCCTCATTCGATCAATAAAAACTACTAGTCATTCAACTCTAAAGATATGTATGATAAAAGCCCTTCTGGTTCGGGAAACAAAAAGTATTGCAGACAAGACATGACGAAGATGGAGCAGACACTGCAGTGACAAAGTCTACCACGAAAGGAGTTCAATGTCAACGAGTTCTCATGAGAAATAACACACAAATCGTTATTCCTTCACGTTATTACTTCCTTTCGAGGATGACAATACCATGACCGGAAATGATTCGGGCATGAACTACGCATTAACTATAGAGATCGATGACCGAAATGGAAAGGTAATCTCTTCCCACGAAACCACGTGTGTCATGATCATAAATCGGTCCAGTCATTAAGATAAACGGAAGTAGAGGGGTATCATAACATGAATACCGCTTACTTTGGAAATGTAGTCAACCATTCAAATGACAGTCTCATTTGTCAGTGAGTTATCATTTGCCATTCTATGGTTTGCCCGAAACAGATCTGGATGCCAAATTCAAGTAAAAAGTATGAATATCAAGTCAAAAAAAAGTGAACGAAATAAAAAATGAAACAGGGATGTAACAGGTGCTGTCTTTACTTCTTCGACGTAAAAGAACTTGAAGGCTTTTCGTGAGACTAAACAACTGGGGAGGATACTTTCCCAGGCTGACCACTTCTTTACAAAACGGATCTTCTTATCTCAACAACAAGAGCACAAGGCGTAACAAAGGAATCACGACAATCACTCGAGATCACAGTTCAAGTTCAAGGAAAGCAAGGTATGATCATCATGTTGTTCAACCTGACGAGAGGGATGCAAACATACAAATCATGCATCGCTCATGCATCACGAATCAATGGGTTCCCACACAACGACAGGAGAAGAGCACAATCATAACGAGATGTTCTTGTCCTGAAATGATGGAGGACTTGATGAGGTGGGAGGGGACATGAGCTCGATAACGGATTGCAAGACATCTGTCAAAAGTCATCGACAAGACCTCTCTCACGACACCTTCGTATGTGAACCTGTCGAAGACATTTCCTTCTCCACTTCTTGTGATGAAAAGGGAGGAAATACATGTAAAAAGACCTGCTTCTCGACTCTAGACTTCTTTGTTGACCACAGGCAGGTCAAGCAGAGAGGGATAAAGTGAAGTAAAGGAAAGGAATAAAAGAAGAAGTGGACAAAAGAACCTGCATCCGACCTGAGACTCAAGAGAATAAAAAGGAGAGCCTTTCCTTCCTTTCCTTCCCTTCCGTTTTCCTGTCTCGTTTCTTCTCGTATTCTTAGTCCCTTCAAAGACAACAATGAAATGCACCGGCTGTTGTTCGACATCAGACCCTACCTCTCCTTCCCTTCCTTTTCTAAAAGTCTTGGGAACCATGTCTATCTTTCTCTCACACCATCACCCTATTTCTTATGCAACAAGTTACTCACCTGCAGGCCTGACATCCTTCACTGAAACAGATGTCCCACATCATCATGTGTGCAGATGTTACAGACTAACGCATCTTGTCATTCATATATAAATTTAATAGTCGTCATCATCATAGAAATAGATGCATCTCAGATGCAATATATAAGGAATATAACTCCAAGTAGACAAGAATATAAGTCACAGGAAGTGCAGACATCAAATTGAACGTTTTGTGTCAGTGAATACAAGAATATAAAGAAATTCGTGAGAACGAGAGAGAGAGAGAGGTGTATACTGTACTGTAACTTAAAGATGTTGGCCACTAAGAAATATATGAAAGGAATGCCAGGAATGAGTCAGTTAGCCTTCCCTTCGTTCTTTCAAAACTTGTCTCTAAAGAAAAGGAGGCCTCGAAGAATGCGAGTCAGGTGACAAAGCATTAGGCTATAAAATGTCGAGATCAAGGACAACGAGCATTTGCTCTTTCAAATAAGTATATAAATTTTCAAGCCCTCGTTGATCCACAGCCATTGTCCTGGTGTTTGAGCAGGAGAGACATCCGAGAAAATGACTTTGAACAGAGAGAACAATTGTACTTCTTGACCTCTGAATGAGTCTGAGAGTGAGCTCTCAAATTAGATCTGTCGGCAAAACACCTTCCACACTGACTACAGGCAAAGGGTTTCTCTCCAGTATGAGTCCTCATGTGGCCTTGAAGCAGCCATGGTCTAGAAAAGGCTTTTCCACATAAAGTACACTTGCATGGCAAGGTGTGTGTTCTAATATGCATCTTCAAGGCTCCAAGAGAAGTGTAGTTTTTCTCACAAAACTTGCATGAGAATGCCTTGGCAGACTGAGTTCGACAGTGAAAGTCTCTGTGTTTCGTCAGACCAGACAGAGTGGAGTAAGACTTGGAACAGTCTGGACATTGGAATCGAGAAGGATGTGATGAAGAACAAGGGGCATTGGATTCCTTTTTGTTCTCGTTCACGGGTTCCAGGATTGACTTGCTTTGCGATGACACGACGGTCGCCATCATAAGCAGATTCGAAGGAGGAGATGAGAGTGAGGACTTTCTTGAAGATGACTCACTCGATGAACAAGTAAAGTTATTCTCGCAGTCAGATCCAGTCGACGATGGAGGAGGAGAGGATTCCATCAGTCTCTTGACTCCATGACTCCAGGAACTCCTGGGAGGGATAGCTATAGGAATGTGATGGTGACTGAGAGGGGACAGGGCATGATGATGGTGATGATGGTCCACGATAAGTACTGGGGAAGAGATTGGAGAGGCCTTCATGTGATGAGGCATCAAGTATGGTGTTCCAGGAGGAGACATTGGAAGGGGAGAAGTCATGTATCCACTGGATCGGGAATAAATATGCGGAGGATAAAGATTAGATGAAGAAGGGGGAGCGATTTGGACTGACATAGGATGTGATGCAAAGTATGGAGGAGGAGATGATACAACATGTTTGAGAGGTTGTTTCTTGATAGACAGGTCAAAGGGTTGGTCTTCTCCGTTTTCCTCCCTCTTCTTCGACAGATCAAGCAATCCAGTCTCCTTATCTTCATCCTTCGATGAAGAAATATAGGGATGCCATGGAGTCATCAAAGATGATGAAGTCGAAGGGATATTGGGAGGTGAGATAAGAGGAGCAGATCCAAACATTTCCTTGTAAATGGAAGACGAGCGCTTCTTGATCAGAAACGATCGAGGCATTTTGTTGTAGAAGTGTCTCGAGAAAAGTTTTGTTAAAGATTTTCTGGCGAACAAGAACAAGTACGTTCTCTTCTCTCGTTCTCTAAACTAAAAGTGAGAGAGATGCCCGTCTGCAACAACAATATAAGGCCACTGGAAGAACAAGAACAGGAGGAGCCCTAAGGAAGGAAGTAAGAGCTCTCGTGAGTCTGAAGCAACAACTGTGTTTCGGCAGCAGTCTCATGACATGAAGCTGACAACATAACAGGGAGTTTTAGAACCATTCAAGGGATAAAAGAAAGGGCAGGTGGAAGAAGTGTGGGTCCTGCCTGCCTGTAGAACAAGACATGTTCTGTCGATACTACGACGACGTCCAATGAGAGGTTTCTTCGAATGAATGAAAGGAGGGAAGAGAGAGGGGGACTAAAACGAAGAAACCATCTGCCATGATATTGTTCAGGTCTCTTTCAAACATTCCTCCTCGAAAAGAAGAGGACGACGACAGGTGTGAAACCCCAGACTCGAGCATCAGCTTCAGGCTAAAACAGAGACAGGTAAACTTGTATGGAAATTCACTTCATTTTCTGACCATCATCTTCATGACAGAAGCGGGTATCAAATCAACTTCTTAAATCAATCTTATAGTTTCTCTCACTATAACTATAACTAAACTAAACTAAAAAGGTATTTCATCTGCTTTTCCTTTTCATCACTAAAATCTCTTCTTTAAAGGCCAGACTACATAATTATTCACATTCATTTGATAGACAACACGGGTCTATGAAACTAAGTGCTGCCCATCATAAGAGAAATATTCATGTACAACACGGTGTCCTCCCATGAGTATTCAAGAACATGAACGAAGCAAGGAAACGAGAGAGAGAGGTAAACAAGAGAAAAAGGACAGGTGTGCTTCCTCTCTTTTTTGGACTCAACCTCCTCTTTAGTTGTTACTGCTCTGGCACGAGACTAGTATGTTCGATCACAGACACACACCATCAGCCGGATATGATCACGAGAAGAACGTGATTTACTTTACTTTACTTTACTTGAGTCGCTGAGTCGCGTGCAGCTGCTCTGATTCCTCTCTTTGTTCTCTGGTCTGGTCGGTTACGAGCAAAGTCGTTGGTGAAAAAGGACACTCGAGACCATCAAATCTACTTTCTCTCTGGAACAACGGTTCCGAAGAATCCGAGACTCAATCAGTTGGCGAGGGATTACATTGTCAAGATGAATGAGAATACTCTCTTGGTTTTAGTGCAGAACCAAAGGAGACAAGTTTGAGTCTGAGAATCTTGTTCTCTAAATTCTGTTGTCACGAGCAAGTCCTCTCGAGTTTTTGACTCTGATGCACCCGGTGTTTGAAAAAATAAAAGAACAGATGAAACTTTCAAGCAGACTGTCAAGAACCTGGCTTTTCTTTCTTTGTTTCGCTCTCTTTATTGTGAGTTACCTTCACACAATAATACCGTACACGAACAAGAGGACAAAATCGAAGGCAACGTCCGGTGCAGAAGTTCGCCCGGTGTTTCTGTCCTGATGGCTCGTGCTATCAAGACTCGTGCACATTTCTTTTCATCCTCTTGTTCTCCTCCCCTGCCAGTCAGTCTGTGCAACAGGCTGTTGGATGAGCATGAGGTGCTCTTTCATATACGCCTTCTGCTTGGAAATGATGGACAATTCGTGTACAAGAGACTCATGGCTCGTGTTCTTCCTCTCCTGCTGCCTCTGCCTCTGAATTAACAGGAGTGAGACTCGTGCCGTAAATGTATCGACTGAGAGACTGAGAGACTGAGAGACGAAGAGTGAAAGAGGTCATGCCATGTCTTGGAGAACAACAAGGCAGATGAACAACAACAGACTGCATCCGAGACTTATCATGGATTGAAAAGTATTGATTTGACTGACTAAACACTGACTGACTGTTTCAAGAGTCCAGTAAAAGAAAAGAGAAAAAGAAAAGGTAGTCTCGTGGCTGCAGATGAAAAGAATAAGAAGCAGCCGGAAGATGAACACTTGGAATTGAGAGATGAATTGTTTGCCTTCGACAACAGAAAATTGTCAGGTGTGTTCACTCATGCACTTCAGATGATCAATTTGATTGAAACCTTGAGATAAAAAAGAAGCGGCTTCGATGACACAGAGAAGGAATGCTCCTGAAACAAGACAGTTATATCGCGACTTAAAGTACACAGAAAACTCGTGAAAACGCTTGAGTGACCATGAGACTAACCTGCCATATATACACTCACTGTTGCAGATATACACTCACTGTTGTAGATATACACTCACTGTTGCAGATATACACTCACTGTTGTAGATATACACCCACAGGTGGTTCCTGCAACTGTTTTACAACGGAATCAACAGACTAGAGCGACATTCAATTCAATGTCACTACAACAACAGAAATGTCTTTCAAGCCTCTCTAATGATGTAATGGGGTCCCTCAAGTGAAACAAAGAGGAAACACATTACGAGACATTAACAGATGCAGTGTATCCTTACCTTGTTTTCGTGGGTGTCGTTGTCCTCTTCTTGTCTTGGCTGCCACGCGAACAACAAGAAAAGAATGGACGGAACCAACTGTTCTTCCCCTTTTCCTGTCTTCAAGTATTTGTCCTGCAATACAGTTCAAGGATAGAGTACATTCATTCATTCATTCACTCATTCACTCACAAACAGGAGGTGAAACGGAAGGATGTGTGGTCAGTCAAGGGGAAGAAAAGCAGGAAACTATTTTTGACACCAGTTTTCTTCTTCTTATTCTTTTCTTGTTGTTGACCGGCAGGCAGTACTGGACTTCCTCTGGACATTTTAAATGCATTCACAAACAGGTAGTCTTTAGAAGCAAAGTCTTGCAGGACATGTCATGGCTTCACCTGCTTTTCTTCAAGAAAACAACCTGCCTCACTTTCAAGTGTAATAACGATAAGGATAAGGACGATAATGATGATGAGGTCCTTTGGTGTTGCAAGAGACACACGGCCCTCGAGGGCACAAGATTCACAGAAAGAAAGGCAGGTGTTTGAGAATAACAAGGTAAGAAGAAGCATGTCTTAAGAGCATGTCTTGAAGGGGTTCTTTCGAAAATTCAAGATAAAGACTAACTCGAGCCAGGAATCATGCCTTGCAATGCAATGACCATAATTTGTACTTTTTTGTCTCTTTTTCACTTGAACTGTATGTTAAATAACAAGAGGGAAGGATTTGTGAGGATATATTGAGTTCTGATTGAACAGTCTTGGTTCCTTACAATTTAGTGCAGGATTTACACTGCTGTCTCCTCGCTTGACATGAGGATTCATAGCTTTACTTCCAGGTATTCTTATTCTCATTCTCATTACAAGATGCCTGACAGGTTCACGGATTTCTTTCTTTTCTCTGTTGGATGTTCATAAGAATGTTTTTAGTTGTATAAGCCCTTCATTGTATTGTGAAGCAGGTACGAAACAATCTCTCTTGTCTTTGCATCCCGTGTCTCTATTTGATAGGTTTAGTGAACTCAAGAATATATAACTTGTTCTTTTTCAAGGAAATCATTTACTTGGCCACTACTCTTGTTAAACTCCCTAATTTGTGTGAGGATTCCTTTGAGAAGAAGAAGAAAAAATTGAAAGCAACAGGTTTTGTGCCCCTGATCTCACTCCAAAGACAGCAGGAGAGAACCCTGTGTGTCATTCTTTCCATCATCATTCTTTCTCACTTGTTGTTCATCTATTCTTGAGATGATGATGATGCTCAAGACGAACACATATAAACACTTGTAACCTTAACCTCCAGGGCTTATTTCCTTGTTGTTGTCGGATTCCAAGCGGCATCTGATCAACAAAGTAAAGTGGGGTTCAGTCTTCATTCTTCTTCTTCTTCTCTTCTTGACCACTTGACTCACGGAATCAACCTGTTGTTCAAGACTCGAGAGATGTTTACGCCACTCTATGTTACTCTATGTTGCTGAAGCATGGAATGCACTTGTTTTCGGAAGAAGAACAACAAGTCGTGTTTTAGAGAAAATTAAAAAAGTCAAGTCAGGTGCTGTTCATTTTCCTGGAACAGAAAAATGAACAGAAATAACTAGAAAACCTGGATGAAAAATAATGATCGAGTCAGACAAAAAGAAGATGAGGTCATCCCGGGATCACAAGTTGATGCATGTTATCCATGGATGTTCCAGCATCATCATCAATTAAAAATTTTCATGTCTGCTAAGTGTCTACTTCAACATCTTCTTGTTATTTTGAGCATCTCTTGGGTGCTCTTTTTCATACTTGTTTTGATTCCTCCCGAAACGAATTGAGATCTGGATTAAAATCACGAAGAAGATTAGAACAAGATTAAGACACTAAACGGCTTATTTTCTCTCGTTTTCATCATCACTAGAGTATCTTTGTTGTACATGATGATCTGTAATGATGATGTACTCACTCAATCTCGCACTTTATTATCCTCCGAACTCGTGTATAATGATCATAACTTGATTGGAAATCCAGGGCAACTACTCATATGGATAAGAAAAAGATGTCTCTCTTTCTCTGACTGATGATGATGAATTGAGAAGACAAAGGAAGGGAAACAAGTGTAGGAAGAATTCATTTAAACGAAACAGAATAAAACATGAGATCGTCTACATCATCAAGAAGTACACCATCAAGAAGTACACCATGAAGAAGTACACCATGAAGAAGGGCAAGAACAAAGAGAAAATTCCAAAAATTGATGAGGAAGGTCCTCCAACAACAACAGGTTAGGAAATAACCTCAAGCAACCTGTTTCCTCAATTTTTCTATTCTTTTCTTTTTCATGGACCAAAGAACATTCCATCATACATCTCAGATCCCATCGTGAAGACTAGAGGACATTTGCTTTGAAAAATGTACAGTAATTTATATTCTTATTAAATTCCTTTTTAATAAAAATGACCGTATTTTCGTGAAGATACCTTACTAAATGTGTCAATAGACTCAAATACATGACCAAGAAATAGATATCTATGTGTAAGCTGTGTGTAAAAGTATTTGTAGTTTTAAAGTAGATATAAATATGCAGTACCATCATCATCATCATCAAAAACATCTTGTCCTGCTTCCTTTCATTATAAAGTGGCGGAAGAAAAGGTGGCAGAGAAAAACAAGTGACAGACGTCCCACGGTTTCTCTTGAAGAATTATGATGGAGAAGAAGATGAAAATAGAATCAAATGAGTAGTTTCAAGAATGAATGAGAGGCAATATAAGAGCGACCTGTAAAACAAGATCAAGTTCATGTAAAAGGAAGGGAGGAAGAGGATCATCATCAGAAATAACATAAAAAGGGCAGCAACTTTGGATGATGATCTTCTCTGGAATAAAAGACCTGTTTCGTTATTTCTTTCAAGAAACAGGAGGGTATCATCATCATCACTTGAATTGCGTGTGAAATAAACGGTACTTTTCTGTGTCAGGATCTCTTCTTCTCTATTATCATCTCTCCTTTGGATGCCGTTACCTCAGACACTTGGACTTGGAATTTTGAGTAACAGGTACTTTTAATATCACTTGTCTCTCACAGGTCGTAGTCACTCTCTTTTCCTCTCAGGAGGTCTGGCTAACATCTAACAAAAATTCAATTCAATGAATCGTATCAAACATGGGAGGATGGACGGCAGACAAGTTAGAATATTCATGAGACTCACATGAAGCGAACCCTCACGAACAGGGTCTAAAATGTAATATCACTCTTCTTTCTCTGTACTTGTCTTAGAGAAGAAGGTTATTGTAAAACAAAATTCTCCGGATAATAATTGCTAGACAACTAAACTTATTAATTATTTCATGGAAACAGAACTTGGTCTTTAGTGTTCTTTTAATAATAATTTATGCAAAATCTACTTCTTAGTCCTGACTTTGGCCAACTTGGCTCCCGTTCGGATAGTCTTCTTCTCCGATTCATCCTCTTTAAATACAATGGTTGGGTCAGAGTACAGATGCATGTCTTTTCCAAAGACATTGTTAGATTTGTACCCATCAATTGATTCCAGTTGACTTGATTCAACTTCACCCTCAGCTTCCTTGACATCCGAATCAATTGTATCCCCAGGGAAGAAGGTAGGGAAGGGAGGAGGGTTACTTTCAGTAGGTCTCTTGCCCATGATCCTCGTGTCATAAACGAAACAAAAGGATCCGACAGGACCAGGAACTGCTGGTCCCTTAACGTAAAGAACATTGTGTTGGTAGTTAATCCTGAGGATCGGGACCCCCATCATAGCTCTCCTTTCACTTCCCATGTGTCCAGGCATCTTCTTGCCTTTCCATGGACCTGCTGCTCTTCTTCCCCGAGAAATGGATCCTGGACGTCGTCTGTCTTTAGTGTTATTACTCGGTTTCAACCTGAAGGCCCATCGCTTGACAGCCCCTTCAAATCCATGATCAATAGTTTTGCCAAAGACATCAACACAGTCTCCGACCCTGAAATGACGAATAGACATTGGAGTACCAGGCATGAGAATGGCATCGTCCGAGACATACATGGAAGTTAATTTCTTTTTCGGCAGAACCCCTGCTTCTTTGAAAAGACCGGCATAATTCGATGTCACTCCTCTGGGATCAATAGTCTCTGCCCCCATGACCACACATGCAAGACCATCGGACCTCCAACGATTTTGATAAACAACTTGTTTGGCATATTCTTGAGAGGAATATGACTTAATGACATGATTGTCTACGAGTTGTAGTAGAGTAGTCAGTCCTCTGGTTCCATTCGTCTTCCAATATGGCAGGATACCAATCTTTTTGCAAATCAATCCGACCCTTCTACTGACACCTTCTTGGAAATGTCGTTTCTGGGAAATCAAGACCTCTTGATTTAGCGGACAAACAGATTCCTTCCTTTTCTCTTCGACGATCGAATCAAGAAACTCCTGATTCTCTTTCCCGAGGTATCCATCATGTCTTGAGGCTCTAGCCTTTGTAAGGTACTTGAATGGGTGGGTTTTCCTTCGTTTAACTGTCTTACAGGACCATCGGCCTCCTCTACATTGAGTGGCCCAGTTTGAAGGAGGCTTTAAAAAACTTGACGTAGACATCATAGGCATCTGAGAATCAGATGAAGATACAAACCATGAACATGATGGTCTCAATGATGACATCTTCATTTGGCATAATATTGGTGCCCTGATGATCCTAGGGATCATCAAGAATGACATGTTGATTGCAATTACAATGATAAGGTAGGGAACTTCTAATGATACCGTTAACACGATTCCAAGTCAATTGTCTTTCTAATGATGTTGTAATGGATCCTAAGAAAACACGGCATGCATTTCAAGGGGTCGTCTCTGCAGAGACAGCTGATCCATCAAACGTTTCTTTCCATCCAAAGGACCTCAGACTTCAGACCTCAAACCTCATGGCGAAAGTAAAGCCCATTCAAGAAGAGAAGAAGGAAGTGGTTCCAGTGGACACGGTTCCAGTTAAGAAAAAAAGGAAGAAGGAAGAGAAGCAGGAACTACCACAGGATGAACCAACTACTCAAACCCATGTAAAGAAAACAAAGAGATCGAAGAAACATGTCGAGGAAGTCCAAGAAGATGTCCAGGAGATTGAATGGCCAAAGACTGCATCCGTCAAAGATGTCGAAGAGGATGACAAGAGCCCTTCAATTACTAAGACCACTCTAAGTAACTCCAAGACCTCTGACTCAAAGATGTCTAACTCAAGGACCCCAGACAAGAGAAGACACCCCATGACATCATTTAAACCAAAGAAGAGGGTTCATCATCTGAATCCACATCAGATTCCTGTCCTGGAAAATCTTGTAAAGAAACAAGGAAAGAAGTCATGTGTCCTGATCTACAGGAATCACGTGGCAGCAGTGCCTGTCATGGCAAAGTGTCTGAAGGGAAGAGAACTCTTTTACTGTACTCAGACACTCAATAAATGGCTCTTTAAGTATGTCAGACAACTCAAAGGGATCCTCCTTCACTACCAAGACGTGTCCCTTGCGATGAGTAAAAGAGGAGGACTGGAAACAT
>Ga0157374_10004895_pt1 | contig 11237 bp, 7 predicted proteins | sample M25metaG_FD_115308 | JGI IMG/M metagenome (GOLD analysis project Ga0157374, IMG submission 115308) | Miscanthus rhizosphere microbial communities from Kellogg Biological Station, Michigan, USA - M2-5 metaG | ecosystem: Host-associated > Plants > Roots > Rhizosphere > Soil | place: USA: Michigan... | reverse complement strand
ATCGAAGACGCGGCCGAGCTTCGTCTTCAGCAGCCGCACTGGCTCCCGCTCGAAACCCGTCCGCCGAACCTCGAAGGCCAGGGCGCGATCACGATTCGCGACCTCGTCATCAACGCTCTGCGTATGCGCCCTGACCGGATCATCCTCGGCGAAATTCGCGGCCAGGAGTGTTTCGACCTTCTGGCGGCGATGAACACCGGCCACGACGGATCGATGGCGACGCTCCACTCCAACTCGCCACGCGAATGTCTCGCGCGTATGGAGAACATGGTGATGATGGGCGACATCAAGATCCCGAAGGAAGCGATCAGCCGCCAGATCGCGGACTCGGTCGACCTCATAGTCCAGGTGAAACGTCTCCGCGATGGCTCCCGCCGAACCACCAACATCACCGAGGTGATCGGGATGGAAGGCGAAGTCATCGTCACCCAGGAGTTGTTCAAGTTCGAATATCTCGACGAAAGCGCCGACGGAAAGATCGTCGGCGAATATCGCTCGATGGGCCTTCGCCCCTACACTCTGGAGAAGGCCAAGCAGTTCGGCTTCGACCAGCCTTATCTGGAGGCCTGCCTCTAAGCAGCGAGGTCGAGCGGTACGAATTCAGTCTCGACCGCCAATCCCTCAAAAAAGCGATCTGTGCAGCGTTCCCAGCTGTAGTGCCGGGCTTCCGCCGCCGCCGCGACGCGATCGGCGGTTAGCGCGCGTCGAATGGCGACTGCGAGGTCGTTGTCCATGGCTCCAATCCGGCGCTGTCCGGCATGAATCCCTCGGCCTTCGAGCCCGCGGATATCGATTGGCCCCGGCACGGGGAAAGCTGCGACGGGGAGACCGCAGGCCAGCGCCTCAATATTGACAAGGCCGAACGTGTCGGTGCGGCTCGGGAAGACAAATGCGTCGGCGGCGGCGTAGGTCATTGCCAGCTCGGCCCCGTGCTTGGGGCCAAGGAACAGAGCCGAGGGATAACGGGCCTTAAGCTTCTCGACCGCCGGGCCGGTGCCGACCACCACCTTGCTGCCTTCGACTTCCAGCTCGAGAAATGCCTCCAGATTCTTCTCTGGAGCGACCCGGCCGACGTTAAGCAGGATCGGCCGCGGAAGTGCCGCAAGAATCGGGTGCGGCTTCACCTTCGGATTGAACAGGTCGAGATCGACGCCCAACGGCCAGCGGTGGATCGGGCCAATGCCGCGATCCTCCAGTTCCGCGGCAAGCGCCGCGGTGACGGCGAAGGTTCGTTCCGCCGCCCCGTGAAAACGCCGCATCACCGCCCAGATCCAGTCCGCCGGGACTCCGCTGCGCACCGCCACGTAATCCGGAAAGCGCGTGTGGAACGAGGTCGTGAAGGGCCGCCCGTTTTTCCGGCACCAGCTGCGCGCGGCCCAGCCGATTGGCCCTTCCGTTGCGATATGAATTGCGTCGGGCTCGAACGCGGCCAGCATCCGGCGCACGCCCGGCGCACAGGCGAACGCCAGCCTGATCTCCGGATAGGTTGGACATGCGATTGTCCGGAAGCACCCCGGCTCAATCACCAGCACTTCATGTCCGCGGCGACGCAACCGCTCCGCTGTTGTCGACAGCGAACGGACAACCCCGTTTACCTGTGGATGCCAAGCATCCGTTGCGATCGCGATCTTCACGCCGTCACCGCTTCATGTTGTTGAGGCGGGGTAATTTGCGCTTCGGTGCGCTTTCGTTCCGCCCAGTCGAGAATTTCCATCTGACCGCTCGCATGCTCGACAAGCGCGGTGCAGCTTTCGACCCAGTCGCCGTCGTTATAGTAAGTCACTTCGCCAATCTGGCGCACCTCGGCGGTATGAATGTGACCGCAGACCACGCCGTCCACGCCCCGCTCGTGCGCCGCCCGTGCCACGGCCTGTTCGAAGCTGCAGACGTATTGAACCGCGTTCTTCACGCGCTTCTTCATATGTGCCGAGAGCGACCAATAAGGCAGCCCGAACAACCGCCGTGCAAGGTTTACGACGCGATTCAGCTTGAGCAGCAATTCGTATGCCTGGTCGCCAAGGAAGGCGAGCCACTTGGCGTACATTACCACGCCGTCGAATTCGTCCCCGTGAAGGATCAGCAGCTGGCGGCCGTCTGCCGTCACATGCACAGCCTCACCCAGGATTTCGACGCCGCCAAAGTTGAGACCGGTGTAATCGCGAAACAGCTCGTCGTGATTGCCCGGGACGTACACGACGCGGGTTCCGTGTTTCGCCATTTTCATGACGCAGCGAATCACGTCATTATGACGTGAGGGCCAATACCAGCCTTTCCGCAGCTGCCAGCCGTCGACGATATCACCGACCAGGTAGAGCGTTTCGCATTCGATCGACTTCAGGAAATCGAGCAGCATCGCGGCGTTGCAGCCGCGGGTCCCGAGATGTGTGTCGGAAATCCACACCGTGCGGAACGACAGCCGCCGGCGGTGCGGCTCGAACGACACCGGTTCCTCGTTCCAACCTTGCATCTTTGCGATTTTCTTACGGAAAGCACGTCCGATCAACGGAACCTGCTGCGCAGTCTGGATCACTTGCTCTTCCCTCGGGCCGCCATGCGCCCTTCATAGGGAATCGCGATGTCAGGGCTGTTGCAGACACGCTACAGGGGTGTTGCACAGTCTCAACAGTGTCATATTTGGTAAAACTTAGTGCGCGCTCATCAGCGGTGATTTCTCGACGGGTGCGGTCTGCAGCAGCGGATCACCGCCGAGCGCCTGATAGAGGTTTACCAGGTTCTGAGCAGCCATCCGCTTGGTTTGCACCAGCAATTGCCGGGCGGAATAGTAAGAGCGCTGCGCGTCCAGCGTGGTCAGATAATTATCAACGCCAGCCTTGTAGCGCGCCTCGCTGAGCCGCAGATATTCGGCGGCCGCCGCATCCTGCCGCTGCCGCGCCGACAGTTGGTCACCCATCGTGCCGCGGCGGGCGAGCGCATCGGCAACGTCGCGGAATGCGCTCTGAAGGGTGCCTTGGTAGGTGGCGACGGCCGCCTCACGCTGGGCTTCGCTTAGCCTGACGTTGGCGTGACCCGCGCCCGCGTTGAAGATCGTGTAGACGGCGTTAGCCGACGCGCTCCACCCGAATGCACCGCCCGTAAAGAGGCTCGTCAGCGCATTGCTGGCGAAGCCGAGAAGCCCGGTGAGGCTGATCTTTGGAAACAACGCCGCCCGCGCTGCACCGATGTTGGCATTGGCGGCCCGCAAATTATATTCGGCTTCGACCACGTCTGGGCGTCGCAACAATACATAGGAGCTGAGGCCCGGCGGAAGCTCGGCAATCGTTGGCGAAGCCTCGTCGATCGAGGATGAAAGCAGCTTCGGATCGATCGGCGCTCCGACCAGCAGCTGCAGCGCGTTCACGTCCTGAGCCACCAACGTTCGCTGGTTGGCGACATCTGCCTGGGCCGTGTCAAGGATCTGTTCCGCCTGGACGAGATCGGTACGGGCCGCGATCCCGGCATTCACCCTGGCCTGAGTCAGCCGGACGCTTTTTGCGGCAGTCGCCGCCGTATCCTGCGATACCGCAAGAAGGCTGGTATCGGCCGCGTAATCCAGCCACCCGTTCGCAATTTCCGCAACGAGAGTAAGCCGCGTTGCACGCGCCGCCGCTTCGGTGGCAAGATAGCGTTCGAACTGCGCGTGGGTGAGCGAGCGTAATCGTCCGAACAGGTCCAGCTCAAAGCTCGGCACGGAAAGACCGGCCGAATATTGCGCCGTGACGGTCTTGCTCGACTTACCCGATCCGCCCGAGCCGGAACCGTTTCCGCTTCCCGAACTCCCGCGATCGCCGGTCAGAGTGACGCCGGCGCTGGCGCCGACCTGCGGGAATTGCTGGGCGCGCTGGATCTGGAATTGCGCGCGCGCGGCTTCGATGTTGGCGACCGAGACCATCAGGTCGCGGTTGTTGATCAGCGCCTGGTCGATGAGGGTCTGCAGCCGCGGATCGCGGAAGATGTCCTTGTACGTGACCGCAGGGAGCGCAGCTTCGCTTTGCACCAGATAGGGATCGCCGACCGGCCAGGAGGCAGGGACCGCCGAATCCGGCCGGACATAACTCGGCTCCATCGAAGCACAGCCGCTGGTCATCAGCGCGAGGATCGCAACCGTGCGCTTCATGCCTCTGCCTCCGGGCGGGGTCGGAAGGGTTCGCGGATGATCACCAATCCATCGCGCACGCCACGCCGCACCAGCACATAGAATAACGGGATGTAGAAGAGCGCCAGGATGGTGGCGGTCAGCATTCCGCCAATCACGGCGGTGCCGATCGCGATTCTGCCATTAGCGCCGGCGCCGGTCGCAATGGCGAGCGGAAAGACGCCGAAAATGAAGGCGAAACTCGTCATCAGGATTGGCCGTAACCGGATTCGAGCCGCTTCCGTTGCGGCGTCGATGATTCGTTTGCCTTCTCGTTCGGCGCGCTCAGCGAATTCGTTCATCAGGATCGCGTTTTTCGCCGTCAGACCCATGGTCGTCAGAAGCCCGATCTGCAGGAACACGTCATTCTGGAGGCCGCGGAGAGTGACGAACAGGATCGCACCTACAAGTCCGAGCGGGATGACGAGCAGAACGGCGAGCGGAATGGACCAGCTTTCGTACAGCGCCGCGAGGCAGAGGAAGATGACGATCAGCGATACGGCGTAAAGCAACGGCGCCTGCCCCGACGCCTGTTGCTGCTGGTACGAAGCGCCGGACCAAGCCACGCTCACCCCCGGGATTTGGGACGCAAGCTTTGAAATTTCCGACATCGCCTGACCCGAGCTCTTGCCCGGCGCGGCCTGCCCGTCGAGTTCGTAGGCGGGATAGCCGCTAAATCGATCGAGCGTCGTCGGAACAACGGTCCAGCCCGTGGTAGCGAAGGACGAGAACGGCACCATATTGCCTTGGCCGTTCCGAACAAACCAGTGGCCGAGGTCTGCCGGAGCCGCGCGATATTGCGCGTCACCCTGGACATAGACGCGCTTCACCCGTCCTCGGTCGATGAAATCATTGACGTAACGGCCGCCCCAGGCCGTCGAGAGGGTGGTGTTCACATCCCCGGCGTTCAACCCCAGCGCAGCCAGCCGCTCTTCGTCGAAATTAACCTTGAGACTGGCGACGTCTGGAAGCTCGCCCAGCCGCACCTGCGCCAGACCCGGGTCGGAATTGGCGGCGGCCAGCAGCTTGTCGCGGGCGGCGGCGAACTCTTGATCTGACATGCCGCCGGTATTCTGAAGCTCCATCGTGAAGCCCTCGGACTGGCCGAGGCCGCGAATCGCGCCCGGCACCAGCGCAAAAACCTGAGCGTCGCGAAATCCCCGGAATGCAGCCGAAGCTCGAGCGGCAATAGCCGGGGCGCTGTTCTCCGCCCCCTTGCGGTCGGAGAAGGGCGCAAGCTTGATGTAGGAGGCGCCGGTATTCTGTCCGGACGAACCGCCGCCTCCGCCGGCCACGGTGAAATAGGCGTCGATATTCTTCTTTTCGGGACCGTCGACGAAATAGTGCTGGATCGCCTTTTGTACTTCCTGAGTCCGAGTCATCGTCGCCCCGGAGGGAAGGCGGAACTGGACGAAAAGATTGCCCTGGTCCTCGGAGGGCACGAAGCCGGTCGGGAGCCTCCAGAACATGACCACTAGCAACACACAAACCGCGACATAGATGGCAAGGAACAACCATTTGCGGTCCACGACCTTGCCGACATTGCTGACATACCAGTCGATCGTGCGCTGGAATCCAGAATTGAACTTCTGCCGGCCAGCCTCCAGCCGGTGCGCAAGCGCTGGTGCGCGGCGCCCGAGCCATGTCTCCTCGACACTTGCCTCCTTGGCTCGCAAGACGTGGGCCGCCAGCGACGGGCTGAACGTCAGTGCTAGCAGAACCGAGAGCGCCATTGCCGACACGATGGTTGCCGAGAACTGGCGATAGATGACGCCAGTTGATCCGCCGAAGAATACCATCGGGAGGAAGACGGCAGAGAGCACCAGAGCGATCGCGACCAGCGCCATCTGGATCTGGCTCATCGACAGGATAGTTGCTTCGCGGACGCTCAACTCGGGCTGCTCGTGAAGAATGCGTTCGACGTTCTCGACGACGACGATCGCGTCGTCGACCAGCAATCCGACCGCGAGAACAAGCCCGAAGAGTGTCAATGTGTTAATCGAGAAGCCCAGCAGATAGAGCATTCCGAATGTGCCAAGCAGGACGACGGGGATCGCAATTCCCGGGATTAGCGTCGCTCGCCAGCTCTGAAGAAAGACGAACATAACGAGGATGACGAGCACCATCGCCTCGGCCAGAGTCTTGACGACTTCAACGATGGACAACTTGATGAAATCCGAGCTGTCGTTGGCGTAGGCCAGCTTGTACCCCGCCGGCATCCGGCTGGAGAGCTCAGTTACCTTTGCCTTCACGAGATCCGTTGTCGTCAGCGCGTTGGCGCCGGGCGCCAGGTAGATGCCCATGCCGGCGCCCGGATGGCCATTGAGCAGGATATTGATCCCGTAACTGTCCGCACCAAGCTCAACTTTGGCGACATCGCTCAACAGAACCCGAGCCCCCGAAGGCGCAGATTTGACGATGATGTTGCGGAACTGTTCGGGCGTTTGCAGCCGCGACTGCGCAGTTACCGTCGCATCCAGCATCTGTCCCTGTGGCTGCGGCGTTCCGCCGATCTCGCCTGCAGCGACATCGACGTTCTGGTTCTGGATCGCCGAGATGACGTCGCTGGGCATCAGCTGGTAACTTGCGAGCTTGGTCGGGTCGAGCCAGATCCGCATCGCATACTCGGGCCCGAAGACATTCACGTCGCCAACGCCCGGCACACGCGACAGGTCGTCCTCCATGTACGTCGCAAGCCAGTCGGAGACATCGACGTTCGTGCTCTTGTCCGTGGTATCGTAAACGCCGACGATCAGCAGGAAATCCGGCGAGCCTTTGGTGACGGTGACACCCTGCTGCTGAACCACCTGCGGAAGGCGTGAGATCGCCTGCGCGACCTTGTTCTGCACCTGCACCTGAGCGATGTCGGGATCGACACCCTTGTCGAAGGTGACGTTAATCGAAGCCTGCCCGCGCGAGGTGGACGACGAGGTAAAATACAGCATCCCGGGAAGCTCGGTGAGCTGCCTTTCGAGAATTTGCGTCACGCTATTCTGAAGGGTCTGCGCCGAAGCTCCCGGGTAGGTCGCGCGGATATTGATCTGGGTGGGCGCCACATCCGGGTACTGCGACACCGGAAGCGCGAAGATCGCACCGATTCCCGCCAGCATCACAATGATAGCCAGTACCCAGGCAAAAATCGGCCGTTCGATGAATATCCGGGACATGCTTTAGCGTCCCGCCGCCATGGAACCCTTCATCGCCCCTGGCGGCGGCGCCTGGATCTTTTGCGGAGCGGTAGCCGGAACCGGCTTGATCTGCGCTCCGTCACGCAGATTCCCGAGTCCCTGCGTGATCACCTTCTCGCCGGCTGCGAGGCCTCCGGTCACCACCCAATATGGGCCTTGGGTGCGATCGGCGACTACCGTCCGCTGCACTGCTCGATTGCCCGGACCAACCACGAAGAGCGAAGCATTCCCCTGCGGATCGCGTGAAATCGCCTGCTGCGGTACCAGGAAGGCGCTGGTGTTCACCGCCTGCGCGAACACCGCGTTCACGAACATGCCCGGCAGAAGGATCGACATCGGGTTCGGGAAGCGCGCGCGCAAAGTCACCGTACCGGTATTCTGGTCGACGATCACCTGGCTGAACTCGACGGTGCCGGTGAAGCCGTAATCGGAGCCGTCCGGAAGCTTCAGCCGCACCTCTGCCTCGGTCGGTTGCGCGCCGCCTTTGCTAAGCGCCTCGCGCAAAGCCAGAAGGTCCGCAGCGGATTCCTGGATATCGACATAGACAGGGTCGAGCCGAGTGATCGTTGTCAGCGCATCCGTCTGGTTGGCGGTGACGAGCGCGCCCTCGGTGACGTTGGACAGCCCGATCTGGCCGCTGATCGGAGCGGGTACCCGGGTATAACGGAGGTTGATCTCCGCGGCCCGGAGGTTCGCCTGATTCTGTGCGATGGAAGCTTGCGCTTGCCGTGCCTGAGCAACTGCGTTGGTGTAATCCTGCTTGGAAACCGCTTCTATCGCGACCAGCGGCTTGTAGCGGCCGGCAAGAGCCTCCGCCGCCTGGGCATTTGCACGCGCGCCGGCGAGGTTTGCTGCGGCCTGTGCCGCCGCAGCCTGATACTGGCTCGGATCGATCAAATAGAGGGTTTGGCCCTGGTGGACCAAGGCGCCTTCCTGGAAGTAGCGGCGGCGGATGACTCCCGAAACCTGTGGCCGAACGTCGGATATCTGGTATGCATTCACCCGGCCCGTCAGCTGTTGCTCGATCGGTGCGCTGCCCGGCTGGACGACGACATAGCCCACAGTGATCGGGCCCATCATTCCGCCGGGGCCACCATGATTCTTGCCGGTGCCGGCGCCTCCAGATCCGCAACTGGCGAGCAAGAGAGCGCCAGCGGATGCTGCGAAAATGCCGTTCCATTTGGAAGCCGAGCTTCGGATCACTCGTTTCGTCCTGCTAACTTTCGCCAAGGTGCCCGCCGCAAAGAGAGTTGCACGATGAAATGCAAGTGAACTGTCGACAAACGGCGGTGAAATCTTGGCCAAGGAATGGGCAGGCTTTCGAAGATTGCGCAGCTATTGCCCGGGCTTGCGCCCCATTTCTCTATCAGCCCAGTGGATGAAATAATTCATATTGGGGCTGTCCGTGTGGCCGTCCTCGTGCTGGCGCCATGCGAGTTCGCCATCCAGCAGATTCGTTCCGATCGGCGGCTTTGCCGCGTGCTGGTAATCGTGGCCGACGCCGAGATCCCTTGCCCTCAGTAGGGTCCACGCTTCCCCAGCGGCGACGGTAGCCATGTAGCTACCTTGCTGGTCGAGCCACAAAGCATCGCCTGCATCCGGATTGCCGTAACTGATGAAGCAGAGTCGCGGCGCGACCAGAGCGATCAATTCATTCGACTCGACCGAAAGGTCGTTCGGAGTCTTGGGCCCAGCATATTTGAGGAAATTGCCGGCCATCCAGTGATATTCGCTGGTGCTCGCGAGATTCTCGACCGCTTCGCCGAAATTGCGGCGGAACGGGGCTGCCCCACCCTCTCCGGATGACCCGACCAGCACCGCGTAAAAACGGGGATCGAATGCGGCGGTGACGAGTGCTGCCTTGCCGTAGCGCGACACGCCTTCGATCCCGACATGCTTGCCGTCCACCTGCGGCACCGTCTGCAGATAATCCAGCGCTCGGCTAGCGCCCCAGCCCCAGGCGCGGAGCGCGCCCCAGTCGTCTGGCTTGCGCGGGGCACCGCGGTTGCTAAGGCCGATCACGCCAGTTCGAAGCCCGGCACCGTTGTCGGCCTGGATCGTCGCCGGATCGAGCAGAGCCACGCCCCAGCCGTCGACGATCAGGTCAGTAATCCGCTCGTCGGAAGGAGGAGCCGAAAAGAAGCTCGGCTGCTTCACGAATTCGAACCCGGGATGGGCTTTGAAAATGGCTGCAAAGCTCGGGTCTCGCTCCGCCAGCACCGCCTTCAGCGTCTGGTCAAGTTTGATTGCTTCTTCCGGGCTTGGCTGGCTCGGCGAGGGAAAACGGGCCGGAGCGAACATGATCAGCACCGGCACTGGCCCTTTGGCGTTGGCCGGAAGCGCCAAGATCATCTGCATGTCGACCTTGATCGCGGGATCGGCGCTATTCTCGACCTGGCCGACCACGCGTTTTGCGATGACAGGCCGGAAGCCGATGAACTCCGGGTCCGTCTCCGTAACCTGCCACATCACCTTCGGCGCGTTCGCGGGAATACGCCCGTAAACCTCGCGCTCGAAGTCCTCGACGATCTCGGGCCGCCGCTGTTTCCACCACTCGTCGGCAGTCGTCACTTTGCGCCCGTCGTGCAGGGTCATCAGGTCCGGCCACATAGGGTAAGGATTGGCTTTGCCTTCCTCGGTGTTGGCAGCGTTTGGATCCGTTGGGTTGCCGCTTGGGCCGGGACGAAGCTTCGTAATCTTCAACTGGTCCATCATATTTTGATGGTCCTGCTCGGCTGTCCAAGACCCCTTCTCCGGTACGATCTGCGCGATCGCCGGGGCCACGGCGAGTCCAACCGCCATGCCAAAGCCGATCAGCTTACGCTTCCACCACATCCCAATCCCTCCAAGCCGCGATGTGGTAGCGCTACCACCGGAATCCGAAAAGCCTCGGCTGCGGAATAAGGGCGCTTTATGGCGGTCGCTTCAGAACTGATTGGCCGGAGCTCGCCGTAACTGCGAAAGCTTCCGCGAAAGGGGTGCAAATGGACCAGAAGCTGATCCTTCACGAATACACCCAGTCGGGGAATTGTTACAAAATCCGGCTCACAGCCGCGTTGCTCGGCTTGCCGCTGGAGCGGCGCGAGTACGACATCATGAAAGGGGAGACTCGCACTTCCGACTTCCTCGCGAACGTGAACGCCAACGGGCGCATTCCAGTACTTCAGATCGGCAACCGCTTCCTTCCCGAAAGCAACGCCGCCTGCTTCTACCTCGCCGACGGTTCACACCTGATCCCGGGCGACCGGTTCGACCGCGCCGACATGCTGCGCTGGATGTTTTTCGAACAGTATAATCACGAGCCAAACGTCGCGACGCTGCGCTTCTGGCTCGCGTTCATAGGCGAGGACAATCTGAACGACTCCCAGCGCTCCCAAATCGCTTCCAAACGCAGCACCGGAGAATCGGCACTCAAGCTGATGGGCGAGCATCTCTCCGGCCGCGACTGGTTCGTAGGCGACGAGATCAGTCTCGCTGACATCGCGCTGTACGCCTACACGCATGTTGCCGAGGGCGGCGGCTTCGATCTCAACCAATATCCGAATGTGGTTGCGTGGCTCGCCCGTGTCGCCGCCCAGCCGAACTACATTCCCATCGCGTGAACGGACTTGCCGTCGCGCAGCGGCGGGACTAGATCGACCAGCATAACGGCCGCTCCGCGAGGGGCGGCCCTATTCATTTGGATTTCCGGAGAAATGCCGTGGCCCAGCCCCTGATGCCGCATGCGACCGCCGCCTGGCTGGTCGAAAATACATCGCTCACCTTCGAACAGATCGCCGAATTCTGCGGCCTTCATATCCTCGAAGTGCAGGCGATCGCCGACGATACGGCAGCGACCAAGCTGACCGGCCGCGACCCGATCCGCGCCGGCGAGCTGACCCATGCGGAAATCGAAAAGGGCCAGGCCGACCCCGATT
>Ga0157374_10004891_pt1 | contig 11241 bp, 13 predicted proteins | sample M25metaG_FD_115308 | JGI IMG/M metagenome (GOLD analysis project Ga0157374, IMG submission 115308) | Miscanthus rhizosphere microbial communities from Kellogg Biological Station, Michigan, USA - M2-5 metaG | ecosystem: Host-associated > Plants > Roots > Rhizosphere > Soil | place: USA: Michigan... | reverse complement strand
CTCGGGGACGATCTCGCGCAGACTTTCGACGTCGGTTCGATAGCTGATGATCAGGAACTCACGCTCATAGAAGCGATATGGGCCCGGTGGGTATGCGGGCGACGTAAGCGGCATTGCGAACGCGCGCTCGCGAACTTCGGTAGCGTTCATCACATGTGTCCGTGAGCTGCGAGTTCGAAGGTGGAGACTCCGTCAGCACTGGTCGGTCGCTCCAGCACCTCAGGATGGCGCAAGGTGCGAACAGTGTCGTTGAGACCTGCCGACCAATGGTCCGCCATGCTCTGGGAAGAAAACTCGAAGTCCTTCGACTCCCCTTCGTGCTGCTTCGAGCGGTAGATGAGTTGGATGATGTTGTAGACTTTCCGGCCAGCCTCCGGGTTGAGAAGCGCAAACTCGGGAGTCTCACGGAGCTTGTCGGGCAGTTTGGAAATCAAGTCTGCAAGCGCATTCCGCAACCGTTGTTCCTTCTTGAACTGATCGGAACTTGCGCGGGTGCGGCTGGAATATTGGATTTCCTTCTGTCGCATTATGACTTCGCCGAGCGTTCGCGGCACGGCGCCTCGGGCACTCCAAAGGTCAACCTGGAATGCGAGGGTATCTTGACGCTCCGAGCTTTCGAGAACCCATTGGAGCGGGGTGTTCGAAACGAGTCCGCCGTCCCAATAATATTCACCGTCGATTTCGATCGCCGGGAAGCCGGGCGGGAGCGCGCCGCTCGCCATGATATGCTCGGGCCGGATTTCGTGCGTGCTGTTGTCGAAATAGACAAAGTTGCCGGTGGTGACGTTCACCGCTCCGACGCTGAACCGCATTTCACCCGAGTTGATGCGATCGAAGTCGATGAGCCGTTCGAGCGTGCTCCTCTGCACGGAAGTGTCGTAGAAGCTGGTTGCCGCTTGAGTGCCAGCCGCGGCGAGGAACGGGGCGGACATGCGCGGGCTGAAAAGGCCGGGCGCACCCCAGAGCGTCGCTGCGTTAGCATGCCATTGATTGGCGAGCCGCCGCGCCAAATCGCCGCCAAATCGTACGGGCAGATCGAATGACCAATCCAGCGGATCGGCGGAGATCCTGTCCCAGAAAGCTCGCAGCCTATCGACACGTACGTTGGGTGCGTTGCCGGCGATCAATGCCGCATTGATCGCGCCGATGGAGATGCCCGCAACCCAATCGGGATACAAATTGGCCTCGGCAAGCCCTTCGTACACGCCAGCTTGGTAGGCGCCCAAGGCGCCCCCTCCCTGGAGGAGCAACGCGATGCAATCAAAGGGAGGGCGTTTTCCAGCGTTTCCCGCTTTCTTGGTCGCCGCCCGAGGCGGCTGAAATGGCATGTTCATTCTGTGGGTCTCTCAAGATTACTGCATCGACCAGCCGTGGCTCACGACGATCGATTGACCGGTGAGCGCGTTCGATGGGAAGGCCGCGAGGAAGGTGGCGCAGCGGGCGACGTCGTCGAGCGTGGTGAATTCACCGTCGACGGTTTCCTTGAGCATCACGTTCTTGATTACCTCGTCTTTGCTGATGCCTAGCTTCTTCGCTTGTTCAGGGATCTGCTTCTCGACGAGCGGCGTACGGACGAATCCGGGGCAGATGACATTGGCGCGGACGCCATGTTCGGCGCCTTCCTTGGCGACCGTTTTGGCAAGTCCCATCAGGCCATGTTTGGCGGTGACATATGGCGCCTTGAGCTGCGAGGCTTCCTTCGAATGTGCCGATCCGATGTAGATGATCGAACCACCCCTCCCTTGCCCGTACATGTGGCGGAGAGCGGCGCGTGTCGTCAGAAACGCGCCGTCGAGGTGGATCGCCAGCATCTTCTTCCAGTCGCTAAAGCCGAACTGATCGATCGGAGAGACGATCTGGATGCCGGCATTCGAAACCAAGACATCGAGCCGCCCGAAGGTCAGGCAAGCCTGATCGATCCCGATCTCGACCTGCCGCTCATCGGCGACGTCCATACGAATTGCGAGCGTCCGCGTACCGCTCGGATCGATTTCTTTCGCTGCGCTTCGCGCGGCTCCGAGGTCGAGGTCGGCAATTGCGACCTTTGCGCCCTGGTTGACGAACTGGCGGGCAATCTCCTTGCCGATGCCACTTGCAGCGCCGGTCACCAGCGCGATCTTGTTTTTCAACTGCATCTCTATTTTCCTGATTTCGAAGAGGACTTAATCAGCCGCGCGAAACCCTGCGGCACCGGTCGATCGGAATGATGTGATCCGTCCCGTGCTGGGTATCGCGGATCCAGGCGCGGTCGTCGGTCACGGCGATGACGTGGTAGTGTGGGTGGAAGTTCTCACCCGTCCGGATCATGTCACCGACAGAGATGCACTCCGTCGCGCCGCTGAGTAGATCCGCGGGGGAACGCCACGCGAGCCTGCTCACAGCGCTAGCTCACCGGGCTTGGGTGGCGTCGCATAGACCTTCAGAAAGGCATCCGCGGCGGCGGTCGCAGCAGTTACGATGTCATTTGGATCGTCGGCCGCGCTGGACGAAAGCAGGTGTCGCTCGAGCATATCCCATTCGTTAAGGCCCTTCCAATGCATGGCGGTGGTCCACGGGTCGGCAAATTTCAGCCGGCCTTCCTTCATCATCTCGGCAAAGCGGTCGGCGAGACGCTGCCAGGCCGAGCGCAGGACCGTCTCGTAAAACTCCTGCGCGATCGGCTGGTTGGCGACGGTTCGGATGCTTGCCGCCCGCGCGTGGTGGCGCGAAAGGTAAGAAATGCCGAGCCGGATCAAGCCGCTGCGTAAGTCTTTCTCAGCCAGGAACTCATGGAGGAGGCGGTCTGCTTCCTCATTCACATCTTGATCAAGGACAGTGCGCAGCAGCTCTTCTTTCGAGGCGAAATAGCCGTACAAAGTTGCTTTGGATCCGCCGACCCGAGCGGCAATCGCGGACATGGACGTCCGCTCGTAACCAAGCTCTTCAAACAGCTCGGCAGCAATCCGGACGATCTCCCGTCTCTTTTCTTCAGTGCGCACGCGCATGGAGGTTCATCTTTTCCGTTGGGGCAATCGTTTAGTGCGGAGCGCCGAGCTGCAGGTCGCTGGTCGCCGAAAAGTAACGGTCGAGGAGGCCGCGGCCCTTGGCGGTCAGCACGGCCAGAAGCTCACCGGTGGCGCGGTGCTTCGCGCCAGTGATCAGCCCGCGCCGCTCGAGGGAAGCGCACCATTGGAGCATTTCTGCTTCACGCGCGCTGGCGATGGACGCGAGCTTCTGGAGGGTCAGGTCGCAATGGCGATCCCGGTGCAGCGCGAGAAGAATGTCCCATCCAGTCTCCTCGAGGGTCGCTGGCGGTAATGTTCTTGCCGCTTCGTAGTCGCTTGCCCGTAAGCTCGTTTGCCAATCGTAAGTCATTGCAAAAGTCCTTTCGTCTCGGCGTCGAGGAACTGTGTGACCGCAGCGGTCTGGTGGGCGAGTGGCCCGTTAGGCAGCGAGGCGATGCTGAGAGCGACGGTCGCAGCGCTCAGCAGCGTGAACGCGGCCACCGTTTGGCGCGGCTGCCAGCCGCACAGCAGCGGCATCAGAACGGCGAACATGACGAGTAGTAGCGCGGGTCCGACGAGCCGCTGTCCCAAGGTCGAGCCCACGTCGATGTTACGGAGCGACCAGGAGACGGTGCCCACAAATACAAGCATGTATGTCCAGGCACCGACCCTTTTGCGACGCGCAACCAACAGTCCGGAAACGATCAGCCCGAGGCCGACAAGCAATTGAAATGCGGAGCCGTCGAGCCGGAAAAGGTAGCCGTCGATTGCAAGCACGAGTCCGATCAGTGCGAACTGGGCACCAGCAAGGGCGAGCGCAGTGCGCGCCGCGAGAGCGTGATGGCGCCCCGACACAACCCGCCTGAACTGCACGGCCTTCGCAACGCTTCGCATGAATGACTCCGTTTGAAATGGGGCGCTCTGCCCGCGTCTCAGGAAAAGGGGGGACAAACCTGGCGCGGGCAGAGCGGACAGGGCCGCAAGGCTGGGGGAGGGGAGGGGAACGCCTTGCAGCCCCGAGCTGAACTTTAAGCGGCTCCCTCCTCGATCGTCGGAGTGAAGCCGCGGTAGCCGGCGACGTGCGCGAGGATCTGGAAGAGATCGAGGCTGGTATAACCGGCCTCCATGAAGGCCCTGATGTCACGACTGCGGATAAGGTCCCAGAACCAGGCGCGGACACAAAAGCGGCGAAGTGCCTCGAGCTTCTCGTTCGCGAGCTTTCGGGCAATCGGCAGTCCGAAGAAGTCGCGGAGGAATTTCGTAAAGCGTCCATCGGGGTTGATGGACCGCGGGCCATCCGCACGCGCTGTTTCCACCACACGCCATTCTAGATCGGTGAGCGAGCTCTCCAGTTTCAGAGTGATGGCGTTCATTGCCAAAATCCTTTTCATCAGAACCAGTACCGTACGGTCTAGTCCATTACCGAAAATCGGTCAACACAAAAATGGACCGTCCGGTACGGTACTGTTTCGCAAGGGTTTTCTAGGTTGAGCGGCTGAGGAGAGGTCTAGAAATCGCGCGAATCGACGCCCTCTAGCCGCCGACGCGCGGCTGATTCAGTACGAGTTCGAGAGAGTGCGAGTCGCACCGAGCCCGCGTCGGAGTATGGCGTCGAGGGGGCTGTGCGGCCGACGGTCCAACGGATAAGAATCCGCGTCTCCGCCCGCGCCAGCGCGTGCGCTCGTGCGAGCGCGAGGCGTGTCCCTGCTAGCGCTGTGCCTTCTTCGGCTTGGTTTCCTCGGCGCCGTAGATCCTGAGGAAAGCATCGGCAGCGTATTTCGCGGAAGACTCGATTTCTTTGGCATCTGCTCGATTGGTCGCATTCAACAGCTGTCGCTCGAGCAAATCCTGAAGCACCAGACCTTTGAAGTGCATTGCCGCAAGCCAGGGATCCGCGCGCCGAAGCTTACCCTCGGCCATCTGGGCCTTGAATTCGTCGGCGACTCGTTTCCAGGCGGTGCAAAGGATGTTGCGATAGAAGTCGTCGCCGATGCCCGAGTCCGCCGGCTGGGTTGCAACGTTGCGAATGTTTGCGATCGCCAGTGGAGCAAGTTGGCGCGCCAGGTAGATTTCGCCGAGTCGCACCAGTCCGTTACGCAGGCTCTTGGCGGCTCGAAGCTCGTCCAGCGCCCGATCCGCGACATCGCCAACGTCGAAGGCGAGGACAGCGCGCAACAATTCCTCCTTCGACTGGAAGTAGTTGTAGAGCGTCTGCTTCGACCCACGCATGCGCTCGGCAATGGTCAGCATGGAGGAGCGCTCAAAGCCGAGCTCCTGGAACGTGTCGGCCGCGACTCGAATAATCTCGCGCCGTTTTTCATCGGATTTGGTTCGGACCACCGCCGCTAACTCCTTCAAATCTAAACGGTACCATATGGTCTATTTTTGATTTGACAAGTTTATAAGAGTGGACTAGACCGTACGGTACCGTTTAACCACGAATAGGAATTGCGGACATGAGTGTCGAACTGGCTGCGCGACCCGGTCGCGCCGCGCTCCTTGCTGTCGTGCTGGCCACGAGCGCCTGCGCGGCCGTTCCCAACCTCGGCGCGAAGCCGCAGCCGGCGGCGCCAAGCGCTTATTCGTCGTCGCAATCGCTCGCGGGTGTAGAGTCAGCGTGGCCCGCGGACGGTTGGTGGAAAAGCTACGGGGATCCCCAGCTCGATCAGCTGATGCAGGAAGGCGTGAAGGGCTCCCCCGACCTTGCCGCCGCTGCCGCGCGTTTCCGCACGGCCCAGGGCCTCGCGCAGGCCGCTGGTGCCAAGCTGCTTCCAACGATCGACGCTACGGCTTCGGTATCCGAATCCAACCCCAGCCAGAATATGGGCGTGCCCGTCTGGAGCGGCTGGAAAGACGTCGCGAGCACCGGAATTGGCTTCAATTTCGACCTCGACTTATTCGGCAAGAACCGCGCTGCGCTGCGTGCCGCCAAGAAGGATGCCGACGCGGCGCGATACGATGTTGACGCCGCCAAGCTGGCAATCACTACCGGCATTGCCGCCACATATGCCGAGCTCGACGCGCTTTATGCTCAGCAGGACAGTCTTGCGAGCGCGCTCGAGATCCGCTCCGAGACGCTGGGGCTGGTCAAACAGCGCGTCGACGCCGGCCTCGACAACAACAGCGCCCTGCGACTTGCCGAGGCCCGGATCCCCCAGACCAAGGCCGACCTTGCCGCGACGCAGGAAGCGATCATGCTCAATAAGCATGCACTGGCTGCGCTGGTGGGGCAGGGGCCTGATCGAGCGCTGACCATAGAGCGCCCGGCCGCGACCTCACTTCAGGCGCAGGGACTGCCCGCGGATGCGTCGATCAACCTCGTTGGCCGTCGTCCCGACATCGCTGCTGCCCGTGCGCGGGTCGAGGGCGCGGCGGAGCGTATCAAGGAAGCGCGTGCCTCCTTCTACCCGAACATCAGCATCTCGGCCCTGGCCGGCTTTTCTTCCCTTGGCCTCAGCAACCTCTTTGCAGGCGGGTCGGGCTTTGCCAGCGTCACGCCTGCGATATCGCTGCCTCTGTTCCACGGCGGCGCGCTGCAGGGCCAATACCGCGGGCGGCGCGGTCAGTATGACGAAGCCGTCGCCATCTACGACGGTCAAGTGATCCAGGCGCTGCGCGAAACTGCCGATGCGGTCACGAGCCAGAAGATGCTCGTCGAACGGCTCGGCCAGTCGCGCAGCGCTTTGGCGTCCTACGAGGACGCGCTTGCCCTGGCGCGCTTGCGATACAAGCAGGGCCTGTCGACTTACCTCGACGTGCTGACGGCAGAGGAGAGCGTGGTCAATGCGCGCCTCGTCGTCGCGCAGCTCGAAACTCGCGCATTCACACTCGACGTGCAGCTGGTCCGCGCCCTCGGCGGCGGATTCATGACTGCTTGAACCCACAATTCCCAAGGAGATAAGAAATGGCTGAGAGAGATCCCGGCACTTTGGATGCCACCAGCGAAGTCCAGATCGACGAACTGGCCGCTGCGAAGACCAAGGCAAAGCGCAAGAAGCTGTTTGGCGTACTTGCCGCTGGCGTCGCGATCGTTGGGGGCGGCACTTACGCTTACGAGATGCTCGTCGCCTCCAAGCATGCCGTCACCGACAACGCTTATGTGGGTGCCGACGTCGCTCAGGTCACGTCGCAGATCGCGGCTCCAGTCAGTGCGGTACTCGTCGAGGATACGCGACAAGTCCACAAAGGTGACGTGCTTGTGCGGCTCGATGACACGGACGCCAGGATTGCTGTCGCAAACGCGCAGGCGAACCTCGCTTCGGCCATTCGCAAGGTCCAGGGCCTGCAGGCAACCGACTTCGGCCTTGGCGCGCAGATCGCGGCCCGCGCTGCGGACCAAGGGAAGGCTGCTGCTTCCGCGGCAGCCGCCCAGGCTGACCTCGATAAGGCTCGCATCGACTTGCAGCGCCGGCAGGCGCTGGCAGCGACGGGTGCTGTGTCGGAGGACGAGCTGACCTCGGTCCGCACGGCCTATAACAATGCCGCAGCGGCGCTGCGCGCTGCCCAAGCCGCGCAGGCGCAGGCTGCTGCTGCCCGCAATGCCGCAATCGGAGATCGCAACGCGAACTTCGCTCTCATCGCGAACTCGACTGTAGACAACAACCCCGAAGTCCTTGCTGCCCGCGCAGCGTTGGCCCAGGCGCAGGTGGATTTGTCACGCACAGTGATCCGCGCGCCGATCGATGGCGTCGTGTCGCAGCGCCAGGTCCAGGTCGGGCAGCGCGTCCAGCCGGGGGCGATGCTCATGACGGTGGTTCCCGTCCAGGCCGCGTACGTTGATGCCAACTTCAAGGAGGTCGAGCTCAAGAAGGTGAAGCCAGGCCAACCCGTTAAACTCACCTCCGATCTTTACGGAGATGGTGTCGTCTTTCATGGCACCGTCAGCGGCTTCTCCGGTGGTACCGGCGCGGCCTTCGCGCTGGTTCCCGCGCAGAACGCCACAGGCAACTGGATCAAGGTCGTGCAGCGTCTTCCGACCCGCATAACCCTCGACCCGAAGGAATTGGCTGCGCATCCGCTGCGCGTCGGCCTCTCGATGAACGTGGACGTCAACGTCTCCAGGTAAGCCAGACAAGGGCAAGCAATCATGACGGCAATTGCAGGGCGCGCGCCTTTGGGGCGCGCGGACGAAGGAACTGCGCCTCCACTAACTGGGGCGGTGCTGTACATCGCGGCGATCCTCATCGGTCTTGGCAACTTCCTCGTCGTGCTCGACACGACGATCGCCAACGTGTCGGTGCCGACAATTGCCGGCAATCTTGGTGTTTCGTCGACGCAGGGGACCTGGGTGATCACGTCCTACGCGGTCGCCGAAGCGATCACCGTTCCTCTGACCGGCTGGCTATCGAAGAAGTTCGGCGCCCAGCGAACCTTCATCACCTGCTACCTCGGGTTCGCGGTCATCTCGCTCCTCTGCGGCATGTCCAGCTCACTCGGCATGCTGCTCGCGACGCGCGTCCTCCTTGGCCTGTTCGGCGGGCCCATCATGCCCTTATCCCAAATGCTGCTGCTGCGTGTCTTCCCCAAGGAGAAGGCGACCTTGGCAACGGTCATCTGGGCCATGACGACGCTCATCGGGCCGGTCGCCGGCCCGATCCTGGGCGGCATCATTTGCGACAATTACGGCTGGTCATGGATCTTCTTCATCAAGGTGCCAATCGCCGCCTGCGGCGGGCTCGTCCTCATGATGCTGATGAAGGGCCAGGCGGACCCCAAGGGTAAGGCCATCATCGACAAAATAGGACTCGACTAACTGGTGGGCTGGGTCGGCGCTCTGCAGATCATGCTCGACGAAGGCCGAACCAAGGACTGGTTTGCGTCGCCGGAAATCCGCGTGCTCGGGATTATCGCGGCAATCGGCTTCCTATGCTTCCTGATTTGGGAGCTGACCGAGAAGAACCCGATCGTCGACCTCAAGATCTTTCGTCATCGCGGCTTCGTCGGCGCGGCTACTACTTACGCCGTCGGCTTTGGAGGTTTCTTTGCCAGCATCGTGATCCTGCCGCTCTGGTTGCAGAGCAACATGGGCTACACCGCTACGTGGGCCGGATACGCGACGGGCATCATGGGCATCCTCGCGGTGGTATCTGCGCCATTCGTCGGCAAAGCTTGCGAGAAGATCGATCCACGCCTGATCGTCTGCAGCGGGGTGCTTGGCCTTGCCGGGATCATGCTGTGGCGGATGTGGGAGTTCAATCCGGACGTCACGTTTGGGCAAATGGCATGGCCGATGCTGCTCACCGGTCCGTTCATGGTGATGTTTTTCGTGCCGGTGACCGGCCTCGCGATGTCCAGCGTCGATCACGACGAGCAGGCGAACGCCGCCGGTCTGTCCAACTTCATGCGGACCCTCGCCGGCGCTTTTGCGACGTCGCTTGTGCAGAGCGGCTGGTCGAACGCGACCCGCCGCAACGAGGGTGAGATCGTCAATGCCATGCAGCACGGCAGGGCTGCCGTCGAAGGGCTCGTCGCGAAGGGCATTCCTCTTCCCAATGCGCGCGCTGCCATGTGGCAGTTGATCGAAGGGCAAAGCCTGATGCTGGCAACCCTCAATATGTTCGGCGTGATCGCGATCTGCCTTGGCTTCGCCGCGACGATCATCTGGCTCGTGCCCAAGCCCAAGGGCCCGATCGACACCAGCGGCGCCCACTAGGCCACCCAACTCCAAAACCGAAGGAATGAACGATGACGAAATCGCAATGGATGAGCACGCTCGCGGCGCTCGCGATCATCGCCAGTCGGCGGGCAACGCGGGCCTAAGCGCCCGCTGAGCCGAGCGCTTTCAGATCCCCAACAATCACGAAAGGACCGACAGAAGACGAGCGAACAATTCTTCCCCCAAACTTCATCCTCACCGCTCCCAAGTGGAGCGCAAGAACAACCTAATGGAGAATAGACTTGCGTATTTTCAATTCGATCATCCTAGCAACCGCGATCGCCGCCCCATTCGCGAGCGCAGCGTCGGCCGCGCCATTCGACGGCCCCTACGTCGGTGCCCAAGTCGGCTGGCAATCCGAGAAGATGAGGGACGTGAAGTCCTCGCTCGGCGTTGCACCGATCGACGAAAAGAAGGAGTCGGTCACCGGAGGAATGTTCGCCGGCTACGACAAGACGATTAACGGTCGTTTTGTCGTGGGAGCCGAAGCTGGCCTCGATTTCGCCTCGGACGATCAAATTCAGACCTCCGTCGCGGGAAACAGTTATTCCATCGATCCGAAGTACAGCTTCGACCTGACTGCGCGAGCAGGCTACCTCGTGAACCCGCAAACGCTCATCTATGTGCGCGGCGGTTACACCAACGCTCGCGTTCGCACGACGGTCACCAATGCAGCCGCGACCGCCAGCGCGAGCGACAACCGAGATGGCTGGCTCGCCGGTGCAGGCCTCGAGCGTCAGATTACGCAAAACGTGTCCGCGCGCGTCGAGTATCGCTACTCGAAGTTTAGCGAGGACGACGGCATGGACCAGCGTCATCGCGTGCTGGCGGGTCTTAGCTACCGCTTCTGATCAATAAGTCGCGGGCGGAAGCGGGCATCACCGCCCGCGACACTTAATAAGGCTACGGACGTGGCGAGATCTAAGAGCACTCAGAAACATTCAGTGGCTGGGCTCCGTGACCATGCATCGGCTCACGCCGAGTTTCATCGTCTGTTCGGCCAGCACCAGAGTTTCGGAGACCGCCTATCCGACAAGGTTGCGGCGTGGGGCGGGTCGTGGGCTTTCATCGTTGCCTTCAGCATCTTTCTGATCGCCTGGGCCACGCTCAACACTTTCGCGCTCGGAAGGCATGCGTTCGATCCCTATCCGTTCATCTTCCTCAATCTGATGCTGTCGATGGTCGCCGCACTCCAGGCCCCGATCATCATGATGAGCCAGAATCGCCAGGCCGCAAAGGACCGCCTGGAGGATCGGATCGACTATGAGACAAACGCTCACGCGGCCGTTGAGATTGATCTTATCCAGGAGAAGCTCGATCTGCTCCTCGACATCCTGACCACGGACAATCAGATTCGCGCCAGAGCCCGCGAGCTCATCACGCGTTCGAAGATCAACTAGCGAATCTGATCCCCGCCAGACCATTGGCTATCGGTGATGTCAGTTTCGATCAGTTTTTCAGAACGTTTCTGTGGTTCGGCAGACAGGACAGGGTCCAGCCTCCAGCTTCTCAGCGTGGACGGACGCAGCTTGGGGTTCCGCATCACGAGGCGCTTCGGGGATTCAGACGCACGTTCCATAATCCAAAGGTCGGACCAAGCTT
>Ga0157374_10004888_pt1 | contig 11247 bp, 12 predicted proteins | sample M25metaG_FD_115308 | JGI IMG/M metagenome (GOLD analysis project Ga0157374, IMG submission 115308) | Miscanthus rhizosphere microbial communities from Kellogg Biological Station, Michigan, USA - M2-5 metaG | ecosystem: Host-associated > Plants > Roots > Rhizosphere > Soil | place: USA: Michigan... | reverse complement strand
CGTTTTTAAATCGTCCGGGCTAAGTTGCCCGCCGCTACGCGCCTTAAACACGATAATATCGGTGATGGAATCACTGTGTGACGAAACTTTTTTAGCAATATCGCCAGCTTTGACTGATTCATAATTGCTTGGTAAAAAGCTGCTTTGATCGTTGCTCTCAATGCTGCTCAATTTAGGTGAAAGGCCAACAATAAGTACTGCCGCCACAAACCAGACACCTACGACCCACCAACGGTTCCTAACAATAAATTTTCCGAAAGCCTGCATAGCTCCCTCCTTAATCACACCTATAGTACCAAGTTTTATAGGGGCTTGGCAATGGAAATAGTTAAGATCCTTAAAGATTTATTTAGCCGGCTTTTTTTGCATGAACTGGGCGAGCGCTTGAATGGTACAAAACGGCGCAATGAAGCTCCACAGCAGGCTTAAAAAAGACACGGGCGAATAGGTAATGGCGACTAACACGATAAACGTGTAAATGCTGTAGCGGACGTACGTTTTCTTAAACCGCCCGGCTTGGTCATGATAATATTTTACGGCGATACGATTGCCGATGTAGCCCGAACCGAAGTATGCGCCGGCGATTCCTGCAATAATAAGTAAGTCGATAAATGCCGTGCCGCCGTACGTGAAGTGAAAAACGTTGCCGATGCCAGTAATAACCCAAAAAATAATGGCTGTAATAATACCACAGACGTTGCCCCACAGCCAACATTTCCAAAAAATTTCAGATTTAGTCAGGTGCATACGCGAATTTTACCACACTTTGCCGCCAATTAGCTGGAGGTTTTTGAGCACCACTGCCAAACACGCACGACTAAATAGCCGCCAAATGTCAGGCTGGTAATAAAGAAGCTGACCGGATAGGGTAGGTAATACGACACGAACAAACTTACCCAGGTCGCAAGCACGCTAACGCCAACTGAAATAGCTACTCCTTGCACTGGGCGCTTAGCTATACGGTCGGCAATGGCAGCAGGTGTTACCATGAGTGCAAAAATCAATAGCACCCCAACTACTTGTACTGAAACCGAAACGGCCAATGCCACAAGCACCATAAACGCGACGTTCATACCGGGCAGGCTTATGCCTTTGGCTTCGGCCACATCTTCGTCGATAGAGGTAAACACCAGTTTGCGGAACAATACCGTAACCGCTGCGAGCGTTAAAAGCACGGCAATGGCGGTAATAGCCACGCTACGGGCGCTGATGCCTAAGATCTCGCCGAATAACAGGGAGTATGCTTCGGTGGCGTAGCCTTTGTACAAGCTAATAAACAACACACCCAAACCTAAAATGAACGCTAAAACAGTGCCGATTTGCACGTCTTGGTTGATGGCTCGTTTGCCGAGCAGTGCGATGGTAGCGCCGCCGCCAACCGTAAATGCCAGTAAGCCGGCAAGCGGATTAAGACCGATCAGCACCGCTCCTGCGGCACCCGAAAACCCGATGTGCGACAAGGCGTGTGCCGCAAACGAAAGCCGCCTGAGCACTACAAAATATCCGACTACCCCAGCGACAATAGCCACCAGCGTGCCTGCCTGAAATGCGTGCTGCATAAACGGGTACTGCCACATTTCTTTCAGGTCGCGGATGAGATTTGGCGAAAACGAAGCGCTGGCGGCAAGTATATTATTCATGGTGGTGGATAGCCTCCTCGCTGCCTAAAACCGCTAGTCTGCCGCGCGAATCATGCAGCACCTCAATTGGCGCATCATACAGCTTGGAAAGCGTTTCGGTATTAATGATTTCACTCGGCGTGCCGCTAGCCACCTTGCCGTTTACCACATATAAAATACGGTCGACGACTGGCAGGAGCGGGTTAATGTTATGGGCGATTAACACCACAGCGACATTTTGTGTGCGTGCAACCTGGTTCACGAGTTGCACTAGTTGCGTTTCGCGCCGAATGTCGAGGTTGGCCAATGGCTCATCAAGCAGCAATATGTCGGGCTTGCCGAGTAATGCTTGCGCCAAAAACACGCGTTGCAGCTCACCGCCGCTCAAAGCTCCGAGCGGGCGATGTGCCAAAGTTTGGGCATCAACCATTCTGAGTGCAGCGAGAGCTTGAGCGCGCTCCTTTTGGGCAGTTTTTGGCAAGCTAAACCCCCAGGCATTGGCAAAGCCAAGGCGTACAAATTCCAGGGCTTCGATATGTATTTCGGTGTCAACTGGGTGGCGCTGCGGCACGTAACTGACGCGTTTATTGCCGCGGCGCGGTGGTTCGCCAAACATGCGTAATTCGCCGCTGGCTACCGGCATAAGGCCAAGTAATATACGCATAAGCGTGGTTTTGCCAGCACCGTTCGGCCCAAGCAGTGCCACGAACTCGCCAGCGTGCACGGTAAAGCTGGCGTCGCTCCAAATGGTGTGCCGGCCAAATTTGGCGCTCACGTTATGGGCGGTGATTATTGGTATGTTTGTCATTGCTTCGCGTGCTCGAGTGCGGCTTTAAGGTTTGCTACTTGCGTGCCCATCCAGGTTTGGAACGGGGCATTCGGCGGCTGGATGGTTTCGCTAATTGCCACGACCGGAATGTGGTTCGCGGCCGCCAGATGTTGCATATTTGTAGTGAGCGGTGTCACTGTCTGTTTATTGTAAACTAAAACTTTGGCGCTGCCAGACGTAATTTGGTTTTGGAATTCGGTAACACTTTTGGCGGGCGGGTCGTTACCCTCGGCTACTGCTTCGGTAAAGCTGGCAGGCGAAATAAGGTTCAGATGAGCAGCAGTGGCCAGGTATGTAAAGATATCTTCGGTGGCAGCCACCGGTGTGCCCGCGTAGCGCGCGGCAATATCGGTAATTTGCTGCTGATAGACCGCAAGCTGTGCCTGTAATTTTTGGGTGTTGGCTTTAAAATACGGGCCTTGCTTGGGCGCAATACTGGTTAAATCTGCCGCAATTTGCATAACCACCCGGTTTACATAGGCTGGATTGTACCAAAAATGTGGGTTATCACCCTGTTTTTTACCGAGCAATTTGGCGACAGTAAGCACACGCCGGTCGCTTGGGCCGCCAGAGGCCAACAGTTTATCACCCCAGGAATCATAACCAGCTCCATTTAACACCACATAATCGGCTACTGCGAATGCCCGGGCGTTAGTGCTGCTGGCGGACTGTTCGTGCGGGTCGGCGTTAGGATCGCTAATAACAGTGGTCAGTGAAATGTGTGAGCCGCCAATTTGGCTTACCAAGCTACCCCAAAAGTGCTCGCCTGCCACAACGTTAATTTTGGTATGTGCGTTCGAGGTTAAGCTGGTGTTATGCCAGGCAATAGCAAACAAAACGCCGGCAATAACTACGGCTGCCCCAATGGCTAAAGTCTTTAATTTCATATTGGTATGGTAAATGCCCGGCAGTCTTTTTGCAAAATAGTCGCAAAAGCGTGCAGTTATGCAAAACCCTTGGGGACAATATATTTGCCAAAACTAGAATTGTATTCTAGAATATGCACATTATGAGTGAACAATTCTACGAAGGCCCAGAAATTGCGACATCCGATGAGCTAAAAGATGCCTATGATACGGCCATTCCATGGATCAAAAAACATGCCGAGAAGATTAAGTTTAATACCGGTGAAGTAGATTATTCATTTAAAGCTGAATACGAAGCGCTTAAGTGCGCCCCTGATGCTATTGAGCAACTCGATATCAAACCCGGTGACGATGTAAGTATAGATTTTATGCCTGCAATAAAGGGCGGCCAAGAAGCGCACTCGTCAGAAGCCTCAAAGATGCTCGGTGCCGAACTAACAGTAGAGGTGGCTACCGATGTAGCTACCGAGGGGGCTACTATAGAGGGATACCGTACGTTTTATCTTCGTCCTCCTGGCGTTGAGAGCGACCTTTATAGTGCAGAGATGCGCGAAAGCGACGCTATGATGGGGCCAGACTCTCAACCCATTGAGCAGCGTGATGCGCTCACGCGCGCCGAAGTCGCAGCCTTACAACAGCTTTTTAATAACCTTGACAGGATTCAGATGACCAACGAGGCCAAATATCTCTCTGGCGTGGACGTCCTTACCTTTCAAGACCTTGGCTTTAATTAGTCTGGTATAATCACTTAGGTGATTCAGCGAACAGGTATTCCTGGTTTCAAGAAACTTTCGCTTCTCGTGCTTTTCGGGCTGGTTGTTGCCAGCATAGCTGCTGGTGTTTGGTACAAACAAAACCGCCACGCACCGTCGGCATCGCAAAATTATGACGTAATTGTGGTTGGTGCCGGCCCCGGCGGCATTGCAGCTAGCTTGCAGGCGGCGCGCATGGGCGCGCATGTAGCATTGCTTGAAGAAACAGATTGGATCGGCGGCCAGATGACCGCTGGTGCAGTTGGGACCATGGATGAAGGCAACAACGTCGAGGCCCGTAAAAGTGGCATTTACGCCGAATTCGTACAAGCAATCACACGTTATTATGGCACACGTGGCCGCTCTACCGGCACCTGCTATTACTATAAGGATTCGCTCTGTGTTGATCCGCGCGACGGCCAGCGGATTTTAAAGCAGATGCTACGTAGACAATCAGCCAATTTGACTGTTATGACCGGCGTGCATGTTTCGTCGGTATTAAAGCAGGGCAATACCGTAACCGGCGTGGTGGCGGGCGGCAAACACATGAACAGTAAAGTGGTAATCGACGCCGATGAATATGGCGACGTGATTGCCATGGCGAATGCTGCCTATCGGCTGGGCACAGTGGAAGTTGACCCTTCTACTTCTGGTAATTCGAGCGCGGCAAGCTCTGCTACGTCAACCGCGGCGGGCACTGCGGCCGCCCAAACTGCGGCAAGCTCCAGCGCTTCGGCCAGTCCGGCTGCACCGTCATGTATCCAGGCCACAACGTATAGCGCTGTCATGAAGTATTACCCTTCGGGTGTGCCGAAAAGCTTGCAGTTCACTATGGCACCTCCGGGATACACACCGGAGTTGCGAAAGCATTTTGCCTCGGTTGTATCCGCGGCCGTGAACACTGATTACTCGAAGACGCACACTTCGCCCGGCACTTACCAAAGCTACACCGCGTGGCGGGGCTTGCCCGACCTTTCCAACCCGAAAAATTATAACGTGTTACAACAGGGGCAGGATATTACCCGCACCGTGCTCAACCTTGGAAACGACTCGCCGCCCAACGGCAAGCTGTCAACCAGCTTTATCAGTGACCCGTCGGCTCGCTTTAAAGACACTTGCCAGGCCAAGCAGCTAACGCTTGATTTGGCGTATTATATTCAGCACGAACTCGGCCAAACAAATTGGGCGATTGCCAACGACGAAGGATACAACACGCCATACAACCGTTCACACCATTGCCCGAGCCTCGCAAGTTTTGTGCAAATGGAGGACCAACTGCCGCAGGAACCATATGTGCGGGAAGGCCGGCGTTTGGTGGGTGAACAAACACTGACTGGCACTGATTTGAGTAAACGGCCCTGGACAGCCGGCAACCCTATGCCGCAATACGCAAACAGCATTGCCGTCGGCTATTATAAAATGGACTTGCACGGCTGCAACCAGCCTGCCGATTTAGAGCCGGGGCTTGATAACTCCAGCGAACTCTCCAGCGACCCTAAGTCGGGACCGTTCGAGATACCGATGGGTGTATTGATTCCGCAAAAAGTAGACGGGCTTTTGGCCGCCGAGAAAAACATTTCGGTGTCGCGGCTTGCCGAAGGAGCGGTTCGCGAGCAGCCTATTGCAATGGACACCGGGCAAGCGGCCGGTGCTCTCGCAGTTTTGGCGGTGCAAAAGCATGAGCAGCCACGTTTCGTAGCTGCCGCCGATGTGCAAACGGTGCTTAAAAAAGCAGGCGTGGTTACTTCGGTGCCGTAAAGTTGTAATAAAATTGCTTTTGGTTAATAGCAAAGTGTGATAGCCTACTAAGGCTAAGAGGGAATGCGGGTGATTGGCAAGAATACGGGTTGGCTGGGTTGGGTAGTTGCTGCGGTGTCTGTATCTGTAGCGCCTCTGCTGTCGAGCCTGCAAATCGCGGCAGTACTGTCAGCTGGACGGCCCGCGCAAGACAGCTCTAAAAAAAATACCGGTAAGGTACAGACCTTTGTATTGGGCAATGCCACAGCACAGCTTTCTAGCGCTTCTACAGATAGTTCAGTACCCCAGTACGATGCTTGGTTGTACCCTGATGCGCCTGGTGGGCTCAACGAGCTGGTTACGATTGGCCATGTCCATGTTGTGCGTGCCGAATTTTTACATGTTAACGACGACGGCAGTATGCAAGTTATCAACCAAGATGCCTCGCACCCGGCTGGCTACTCTGACAACGTTGTGCAAACCATTGCCGCGCATAGCGACCAGCGGTATATAACTGTTTCGGCCGACAACCCTGACGCTATGGTGGCTGCAATGAACAACCCCGCAACTATTACGCAAATGGTAGATTTCGCTAATAAAATTCATTTTGGCATTGAGCTGGACTGGGAAGGTTATGGTTCGTGGACACCGCAATTTTACGGACAGTTCAAAACCTTTTTAGGGCGGCTAGGGGCAGCTTTGCATGCTAATGAGCACTATTTAATTGTGGATGGCCCGCCGATATATGACAGTACCAGCCAAGGGTGGTACCAATGGAAATACGAGGATATTGCCCCGCTTGCAGACTTTGTGACCATGATGGTTTACGACAACGAATATGATACCGGCGTTGGTGGCTCGATTGCGCCGCGTGCGTGGGCGCAAAGTTGTTTGCAGTGGCTCAAGGATAAAGCAGGCGATAAGGGCATCCCAGGCTTAGCCGCGTATGGTTATAAAGGTGCGGAATCAACTGGCGCCATTACTGTCAACACTAGTGCTGATATAAGCAGGACGCTCCAAGGGCAGCTGACGGCACTTAATATTTCCGGTTCCGGCATGGCACGTAACGCCGACGGCGAGCTTACCCAAACAGTTTCCGGTGTGTTTTACGATTATTCCGACAAGACAACAGTGCAGATGCGTGTACAGCAAGCGCAGGATGCTGGCTTTAACCGTATCTCTGTTTGGAGCTTGGGCGGTAACCCCTGGCCGGATTAACCCCAAAAAAAGCCAAGAACGTTACGCAGCTGCGGCGTAGTTGTAAAATCTGCTCATCAGTTATGTAATTCTCGCATCAATCACCTCTGTTAATACACATAAATCACGGCTGGTTACTCGGTGGCTGTTAAAAACCTCACTGCTACCTTAAGCATAATTTTTGATAATAGAAATTACTAGTAACCTAAAGGGGATAGTATGAAAAAAGTTGCTTCCAGCGTTAGAAAACGCTACCCGCTTACTCGACAAGGGGTGCTACAACTGACCGAACGCTTGCGCGGTTTACAAGATGAGCGCAAGAGCTTGATTTCGCGTCTTAAGTTGTTGCGTAGCCAGCAATCGAGTGGCCGGCTTGCCGAGGATTCGATTTGTATCCAAACCATCAGCAACATCCAATACGTTGAAGCCGAAATTGAACGGGTGGAAAGCGCCTTGTCGAACGCTGAGATTGTGGCGCACAGTAAACGCAAAAAACGGGTAGACGTCGGCTCTACGGTGCGACTGAAAGGTGATGACGGTGAAATAATATACACCATCGTGCCTTCAATAGAGGCTGACCCGTTTGCAGGCAAAATATCTGATGTAAGTCCGATGGGTCGTTTACTGATCGGTAAAAAATTGTGCGATATGATTACGCTGCCGCAGTTCGCCAAGCGCAAAGCGCGTAACATGGAGTTGGTTGGTATCGAGTAAAAGCCCTAAAAAGCAGCAAAATAGAACTCGAGGTGAGAATCTCGAGTTCTATGTATTTCCAGAGTGTAGTTGCCCTAAGTAGGGCGGGTATTTGTATTATTGAAACATACTTGCAGGACTGACTAGAATGTACTACCCTATATATCTATGAGTAAAGAATTTGCCGATGAACTGCTTGTAACACCTTCCGTTGCTGGACCGGAAGGTGTTGACTGGGAAGAGTTACTTGCTGAGGAAGGAATGCCTGCCGAGTTGCCGTATAATATTGCGCCCGCTTCCGACCCAGATGTGCCGCAAGAACCGGCCGCTAACGATGTGTATAGTATCGCAGCTCCAGACGGGGCCTATGCTTCGTTTCAAGAGCAGCTCCATGCCGATTTAGAGGTTCTATCCAAACGACAGAAGGACGCCGCCGGTGCGCCGCATGACCTAACGGGCGAAGAGCCTAACACCTTTGACGAGATTGGCGAGGCCAACGAGTTTGCTGCCGGCCATTTGCAAAAAGCAATTTCACGGAAACCGCACGTTAAGGTGGTGTCTTTACCCGATCGCCGCCCAAACGTTTCCGAACAAGATGACGCGCAGCAGCAAAAGGTGACCAACAAAACCTCTCCTTTTAAAGAGCTGCCGGTAGTTGCCGTTATCGACCCGGAAGACGGCCGGCCGTACGCCACCCGCCTGGAAGAGGCACATCACCAAGCTACCGCAAAATGGCTAGAAGACAAGCTTCGTGACCTGAAGGGTATAGAAGATTACGGTAGCGTACGCGCCGAACTCGACCATATCATTCAGATGACTGAAGACCTTCACAAGTCACGCAGCCGCATTCTGGAGCGACCGGGAAACGCGAATACCCAAGACCAGCGCCAGGCAAGTGTCCTTGTAATAGACATAAAACTGGCAGCGCTCCATGAATACCGAACAGCCCTGGCCATGCGAGGCATCGCGATAGTGTATGGGAATTAATATGGTATCTGTTATTTTGGCTGGCAACCTGCTATACTGCCAAATGTTGCGCACCCGTAGCTCAGCGGATTAGAGCATCTGTCTTCGGAACAGAGGGTCGGGGGTTCGAATCCCTCCGGGTGTACCACATTGGGTTACAGATACAATGATGGCTTTAAATGGCCATCTTTTTGTTTTGAATTGATATTTTTATTTTATGAGTTCGGACTCCTTAGAATTGTTTGTGCATTTTGTCTGTTCGCTTTTCGGCTCGCTTCGGGGTACGACATGGACGCAGGGCCGGCAAACGTGCCGGCCCTGCGTCTCGTTCACCCTAGCCGTTAAGCGGCCGCGGCTCGCATAGCAGCAATGCCTAAGGCCCACAGTTCACGTGGCTGCGGCGCGTGCAGTGCGGCGGTGTCTGGATGGGCGAGATCGGATTCGAGCCGGTCGATCGGGTACCAACGCGCATCAATCACCTCTTCTTCTTGAAGCCGAAGCTCGCCGAGCGTAAGGCCGGGCAAAACAACCACAAAGTTGTCGCCAATAACGTTATGCGGTTGCCCCCAGCCTTCAAGCAGTAATTTGCTGGCCACAAGCCCGGCATGCTTGAATTGCTCTGCCCGTAGGCCCAGCCCCAGCTCTTCGCGTGTCTCGCGCACGGCTGCCGAGAGAAATGACTCGGAGACGCCGACATGCCCGCCCACTGAAATGTCCCATTGCCCAGGCATGATTGATTTATCCCAACGCCGTTGCTGTTCAAGCAGAGCGTGCCCGTTTGTGACCCACACATGCACATCCCGGTGCAGCAAACCTTGTTCGTGAATTGTCTTTTTGTCCAAGACCCGGCCGGTCGGTTCGCCATGCTCGTCAACAATATCTAATAATTCACCGCCGCGAGTGCTGTGCGGCGCCCTAAAAACTTCGTTCATATTCCAACTCCTTGTTGCTTTGTTTGGTAGTTGGAAGCGCTTCCAAAGCCTACGATACTTGACCGCGGCATGAAAAAAATAGACAGATTATTTTGAGGCAGCAGAAGCTGACACAGACGATATTGAGGCAAATTGCCTTGGCTCAAAGGCGCTTATGTCAAAGTAAACTGTGTCACAACGTTTTGACATTCCTGCGCCCGACGGCATACACTGCATTACGTGCACCACATCCAGAAGAAAATTTTGAGTTTGCTTCTTCATACGCCGTCGCTTGGCTATGCGCAAATGCGTCCGAAAGGCGTCGAGCGCAACCACTTCGCATACCACTTAGAGCAGCTAGTTCGTACCGGCCTGGTCGAAAAAAGCGACCGCCAGTATTCGCTGACGAGTGAAGGCCTGGCTTTGGCCGACCGCGTAAGCCATGAAAGCATGACCGTACGCAAGCAGCCGCACATCGTTACCACGATTCAAGTTACGAACGGCGAAGGCAGGATAGCGGTCTTTCATCACGCCTTTCAGCCGTATCTTGATAAAATCGGATTTCCGCAAGGCCGGCTGCATTACGAAGAGACGATAGCCGAAGCTGCAGCGCGTGAACTCGCCGAAAAAACCGGCCTACAGAACGTGCCGCTAACGCATCGTGGCATCGCCTATATCCATGCCACCAAAGACGGGGCGGATATCAGCAAAGTTTTGGCGCACGTGTTTACCGGCACGGTGTCCGGCACGCCAAAACTCGTCTCCGCAGACAAAAAGAAGGGCAAGAGCTTATGGGAAATGCCCGGTGCGCATGAGGCTAACGACTATATGCCAGGGTTTCATGAAATCCGCAAACTACTCGCGTCCTACCCTAGCACCGAGCTCTTTTTTACGGAAATTGAAACGACAATGTAATTTCGTTTGTTACCTTTTATGATTGCCTTGTTGCAAATTCGAAGACACGTTTTCAAGAGGTACGCTTAGCCTAAATAGCGACCTATATGTTTCCATTTTAGGGGTACCCTTTTCAGTTTGGGTAAGGTGAAGGTTGCCGCCTTGCATTTCGTATCCTTGCTCAAGCAGGCTATCAAGGTGTTCAGAAAATTCTGGCTTAAGGGCTTGCTCCATGGTGACCTCGAAAAAAGAATAACCACCCGGGTTTGTGGCGCTAAGCATTATGCTAAGCCAGCGAATTGGGTTGCCCACGTGCATCATTGCCGAATACGAGAGGGTTATGTCGGCGTTGTAAGTGCTGGTATCTATGGCAAATGCATCTCCAACAACGTACCTGATTTTGCCTTTGCGGCAAGCTCTGTCGGTGGCGGGGGTAATGCTCTCACCCGAGTAATCGTACTTGCTAAGGCCGATTAAGCGAACCTTTTCGGAGCGCACAGCCGTGCGATTGCGCAGCGTGTCCGACCACGTCCGGAGTGTGTTACCGGTGCCGCATCCCCAATCCATTAGTGTAATGCTACCGGCTGCCCGCAGCATATCGGCTGAAGTTTGGATTGGCGCATTCTCCGGCCCCAAGGCCGCAGCAAACCGGGTGTTAATATCATCAATTGAGCGGTCGAGGTGGACGCGCGGAAAATTCTCTGGTGGTATACAATCCTCGAGTCTTCGGTCTCCAGGTGAGGTAGAACTCATAGTTGCTCTTTTAGTTTACGGTTTTAGCCG
>Ga0157374_10004887_pt1 | contig 11247 bp, 9 predicted proteins | sample M25metaG_FD_115308 | JGI IMG/M metagenome (GOLD analysis project Ga0157374, IMG submission 115308) | Miscanthus rhizosphere microbial communities from Kellogg Biological Station, Michigan, USA - M2-5 metaG | ecosystem: Host-associated > Plants > Roots > Rhizosphere > Soil | place: USA: Michigan... | reverse complement strand
CTGCACAAACTCCGGCGAGACTCCCACCGCCGCCCAGTCGTAGTTCGCCCCCGGCGCCGGATACAGCGCCCAAGCCAGCCAGTACCCAAACAGAATCACTCCCAGCCAGATCCACTGCCAGCGCGGCTTCAAAAAAGCGATGAGAAACGCAAACGTATATCCAAGCCCGATCTGGCTCAGCGTGTCTTCAAACGTGTAATACGTAATCGGCGAGTCCGTCGACCGCAGAAAGACTCCCAGCGAAATCAGCAGCACGCTCCGCCACATCGTGTGGAAGAGCATGCGTGCGAAGCTCTCGCCCTTCCGCTGTCTGCTCCGGATTGAATAAGGCAGCGCCACACCCGCCAGAAACGTAAAACCCGGCTGAATCGTGTCGTGCAGGCTCATCCCCGCCCACTCCACATGCGTCTGGTTATAAGCCAGAATCCGCCAAAACGTGCTCCCCGGAAATGCCTTTGCTGTATCCGCAAAGCGCATCACCTCGCCCATCATCAAAACCATGACGAGCCCGCGATACGCATCGACAGCGATATTCCGAGGCGGCGCCGCCGCAACAACGCTCGCATCCTTAGGTCGTGTCACAGACTCTGCCGGCGCAATCGCCTGGCTGGTAGCAGCGGACATCGTCAACTCCACAAAGCTGCACGAGGACTGATCAAGTCACCTCGGTCAGTTGCCCAATCATACAAGCCTGATCAGAACGAATGGAATCGTCCCGGGGGGAGGAGCCGAGAATAGCCCCGAGTGAAACCCCGGGATAACTCCAGAACTGAAAACCCGCGTCCCGGAGGGCCGCCCGATCCATCACAGTTCGCCTCAGCCCGGAACAACTCCCATACTCTCGGTGTCTAATATTTCAAACACCGTCTTAGAGATTCTGAACAGGCGGAGCCCGCATGCTACAAGAGGAACAGACCGTCTCATTCCAACCGATGGAAAACTATGTCCCTTGGTACGTTGGCTTGTTTCGCCTCTATCTCGCATTCGTGGCCATGTTGGCGATCTTTCGATTCACTCGGCTTCTGTGGGCCTTGCGCCGTCAGCGAACAGCGCGGAATATCGAAACGATAGAGACTTCATTCTCGCCGGAGTTGTGGGAGCATTCATACATCAAGGCTCGGTCGTTCAAAACGCTTGCTCAACTGACTCTCCTAATCGCCGTAACATTTTTGGCGTGGAACTTGTCCGCTGCTCTGATGCAGTTGGCGACACAAAAGACCAGCGGAGTCGGAGCCGTATCGGGTGCCTTTGCTGATGCGCTCGAAAACTTCTCAGCAGGAATGATCGTCTCAACGGCTCTCTTTGCCTGTTCAGCCTTCTTCGAGCGCCTGATTCATATGCATCGGTTCGGACCCACACGCAAGGCCAGCAAATCCCAACCTGGCCCGCCAACACGAAATAAATGATGCTGCTTGAGAAAGTCTGGTTTTAGAAACCGGATCGAATGCACTCTCACAGACCGCAGTTAGACTGATCTTCATGCTTATCGAAATTTGGGAGCGGTTTCGCGGCTATGACCGTTGGATTTCGGTCGAGGCGACGATTCATTCAAGCGAAATGGAAGATCACGTCGTTGAGACTCGTTATGGACCAAACCATTTGTATATCTCGGCCGACTGCATCGCTTGGATCGACAGCCAAGGCAATAGGCACACTGCGGATTGCGAGGTACCCAGCGATTCGCCACTCTATCAGCTCATCGGGGGAGAAAAAGTCGCTATTCGCTATAGGCCTGACAATCCAGATGACTATTACTTCCCAGAGCTTCTGAAAGCGCGGCTTCACAATTACGCGAGCGGTTTTTTAACGGTGTCCTTATTTCTCGCTTTAATCGTCGTCCCTGTTTTTCTGTTCTTCTTCATTTTCAAACGCAAACTGTAATGCGATCGGGAGAAGAAGTCCGCTCGCTCGTGCGGATGGTGTGTTTCAGCCGCCGGCACTGGCACGCGCGCTCACAAGTCCTTGAAGTCTCTGAGGATAAGAACGAAACTCCTACCGCAAACTCCTCAGCGCCGGATAGAACTTCCTCCACTCTGCATACCCCGCCTCATACGCGGCCTTGTCCGCCGCGTCCGGCGCGATCCGCTGCGCCACCTGGATCGCCTCCCCGCAAGCCGCGTTTAGATTCGCCCAGTGCCCCGTGCCCACTCCCGCCATCAGCGCGCACCCATATGCCCCGCCTTCTTCAGCGACCAGACACTCCACCGTCATCCCGTACACACCGGCCTGGATCTTTCTCCACAGTGGCCCTCTGGCACCGCCGCCGCCCAGCCGCACATCGCTCAGCGGAATACCCAGTTCCGTAAACAGCGTGAACGAGTCCTTCAGCGAATACGCCACGCCCTCCAGCACTGCACGCGTAAAATGCGCCGCCGTGTGGATCGTCGAAATTCCCGCAAACGCCGCCCGTACGTATGGGTCGAGATGCGGAGTCCGCTCGCCCATCAAATAAGGAGCCCACATCAACCCCTCGCTCCCCGCCGGGACCTTCTCCGCCGCCGCCGTCATCGCGTCATAATTCTGCCCGGCAAAAAAAGTATTTTTGAGCCAGTTCAGGCTCAGCCCCGCTCCCTGCGTCACGCCCATCACGTGCCACACACCCGGTACCGCATGGCAGAACGTATGCATCCGCCCCTTCGGATCCTTCGTCGGCTGCGCCGTCGCCGCAAACACCACGCCTGAAGTTCCAATCGTCGCCGACACCGAACCCGGCTGCAGAATCCCCATTCCCACCGCGCCCGCGCCCTGGTCGCCTGCGCCCGCCACTACCGGCGTCCCCGCCTTTAATCCCGTCGCTCCCGCTGCAGTTTCGCTGATCCGCGCGCACACCTCCTGCGACTCGTACACCTTCGGCAGCCAGCTCTCTGGAATTCCCGCCGCCTCCGACACCTCCTTCGACCACCGCCGGTGCGTCACGTCCAGCAGCAGCGTTCCGCTCGCCTCCTGCACATCAATCGCAAACTCGCCCGTCAACCTGTACCGCACATAATCCTTGGGACACATGATGTGCCGGATCTTCGCGAATGTCGCCGGCTCGTGCGTTTTCACCCACAGCAACTTTGTCAGCGTAAAATTCGGCAGCGCCGGATTGCACGTCAGCTCGATCAGCTTTTCATAGCCGATCTTCTCCGTCAGCCAGTCGCACTCCGGCTGCGTCCGCACATCGCACCAGATCAGAGCCGGCCTCAGCACTGCGCCGTTCTCATCCAGCATCACCGCGCCATGCATCTGCCCCGTCAGTCCAATTCCTGCAATCGCCTCACGCGGTTCCGGAGCAGCCTTGATCGCCCCCCTGATCGCCTCCTGCGCAGCCCTCCACCAATCCTCAGGATCCTGCTCGGCCCAGCCTGGATGCGGCGTGCGAAATGGCGCGTGCTCGCTTGAAGCACCACTGATCAGTCTTCCATTCCCGTCAACAACCACCGCCCGCGTTCCACCCGTGCCCACATCCATGCCAAGGAACCACATCGCTCTTACACCCCTCTTGTAAATCGCTTTTCTCTGCGCAGGCAGCATAGCAGTTTTGCGCAGGGCCGTGAAGCATCGCCCGCGCTCGTCCCTCGGCCATTCTCAGCGCACTTTCCCTCGTTATAAACTCATATCGCTCCACAAGCCCAGCGTTGCCCGGGGTCCCCACGCATGGTCTTCATTCGTGGGATGGTGATAACTTCTCACCGCCGACTGCAAGCTCTCTGCACTTCCTCGTCGGTGGGTCACGGGCCGCCATTTCCGCATAAGAGGAACTACATGACAACGTCCGCAGTCGCACCCCAGACAACTACGCCCGCAATCTCCCCCGATCACATTCTGCAAACCGGCCTTGCCTTCTGGGCCTCCAAAACTCTCCTCAGCGCCGTCGAGATGGAAGTCTTCACCGAACTTGCTCGCGGCCCCGAAAGTCTCGAAGCTCTCACCGGACGCCTTGGCCTTCATCCCCGTTCTTCGCGCGACTTCCTTGACGCCCTCGTCGCCCTCGGCTTTCTGCAGCGCGAGGACGGCAAATATCGCAACACCCCATCCAGCGACGTCTTCCTCGACAAGCACAAGCCCTCCTATATAGGTGGCATTCTCGAGATGGCAAACAAGCGCCTCTATCACCACTGGCGTCACCTCACCACCGCCATCCGAACCGGCGAAAACCAGAACGAAGCCTCCGGTGAAGTCGAGCCCTTTGCCGCCCTCTACGCAGACCCCACACGCCTCAAAGGCTTCCTCCGCGCCATGACCGGCGTCAGCCGCGGCGCTAACCTCGGCATCGCCTCAAAATTCCAATGGGACAAATACAAGACCGCCGCGGACTGCGGCACCGCGCAAGGCGATCTCATCGTTCAGGTCGCACTCAAGAACCCGCACATCACCGGCGTCGGCTTCGATCTCCCTGAAGTCGCGCCCATCTTCGAGGAATACGCAGAGCAGAACGGTCTCTCCTCACGTCTCCGTTTTCAGCCCGGCAGTTTCTTTTCTGATCCTTTGCCGAAAGTCGACGTCATCATGATGGGACACATCCTTCACGACTGGAATCTAGAAGAGAAGAAGATGCTCGTCCGCAAAGCATATGAAGCACTCCCCGAAGGCGGGGCCTTCATCGCCTACGACAGCATCATCGACGACGATCGTTCGAAGAACGCCTTCGGCCTTCTCATGAGCCTCAACATGCTCATCGAAACACCCGGCGGCTTCGACTACACCGGCGCCGACTGCATAGGCTGGATGAAAGAAGCCGGTTTCCGCGAAACCCGTGTCGAACACCTCGTAGGCCCTGACTCCATGGTTGTCGGTATCAAATAACAGACCGTCTGCTTGTAACAGCGGCACGCCTTTAGCCGGGCCGCCAAAAAGGTCCCTTCAATGAGAATGCCGCGGACTTGAGCCCGCGGCGTTCTTCCAAAGCCAGCTAGCGCCCATACTCCAGCTTCGGATACCACTCCGTTCCCCTGCCCTCAGGCGTGAGATCCAGCATCAGCCACAGCGGATCCAGATCCGGCGCGCCCCGTGGATCCTGTCCAGGATCCGCCATCTCACCGCTCATCTCACCGCTGTAAAAGTGCCGAACGGTCCCGTCACGCTGCGTGAACACGCTGAACCCCGGCACATCCGCGTCGTCCGCATTCACATACGTCCGCGTATACTCGCCGCTCATGTCCGACACAAACCGAAGCTGTCCGAGCCCGCGCATCGCCTTGTACTCGACAAGCCGCTCGATCAGCGAACGCGCGGTCACCACCATCGCAACCCGCTCGCGAAGATTTGTCCCAGTCCCATTCCATGATGTAAGAAACGACGTGCACATCGGACAAGGCGCCTTCCGCTGCGGACCGAACATCATGCTGTAAACCATCAGCGTATCTTTGCCGCCAAACAGCTCCGACAGCTTCGTCGGCACGCTCTCTGAAACGAATTCGAAATCCTTCGGCACCTTCCCGCCCTCGGGCAACGCTCGCCGCTGTGCAGCCACTCGTTCGATGTGCCGCCGTAACTCGATCTCCTCCACCAGAAGTGCATTCCTGGCAGCACGGTACTCCGCGCTTTCATTGGGAAAATGGACCTTGTTGGTTCCCGCAAGTTGGCCGGCCGGAACGAGTATTTGCGACTTCGACATATCACCTCCACAACATGATTTTGATGCACGCTCCGCGCGCTCATCCGGCGAAGAATCATGTTCTTCGCCAGCACCTACCCGCCCTGTCCTCACCATTCGTCACTTTTTGCGAACTTGATCCAAGATTCCTGCGTATACCCATCCAAGGCCGAGTCCGTCGACTCGGCACCAGCGCCAGATTAGAGGATCAGGATTCCATGACCTTCTTCCAAGATCAGCTCAAGCAGGTTGTCCGCCGCCTCCTTCGCGCCCCGCTCTTTACCTCCATCATTCTGATCACCCTCTCCATCGGCATCGGTGCCAACGCCGTCGTTTTTGGAGTCGTCGATGGTGTCCTGCTCAAGCCTCTCAGCTATCCCCACCCCGAGCAGCTCATCGGCATCTGGCATAGCGCCACCGGCATCGGATTCGACGAACTCAACATGGCGCCATTCCTCTACTTCACCGACCGCGAGCAGAGCACCACCCTGCAGGATGTCGGCATGTACAACGGCGATTCCCTATCCATCACTGGCGTAGGCCAGCCCGAACACATCAACGGCCTCGACGTCACCGACGGCGTCTTTCCCATGCTCGGCGTCAAGCCGGAACTCGGCCGCATTTTCACGCGCCAGGACGACATGCCCAGCGCGCCCAAAACTATCCTGCTCTCCTATGCGTACTGGCAGCGTAAATTCAGCGGCGACCAATCCGTCGTCGGCCGCACCCTCACCGTCGACGGTACGGCCCGCGAAATCATCGGTGTCCTCCCCCGCAACTTCACCTTCCTCGACGACTACGACGCCGCTATCTTCCTGCCCATGCAGATTGACCGCAGCAAGACCAAGCTCGGCAACTTCAGCTTCCGCGGCATCGCACGCATGAAGCCCGGCGTCACTCTAAAGCAAGCCAACGCCGACATCGACCGCCTCCTTCCCATTGCCATCCACAGCTTTCCCTCGCCTGACGGATTCCCCGCCGGAATCTTCGAGTCCGCTAAAGTCCGCGCTAATCTCCACACTCTCAAGCACGATGTCATCGGCGACATCGGCAACGTTCTCTGGGTCCTCATGGGATCCATCATTCTCGTCCTGCTCGTTGCCTGCGCCAATGTTGCCAACCTCCTCCTCGTTCGCGTGGAAGGCCGCCGTCAGGAACTCGCCGTACGCTCCGCCCTCGGTGCAGGCCGTGCCAACATCACCGCCGGCCTCCTCATCGAAAGCCTGGTCCTCGGCGTAACGGGTGGTGTCCTTGGCCTTGCTCTTGCCTTCGGAGCTCTGCGCCTGCTCGTCTCGATGGCGCCCACCGGTTTGCCGCGCCTTCATGAGATCGGCATCAATCTTCCTGTACTCCTCTTCACTTTTCTCGCAACGCTCTTCGTCAGCGTTGTCATCGGCATGCTCCCCGTTCTCAAGTACTCCGGCATCAGCATGTATACCGGCCTGCGCGAAGGCGGACGTTCCGGCACCCAGACTCGCGAACGCCAGCGCGCGCGCAAAGTTCTCGTCGTCATTCAGGTCGCTCTCGCGCTGGTGCTGCTGATCTGCTCCGGCCTCATGATCCGCACCTTCCGCGCTCTCGCCAACGTCTCCCCCGGATTTAACGATCCAGCCACGCTCGAGAAATTCCGCATCTATATTCCCGAAACCACCATCCCCGACACCGACAAGGAACGCATCCTCCGCACCGAGCAAGCCATTGCCGACAAGCTCGCTGCCATTCCCAACGTCACCTCCGTTGCCTTCTCCACCGAGATCCCGATGGACGGCCACGATTCCAACGACCCCATCTTCGCGCAGGACCGCACTTATCGCGAAGGCGAACTCCCGCCCATTCGCCGCTTCATCTTCCCCTCGCCCGGATACTTCTCCACAGTCGGTACATCCCTGGTCGCCGGCCGCGAATTTACCTGGGCCGAGACCTACCAGAAGCGCCCCATCGCACTGATCTCTGAAAACCTCGCCCGTGAATACTGGGGCTCGCCTGAAAACGCCATCGGCAAAAAAATCCGCGTCGGCACCACCGACGACTGGCGCGAAATCATCGGCGTGTCGCGCGACGTCTACTACGACGGCGTCAGCAAAAAAGCTCCCTCCACCGTCTACTGGCCTGTCTGGCGAGATCGCTTCGAAGGTCAGAAGGAAGACATCCGTCGCGGCCTCACCTTCGTCATTCGCTCTCCGCGCGCAGGCTCAGCCGCGTTCCTCACCCAGGTTCAGCAGGCTGTCTGGTCCATCAATGGAGAACTACCTCTCGCCGATACCGGAACCGTCGGCGAACTCTACACCAAGTCCATGGCGCGTACTTCCTTCACGCTCATCATGCTCTGCATCGCCGGAGGCATGGCCCTGCTTCTCGGCATCGTCGGAATCTACGGCGTCATCTCGTATGCAGTGTCGCAGCGCACGCGCGAAATCGGAATCCGCATGGCCCTCGGCGCGCAACGCGACCACCTCACCAGCATGTTCGTCCGCCAGGGGCTTCTGCTCGCCGGAATCGGCGCCATCTTCGGCGTGAGCGCTGCATTCGCCACCATGCGCTTCATGAGCTCGATTCTGTTCAAAGTTAGCCCCATGGACCCGCTCACCTACTGCCTCTCCACCGCCGCCGTGCTGGGAATCGCCCTGCTCGCCTGCTATCTTCCCTCGCGTCGAGCCTCCCAAGTCAACCCCGTAAACGCCCTCAGGGCAGAGTAAGAACACTCTGCCCACCACCAATCGCTCCACCTCAACAACGGCAGTTCACGGCTAACCCCCAGTCACTTGTTGGCGTCTGACTTGCGAAAGCTACTTCTCTCCTTGCACAAACAGATAGCGAAATTGAACTTGAGCTCCAGCGGGCGTGCGCTGAACCCAAATCTCATAATTCCCGGTGTGAGTTTTTCGAGTAGCCGTCACAAACGGTCGATTCTCCCATGTTCTTGACGAGCAGATCCCGCCACTGTAGCCGGCTCCAACAAGCCAATGCGAGTTCGGTGCCCACTCAGATTTCGCTCTGTCGATATCCAGACCCCAACGCTGGGATGCGTTCAAGGGAAGGGTCGGAAAAGCAGCAATTTGATGGAAGAAGCGGTTCTTGAACTGCGTCTCAACAACTGGCCATATCCACAAGCCACGAGCGTTCTTGCTCTCCGGCCCGGCTTCCTGTGATACGTAGAACTCCTGGTAATACACCACGCGAGGCTTGTTCACGACGTAGAATCCGCCGCCCCCAAACCAGATCTGATCCTTACCGTACCCGGTGTCGTAGTATCCGACATCGGGCAACATCCATTTGCCTCGGATCTGAGTCCACTCCGCGACGCGGTAAGTGATGACGTGAGGACCAGTCAGTTGCTCCGCGCTGCGAACCAGCACAACATTCACCGTCGGCTGAGAGGACGTTTTAGTCTCGGCCCGAGAGATGCTCACCGCGAAGAGCACACCGATACAAGCCCAAATCTTCATCCGCATAAGCTAGCCGCACATATATCGAACAAAGAAAAGAGTATCCAGGACAAAGAAAAGAGGCAGTGCGCTGCGACACGACATTCTCAATACAACATGAAGACACAAGCCGATAATTCGTAATGATGTGCTGCCTGCAGACCCTGACGCCTAACATCCATTTCGTCATCGCGCGGATCGCTTCTGATCGTCGAATGGGTTGCCAAATCCAAACAGAGGCCCCCGGCAACTTCCCGGACGCCTCTGTTGGTGTTTCGAGCAGCACTCGATGTGCCGGTAGTTTTTACTTCTTTCCGGGCACTTTGGTCGCGACAAAGGTGTTGGTCCGCTCGCTGGGCTTCTCAACTGCCACGACGGTCAGAGTTTTGCCATCCTTCGAAACGGTCCAGGTGTCCACCTCGACCACCTTGCCCTTCAGCTTGTCTGTTTCCTCAAACGATTTGTCGTTGACGCGCTTGAGCGAAACCTGGTCATACCCGTATGACCCCTTAACGGGATAGTCGTTACCGTCGAACTTCGCGGTGTAGGTATCGCCAGTGGGTCTTGTCATCGTCAATTCGTCGCCGCTGGTCTTGTACGTGGTTATCTGTGCATTTTCACTTGCCTGTCCACTCACCACCAGCCATCTGCCGGAGGTGGCGTGCACGTCAGGGTGCGCAGTTCCAACGCGCTTCAGCGTTGTGGTGTACTCGACGGGCTTGTCGCCATTCGGCGGATGACCCACTCCTTTCACGGTGAGGGTCTTGCCGTCCGCGGAGACGGTTACGGTTTGCTCGAATGCGACCTTTCCGTCCTTCTTGCCCTCAACCGAGACCGTCTTGTCATCCACTACCTTGATGCTCTCCGTGTCGACGTCCTGATCCGTGACAGGCTGGTCAGTTCCATCGGCCTTCACACTCCACGCAGGAACACAGCTTTCGCAGTGGTACCAGCCTTGGGCGATGTATTCGACGACTGGCTTAGGATCTCGCTTTTCTTTCGATGGCTGATTTTTCCAGGTCCCATCAAACGGGCTCTGGGCGAGCGACCCAGCGCCAAACAAAGCCATGCAGACTAGAGCGAGCAAGTGGAAACGGCTGATCTTGTTCATTTCCGTGTTACCTCCGTTGGTAGAAGCCGGTTTTGGTTTTCCGGCACCCTCGTGAAATCGTCCTCATCGAGTGGACGCAGTTACTTGGGCCAGGGGGGAATGGCTCGGTTTTGGGAACCGCAGCGATTGTATAGCTTCGTATCAAGAGCCGGATATAAATCATGACGGCAGGAGATTGTCAGCCGGTGATGCCGTCAGTCACTGTCTCCTCCGAAACTACTCAGTTTTCGGATCCGTTCCGGATCGCGGACCAAACGACCGGAACAAGCTCCTGGATCCAAATCAAGTGATCCAGATCACCTCAGGCGGCATTTTGCCCGATCGACCGGGATTTGCCCGCCTCCTACAACCTCAGTGCTCTTCCATTTGACCACGCAAGTCTGCGATAAACGTTCTAGACCTCGCGGGTCTGTCGAGTTCGCATGAAAACGTTGGCAACTCACGTTTCCCCGGATCGGTATGAGCAGGATGAAAAAGGGTACGGATAAAACTGACTTGTTTCCTGGCATTCTTCACGGCGACGGAAACGTTCGCGAGTGCAAATGCACGGTCGCTCTCGTGACCAAGCTGACCCCGGGAACAGCTTCGAATGCTGTCTCCACGAGCCTGCGCATCGACTCCACCGAACAAACGCCGCCAGACGGCAACTATCGCCTCAATGTTCGCGGTCGAATCTTCAAACTACAGCGCGAAGGCGGTCAATGGCCGCTCCTCAAACTTTAGTCCCGGTCCGCAAGCTCACCTCGTAACAACGCACTAGCCTTCGCTGTGTAGGCATCAGATCAGTCCTGGCTCAAGATCGCAGCCAAAGCCGCCAGGCGAAGCGCACCCGCAAACAAAGAAGTCTCAGTACGTCGCCGACATCTGCTCGGCCGACATGACTGCCGGCAAACGAAAATCGGCCACTCTCATCTGCACCCTTATCCGCTCTTGCCGCCGAAACTGCCTGAAAACGACCGGCGATCCCGGGCAAATCACCCGCGGGTGGGAATTGGCTTGCATGACCCAGACATTCGAGAAGTTCAGCGGCGTTGACCAGACCGAAGTAATTCCCAACTGTGCCGAAGCCGTGTCGAGATCCCCGGCCCAGGCACTCCCGATCATCGCGTCGCCTGTTTTACTCCCCGGATTCG